>ULRV01075273.1_pt1 | contig 10598 bp, 10 predicted proteins | sample 1955791 | NCBI WGS metagenome assembly ULRV01 (sample SAMEA4835692, study PRJEB28245) | human gut metagenome | biome: gut microbiome; material: fecal sample | place: Denmark | collected 2008 | reverse complement strand
ACATGCAACTAATCGCTATTTTATCCCGAACTGGGGTAATTGACATGGCTCCTCAAGCTTCTATGGGATACATCGTCCCTGTTCAGAATACTTCCAATGGAAATGTCAGCTTTACCAACGCCCATGAGGTTAAGAGCACCCCTTATCTTGCCACATATAAGGATTGGGTGTTCAGTATCGGTGGTGCGGCTGATGCGAATGTATATAAATTCATCCGCAATGATGACGGTACATTAACCAAGGCTGGACAAATCCAAGTGGACCGTATGGCGCCTATGGCTGGAAACATGTTAGTGGTTAATGATACAAAAGCCTATGCGACGGCACCGATTGAAAACAAAATCGTAATCTTCAACCCGACCACTATGGAAAGGACAGGTGAAATAGACCTTGCAGACTCGCGATGGGGTGCAGAGGGCAGCAATACCCCTAACCCTATAGGTCTGTTCTTGCGTGACAACATTCTATATGTAGGACTAGGACAGTTTGACAACATGCCTATTTGCAAAAAAGGTGCACATGTTCTGTTAGTGGATGCCACAACCGATAAACCTATAAAGAAAATCGTTGATTATCGGTTGTCTGCCGCTACCGTTATCGGTGTAGGTGCAATGTTTGTTGATGAAAAGAACGATTTATATATTCCCTGCTGGGGATCTTATGGCTACGTACCCGATCAATACTGTGGACTGCTACGTATAAAGAACGGCGAGACTGATTTTGACAAGGATTATTGCTTCAATCTTACAGACAGAACGTGGACGGGTGTAGAAGGAGGAAAATTACAATATGTACTTTCCTATCACTATGCAGGAAACGGAGAGTTGTATTTCTTTGGTTATTGTCCCGCATTCATTGGGGCGTCAGGGCCAGACTATATCAACGACAAAACAAATTATGCTTTCAAAGCAAATCTGTATAACTGTACAGGAGAAGTTCTTGATTTTCCCCGAACCAATGGTTACAGTTGTGCGATTAATCATAAAGACAGCAAAGTATTTTTTGGATTAGTAACGGAAAACAACGGTGCTGGACTGTTCGTGTATGACAGGAATACAAAAACATGTAGTCAGTCACCTGTGATAAAGACTCAGGGGACAATCATGGATATGGTGATTTATTGAAAAATATAAAAAACGCCCTTTAAACGATAGAACAAAATCCTCTGCTAAATATTTTGGTAGGGGATTTTGCTTTTTGCGTTTATTTTAACCTTAATTCCGCAACTCTTTAGTTTAACGTCATTTATAACATCCTGAGCAACAATAAGTTGCCCAGGATGTTGCCATGTCAGAAATTTCACCTATCTTAGTGCTGCAAAACCAAAGACGGTAAAAAGCCAACAAGACATGGAAAAAATACAAATAAAATCCGAGAAACTCACTCACCAAGACCTCGGACAGATGCAGATGTATGTCAACTACTTTGACCGATATGTAAAGCAGGACTTCGAGAAACCTACCATCGGTATCTTGCTCTGCAAGGAGAAAAGCGATGCGTTGGTAGAACTCACTCTTCCTAAAGACGCAAACGTCTATGCAGCGGCTTACCAGCTCTATCTGCCCGACAAAGCCTTGCTGCAAGCCAAGGTGAAGGAATGGATTGAGGAGTTTGAGGAGAATGAGGAGATAAAGAAATTAGAGGAAGATTAAACAAAACTCAGAATGAATATAAAAGCGTTACGCCAAAAGATACTCGACCTTGCGATACATGGAAAACTTGTACCGCAAGACCCTAATGATGAACCTGCATCGGTGCTGCTTGAACGCATCCGTGCAGAGATAGTACGAAGGCTGTCAACGCAGAAGGCTGTCACCACGGAGGCAACAAATGCCCTTGGCGAGAAGGTACAAATGAGACTTTGCAGCGAACCGAACAAGTCTGCCGATGAGATTTACGAGCGGCTGAAGTACAAGAAAATGCCATTCAGGAAAATCAAAATCCCAAAAAGTTTGTAGTACACAGCGGCGCAAATGAGAATCGTAAAACGTTGGATAGCAAGAAAAACCTTTAGTGAGGGATCAAACTTGGGGTAAATATACACAACAAAACTCTCGATAACAGGTGAGGAAGTATTGAAGACATACCGTACTCGTTTCCAGATAGAATTCTGCTAACGCGACAGCAAGCAGTTTACGGGACTTATGGATTGTCAGGCAAGATTCGTCAACGTAAAAGCTCTTCGAGATCTACCAGGCCAAAGCAAAACTCATTTGTCAAACCCTAAAACGAACAAGAAAAAATCATGGATGAAAAGAAAGCCAGGTGTGGCGATAACACCGCCATAACCATCAAAAAAAATGAGTTATGGCAGAGTTATCACCTACAAATCAGCCATAACTACGAAAAAAAAGGAGTTATGGCGGCGCTATCCTTGCATAATTCAGATATTTTTGGTATCTTTGCACCTGTAAGATGGAGATATAAACCGAATAAAATCAGAAAGTTATGGGTGTAAACGGGATTATAGGGCGTGAGTACGAGCAAAAACTCATCCAGGAGCGCTGTGAAAGTAGCAAGGCCGAGCTGATAGCGATCTATGGTCGCAGGCGTGTGGGAAAGACTTTCTTGGTCCGAAAAATGTTCAATGACCAGTTTGCCTTTTCGTTTATAGGTATGTACGAAGTGGAGCGCGCAGTGCAGCTGGAGCAGTTTCGGATGGCATTGGAGCAGTATTCCAAGCAAGCCGTACCCAGACTGAAAACCTGGTTTGAGGCATTTGCTGCTTTGCGGGAATATCTGTCGGGAATATCTCAGCAAGACCCGATTGTTCTGTTCTTTGACGAGTTGCCGTGGATGGATACACCAAAAAGCAATTTCATCGCAGCTTTCAGTTTCTTTTGGAATTCATGGGCTTCTATGATTCCCAATCTCAAACTGATCGTGTGTGGTTCTTCCACCACGTGGATGCTATCAAAGTTTATAGGCGACAAGGGAGGGTTGTACGGTCGCGTGACTCGTCAGATCTACCTCTCTCCATTCTCCTTGGGCGAGACTGAGCAGTTCTTAAACGAACTGAAAGGGCTCAAGCTTACCCGCCAGCAGGTGTTGGATGTGTATATGATACTGGGTGGCATTCCTTACTATCTTGACATGCTGGAGCGAGGTGTGCCCTTGGACGCGTGTATCGATAGGTTGCTTTTCTCGCAGGATGCGCCATTGCGTGGAGAATTCGGTTTTCTCTTTCGATCTCTCTTCCACGACTCCAAGCATTATCGCAAGATAGTAGAGGTACTCTCGCAAAAAATGAAGGGGATGACACGCAAGGAATTGATGGATGAGCTGAAACTGAAAAGTGGCGGACAGTTGTCAGAAATCCTGGAGAATCTGCAGAAATGTGATTTTATAAGGAAATACGCTACTATAGGAAAAAGTGAACGGGACGCACTTTATCAGTTGACCGATTTATACTCACTGTTTTACACCCGTTTTGTGGCTAACAACAGTGGGCAGGACAAAAGCTATTGGAGCAACATGCGCAATTCGGGAAGCCGAACAGCCTGGAGTGGTTATGCTTTTGAGCAGGTTTGCTTCCACCATATCCCACAGATCAAGAAGGCATTGGGGATTTCAGGCGTGTTGGCAAATGTCTATTCCTGGTCTTGCAGACCGTTTGCGGATGCTACCGGTGCGGAGTGGCGAGGAGGTCAGATAGACCTGCTGATAGATCGTGCTGACGGAGCGATCAATATTTGTGAGATGAAATACGCCAAGGACGAATTTGTCATAGATGCCAACTATGAGCAGCGGCTGCGAGAAAGAATGTCGTCATTTGCCGTGGCGACCAAGACGAAGAAGGCCTTGCTACATACTTTTATCACGACGTATGGGGTGAAGCGGAACACGCATAGCGGATGGGTGAATAGTGAGGTGAAAATGAATGATCTTTTTGGATAGAGAGCAAAAGCATAATAATACTCAAAGAATTGGAGGAAAAGCATGGGGATTGGGAAAATAATCGTATATTTGCAAACAAAAACCAGGGAGCTATGGCAGAGACAAGAAACAGAAGGTTGCCCGTAGGCATTCAGTCATTTGAGAAAATCAGAAAGGATGGATACCTTTATGTTGACAAGACGGATATTATCTGGCGTCTTGCCAACACTGACAACACGTATAATTATCTGAGTCGTCCGCGCCGTTTTGGTAAGTCGCTGCTCGTCGATACGCTCGAAGCCTACTTTCTGGGCAAGAAGGAGCTCTTCGAGGGACTGAGGATCATAGAGCTGGAGAAAGAGTGGGTGAAGCGCCCTGTCGTCCGGCTCGACATGAGCCAGGCCGGAGCAGAACCAGAAAGTGTGCGAAGCTATCTGGACGATGTTTTCCATACCCTGGAGGCGGAGTACAAGATAGTCGTGCGCCAAGATTGTTCGCTTGCCGTAAGATTCAAGAATATCATCGAGGGTGCTTACAACAAGACAGGGCAGCAGGTGGCCATTCTCATCGACGAGTACGACGCTCCGTTGCAGCACTCCTGGAAGACGCCGCACCACGAAGCCTGCACCAACATCTACAGAGAGGTCTTTGCCATCCTGAAGGCGAACGACAAATACGAGCGGTTTGTCTTCATCACGGGCATCACCAAGTTTACGCAGATCTCGCTCTTCTCCGTACTCAACAACCTGAGCAACATCAGTTTTGAACCTGAATACGCTGCCATCTGCGGTATTACGAAGGAAGAAATGCTCCGCGATTTCAAACCCGAAATCGACAAGCTGGCTGCGTATGAGAACCACACCTACGACGAAGCCGTGGCGCAACTGACGGCCTATTACGACGGCTATCATTTCAGCCATGACAACATGGCGGACATCTTCAACCCCTTCAGTCTGGTCAACGCCCTGTCTGACTCAAAATTGAGGAACTACTGGGCCGCCTCGGGCGCCACTTCCTTGCTTCCGAAGTTTGTAGATAATATAGAAATAAGACTGAAAAACTTCGAGAATTGTCCGATAGACAGCGACACCTTGGAGACTTCCGACGTGACAGGAGGCGGAGCGGAACTATTCCTCTATCAGTCGGGCTATCTTACCATCAAAGGTTATACGGACGGCATCTATATACTTGGCATTCCCAACTATGAGGTTCGCAAGGCACTATACAAAATTGTGCTGCCTGCACTGACGCTGAAAACGAACGACCAAGTCATATCTACCCAGAGCATGTTGTTGTACAACCTCCAGCTGGGCAACCTGCCCGAGGCCATGAAATGTCTGAAGGCGCTCGTGGCCGACGTGCCCTACAGCAACAAGAAACTGGCCAGCATGGACATGGAGGAGCGCTACCGACTGATATTGAGCACGATATTCAACGCCATCGGCTGCCGGGTAGAAGTAGAAAAAATGATCGCAACGGGCAGGATAGACATGGTCGTGGAGACCATCCATATCATCTATGTCTTGGAACTGAAACTGAGCAACAACGGCGGCATTCACGCCGCGACGCAACAGATCCGGTACAAGCAATACGCCGAACCCTTCAAGGCCGACAAGCGACGGGTCGTGGCGCTGGCCATAGAACTGGACGATCAGGGAAAGGGACTGGTCGATTGGAAGGAAGCCTGAAAAACATTACACAAAAGGCGGGCAACAAATTATTCGTTTTAAAAAAATATTTGTACTTTTGCAGCGGATTCACACCCCACGGACATAAAGAATGGAAGGCGGGTCTTGATAGATGCCAAATATAAAAAAACAAAGAAATGGATAGTTTGTTTCTTCTACAGTTTACCTGCTTTCTCTTCGTGTCGATCAATGCCATCATCTTGGGGATCACACGATTACAGATCAAGTGGATGAACTGCCGATACGAAAAGTCGCGATGGCTGATACTCGCAGCCATGGTGGGACTGGCCCTGCAGTTTCTGGCACAAATGGGGGGGGAAAAATTTCGGGCGAAAGGCGACGATGAGGGAGCCATATTCAACATGCTGGTCTATCCTCCCTGCTTCACGCTCATCGCCATGGGCATCTACAATATCGAGGCTATGCACGCCAATCTCCGAAAGATGAACGTCGTTTGTGCCACTATTTATGCCGCCATACTCGCTATCTTCGGTGTAGGCTATAGCCAGAGCGGAAGTTTCCATATTGGCAACTGGCTCTATGTGATTGTCTTCCTGTTTGGCGTCAATTTGGCCTACTGTCACGTGATGATAATAGTGGAAATCAGAAAGCGCAGGAAGATGCTGGAGGAAATGGCGGGCAACGATATTCTGCCCTACGTGAGATTCGCACGCGCCAGCGTGATCATCCTTCTCCTTCTCATTATAGCCATGCCTGTCGCCGTGCTTTCCACCGATTTTCTATATGTCATCGGACCCTTGGAACTGCTTGTCTTGCTTTTCTTCACGATCAGTTTTGTGTCGCTGGGATATAACTACAACCCTGCCGAGGAACTTTTGGATAAGGATGTGGAAGAAAACTATGCCGTCATGGAAAACGGGCAAATGGAAACCACGCAAATAGAAACCACAGAGACGGAAAGCACGCAGACGGAGATCGAGCAGACGGAAAGCGAACAGACGGAAAGCGCGCAAACGGAAAATGGTGGAGAGGCTGCACCCTACGCTGAAGAACAGAATGTGGAACAGGACAAGAAGGAAGAAACTTTACAGCAACAGTTTGCTGCAGCACGACAGAAGATCATCCGCGAGAAGCTGGAGGCCTGGTGCGCCGGCAGGGGATATAAAGACACATCGGTCAACATGATCTCGCTGGCACGCTCGCTAAGCATCACCAAAACGGAGTTGTCACGATACCTCTCCGTCTGCTACAACACCACCTTCCGTATCTGGCTGGCCGAGGTGCGCTTCGAGGCGGCCAAGCAGATGATATTGGAGCATCCCGACTACAGCAACGACGTCATCTCTGCGGAATGTGGCTTCTCGTCGCGCTCCTATCTCTACCGGATGTTCAAGGAGAAGGAAGGCTGCTCGCCTACGGCCTGGAAAGAAAAAAATAGTTAAAAAAATACGTTCAAGGTGTCTCCTTCCCCCCGAAAGAGACACCTTTTTTGGTAGGAAATGGACACCTACGTAGGGGAAGTGGACGCTTTGATTGATGGGAAAACACTAATTTTGTGTCGCACAATATAAGATCCAATGGATTGTCAAGTCAAATTAATTAAAGCATATTCATAATGTTACATTTCACACATCAATCAAAGGAACTGCAAACAGGCACAGTCCTAAAGGCGACGAGAGTAAAAACTATTGCTCTGTTGTTCATGTTGCTACTCTTGCTACCAACTCTATTGCTGGCAAAAGGTGGCGTCAACAAGTCTTCCTTATCCTATAAGGCTGCTTCCACAGAACCAATAGCTCGCGCAGAATACAATAAAACCACAAAAGTTCTTACATTTTTATATAATATTCCTTCAGCAACGGAAGATGAGAATCTAACGGTGGTGAAGTTTTACAATCCGGACAACCCAAAATGGTTCAATGGTGAGTATTCTACATTTTATAATTGGACAAAAGAAATAAAGAGTGCCACTTCGGTAATCATAGAAGAGAGTTTCAAAAACTATGCGGTACCAAATTGCGAATTCATGTTTAATGAATTCGATAATCTGAAATCCATTACAGGCCTGGAATATCTGAACACTACCAATGTAAAGAGTATGCGTCAGATGTTCCGCTTCTGCAAGGCGCTGACATCTCTCGATATAACTCATTTAAAAACGAATACCGTAACGGACATGGCTTATATGTTCAATACCTGCGGAGTAAGTTCACTTGACTTGTCGAACTTCAATACTGAAAACGTAACGGACATGGCTTATATATTCGAGTATTGCAACCAGCTTACTTGGATCGATTTATCAAGCTTCAATACAGCCAAAGTAGAAAAATGACTGGCATGTTCCAAGGTACGGCACAGTTGGAACATATCTATGCGAAAGAATTATTCACAACGGAACAAGTAACCAATTCAAATAATATGTTTGATGGTTGTCGGAAACTTCCAAACTTTAAATCTAAGGTCGTGGACAAAACACATGCTAACAGATTCAAAGATGGTTACTTCGAGGAACTGGTGGCCAAATCGGGTGAGGAGAGGATAGGAGCTGTAATAGATAATGGACTTACAGCAAATCATCTCAACCTTAACGACGACAAAGATTTATATCTATTCAATAACTTCGTAGCTAAAAAGGCCGCATACAGTCGCACGATGAAGGAAGGTACAATATGGGCTACGCTTTGTCTACCGTTTGAAGTCTCACTCGATGGTCAGAACTTCCGCGCCTTCCATCTGCTTTCGACTACAGAAGATGGCGTAGAACTCAAGGAAATGGAGAAAGTAATCCAGGCTGGTACGCCTGCTGTCATCATGATGAAAGAGGCGGAGACCAAGCTCCAGTTCTTTATAGACAATTCGTCAATAATAAGTAATATTTCACCTGCGACTACTGAGGACGACAACTACAAGTTTGTGGGTATCTATCAACAAAAGGAGTTCAACAAGGATACGGATGGCAACTGCTTCATCGTGAAGGGCAACATGCTGATGAATCCTGCTAAACTGCTGGAGAACGAAAAGACCACAAAAGTGGCCTGCAAGCCTTTCCGTGCTTACTTTGTTTACAATTCTGAAACTGTAGGCGCCAAAACGCTGAACATCAGTATCAGCGACAAGACGACAGCCATCGATCATCTCGATGCTATAGGCGATGGGAAGGCGGAATACTACGACCTGCAGGGCCGTCGCCTCAATGAGCCTCAGAAGGGCATTAACATTGTGAAACGTGGTGGAAAAACCATGAAAGTAGTCATCAAATAAAGAATGAGAATTATGAAAAAGAAAAAATATATCAAGCCGGAAACAAATAGCGTGGCTATCCAAGCACAGACGTTTTTTGCAACATCTCCCACAAAATTTGAGCTCAAGCAAGCAGCTGAACTATATTACGAAGAGAATATAGAGGAATATCGCGAAAAGGACGGAAGTATATGGGCCGACTAAGATGATGGAATAGTGATCGACTCAACGTCAAGGGTCTATGTGCCACAATGATAAGTGGCGTATAGACCCTTGTTTTTTGCCGTTTCACTTAAGGGAATCACCCAGGGAAATATATTGGCCTACGAAGGCACGGACGTGGGCGGCGTAGGCGTCGGGGTGGTCGTGGAAACTACGCGCATGGATGCTGCCCGGACTGACCCATTGCGCCTTGGGCTGGGGCTTGGCAGCGTAGAGGCGCGCCAGCATGGAGAAGGGCACGAAGGTGTCGCGGTCGCCATGAATGAAGAGCATTGGCTTGTGGCAACGGGCCACCTGGCGCAGAGGCGAGGCCTCGTCGAAGCTCCAGCCGTAGCGGAGGCGGCAGAGGGCACTGCAGGCATGGAGCAGGGGGAAGGCAGGGAGACCGAAACGGTCGTGGAGTTCACCCTCAAACTCGTCCCAGGCGCTGGTGTAGCCACAGTCTTCGACAAAGCACTTTACATAAGAGGGGAGCCGTTCGCCCGAGACGCTCATCACGGTGGCGGCTCCCATCGACACACCGTGGAGCACCATCCGCGTATTGCCACCACGACCGAAACGACTGTTGGCCACCTCCATCCAGCGCATCACGTCGAGGCGATCGAGCCAACCCATCTGCACGGCCTCACCCTCGCTGCGGCCGTGGGCGTGGAGGTCGGGGAGCAGGAGATTGAAACCCATGTGGTGGTAGATGGAGGCGATGTGCATCATACCCATACCGTTGTCCTCATAGCCGTGGACGAGGAGGGCCACACGGTCGGTGGGGCGGGGAGCGAGAATATAGGTGGCGTGGTGGCGCTCGCCTGTGGGCATGGTGACGAAGGTGTCGCACAGGGCGTGGTGTCGCTGCAGACTGTCGGCCCAGGGGCGCAACTGCGGGTTTTCGTCGATGATGTTGTGGAAGCGCCAAGAGAGGTCATGACTGTGTTCCATTGACGGACGGAGGGCATAACGCAACATATAGTCACTGCCCAGGCCGAGGGCCGCGAGGAGCACCACGCAGACCACGACGAAGCCCACAAGAGCCCGCTTGCGGGAGGAGAAGGGACGTTTATTCATATCTTTATTCATAATGAGTATTCATTTATAATGGATCTTCAGCAACCGCAAAGATAATACTTTTTTTGTGTTTACTCCAACCAGTAGAGGTAAAATACCAAAAATAGTATTACCTTTGCAGAGCCTTCACCCCCTCTTGAAGAGGACGGATCATAGAGATTTACGGAGAAGAATACGCGTAGTGTTACACCCTTCAAATAGAAAAAGGACGGCGATAGGCGAATCGGTTTGATAGAAGCATACGTGCCTCATTGTGAATAAACCTGTGGAAAACCCCGTGGAAAAGTGGGGGAACAATCTTCTCATAACCTTGTGGATTTCCACCGACCCACGGCCGAAACCTACCCAGAGTGGATATCCACAGGGTTATCCAAGCCGATTTAGACAAGTTTTCAACGGATTTAGGCGCTCAAAAGATATAAACTTATTATCTTTGCAACAGAATGTGGAAATGTGGAAAAGTGAGTTTACTAACTGACTATCAGAAAATATAAGAAATGATAAAGCAGGAAAAAGGCTAGGAAAGTGTGGATAATGGAAAACGGGCAATAA
>ULRV01034062.1_pt1 | contig 10753 bp, 9 predicted proteins | sample 1955791 | NCBI WGS metagenome assembly ULRV01 (sample SAMEA4835692, study PRJEB28245) | human gut metagenome | biome: gut microbiome; material: fecal sample | place: Denmark | collected 2008 | reverse complement strand
ACAGATTGGGCGGCATGATGCAGCCTGCCAAGGCTGCCCACAGCGCGTTTCTCGCTCGCCGGAAGCTCGCTGCCTCCGGGTCCTCGCGCGTGCCGTGCGCGTTTCCTAACCTGCGGTGTGATCCGCGTTGCTGATATAAAATTGTCAAGCTACAATGGGAAAACATCTCCCTACTATCCCTCCCGAAAAAACAGCCAAGTGAATACCAAATTGGGCGAAAAAAGCTGCACAAATTTTTTGAGCAGGGTTTTTGCCTAAAATCAATAATTTCTCAATATTTGAATCAGAAATAATATAATGATTGGTATTACATTGAAACTTCTTAATATAATCAAACTTTTTTGAAACGTCAAAATGCCGCCTTTACTTTCCTAAAAGACGGTATAAATAGCACAGAGCAGCCTGTTTTCCAAGCTGCCCTGCGCTATTTTTCGTAATCTCACATGGGACTGAGAGAATCAATCATTCTCCCATTCGTCCCACGCTTCGTCCTCATCTTCAAACCAATCCGGATTATGAGCGATGATCTCATGCGTATTCTGGTCGTAGAACCCACCAAAGATCCGTATGAAACCTGGAATCAGATCCGGGATGAGCTGAACGAGTGCTACAGCCCCTGCACCCCACGGGAGCATCTTCCGCTCTCCCAGCAGAAAGAGTTCCGCCGGATCAAGAACGACATCATCCGGGAGGCCGAGAACATCCGCCTCGGCCTCCCAACGTTTGAAGATGAGAAGATGCGCGACGAGCCGGAGGAAACACAGGAGGAACACCCAACATCCGGCACCTAGGAACAGGCACAGCGATGTCGGGCAGCCCAGTCGGTGCTGCAGGATGTCTACGCACTGGATGAGGAACACGCCGAAGCTGCTGGAGAGCTGGAGCGGCTCTGGGCAGAAGGCTACGACAAATTTGACATTGCCCACGGCGACACGCTGGTAAGCCCGCAGCACTGGGACGACGAGCCGTTTGAGGCCATCGTCTCAAATCCGCCCTATTCCATCCGCTGGGAGGGCAGCGACAATGCAACGCTGATTAACGACCCGCGCTTTTCGCCCGCCGGTGTGCTGGCCCCGAAGTCAAAGGCAGATCTGGCGTTCATCATGCACAGCCTTTCGTGGCTGGCGACCGACGGCACGGCGGCCATCGTCTGCTTCCCCGGCGTCATGTATCGCGGCGGCGCGGAAAAGCAGATCCGCAAGTGTCTGATCGATAACAATTTTATCGACTGCATCATTCAGCTCCCGGACAATCTGTTCTACGGCACAACGATCGCCACCTGCATCATGGTATTGCTACGATTTCTCCAGCATCCATATACATCGAACAATCGGACAAAACCTGATGCTTGCCGTATGCTTTGCTGATTTTCCTGCAATTGAGTACACGGATGATTCCACCCCTAATGCAGGAAACAGAGCGATTCATTCCCTCAACCTGCTGGAGATCAGGATATGTTTCGCAGCAGGATGGAATTGCCTGATTGCATCTGCCGAAAAATGGGCATCCGTTCCCGCTGCTTGATGAGTCTATACGAATTCCCCATACATCCTTATAGAGATTGAGCTCCATATGTCGATGATGGCATCTCCGGCTTGACCACTTCCCGCCGAGCGGGATTTAACCAGATGATTTCCGACTGCCTTGACGGACAGGTGGATCTGATTCTGACAAAGTCGATATCGCGGTTTGCGAGGAATACCGTGGACACGGTCACCACCATCCGCAAGCTGAAGGAAAAAGGTGTGGCTGTCTATTTCGAGAAGAAAGACTTCTATACGGTAAAAATGCCAATAAATGCGGTAAATACGGCACTTTCCAAAGGGTCATGGTGTTTGGTTGGTGTTTGAATTTATGTGACACAGTAATACGATATTAAACGAAAATCGTCCCCACTGTTTTTATGGCAGAGAGGACGATTGGTTTATTTCTGTATGTTATTTACCCAGTTGGGCTTGCAGTTCTTGAAAACTCTCCAAGGCACTCTGCAAGTTCTCAATGATATCCGCAGCCAGTTCATCCGGGGCAGGCAGGCTATCGAGGTCTGCGAGGGACTTGTCCTTAATCCAGAACAGGTCAAGGCTTGTCTTGTCACGCTCCAGAATATCCTTTACATCAAATCTGCGGAAACGACCATCCGGATTTTCTTCCGACCATGTCTCTGTGCGGTCATGACGGTTCTCCGGGTTATAGCACTGGATGAAGTCCACGAGGTCGGCATCGGTCATAGGGTGCTGTTTCAGCGTGAAATGGATGTTGGTGCGGAAGTCATAAATCCACACTTCCTTGGTCTGCATTTCGGCACTGGCAGGACGTTTGTCAAAGAAGATAACATTTGCCTTTACACCCGGCTTATAGAAGATACCAGTCGGCAAACGGAGAATGGTGTGCAAGTCAGTGGTTTCGAGCAGTTTCTTGCGCACGATTTCTCCTGCACCGCCCTCAAACAAAACATTGTCCGGCACAACAACGGCAGCCTTTCCTGTGGCTTTCAGAATGGTATTGATATGCTGCACAAAGTTCAGTTGTTTATTGGAACTGGTTGTCCAGAAATCCTGTCGATTGTAGACGAGGTCTTCTTCCTCCTGTTCGCCTTCCTCGTTGGTGAAAGTAAGAGCAGACTTTTTGCCAAACGGCGGATTGGTCAGCACATAGTCCACACGGTAGCCGGGGTCTGTGAGAAGTGCATCACCAAGGGTAATCGGTACATTGCCGTAAATATCACCGATGTTGTGGAGATACAGATTCATCAAAGCCGTTTTATATGTGGAAGATACGATTTCGTTGCCGTAGAAGGTTTCGTTTTTCAGAAACTCTTTCTGCTCCCGGTCAAGGGAATAGTTCTCCGGATCGGCAACGAACGACTGCGAAGCGAGAAAAAATCCTCCGGAACCACAACAGGGGTCTGCGATGGTTTTCATAGGCTCCGGTCGGATACATTTCACCATTGCATGAATCAGCGGACGAGGGGTAAAATACTGACCTGCACCGCTCTTGATATCTTCCGCATTCTTCTGCAGCAAACCTTCATAGATTTCACCTTTGACATCGGAGGACATTGCCACCCATTTTTCGTTGTCAATCATTTGCACTACACGGTACAGAATGGCGGCACTGCTGATTTTATTACTTGCGCCTTTGAAGATTTTACCGAGAATACCGCCTTGTTTGCCCAGTTCTTCCAGCGTGGATTTATATTGTTCCTCCAGTTCCGCACCCTTGAGGGTGTTCATGTCCGACCATGTGTATCCGGCAGGAATCCCTGTTTCTTTTTTGTAGGGCGGCTTGGAATACTCATCGGACATTTTCAGAAAGATAAGGTAGGTAAGCTGTTCCAGATAATCTCCGTAGGAAACACCGTCATCCCGGAGCGGATTGCACATCCCCCAAACCTTTGATACGATTGCTGATGTTTGTTCACTCATTCGATACTTCTCCTCTATTCGAATCAAAAGCATCCATTCTTTTTTGTAACTTTTGAATGGACTTATCCATTGATTGAATGCTTTTTGTCATTTTTTTCATTTCTTGATAAGTATCTTCAGTAGGTGAATCATATATTATTGACCAAAGATACTGTTTAAGGTCTATCGTTGTGGACTCTGAGTAGGTGGAAAAGATATCCGAGTAGCAAATGGTAATTTTCAACTGAATATTACTTATTTTCCCTAATTCCGGAGTACCTCCAAAACACACAAACCAACTTTTATCAACGCCCAAAGTGAACGAGGATTCACACAATTTTACTAAATACTCTTTATCCGGCACATTGGCAATAAACTCTGGATTGATTTTCACAGAAACATTATTGGCAACCTGATGTCCATGGTTATGTATATTTAGAACAAGGAGGCTGCCTCGTATTGTTTCAAAGGTTACAGTAACAAAAGCACGATTATTTTCTTCAAATTGACGTTTTGATTCTGCCAACTGTTCCCGTGTTGCTTTTGCAGAACGATAGTTAAATATACAAATAAATATTGTCGCAATCACATAGACTGCGGTTATTGCAATCATAATCCAGTCTGTCATACTACACCTCCTTCAAAGGCTTGTTTTAATATGCTCTGTCGCATGGCATCCGCCTGTGCCAATGCGGTATCCACGGTCTGCTCGATACTTTCGCATACGGATAGACGGGATTCTATGATTTGTACCGTTTGATCCTGTTCATTTATATCAGGAACAGGAATCAAGAATTTCTTTATGTCACCTACGTTAATATGTGGTGATGCAGAACCACCAATGTTTTCTGTAATGACACTGTTTAAAAATGGTGAATTCAAATAGTGCATCAGAAATTTATTGTTCAGGTTTTGACCAGTCCGTAACAGCATCATTCGTTGTCCTAAGCATACTTCAAGTCCTTTTGGAATGATACAAGCTATTCCCAATATGGCACCCTCACGGCTATATAAAACATCTCCCGGCATTGGACGGAGACGTGTTATTCGGTTTTCAAATGTACTATTAGAGACATAGTTTGGTTTAGATAAATCTAAAAATCCCTTACGGAAATTCGTTGTTCGCAAACACAGTTTACCTTCTTCCACCCATTTTGGCGTTGAATGCGGACAATCCACAATATAATCACATATATCAGCAATATGCCTTTCTGGTACACTTTTTCGTTTGAATGTCTCAAATGCCTCTTTCAGCACCGCCTGTCGATACACCGCCAACTGCTGCTTTGTGGTCTGCAAGGTTTCCACAGCCTTGTCCAGTTCGGAGAATAATTCTTCAATTCGAAATACGAGGTTGTCCTGAACTTCTGGGGGAGGAACTATTACATTTAGAGACTTTAGAATAGTCTGACTGATATTATTTTGCGTTCCGCCTTTTCCCATTGATATGAGTTTGGATTTCATCATAGCCATGTAGTAGAACATATATTTTGTAGATACGCCACGAAGTTCTTTTGCAAATGCGATAGCCTGATTGGTACAGCATTCAATACCTGTAATCCCCAATTTTCCGATGCTTCCATACATTGCAACCAATAAAGTGCCAGCAGGAATTATCTTCGCGCTGCTATTTTTTAATCCTAATTCAGTGATTTTACTCTGAGATTCTGTAACTACACCATCATTCAAATCACCGATTATCAACCACGGAATATCCCCATTATCATAGTATTGGGATTCTGTTGCTTTAGGCGTTCCACCAGACCCCCATGTTACAACTTCTGTCATTGGTTTTATAGCCCATCCATTGGGCAAATTTTTTTCTTTTATCATTTAAGCTACCAGCTCCCTATTCATCTCATTCAGTATTACCTCATAGTCATCCCCAAAGGACTCATAGAAGCCCAGCAGACCGCCTTTTTTGTCAAAGGGCGTCAAGTCCAAATCCTCCGGCAGGATACTGAGGGAAGTGGCAATGTGGTCTTTAATCAGACGCAGCCATTCCATCTGTTCTTCGGTAAACTGAATGTGTCCGGCATTACGTTTGAACGTCCACTGCATAAAGTTATAATTCACCTTATCCGCAAACGGGCTGAGGTTATCGGTATAGCCCATCTCAAAGCGAATGATGGAGATGAGGTCTGTCAGTTGCGCCATCGTGCCACGCTTTACCTTGTCCGGCTTCTTGATGGCATAGCAGTCCCACAGGCGTTCTACGGTGATGCCCTTGGCTTTCAACTTGCCATACAGTTCTTTTAGCTGTTCGATAGCCATGGGGCGGTCTTTGTAGCTTTCATTATAGATGATACGCAGGGCAATAATCTCATCCTTGTTTTCCTCAATAAATTCGTGGAAGGTAGCGAGGATGCGGTCTGCGTTTTCTTCCTGCTGCGTATCAAAGCCTGCAAACAGGACAGAGTCGATGTTGGTGTTGTCAATAATCTGGTCATGGCTGCGGCGCACATTCTCAATGTAATCACGGACATCCGGGTCATGGAACGGTGCAACGGCAGCCTGTATCAATTCTTTCTGTGCCTGTTTCAGCTGTTCCTCCGTGACCTCCGCAGAGCCTGTGTCCGCCTGCGCCTTGGCAGTCAGCACATCCTCATCAAAGGCATTCAGCAGATTTTCAGCCACGGATCCGGCAGCAGTGCCGACCTTCGCTTCAAACTGCTTACGCTCCGCCGGGGACATCTGGCTGTTCAGTCGAATGACACGGTTTGCAAGAGAGGTCAACGTGTCCTCGTCTTTTGCACCCAGTGCCACATTCATCATGAGTTCTTTCATGCTGACGGTCGGTTTTCGTTCCAACGGTCTGGTATCCGATTTCTTGGATTTGGTAACGCCAACCGCATCCACAATCACGAAATGGTCTTTATTCTCTGTGGCAGATGGGGTGACTTTCTGCAAGTCCTCTTTACTCAGCACACGAGTGCCTCTGCCTTTCATCTGTTCAAAGTAGTTTTTACTGCGTACATCACGCATGAAAATCAAGCACTCGATTGGCTTTACATCGGTGCCTGTGGCAATCATATCCACCGTGACGGCAATACGAGGGTTATAATCATTGCGGAAGGAACTCAGCACAGATTCCGGGTTGTCAGCGGAATAGGTGATTTTGCGGCAGAAGTCATTGCCTTCGCCAAACTCCTCACGGACAATCTGAATGATGTCATCCGCATGGCTGTCCGTCTTTGCAAAAATCAGTGTCTTTGGCACTTCTTTTCTGCGTGGGAACAGTGTGGTGAACAGATTATCCTTAAAGGAACGGATGACCGTGCGTATCTGACTTGGGTTGACAATGTCCCGGTCAAGCTGGGTTGGCTTATAATCCACATCCTCGTCCAGCTGTTTCCATCGTTTGGCTCTGGACAGACGGTCACGGTATTCAATCAGCTGTTTCATCAGATGAGCGCCGTTTTTGCCCACCTGTGTTTCAATGAGAAAGATATCCTCGCCAACGTTAACGCCGTCAATGATAGCCTGTTCTCTTGGGTACTCGCTGACAATATTCTCGTTGAAAAACGCAAAAGTACGGTTATCCGGGGTGGCGGTCAAGCCAATGATAAAGGCATCAAAATAGGACAACACTTGGCTCCACACATTATAAATGGAGCGGTGGCATTCATCCACGATAATGCAGTCAAAGAACTCCGGCGGATATTTCTCGTTGTACACCACCTCTTTGGGAGCCTTGCTCTCTGCCGTAACAAACTCCGCAAAGGATTTTTCCTCGATAGATTCGTCCAGTTCTTCGCCCTTCAGGATGGAGTACATTCTCTGAATGGTGCAGATGCAAATCTGGATATCGTTTGGTATGTAGGAACTTTTCAGCCTGCGGACACCGTAAAGCTGTGAAAAAGAGCGTGGGTCATCATTGGGAGTATAGGCAAGGAACTCACGCTCTGCCTGTTCTCCCAGACCTCTTGTATCCACAAGGAACAAGATACGGTTCATTTTTCCGTATTTCAATAAACGGTAGGCCGCAGTGATTGCTGTGAATGTTTTGCCTGCGCCTGTTGCCATCTGCACCAGTGCCTTGGGGCGGTTCTCAGCAAAAGACTTGTCCAGATTCTTGATGGCATTCACCTGACATTTGCGAAATCCCGTTTCATCCAATGCAGGGAAATGCTTCATGTTATTACGGATGGTATCCGACTGCCCTAACAGCGCAAGCAGGGTCTCCGGGCGATGGAATGAGAACACCGTTCTGGAGCGGTACTTTATATCGTTATAATCCGTAAACCGAATCAGCTTGTCTGTGGTTTCATAAGCAAAGCGAATTTTGTAATCATTCTTTATCCATTTGAAGATGCTGTTGGCATAACGCCCAGACTGCACCTCAACATCGGTGATAGATTCGCCTTTTTCCTCACGCTTGGCTTCGGCAACACCCACAGGCTTGCCGTCAATGAAAAGGGCATAGTCCACCTCACCTGTGCTTGTGGGGAATTCACGGACAGCAACGCCCAGTGCGGCAGAAAGATTCAGCTTTTTCATATCCTGAATGACCCAGCCGGACTGACGCAGTTTTTCATCAATCACAAGCCGTGCTTTTTCTTCGGGTGTCATATCACGTGTCCTCCTCATCTATGTACTCCATAATGTCACCGTAGTCGGCATTAAGGGTCTTGCATATCTTGCCAAGGACGGTGAGCGTGACCTCCTCGTCCCTGCGTAGTTTTGTCATTGTGTTAGGCGCAACGCCGGAGGCTTTCCTCAAATCAGCCTTGCTCATCTTCTTATCAACCAGTAACTTCCACAAACGATTATATGAAACAGCCATGTTTGCCTCCTTTTGCACACCTCAATTGAAAAACTAATTTCCGGTTGGGTAGCCAGTCATGCGGAAGTTAATCTTGCAAAAAGGTACCTGGAAGTAACTCTTACAAACATTTTCCAAGACATTGACATGCTCCCAACGGTAAATTACAATGTAAATGCTTTACCTATGCGCAGGATAGGGCAACACTGAGGAGCGACCTGAGCGGCACATAGGGTTTGCGGGAAGGCGGCATCTGAACGGATGCTGCCTTTTTTGCTGCCTTCCCGGAAACAAAAGCGATAAACCTCAGGGTTTAAGGGGCAGAGCCCCTTCGTCTTCTCCGAATGGCGGCAGCAGAGAAACGGAGAAAACCATGGCTAAGAATACACATTTGACCCTTAGTGACCGAATCGCCATTGAAGTCGGTCTCAAAGAACAGAAAAGCTTTTCTGCCATTGCAGCAGAACTGCGAAAAGACCCCACAACCATCTCCAAAGAAGTCCGTGCGCATATCAAACTAAAGCAGGCCGGAGGATACAATCCCTGCGGTGTCCGTAAGGAATGCAAACACTACGGTGATGTGTGCACACTCTGCCAGTTTCCTTACGGAAAAATGTGTCATACCTGCTTCAAGGCCAAGTGCTTTGAGACCTGTCCCGACTTCCAGAAAGCACAATGCTCCAAGCTGAACAAGCCGCCGTATGTCTGCAACGGCTGCCAGCAGCGTAAGGTCTGCAAACTGGAGCGGCACCTTTACGAAGCAAAATTCGCCCAGAAAGAGTATGAAGCGACCCGCAGCGAGTCCCGGCAGGGCTTTGCTGTGACGCCAGCGGAGCTTCAGCGAATCGACCGGATCATCTCGCCGCTCATTCAGCAGGGACAGTCCATTCACCAGATCTGCGTGAATAATGGCGACGAAATCATGTTGGACGAGAGGACCATCTACAATTATGTGGATGCCGGTCTTCTGTCCGTAGGAAATATGGATCTGCCCAGAAAGGTCCGCTACAAGGTGCGCAAAAGGAAACCCTCTGTACGGGTAGACAAGCAGTGCCACCTGGGCAGGACCTATGAAGATTTTCTGGAATACACCGCAGCCAATCCGGATGTTCCCATCGTGGAAATCGATTCTGTAGAGGGCCGCAAGGGTGGCAAGGTGCTGCTTACAGTGTTCTTCCGCAACTCCACCCTCATGCTGGCCTTTCTGCGGGACAGGAACACGGCACGGTCTGTTACGGAGGTTTTTGAATGGCTGTACGAAACTCTTGGGCACGAGCAATACTGCCGATTGTTTCCCATCATTCTGACGGACAGAGGCAGTGAATTTACCGACCCAGTTTCCATTGAATGCACTGAACTTGGAGAGGTACGAAGCAGAGTCTTCTATTGCAATCCTCAGCGTTCTGACCAGAAAGGCAGCTGTGAAGTCACCCACGAATTTATCCGGCGCATTCTTCCCAAAGGTACATCCTTTGACCATTTGCAGCAGAGCGATATCCTGCTCATGATGAGTCATATTAACTCCTATACGAGAAAGAAGCTGAACAACCAGTCAGCCCACCGGTTGTTCAGCTTCTTATATGGAGATACCATTCTGCCGTCTCTCGGCATTCAGGAGATCCCCGCAAACGATATCAATCTGACACCCCGACTGCTCAAAAAGTAAAATCAAGCTGCTGCTATTCGGAATATATCCGTATGCAGGGGTGGAAGTTACTTTTGCAAATTTTGCAAAAACACTTCGACCTCCGCTTGGCATGCCCATTTTTAGGCGAGGGTGTCCGATCTGTCTCTATGCTAACATACCCGCTGACAATATTCAATTTCTTTGTAAGATTAAATTCCGGTTTCGGCATTGTTTGTAAAATTAACTTCCGGATTTGAGAGGGTAATGCTTATTTCCCGGAATTTAATCTTGCAAGGCTTTTTGAAGTCCGGAAGTAAATCGTGCAAACCGGAAGTTACTTTTGCAATTCACCCTCCTTTTGCACACTATAATAAATATTATATCACAATTCTACACATTTCGCAAGACTGTGCGAAAGTTTAGCAAAGCAAAGAAGCGTAAACTTTTTGTGACTGTCCAGTTTTGGACACTCCGTTTGCTTCATTGTTGGTGTGGTGTATGGCTGCCATGGAGGGGCGGTCATACGCTTCTTTTGCGTATCATGTTGTACAATGAAAATCTGCACGAAGAAGAACAACATCTGATCCAGCAGATTGCCGAGCAAACAGAGAGAGGAAAAATCGACTGGGAACTGACGGAGTATAATCCGCTGTCATTTCTGAATGAGGACAAGATAGACAAAAACCCAGCAGTAATCTGTCAGTCCTTCTCCTTTGGGGCGATCATCGGCGGCTCCCGTTACGAGCTTGATGTCATGGAGAATATTGATGTGCCGTCTGGTATGGGAGACTACACCATAACCTTGACACGGGATGAAACCGAAAATTTTCTTAAAATTGAGGATGCGCTTTCCTTTGACTATGACCGCTATGAATGCACACCGGAGGAAGTCGCAAAGCGATTTGCGGACAGCCCCATTGTCCGTCTCTGCAACGCCATCATTCCTGCCACGCTTGG
>ULRV01063899.1_pt1 | contig 10801 bp, 10 predicted proteins | sample 1955791 | NCBI WGS metagenome assembly ULRV01 (sample SAMEA4835692, study PRJEB28245) | human gut metagenome | biome: gut microbiome; material: fecal sample | place: Denmark | collected 2008 | reverse complement strand
CGACGGCATCGTCGTCAAGGGTGTGGAGAACACCATCCGCGCCGTCAGCAGCATCGCGCGCGACGGCATGCGCGAGACCGACAACGAGATCATCCGCCTGATGATCGGGGAGGAAACTGTCAAATGAAGATACTTGTCACAGGCTTCACGCCGTTCGGCGGGGAGCAGATCAACCCCTCGTGGGAGGCGGCACGCCGGCTTCCCAACCGCATCGGGGGAGCAGAGCTCATCAAGCATGAAATTCCGACGGAGTTTGACGCCTCCGGTGCTGCGCTGCACAAACTTTTGACGGAGCTGCGTCCCGACGCGGTGCTCTGCGTCGGCCAGTACGGCGGCGCAAATTGCATACGCGTCGAGCGCGTGGCCATCAACCTGCGCGACGCGCGTATCGCCGACAACGCGGGTAAGCAGCCGACGGACGAGCCGGTCGTGGCCGGAGGTCCGGACGCCTATTTTGCGACGATCCCGACGCGCGAGATCGTCGACGCTCTGCGTGAGCAGAATATCCCTGCCCAGCTCTCGTACTCCGCGGGCACGTTCGTGTGCAACAATCTCCTTTACTGCGCCCTGCACGAGAGCGCGCAGAGCTATCCCGCCCTGCACTGCGGCTTTGTCCACGTCCCCTACCTGCCCGAGCAGGCAAAGGACGGCAACGCCCCCAGCATGAGCCTTGCGCTGATGACCAAAGCACTGGAGATCGCAGCGGAAGTGATCGTCGAAGCATAGAATTCAAAAAAAGAGCCGTCTGACTCCACGGTAGTTCAGATGGCTCTTTTGCATAGTTCATTCGATGTAGGAGCCTGTAACCGTACTTCGGCCCCCAGAAAGTTTTCTCGCCCCACCGATGCCTTGATCAATTGTCCCCCAAACCTTGAACACGGGGCGGCATAACAAATAACCATCAAAATAACCGATGCTCGCACCGAACCATAAACACTTACGGAGATCGTAACTCTGTTATCAAAATAGTCTGGCATTCGTATGGAAACGACGGAAAAATCTCATTCACCAAATTCGAAGGTCTCCCGCCCGTTGACCGCGTCGAGCGCGAGCTGCGCGCGGGAGAGCTCGTCGGCGGTCTTTTCATAGTCCGCCTCCACAGCGGCAATGTCGTAGTTTGCGTAGCGGTAGTCGATGATGTTCGACGGCCGGCCGTACTGCTCCTCAACGCGCTCCTTGGGAAGGCGGCTCTTCATCTCGAGCAACTTATTCTTGCGTCTCGTGAGCTGCGGGATATAGACCAGCATCTCGTCGATGGTCATGTCAAAGCCATCGACAAAATGCGTCGTGTTGAAGCAGTTGATCGCGTGCTTAAGACGGCGGATCTTTTCTTCGAGCGCTGCAAGGCGCGCCTGCGTCTCAGCGTAATCATAGACCGGGCGCACGGACGCTACGTCCTCGCCCATCGCGGCGCGGAAGTCACGGCTGCGCGTTTCCTTGTCGAGCAGCGCGGTATATTCGTCGTTGAGCTTCTTCAAGAGCTTATTTGCCTCGGCGGAAGTGTAATTCATATTGTTCTGACCTTCTTTCTTATGCTTCAAAAATGACAGGGAATGGCAGCGTGGATCGGACTTGCGGTGGGAGATCAGAAACCGGACAATGCTCAAGCATATCCTCTGGCATAAAGGCCGATTCTTGCAGTAGAAAGCTGATCTCTGCTTAAAAACCGGAGAGGGATTCACCGCCCCTCCTAAAAACATTGACCTCAGGCTGTACGCTGCTGCAAAGGGCTGATTTTCTAAGAACATGATAAGGCAAGCGGGCGGAAAATGTCAAGATGCGGAGAGGTAACCGGCAGGATAGAAAATTGGCAAGAACGAAGAGTTTATGATAATTGGCGTATGACAAAAAAGAGCTACCTGACTTCATTTGAAATCAGATAGCTCTTTTTCCTGGGAATAATGAAATTCTGTTGCCAAATCGTTGCCACGAGGGGCATCAAGACTCAAAAAATCCAGTGTTTACGGGCTTTTTTCGACCTCTGAAATTATTCCCACTCGTTGTTGGGCATCATATTTAACGGATTTTGCTTCATAAATTTGATACCTCATTTTTTTGATTATTTGATGTGTCCATATTATCCAGCCCTATACGATGGGCTGTTATCAAATTGTTATCGGTGGTGATAACGGGGGGTAGCAGGGTTGTTGTTTTCTCTGGTGGTTTACAACTACATTTTACCACGAAAGGCAGGGAAATGCAATAACCATCCTTGCTGTGGCGTATCAAGGAATCTTACTGAACATATGGCGCACCTTATCCAAACGGCTGTTTGGACGACGGGGCTGGATGATTGGCTCGCCGACAGTGGCCTGATACCCTTTCAGTTCCGTCAGGCACACACTCCGCCCGTTGGTGTAAAAGGCCAAATCAGTACGGTATGCCTGTATGCAACGGGCGGGAATCTCGCCAGTAAAGACAACTTCATCCTTTTTTACCTGGGCCGTTTCGATGGTGGCACAGTATTTCGGTGCATCATGATAAGCCCTGGAAAGGTATTCCTGGGGCGCATAGAGGATGAAGGAGAGATAAGGTTCCAGCAGCTGCGTCCCCGATTCCTTCAATGCCTGTTCCAATACAATCGGGGCCAATGAGCGGAAGTCCGCCGGCGTACTGACCGGGCTATAGTAAAGTCCGTATTCAAAGCAAATCTTACAGTCCGTTACGTTCCAGCCACACAAGCCTTGCCCCAAACCGTAACGGATACCATCCATGACAGCGTTTTGAAAACTCTGGTTCAGGTATCCCAGGGAAACCCGGCTCTCGTATTTTACACCGGAGCCAAGCGGGAGCGGTGTAACAGACAGTCCGATAGATGCCCAAAACGGGTTAGGCGGCACCTCGATATGGATGGTGTGGCTGGCCACTTTGAGCGGCCGCTCTAAATAAATGACGGTGGGTTCCTTCACTGCTGTTTCAATCTTGTATTTTTCCGTCAGCAAAGCGGAAACAACCTCCAACTGCATCCGACCCAAAAAAGAAAGAATGATCTCATGGGTGGTGGAATCCACCTCGTAGTGCAAAAGCGGGTCAGTATCCGCAATTTGCGTAAGAGCGTCCAGCAACCGGTCTCTTTGCTCTGCCGTTTTTGGCGTAATCGTCGTCCGCAGCATAGGGAAGGGAACATCACTCCACATTTCACGAGGAAGTTGGGTTTTGTCCCCCAATATATCGTTTAATCTCAAGCTGTCGCTGGGAAGGATGACAATTTCGCCCTTATGGGCGGTATCTGTCCGAACAATCTCCCCTTTGGATGGAATACGCATCTCTGTGATTTTCAGCTTTTCTCTCCCGGCCAGGGCCACCGTATCCCGCAGACGCAGCGTTCCGCTGTATAGCCGCAGATAGACAAGCCTCTGGCCGCAATCTGTATACTCCACCTTAAAAACTCTACCGCACAGGGCGGCGCTCCCCTGTTCCTTGGTCGATTGGAACAGCCCTATCACCGCATCCATCAACTGTTGAATGCCAAGGCCGTTTTTGGCGCTACCATGATAGACCGGGAGCAGGGAGGCGTCTTGAACTCGCCGCTGTTCTTCTTGCGCAAGTTCTTTCTGACTGATTGATTCTCCTGCGATATACTTTGCCAATAACTCATCGTTATTTTCGATGACCGAATCCCACACCTCTGCACTAGTGTTTTCTGTCAGAGTTATTTTCGAGGACAGCGACACTGTCTGCTTGATGATAATATCAGCGGAGAGCTTATCCCGAACAGACTGATATACGCTCTCCAAATCAATGCCAACCTGGTCGATCTTGTTGATAAAGATAATGGTGGGGATGTTCAATTTCCGTAGGGCATGGAACAGAACACGGGTCTGGGCCTGCACGCCATCTTTAGCGGAGAGCACCAAGATGGCCCCGTCCAAAACAGCCAGAGAGCGGTATACCTCTGCCAAGAAATCCATGTGGCCGGGAGTATCCACAATATTGACTTTACAACTGTGCCACTGGAAAGAAGTGACTGCCGTTTGAATGGTAATTCCACGCTGCCGCTCCAAAAACATAGTGTCCGTTCTCGTTGTCCCTTTTTCGACGCTCCCCGGCTCTGAAATGGTTCCGCTGGCATACAGCAGGCTTTCTGTCAGTGTCGTCTTGCCCGCATCTACATGGGCAAGAATCCCGATATTGATAATGTTCATGTCTATCCTCCATACAAGGCCCAAAAGGGCGCAAAAATCCCCAGCGGCAAATACTTTTACCGCTGGGGATCATGACTTCGGATACATAGAAACGCATTCAGCTAACATGAGCCGTTATCCGTCACGATATTTGATAAAAAGGCAAAAGCATTCTTAAATTGGGTACAAAAACCAAGCCCCTGCAAGGGGCAATTATTTTTGTGCCCATTATCAAATTTTATTTAAGAATACCTTGCCGCATGTTGAATAGACTCCTCAAATCAGGATGACAGCAGTATAGCATAGCACACTCTAAAATGCAAGAAGTTTTTACCCGCTGTCCCAAATAAATCAGGAGGGCATTCACCGGGACACCCTCCGATTTGGGGCCTCATGCGCAAATAATTTCTGTGTCCACGATTTCCGCCGCACACGCCCGAATATTGTTAGTCCCTCTGCAACTCATACCACAGACCGTTGCCCTCGTCAAAGATGTACTTTTCCATGAAATTACCTCCATTTTTTGTGATTATCGTGCGCCTACCCTTATTTTTGACCTTGCACCCCATTTCTGCTCCTTTTCGACCTGTTCCTGCTGGTAAGCTGCCTCCAGTATCCTGTCCGCCTGTTCCGGGCCAATGGCCCGTCTGACCCGCTCATAGTCCCTGACTTGCCCTTTCAAGCCGTCCCTCTCGGCACAAACCTCATAAATCCTGGCTGACAGGGAGCCGTTCTTACTGACCTCACGATCATAGGCGCTCTGCAACCGCTCAAACTTGCTCTTGAGGTCGAAGTAGGCCCGGTAGACGGAGCGCAGCACCTTGACGATCTTCTCCCAAAGGGGCTTGGCCTTTTTCTCCCGGTAGGACTTGGCCGATTCCAGCGGCCCCGCCTCCGGCAGCGTCCGCTCCGGGTCGTCGGAGAAGTCCGCCGCCAGTTTCTCCATGCCCTTGAGCAAGGGCGCTACATCGTCCAGCTTAGCCCTGGCCTGGGCCGCTTTCTTCTCAGCTGATGCTGCCTCCTTATTCTTTTTGTCGGCCTCAACCTGGGCCAGCGCCGACACCTCTTGAAGCTGTGCAAGCCGTTCCTGCTCACGCTCCGTCTTGAACTGCGTAACAGTCAAATGTTCTTCGGAACTACCACGTTCCCCACGCTCTACATCGTCATAGCCAGCGGAGCGCATATGCTCAAAGAAATCATCTTGCAGGACACTGTACGACTTTCGTAGAACGGGTTTGCCCTTAGCTGTGCGTAACGGCTCCCCGGTAGTTTCGTCCAGAATGGGCTTGGACGCCCACTTCTTGCTCATGCTCACCTGCATGATCGTTTCCTTGACCTTGCCCACCAGGGACTTGTCCTTGCACCGCTTTGTCCAGCGTATCTCCTTCTCCACTACCGGGATATAAACCACATGGAGGTGGTAGTGGTACACGTCCTCCCCCAGCGCCTCGGACATGGCCCGGTTGCGCTCGTCAGCGTGCATGACCGCCGACAAAATATACTGCTCTCCGCCCACGATTTTGATTGCGGCTTTATAGGCTTCGGTGTAAAATTGTTTTGCGAAGTCATACCCGCCGTGATTGTAGAAGTAAGCGGAGTTTACATCAAAGACCAACTCACCGTATCGAAAGGCATCCTCCTTGATGCCACGGGTGGAGATCACGCCGTCGGCCTCCATTTGAGCAAACATCTCCCGATACCCGGCAGACGGGGTTTTGAAATGGACATTGAGCGGCGTCCGCTCCAGTACAATGTCCTGATTGACATAGGAATCCTTCTCACGCTCGTTGTGCTGCTGGGTGTTACCGATCTTGGTTTCGGTCAGCCTCATATTTCTTGCGTTGGTACGGTCAATACCGTCGCCTCTCGCCATAGGCAAAAATCCTCCTGTTTCAGATGTTGGGTTGTTGAAAGAGGACGGGGGTTCGGGGGAGGCACTTCCTGCAGGAAGTGTAATAACCCACTATGACACTTTCATCCCTTCGGTCTGCAAAGTGTCGTGGGCTCTCCGAGGGGGTGTGGGGGCTTTGCCCCCGGCAACTGCGGTTGCCTCCCCCAGCAGGGCCGCCCTTTGAAAAGGGCACCCTGCACCCCGCCTAAACTTTGCTGCTCCCCGTGACAGCCGTGACGACCGTGACGATGTTTCAGACACCGCCGCCACTCTCAAAAAAGCCGTCACAGCCGTCACGGTCGTCACGCCTGGGACGGTTCCAGCGTCAGGCTGATACTTCTCCCGGCGTGGCTCCTGCTGTTCTCATAGCGGATGTGGTAGTCTATCAGCAGCTTCCCGGCCCGGACGTTTAGCCGCATCGCCAGGGCGTTGGGCTTCATGTCGGTCTGGAGCGCCGCTACCAGCTCGGTGGCCGTACCACCCCAGGTCGGCTTCTCCGCCGTCACAAGGGCGGCTATGGCCTCCAGCACCGGGTCGGGCGGCTCTGTCCATGCCTCCGTTTCCGTACGCTCCAGCGTCCATATCAGCCGTTCCTTGTCCCTGGTAAGATAGAATCGCTGGTCTTGCTGGTCACGCCCGGCCACGTCCAGAACGGCGCTGCCGTCTGTCCGCTTCTCCTTTTGAAGAAGAAAGGCCCCGTCCGCCGCTCCCAGCAGACCGTTGGTGCCGGAGATCATATCGAATTTGTCATCTGCCTGTTGCTTTCGAGTGTGGTGTACCAGCAGGAGGCAGACGCCGCAATCATCGGCAAGGCGTTTCAGCTTACCCACCACCTCGTAATCGTTGGCGTAGCTGTACTTATCCCCACCAGCCTCCCGGATTTTCTGGAGGGTGTCAATGATAATCAGCTTGGTGTTCGGGTGTTCCCGGACGAACTTCTTTAGCTGTTCCTCCAGGCCAACGCCAAGCTGTTTGGCGTAGACCGCAAAGAGCAGATTGTCGGTGCCCTCTGTGCCGAACATTCGGTATAGCCGCCCCTGCAAGCGGCGGTGGTCGTCCTCCAACGCCAGATAGAGGACAGTCCCCTTGTGGACAGGGTAGCCCCACAGGGGGAGGCCCATGCTGACATGGTAGGGAAGCTGGGCCATCAGGAACGACTTGCCCACCTTGGGCGCTCCCGCAAAGAGGTACGTCCCAGGGTAGAGCAGACCGTCTATTACGGGCGGTCTGCTCTGGTAGATGTTCTGGTAAAGGTCGTTCATGGAAACTGTGTGGAGGTAGGCTGGGTCGTTCATGCGCCGCATATCCCGGAGCATTTCCTCTAAATCTTTCTCTTGGGGGTTGTTTTCAGCCGTTTCCTCTGCTATACTTTGGGTAGTTGTTTGAGAATTGGGCTGTTCCCCGTCTGCGCCAACAGACGGAACCGGGACAGTCCTTTTCGTTTCTCTGGAATCCATCAATCTATCAATCCTCCTTCATGCCGCCCAGCGTCACTGAGATAAGGTCAATGGTGGCGAGAAGTTCATCCCCCACGTCGCCCCCGGCCTCAATGCGCCGCAGTTCCCCCAGGACGGCGGCGAGTTGGTCACGCAGGGCCTTGTAGACCCTGGGATTGCCCTGCACCACCACGGCCCGGTCTAAGAGCCGCCGGGTGATGTAGTCCTGCTTCGTCAGGCCAGAGAGCCGCACAGCGGCGTCAATCTGCTTGTTTTCCTCCGGGGATACCCGGAAGGCCACGGTCTTGTTCCTCCAGCGGTTGTGAGTGTCCAAATTCTTAGCTGACATTACGCTCCCATCCTTTCAAAGTCCAATTTGTCTGCCATTTCCGTCTGCTTGGACGGAAACAGGTGGGCATAGCGATAGGTGATCTCGATACTCTCATGCCCCACACGGTCAGCAATCGCCACAGCGGAGAAGCCCATGTCAATCAGAAGTGAGATGTGCGAATGCCGGAGGTCGTGGATTCTGATACGCTTGACCCCTGCCGACTTCGCCCCTCTGTCCATCTCATGGTGGAGATAGCTTTTCGTGATGGTGAAAATGCGCTCCTTCTTCTTGATACCGTAGAGCATCCCCAGGTAATCCTTCATCTCGTCACAGAGGAAGTTGGGCATTTTAATGGTGCGGTTGCTTTTCTTCGTCTTTGGCGTGGTAATGACGTCCTTGCCGTGGAGCCGCTGATAGGACTTGCTGATTTTCACCGTCCCGGCCTCAAAGTCAAAGTCTGCCGGGGTCAGGGCCAGCAGTTCCCCCTCCCGAATACCACACCAGTAGAGCATTTCAAAGGCGTAGTAGGAAACGGGCTTGTCCATCATGGCATCTGCAAACTTCTGGTACTCCGCTTTCGTCCAGAACAGCATTTCCTTCCGTTCCTCTGACCCCATGTTCCCAGCCTTGGCGGCGGGATTGGAGCGCAGCTCATAGAAGCGGACAGCGTGATTGAAGATGGCGCTAAGCTGGTTGTGCAGGGTTTTGAGGTAGGTAGCCGAGTAGGGCTTGCGCTTCTCGTCCCGGTAGGCCAGCAACTCGTTCTGCCATGCGATCACGTCCTTGGTGGTGATCTCGCTAATCTTCCGCTTGCCAAAGTAGGGCAGAATTTTCTTCTGGATGATGTTCTCCTTGGTCAGCCAGGTGTTCTCCTTGAGCCGGGGTTTCATATCCTTGGTGTAAAGCTCGGTAAAGGCTTCAAAGGTCATATCCAGGTCGCCGGAGGTCTGCATCTGGAAACTGCGCTCCCACTCCTGGGCCTCCCGTTTGGTGGCAAAGCCACGCTTGCACTTCTGTTTGCGCTCCCCCGTCCAGTCCTGATACCGCACCATGACGTACCATGTTCCTCTTGCTTCGTCCTTAAAGACTGGCATTTAGTTCCCTTCCTTTCTGGCCCCGTAGAGCCGTTCGTTGAAATACTGGCGGTTGACCCGCCCTGCGATGGTGATGAAGCCCTTGTCCTTCAATTCTTCGTTGAGCTGCCGGATGAGTTTATAGGCGTAGGGCTTCGATACACCCAGCTCGTCCGCAACTTCTTCCGCCCGGATGAATCTGTTCTCCATATGGATTCCTCCTTTCTTTTGATTTAACGCTATTTGCTTAACGTAGTCCTATTATACTAACTCTATTCCGTTATGTCAAGACCTTCCAACGAGAAAATATAAACAAATTTATTTATTTTTCTCTTGACTGGTCTAAACATATCTGTTATACTTCAAGTGTCCCCATTACATAGATTGGAGTTGGCAGTTATGGCGATTGGTGAACGTATTCGTTTCTTCCGCAACATGAAGGGCATCACACAGAAGTATCTTGGCATGGTGGTGGGTTTCCCGGAACGCTCCGCCGATGTGCGTATGGCACAGTATGAAACCGGGAGCCGCACCCCCAAGGCCGACCTGACAAAGACCCTGGCTGACTTCTTTGATATTTCCCCTGATGCCCTGACCGTCCCTGACATAGATACCGACATCGGCCTGATGCACACCCTCTTTGCTTTGGAGGATATTCGGGGGCTGACTATTGGGGAGATTGACGGCGAGGTTTGTCTGCGTCTGGACAAATCCAAAGGCAAGACCTATGCCAATATGCTTGATATGCTGTCCGCCTGGGCGGAGCAGGCCAAGAAGCTGGAGGCCGGGGAGATCACCAGGGAGGACTATGACCGCTGGCGGTACAACTACCCCAAGTACGACACCACCCTGCGGTGGGCAAAAGTTCCCTCACAGGAATTGAGTGATTTCCTGGTGGATGCACTCAAAGATAGCCCCGATACTGATGAATAGACAGCAAAAGCCCTTACCGACGTTGCCATCGGTAAGGGCTTTCTAATATGGTTGTCCTCACTTATAAGCCGCAAAAGAACATTCTTTACCCGCAATCCACTGGGGATACAGAATGATACGGCCTATGGGGAGCGTTATCAAATCGTTATCAAAAGAGAGATATAAAACCGCAAAATCGTTGTGCCGCAACGGGTTCGGAGTTTCAAAAACTCACTCCCACTCCACCGTTGCGGGGGGTTTGCTGGTGATGTCGTAGACAATTCTGTTGATGCCCTTGACCTCGTTGACGATGCGGCCGCTGATCTTGTCGAGCAGCTCGTAGGGGATGCGGGCCCAGTCGGCGGTCATGAAGTCCTCGGTCGTCACAGCGCGCAGCGCAAGCACGCGGTCGTAGCTGCGGCCATCGCCCATGACGCCGACGGTGCGCGTGTCGGTCAGGACGGCGAAGTACTGGTTCATCTTCTTGTTTTCGCCGGCCTTTTCCAGCTCCTCGCGGTAGATCGCGTCGGCAAGGCGCAGCGTGTCGGCCTTTTCCTTCGTGATCTCGCCCATGATGCGGATGGCAAGGCCCGGGCCGGGGAACGGCTGGCGGGAGACGAGGTATTCGGGAAGCCCCAGCTCGCGGCCGAGCTGACGCACTTCGTCCTTAAAGAGCAGGCGCAGCGGCTCGATGATCTCCTTGAAGTCGACATAGTCGGGAAGACCGCCGACATTGTGGTGGCTCTTGATGACTGCGGCATTGCCAAGGCCGGATTCGATGACGTCGGGGTAGATCGTGCCCTGAGCGAGAAAGTCGACCGCGCCGATCTTCTTCGACTCTTCCTCGAACACGCGGATGAACTCTTCGCCGATAATCTTGCGCTTGCGCTCGGGATCGGAGATGCCAGCGAGCTTCGAGAGGAAGCGGCCCTCGGCGTTCACGCGGACAAAGTTGATGTCCCACTTCTTGAACGCCGCCTCGACCTCGTCACCCTCGTTGAGGCGCATGAGGCCGTGGTCGACAAAAACGCAGG
>ULRV01015212.1_pt1 | contig 10838 bp, 8 predicted proteins | sample 1955791 | NCBI WGS metagenome assembly ULRV01 (sample SAMEA4835692, study PRJEB28245) | human gut metagenome | biome: gut microbiome; material: fecal sample | place: Denmark | collected 2008 | reverse complement strand
TATTCTATATTTATTTATTATATGTCTTATTGAAATGCAAAGATAATAAAAATAATGCGAACCGATGTGATTCTTATGATTTTTAACACTATTGATGACAGAACTAACGGTTATCGGTGGAAGGAAAACGTAAAAGGCAAAAGCAATCAGGGTTTGAATGCTTTTGCCTTTTTGCGACATGTTATATTACTTCTTGAATCCGAAAATCTTGTTGAAGATTTTCTTTACCACGTTTTCTTTCTTCTGTGGATTTACCACTGGCTCATACTTGCGTGAACCCTGCTTGTCGCCCTTTTTCTGAGCTGAGGCTGGTTTCTGCTGAGGAGCTGCCCCCGGTTTCTGTGGAGCTGCATTCTGCTTCTGCTGGTTGTTTGGATTCTGCTTCTTCTGAGCTACGCCTCTGCCACGACCGTTGCTTCCTGGGCGTACATTGTTTTCTGTACCAGGGCGCTGCTGAGGGTTTGCATTCTCAGCATTGTTACCGTTGTTGCCATTGTTACCATTGCGGCGTTTGTTGTTGTTGCGACGCTTGTTGTTTGGATTGTCGTTGCTTCTTGTCTGTTCGCCTTCCTGGTTTTGTGGATATGGCTTGTTCTGCTGAGGCTTCTTGTTGCCCTTCTTCTGCTGTCCGTTCTGACCGTTCTGCTGAGCCTCACCGTTCTGTCCCTTTCCTTCCTTAGGAGCTTTCTCCTGTCGGTTGTTAGGGTTGTTTGGCTTATGCTTATGAGCAGTCTGCTCGCGGTCTTTCTGGCGTCTGTTTTTAGCCTTGGTCTTTTCGCCGTTCTCATTTCCGCCACGTCCATTGCCCTTGCGTCCGTTTCCGCCCTTGCCTCCACGTCCGCCTTTCTTGCTAGGCTTGTTCAGCTTGATATATTCAGGCCCCTCGCCGCATCCCTCAGGAAGCGGCATCTTCTCTACCACCTTCTCCAGGAACTTCTCAATCTGCTGGAACCAGAACATGTCCTCTTCGTTGACGAAGGTGATGGCTCTACCGTCGCGGTTGGCACGTGCTGTACGACCGATGCGGTGAACGTAATCTTCGGTATCGTGAGGCACGTCATAATTGATAACCATCTCGATGTCGTCGATGTCGATACCACGAGCCACGATGTCGGTAGCCACGAGCACGTCATACTGACCGCTCTTGAACTTGAACATCACATCATCACGCTCAGCCTGCTCCAGGTCTGAGTGCATGGCGCCGCAGTTGATACCGGTCTGCTGGAGGGCAGCAGCCAGCTGCTTCACCTTCATCTTGCTGCCGCTGAATATGATGACACGCTTCATGTCGCCAGCCTTGAAGATATCCTTGATGATGGTCATCTTCTGGGTTTCGTAACATACGTAAGCCTCCTGCTTGATTTTCTCTGCAGGCTTGCTCACTGCGAGCTTGATCTCTACCGGATCCTTGAGCAGTGACTTTGCCAATTCCTCAATCTTCTCTGGCATGGTAGCCGAGAACATGATGGTCTGGCAAGTCTTAGGCAGCTTGGCAGCGATGGTATTGATATCCTCTGAGAAACCCATGTCGAGCATGCGGTCGGCCTCGTCGAGGATGAAGAAGCTTACCTTGCTGAGGTCTACGTTGCCCAGCGAGATGTGGGTGATGAGACGTCCTGGTGTAGCGATGACTACATCGGCACCCATGCGGAGACTCTTCAGCTCCTGATCGTAGCGGTTGCCGTCGTTTCCACCGTATACAGCCACGCTGCTCACGTCCTGCAGATAATAGCCGAAGCCCTGCATCGCCTGGTCAATCTGCTGTGCGAGCTCACGGGTAGGCGACATGATGACGCAGTTGATGGCATCCTTAGGATAGCCACCATCATCCAGCTTGCTCAATACCGGCAGCAGATAGGCTGCTGTCTTTCCGGTTCCGGTCTGGGCTACGCCGAGCACATCATGACCTTCCAATATCTCTGGTATACATTTTTCCTGTACTGGGGTGCATGTGTCGAATCGCATATCGTATAATGCGTCGAGCACGTTGTCGTTTAAATCTAATTCGTCGAAATACATTTTCTTTCTTTTTTCAATGTTTATTATCTCGGTGCCTTGCGGTAGCAGAAGTATGCCACGAAGGCGTAAATGATGTTAGGCAACCATGCCGCCAGCATCGGCGGGAAGTTTGCCTGGATGGCGAAGGTGGCGCAGACGGTCTGCAGCATGATATAGCCGAAACTCAAAGCCAGACCCAGTCCCAGAGCCTTACCCATGCCGCCCTTGCGCTTGCGTGAGGAGAGCGACACGCCGATGATGGTGAGGATGAATGAGGCGAAGGAGGAGGCGATGCGCTTATGATACTCCACCTTGTACTGTACCACATTGCCCGAACCGCGGTTGATCTGCTTGGAGATGTAATCCTTCAGCTCCGGACTGGTAAAGGTTTCCTGCTGTCCCTTGGAGTAGACCAGGTCGGTTGGCTCCATGGTGATGAGCGTATCTTTATTCATTCCGCTCGTAATCTTCTCTTTCATGCCATGCAGTCGGCGTACCTTCCAGTTGGTAAGTTTCCAGTGGTATTTGGAGTCGCTGATGGTATCATACTGTATTTCTGATGCCGTCAGGTGGCTCACCAGTTTCTTTTCCTGGAACTTGTCTAGACAGAATCCGTAGCCCCTCTTCAAGTTGTTGTCGTAATGCTGGATGTAGGCTATCACGCCTCGGTCCACCTGCAGCTGCACGTTTTCGGCAGAGGTATTCTTCTTCTTGTTCTTGTACATCGTCTCAAAGTTCTGTCGGATGACCGTGCCGTGCGGAATCACATAGGCAGAGAGCGTGTAGGAGAGTGCCGAGAGGAACATGCAGGTAATCATGTACGGGCGAAGCAGGCGCTTGAACGATACTCCCGATGCCAGCATGGCGATGATCTCGGAATTGCCTGCCAGCTTGGAGGTGAACATGATGACCGCTACGAACACGAACAGCGCACTGAAGAGGTTGGCGAAGTATGGCACGAAGTTGGCATAGTAATCGAAGATGATAGCTCGTGCCGGTGCATGATACTCGGTAAACTTCGACAGGTTGTCGTTGAAGTCGAACACGATGGCAATGGTGATGATGAGCGCTATCGAGAAGAAGTAGTAGCCTACGAACTTCTTGATGATATACCAGTCCAATCGTTTGATGTATCTCAGTGGGTTGAGATACTTGAGCACCTTGAGGAATCGCAGTTTATGCCCAATCCATCGCATGACCTTTCCCATCCAGCTCAGTTTTCTGCCCAGCCATCTGAGGGCAGCGGTGAGCCATCCGAATCTTCGAGCCATGGTTCTGCCGAACTTTAATCTTCTGCGATGTTTTCTGATGTATTTAAAATCTTTCATAAATCAGTATTTTCCGGGAGCAGGAGCCGTCGGGGGCTCCATGCTCCTGAGACTTCTTACTCCTAACTTCAGTAATTTAAATTCTTCTGCCGAGCTGGTCGATGACAGATCGCTTCCACTGTACGAAGTCGCCCTGCTCTATATGCTGGCGTGCATCGGTAACGAGTCGCAGATAGAACGAGAGGTTGTGGATGCTGGCTATTTGCATCGCCAGGAGTTCCTGTGCCTTGAAGAGGTGGTGCAGGTATGCCTTGCTGGTAATCTGGTCGATTTCGCATCCGTCCGGATCCACTGGGCTGAAGTCCATCTCCCATTTTTTGTTGCGCATGTTCATGGTGCCGTTGTAGGTGAAGAGCATCGCGTTTCTTCCGTTGCGGGTTGGCATCACGCAGTCGAACATGTCTACGCCTCGCTCGATGGCTTCCAGGATGTTCTGAGGGGTACCCACGCCCATCAGGTAACGTGGCTTGTCCTTTGGCAGGATTTCGTTCACCACTTCTATCATCTCATACATCACCTCGGTAGGCTCGCCTACAGCCAGACCTCCGATGGCGTTGCCGTCTGCTCCCTTGTCTGCGATAAACTTGGCTGCCTCGCGGCGGAGCTCCGGGAAGGTGCAGCCCTGTACGATAGGGAAGAGGCTCTGATGGTAGCCGTAGAGCGGTTCGGTCTCGTTGAAGCGCTTCAGGCAGCGGTCCAGCCAGCGCTGGGTCAGTTCAAGACTCTTCTTGGCATACTGGAAGTCGCTCTGTCCCGGAGGGCATTCGTCGAAAGCCATCATGATGTCGGCACCGATGATGCGCTCCGTATCCATCACGTTTTCCGGTGTGAAGAAGTGCTTGCTTCCGTCGATGTGTGAGCGGAATTCGCAACCTTCCTCCTTCAGCTTGCGGATGCCCGTGAGCGAGAATACCTGGAAGCCGCCGCTGTCGGTGAGGATAGGGCGGTCCCAGCCGTTAAACTTGTGCAGTCCGCCTGCAGCCTTGATTACTTCAAGTCCCGGACGCAGATAGAGGTGATAGGTATTGCCCAGGATGATCTGAGCCTTCACCTGCTTTTTGAGTTCCTCGAAGTGTACACCTTTCACGCTGCCCACCGTTCCTACTGGCATGAAGATAGGAGTCTTGATCTGTCCGTGGTCGGTGGTGATGATGCCGGTGCGTGCATCGCTAGCCTTATCTGTTACTTGTAATTCAAATTTCATTTTTAATTCTTTTTGTCATTTTCTAGAATGGTGAAGTCGATAGGGTGCTTTACCTTTTCATCGGTGAGGGCAAATTCCCATACGTCGGCCACGTCTTCTACATAGTGGAAGGATACGCCCTTGAGATATTTTGCCGGAATCTCTTCGATGTCCTTGCGGTTGTCCTTGCAGATTACGATGTCGGTGATGCCGGCGCGCTTGGCTGCAAGTATCTTCTCCTTGATGCCGCCTACTGGCAGAACCTTTCCGCGCAGGGTGATTTCGCCCGTCATGGCTGTGTTCTTGCGAACCTTGCGCTGGGTGATGGCCGAGGCGATGCTGGTGGCGATGGTAATACCTGCCGACGGACCGTCTTTCGGAGTGGCTCCTTCCGGTACGTGGATGTGGAGATTCCAGTTCTCGAAGATGCGGTAGTCTGCGCCCAGCAGGTCGATGTGCGACTTGATGTATTCCAGGGCGATGACTGCCGACTCCTTCATCACGTCGCCCAGATTGCCGGTAAGGGTCAGCTTGCCTGCCTTGCCACGGCTCAATGAGGTCTCGATGAAGAGAATCTCGCCGCCCACAGAGGTCCACGCCAGTCCGGTTACCACTCCGGCATAGTCGTTGCCCTGATAGATGTCGCGGTTGAATGGGGGATTGCCCAGGAGTTCCTTCACCTCGTCCATGCCGATGGTAGGATGCTCCAGCTTGCCGTCACATGCCATCTTGTATGCCACCTTTCTCAGGCACTTGTTGATCTGCTTCTTCAGCTGTCTTACTCCGCTTTCGCGTGTATAGTGCTCGATGATGCATTCCAGGGCAGCCTTGTTGAAGCTGATTTTCTCCTCCTGCTTGTCAAGACCGTTGTTCTCCAGTTCCGTAGGTACCAGGTGGCGCTTGGCTATTTCTATCTTTTCCTCGGTAATGTATCCGCCCACTTCTATCAGCTCCATACGGTCGAGCAATGGGCGTGGAATGCTTCCCAGGTCATTGGCTGTTGCGATGAAGAGAACCTTCGAGAGGTCGTAGTCGGCATCCAGATAGTTGTCGTGGAAGGCGTTGTTCTGTTCCGGGTCCAGCACTTCGAGCAGAGCCGATGCCGGGTCGCCCTGGAAGTTGTTCTTGCCCACCTTGTCTATCTCGTCGAGGATGAAGACAGGGTTGCTGCTGCCAGCCTTCTGGATGTTCTTGATGATGCGTCCTGGCATGGCTCCGATATAGGTGCGGCGATGACCGCGTATTTCTGCCTCGTCGTGCAGACCGCCCAATGACATGCGCACGTATTTGCGCTTCATGGCGTCGGCGATGCTCTTGCCGAGACTGGTCTTTCCAACTCCCGGAGGACCGTAGAGGCAGAGTATCGGACTCTTCTGTCCGCCGTTCAGTGCTCTTACAGCCAGGTATTCCAGGATGCGCTCCTTCACCTTTTCCATGCCGTAGTGGTCACGGTTCAGTATTCTCTTGGCGCGCGACAGACTCAGGTCGTCCTCGGTATATTCATTCCAAGGCAGGTCTACCATGGTCTGCAGGAAGCTTATCTGTATGGAGTAGTCTGGACTTTGCGGATGGATGGTGTCCAGCTTGGCAAGTTCCTTCTTGAATATCTTCTGAGTGGCCTCGTTCCAGTTCTTTCCTTTGGCTTTCTCTATGATTTCCTTTCTCTCCGGTCTTCCGTCTCCATCTCCCAGTTCCTTTCTGATGTTTCTTATCTGCTGTTTCAGGAAGTATTCCTTCTGTTCCTCGTCCAGGTCATAGCGGGTCTTCATGCTGATTTCGTTCTGCAGGTGGAGCAGTTTCGATTCCTTGTGCAAAGCCCTGAGGGCTTCCAGCAGACGGTCGTTCAGTGTGTCCTGTTCCAGCATCTTTATCTTGTCTTCGATGCTGAAAGGGATGGCGCTGCAGATGAAGTTTCCTTGGATGGTGCTATGCGACATCTCGTTGATGGCATAAGCCAGGTCGGTAGGGATATTATCGTTGGCGTTGATATAGCTGATGGTTTCCTTCAGGAGTGTCTGGTGGATGGTTGGGAAATCGGTATCGTTTTCCGCTGGCCATATTTCTGGCAGACTGGTTACGCTGGCGCTATAGTATGGAGTGGTTTTCTCGATTTTCTCCAGGTGACATCTGCTCAGGCACTGGATGATGATGGTCTGGTTGCCCGAACCGTCAGGCATGTTGATTACCTTTACGAGTTTGGCGAAGACACCGGTATCATAAAGGTCGGCTTCCTTTGGATGGTCTTCATCCTTGTTCTTCTGGCAGAAGACGCAGAAGATGGTATTTGGCTTGTTAGCCAGTTTTTCTGCCAGATTCTTGCTGGCAGCTCTCCCCACGACGATAGGGATGAGCACAGTAGGAAAGGCAACGAGCTCTCTGGTGCAGAGCATCGGATAGATTCCTGCCGGATTTTCTGTGAGCAATGAGCTTGGATCGCCCTCGAAATCGGCAAACATTTGTATCTGAGTTTCGTTTCTTTTCATTTCTTTTATCGAATTCTTATTTTTAAGGTGCAAAGTTACTCATTTTTTTGCGAATTCGTGTAGAAGTATAGATTATTTAATAAATAAAAGCCGATTTATCTCCGTTATGAGTGACAAAAGACAGTCTTTTTCCCGATATTTTACAATATATGGCACTGTTGCACGTTATTATCTCTGAAATGGATAGTTTTGGAAAATAAAAAATAACGAGAGAAGATTTATGGCTGGATTTACATTTAAACAGTTTGAAATACAGCAGGATCGCTGTGCGATGAAGGTGGGCACCGACGGGGTGCTGCTGGGTGCATGGGCTGAGGGTGGACAACGTATACTCGACATTGGGTCGGGTACGGGACTTATCTCGCTCATGATGGCGCAGCGTTTCCCTGAGGCTCAGGTTTGGGGAATAGATATTGATCCGGATGCCTGCATGCAGGCTAGGGAGAATGTGGCTGCCAGTCCTTTTGCCGACCGGGTAGGGATAGCGTGCTGCGCCTTGCAGGATCTTTCTGAAGAACATCTGTTGAGGGGACAGGATGAAAGGATGGAAATGGGGAATGGCAAGGTGATGAAGGAGGATGAGAAAATGATGGAAAAGTCGGAAGCGGCTAAGGCTGACGGAATACTTTTCGATGCGATAGTAAGCAATCCGCCTTTCTTTGTGAACGGGCTGAAAAATCCTGACAGTAAGCGCGCGATGGCTCGGCATTCTGACAGTCTGCCGTTTCCGGTTCTGATGAAGGGTGTCAGGCGATGGCTTTCCGATGAGGGCGTGTTCTCTGCGATAGTGCCAGCCGATGTGCTGGAGTCTTTTGTTTCAGAAGCCTATTGCTCAGGACTTTCAATTGTCCGACAGTGTGGTGTGAAGACGGTGGAGCGCAAGCAGCCCAAGCGCTATCTTGTTGCCTTCTCCAAGCGTCGTGCGGGCATGATGGATAAGTGCACGGAAATCATGACGGATTCTGAAGGAAACCGCTCTGAATGGTATGCGAAAATTACGGAAGAATTTTATCTGGAATAGTGGTTGCTTAGTAGTGATTAATTATTAGTGAGTAGTGATTGTTTAGTAGTGATTAGTGGGTAATTGCACAGGGATGATGTCAACCCGCAGGCAAATTAATCACTACTCACTACTCTTTAATCACAATATCAAAGGTTCAGTTTCCTTTGCACCATTTTGCTGATGGCTTCCACCTTCTTGCTCTGTCGCTGGATGTCCTTTTGGATATCGTCGCGCACGGCATTCAGGTCGTTGAAGAACTCGGCAATGCCATTCTGTATCATGTTTGGCTTGCGTACGCTCTTGTCAGCAAACGGGTTAACTACCATCTTGATGCCTTTTTCTTCAAGATGAACATCTATTTCGGCTCCCGTCATAACCGGATCGCCGTCATAGTGTATCACGCCAGGCTGGCTTCTCGTGATATGCAACTTCTTACAACGGAACGATTTGATTTTCGAGTTTTTGTCGAGTGTCTTGTTGAACATGTCGAAACTGACCTGCGGAGCCTCAATCACATCGAACGGCTCCATGATGACAACGTCTATCAGTCCGTCGCTCATCGAAGCCTGTGGGGCAATATAGGCATTGTTGCCATATTGCGATGCGTTGGCGCAGGAAATCAGGAACGCCTTGTATTGCTTGGTTCCCGTCTCGTCTTCCAGCGTATACGTCTCCGGCTCATACTTCAGTCCTTCTCTCAGTATGTTTTCAGCATAGCTGATAGGTCCCCGTTTTCCACTCTCTGCAAACTTCATGCTGACGAAGGCGTCGAAGCCCATGCCGCAGGTGCAGAAGAATGGATGACCGTTGATGACGCCATAGTCGAGGTCGTGAATCTTGCCTGCGTTGATTACCTCGATGCTCTTCTTCAGGTTCATCGGCAGGAGAAGATGGCGTGCCAGTCCGTTGCCCGAACCGCAAGGCAGAATGCCAAGGGCCGTGTCCGAATGAACCAGCGAACGGGCTACTTCGTTGACGGTCCCATCACCACCTACTGCCACTACGATGTCAGCGTGATTGTTCTTAGCCTCTGTAGCCAGTTCCGATGCATGTCCTGCTCTTTCAGTCAATTTTATCTCGTACTCAAAAAGCTCTTTGTCCAAAGTTGAATCTATCAGATTCGGAATGCCAGCCTTGCTGGCTGTTCCCGAAATGGGATTCATGATGAATATTATCTTTTTCTTCATTTTTGTGTCAAGAGTTTAGTGATTTTGTACTGCAAAAGTAATAAAAATACCTAAAATGGCAAGATTTATCATTAAAAAAAACGCTAAAAATAAACTTTCTTAGGAAAATAGCGGATTTATTAGTCTTTTTTTGTATCTTTGCACCCTGAAATGTAGAAAAATAAAAAATCGAAAATAAAGTACACCTATTAATAATGGGACAAATACAAGAAAGATACAAGAATTATCGTGAACCACAGAAGTATATGGCTGCCGGTGTGTATCCATATTTCCGTGAAATCACAAGTAAGCAGATGACCGAGGTTACCGATATAGACGGTCACAAGATTTTGATGTTCGGTTCTAATGCTTATCAGGGTTTAACCAACGATCAGCGCGTTATCGATGCAGCTAAGGCTGCGCTCGACAAGTACGGTTCTGGCTGTGCAGGAAGCCGCTTCCTCAATGGTACCCTCGATTTACATGTGCAGCTCGAGAAAGAGCTCGCTGAGTTTATGGGTAAGGATGAGACATTGTGCTTCTCTACTGGTTTCTCTGTGAACCAGGGTGTGTTGGCATGTGTGGTAGGTCGTAACGACTATATCATCTGTGATGATCGCGACCACGCTTCCATCGTAGACGGTCGCCGTCTCTCTTTCGCTACCCAGCTTCACTACAAGCACAACGATATGGAAGATCTGGAGCGTGTGCTCTCTAAGCTTCCTGAGGATGCTATCAAGCTCATCGTTGTGGATGGCGTGTTCTCTATGGAGGGCGATTTGGCTAACTTGCCTGAGATCGTAAAGCTCAAGCATAAGTACAACTGCTCTATCATGGTAGACGAGGCTCATGGTCTTGGCGTATTCGGCAAGCAGGGTCGTGGTGTCTGCGACCACTTCGGTCTGACCGATGAGGTAGACCTCATCATGGGTACCTTCTCAAAGAGCTTGGCATCTATCGGCGGTTTCATCGCATCAGACAAGGATACCATCAACTTCCTCCGTCACAACTGCCGTACCTACATCTTCAGTGCATCCAATACTCCAGCAGCTACAGCAGCAGCGCTTGAGGCACTCCACATCATTCAGAATGAGCCAGAGCGTTTCGAGAATCTCTGGGATGTTACCCACTATGCATTGAAGCGTTTCCGTGAGGAAGGTTTCGAGATTGGTGAGACAGAGAGTCCTATCATTCCTCTTTACGTACGCGATGCAGAGAAGACCTTCGTGGTTACCAAGATGGCGTATGATGCAGGTGTGTTCATCAACCCTGTTATCCCTCCAGCATGTGCTCCTCAGGATACATTGGTACGTTTTGCCCTCATGGCTACTCACACAAGAGACCAGGTTGAGCAGGCTGTCCAGATTTTGAAGAAGATTTTCGTAGAAGAGGGAATCATCAAGTAGTATGTATTGAGCAATCATATATATTATATATAATAAGGTATATAGGGCGATTTCGGTATGAAGTTGCCCTATATTCGTATATAAAGGCAGGCGAACAGAGGGAAAAGAATCTTTTTTAGAAAAAAGTTATTCAAAAATTTGGTGAAACAAAAAAAATGTTGTACCTTTGCAGCCGCAAATCAGAAATGATACTTGCCCTAAATGATAAGAGGTTATCATAGAGAAAAAGACGGGGTGTAGCGCAGCCCGGTAGCGCTCCTGTTTTGGGAAC
>ULRV01037386.1_pt1 | contig 10852 bp, 10 predicted proteins | sample 1955791 | NCBI WGS metagenome assembly ULRV01 (sample SAMEA4835692, study PRJEB28245) | human gut metagenome | biome: gut microbiome; material: fecal sample | place: Denmark | collected 2008 | reverse complement strand
GCACTTGCGTGTGCCAGGCTTGGACTTGAGACTATTGTTTTTACGGTAAGCGTGGACAGTATAGCGCTCATGCCATGTAATCCGAATATCGGTGGAAGCTCGAAGGGGCATCTCGTCAGGGAGATTGATGCACTTGGCGGCGAGATGGGAAAAAACATTGACAAGACCTTTATCCAGTCAAAGATGCTAAATAAATCGAAGGGGCCTGCTGTTCATTCTCTCCGCGCGCAGGCAGATAAAGCGGAATATAGTATGGAAATGAGAAAAACCCTTCAAAATACCGACCATCTGACCATCAGACAGGGTGAGGTTTCTGAGATTGTTACCGATGAGAATAATAATATAGTCGGTGCAAAAACTACTTCGGGAGCTTTATATCATTGTAAGGCGATTGTGCTGTGCACCGGTACATATTTAAGAGCCAGATGCTTAACCGGCGAGATGATCACTCATACAGGTCCGAATGGACTTTTGGCAGCCAACCATCTGACTCAGTCGCTCATAGATCACGGAATTGAGATGCGCAGATTCAAAACAGGAACTCCAGCGCGTGTAGATAAGAGAAGTCTTGATTTTTCCAAGATGGAGGAACAGTTCGGTGACGAGAGGGTAGTGCCGTTTTCATTTACAACTGATCCTGAAAGTGTGCAGATTGATCAGGTTTCATGCTGGCTTACATATACGAATAGTAAGACACATGAGATTATCAGAAACAATCTCGACCGTTCACCGATTTATGCAGGCATCATAGAGGGAACAGGTCCTAGGTATTGTCCTTCAATAGAGGATAAGGTGGTTAAGTTTGCTGAAAAGGAAAGACATCAGATATTTATTGAGCCTGAGGGTTTAAACACAAACGAGATGTATGTCGGAGGTATGTCTTCGTCTATGCCTGAGGATGTGCAGTATGAGATGTACCGCACCCTTCCGGGACTTGAAAATGTGAAGATAGTAAGAGATGCTTATGCCATAGAGTACGACTGTATCAATGCAAACCAGCTATATGCATCGCTCGAGTTTAAGAAAATACATGGTCTGTTCAGTGGTGGACAGTTCAACGGTTCGTCCGGATATGAGGAGGCTGCATGTCAGGGACTTATCGCCGGCATCAATGCAGCCATGAAGATACTTGGCAAAAAGCCATTGATACTTGACAGGTCAGAAGCGTACATAGGTGTGTTGATAGATGATCTGGTCACTAAGAAAAATAGAGAACCTTACCGCATGATGACTTCAAGAGCGGAATATCGTCTCCTTTTAAGACAGGACAATGCAGATTTGCGTCTCACCGAGAAGGGATACGAGGTTGGCCTGATTTCAAAGGAAAGATATGACTATGTATGTAAAAAGAAAGAGCTTATTGATAAGGAAATAGAGAGAGTGTCGCATGTAAATATCGGTGCAAGGGCTGATGTACAGGAGATTCTGAAGAAATACAACAGTATAGAGCTAAGCAACGGAACCACACTTGAGGAGCTTATCAGAAGACCTGAGCTGGATTATGACAAGCTCGCTCCGATAGATCCCGACAGACCTAAGTTATCTGATGACACAAGAGAACAGATTAATATTCTTATTAAGTACGCAGGGTATATTTCAAGACAGATCAAGCAGGTCTCTCATTTTAAGAAGCTTGAGAAAAAACTGTTACCTACTGATTTTGATTATAATACTATTTCGGGCTTGAGAATTGAAGCACAGCAGAAGTTGAATGAATTTCAGCCGCTTAGTATAGGTCAGGCATCCAGAATTTCAGGTGTCACACCTGCTGATATATCGGTTTTACTTGTATTTCTGGAGCAACTAAAATACTCAAATCCTGATTTATTTTCTAGGTTAAACCCGGATAATACAAGCGCTGAGCAATAAAAATGGAGAATAAAATATGAAATATGATTTCACACATTTCACTGATGAATTATCAAAAATTAAATGTACATTAAATAATTTACAATTAGAGCAATTTGAGCTATATTATGACATGCTTATCGAAAAAAACAAGGTTATGAACCTTACTGCCATCACTGATTTCGACGAGGTAATAGAGAAACACTTCCTCGATAGTTTATTTTTGTGCCACACATTAGATTTAAAAGCGGAAAAAAGTATCATTGATGTCGGAACCGGTGCTGGATTTCCCGGTATTCCTCTTAAGATAGCTTTTCCTCAGCTTAAGATTACTTTATTAGATTCACTTAATAAGAGAGTGGGATTTTTAAATGAAGTTATTGAAGCGCTTGAACTTAAGGATATTGAAGCTGTTCATGGCAGGGCAGAGGATTTTGCCAGGGATAAAGAGCACAGAGCAGCTTATGATATTTGTGTATCGAGAGCAGTCGCAAATCTGTCTACTCTTTCAGAATACTGTCTGCCGTTTGTGAAAATGGGAGGCTGCTTTGTGTCATATAAATCAGGTGCGTGCGAGAACGAGGTGGCAGATGCAAAGTCGGCCATTTATCTGTTGGGAGGAAAGCTGAATAAAATAGAGCAGTTTGGCTACTCGGATAATCATCGCTCTTTTGTCATAATTGATAAGGTTATGAATACGAGCAATAAGTATCCGAGAAAAGCCGGACTGCCTTCTAAGAAACCGTTATAATTGTTATAGAATAGTTATAGGCGGTGCTTTATTTTAGATTAAAGTATAGAATTAGTTAGTAACAATTTTTTTAATAATTGAAGCTGTCTTCTCCGGTAACTCTAACTGAGGATAAAGCTTTGCATTTGCAATATGGATGATGTCGCATTTACTGTTTAGCTTATGGTAATTGTTGATAACATCCATATTATTTTTTATTCCTGTTGAAGCTATAATTGATACATCCTTGTCCAGGTTCTTGAGAGCGGGCGCAATATTAGTATTAATGTAGTTTGATAAAATGCTTGAGTAAAGATATTTGCCGCGGCTTTGCCCTTTATGTGCGGACTCATAGTATGCATCCTTCATATTATCTGATATGAGCTGGCCTCTTGAAATAAATTTATTTCTGAAGAGTAAATCTACCTTGATAGGGCTCATAAGCTTATTGTATATAAATGTACCTATGATTGGCAGATTAATTATGTTCTGCTTAAATTTTGTGCTCTTGTCAGGTATGCATTTAAGCTGTTGCAATGATACAGGGTTTATAAGTATGATTTTATTAAATAAACCCTTTGACAGAGCATTTGCCATGATTACAGGAGCTGTTGAAAGATTGGTTGCAGCTACGTTAACAGGCTTTCCGATTACGTCATTTACAAAGGCTGTGATAATCTGTACATACATGTAGCTTGTATATTGGATGGAAGGCTTGTCCGAGCGGCCACATCCAAGCAAATCAATAGTGTATACGGTATTGTTCTTTGCAAGCTTTTTAGCTACCTTTGCCCATTCTTCACCGGATGCTCCGGAGTCGGTGTCGTGTATTAAAAGTATTGGCTCACCGGTGCCGGTTTTTGTATAAAAGATATTTCCTTCTTTCCATTTGTAGTAGTGGCCATTGTCTACTTTGAGTGCATTTTTCCTTTCGGCATTAGAGTCTACAACTCTGTTGTATATATGCATTCCGGCAATCACTGCAGATGTGAGAAAAAGCAGATTTTTTGTACTTTTTTTCATATTATAACCTCCTTGTTTTTATCTGAAAAATTTGATATATTGATTTTGTATTCTTATAACTATATTATAACAAAAAAGAAGTTTTATACAATTATTTTTTATAATTGCTTTTAAATATAGTAAAAATGATATATAATTATCCTGTAGATAAATTAATTATACAAACAAATGTTCGATAATTATGGTTAAACAATATTTAGAGAAAACAAGAGATGAATTTTATGACAGCAAGTATGCGCTTATAGAAAAACTTACTGCCGCTGAGAATCATTTTAAAGAAAATATCAAGATTATACAGATGCTTGAGGGAAAATCCGATGAAAGCTTTGAGGCTTTTACCCCTCGTGAAATCAATTCATATAATAAGAGCAAAGCTAAGGAACTTAAGGAAGAGCAGAAGTTGATTGAGCCTCAGATAAAGTCTTTACACAAACAGATTTCTGATATTGATTACAAGATTGATGAAATCAACAATGTTATCAGAGTGTATAATTCTGATGAGACAACTAATGAAGTAGAAATTTCAGAGGCCATATATGATGTTATCAACGAAGAGGATAGTGATGCTTTTAAGAGGGTGATTTTACAGACTGTGGAGAGTGAGAGACAGCGTATCGCCCGTGATTTGCACGATTCTACTGTACAGAGTCTGACATCACTCACTCACAAGACAGAGCTTTGTCTTAAACTTATGGATGTTGACCCTATCAGGTGCCGGCTTGAGCTTACGTCTCAGGGAAAGATACTGAAGGATATTATCAATGAGCTTCGAAATATGATTTATAATTTAAGACCTATGTCATTTGATGATATTGGATTTAATATTACTGTTGAGCGTGCTCTTGATAAGCTTCGCAATTCAAATAATATAAGATGCAATTTCAAGACATCCGGTGATGAGTACATGGTAGACAGTCTTGTGTCACTAACCTTACTCAGGGTCATTCAGGAGGCTTGCAGTAATTCTATCAAGCATGGTCATGCCAAAGAAATTAATGTTTCATTAAAGTATGAACCAAAATCACTTACTTTGACAATAAAGGATGATGGAGATGGTTTTGATACATCTGCTATTCCTGAGTTTACCAGAGATGATAATTCAGGCTTTGGATTATCTATGATGAAGGAAAGAATTTATCTTCTTTCCGGTAAAATATCTATTTCATCAAGACCCGGTGATGGGTGCATAGTTAAGGTAATTATACCTGTAAATAAGGAGGATTAAATTATGGCTATTATTATTATGATTACAGATGATCATTCTATGATCAGAGAAGGACTAAAAAATCTGCTGGAGCTTGACGGTGATATAAAGGTTATTGCTGAGGCAGAGAATGGTGAGGAGTGCCTTGATAAATTAAAGACCTTCAAACCAGATGTATTACTTTTGGATATCAATATGCCAAAGATGAATGGTCTTGAGGTATTAAAAGCATTAAAGGACAGAAAGTCTAAGGTAAAGGTACTTGTTCTTACTGCTCACAATGAGACAGAATATCTTATGAAGGCTGTAGATATCGGAATCAACGGATATGTACTGAAGGAATCTGAGTCTGCTGAGCTTAAAAAGGCTATTTTCACTATTGCTGATGGTGAGACTTATATCCAACCTAGTCTTATTCCTGCTCTCAATTCTAAGATGATTCAGAAGAATGAGGATGAGCTTAAGATAGATGCCCTTACTAAGAGAGAGATGGAAGTACTTAAAGAAATGTCTGTTGGTAAGTTTAACAGAGATATTGCTAAGGAAATGAAGATTAGTGAGAGAACTGTTAAGAATCATATTTCAAGTATTTTCAAAAAGCTTGAGGTTACTGATCGTACACAGGCTGCGGTATTTGCAATTCGTAACAACATTATTCAGATTATGTAATATACGATTTATATTTTATTGGAAATTTATTAGAGGAATGTTTCACGTGAAACATTCCTTTTTGATTATTTGATATAGTTTATTGACAGTAGTACGGAATCAGTCATGCATATACATTCCGCACTCATTTTACTTCGTAACCAAGAGTATGTAAGAAATCACATATAGGTTGAGACAATAGTACGCAACCGTCCATATTCGCCATTGTGGCTCAGTATGGACTCGCTCGTACATCCATGTACGAGCGTTGCTATGTATAGAAGTGATTTCAAACATACTCTAAGTTGCTGCGTAGACTCGTTTGGAATGTATATGTATGCCGGATTCCTTGAATTGTGGATGTACTATACATATATATAGCATTATAGTGTTAAATTTATGATGATATAATCTAAATATACATAGTTTATTACGGCATGAGTTAAGATAAAATATCAATTATAGATAATATAGCGAAATGTTTCACGTGAAACATTCCTTTATTTATATAATATATGATTTGATTTATAGGTGTATTTTAGTATATTGACAGTAGTACGGAATCAGTTATGCATATACATTCTGCACTCGTTTTATTCCACAACTAATAGTATGTAAGAAATCACATATAGGTTGAGAAAGCAGTACGCCACCGCCGATATTCGCCATCGTGGCTCAGTATGGACTCGCTCGTACATCCGTGTACGAGCGTCGCTATGTATAGAAGTGATTTTAAACATACTCTAAGTTGCTATGTATAGAAATAATTTCAAACATACTCTAAGTCACTGCATAGACTCGTTTGAAATTTATATGTATGTTGCATTCCTTAGATTGTGGATATGCTTAAATGTCATATAGTATAGTACTTATAAAATAAATAATATGTGAATTTATATTGTATAGGTTAATATTTTACGTTTTAAATTATATGATGGTGTATAATCAATTATTATGTAATTTGATTGTAGAGAATTAAATAAAACATTAATTGATAAGTATAAGTATTAAATGATAAAATGGGAATGTTTCACGTGAAACATTTAAGTGATAAAATGAGTAAATACGAGAAAACTACATTTTGATAATTAGACTGACTAAAAATTTTAAATATGGGATATAGAAGGTGACAGAACTTTTTCAATTGAAGATAGTATATTAAATGATTCGGAGAAAATGAAAGTGAAGATGGCAGTATTATTTTTGCGTATGACACAAGAAAAAGAGAAAATGTAAAAAAATAATGTGCATACATAGTGGAATTTTATAGCATTATACAGTTAAGAGTGATATAATAATTTGAGTATGGAAGATTTCAATTTAAAAATATGATGATTCGGCAGAAATTTTAAGTAAATTGCGAAAGGATTTATAATGGGAAGAATTATAGCAGTTGCAAATCAAAAGGGTGGGGTTGGAAAGACCACTACTTCTATCAATTTGGCAGCATGCCTGGCTGAAAAAAAGAAAAAGGTGCTGGCAATTGATTTGGACCCGCAGGGGAATATGACAAGCGGCCTTGGTGTAAATAAGGACGAAGTGGAGAATACGGTATACAATCTCATGCTTGATGAGTGTTCAATTTCAGAGAGTATTGAAAATACGGTGATGGACAATTTATATGTTATTCCATCTAATGTAAATCTGGCCGGAGCAGAGATTGAGCTTTTGGGCATAAATGATAAGGAATATATATTAAAGAGTGCAGTTGATTACATAAAAGATGACTATGATTTTATTATTATAGATTGTCCTCCTTCACTTAACATGCTGACAGTCAATGCAATGACTACTGCAGATACAGTTCTTGTTCCTATTCAGTGTGAATATTATGCCTTGGAGGGACTTAGTCAGCTGATTCATACAATCAATCTGGTGCAGGAGAGACTTAATCCGGAGCTACAGATTGAGGGAGTTGTTTTCACCATGTATGATGTCAGGACAAATCTGTCAAATCAGGTTGTAGAGACGGTAAAAGAAAATCTGGATACAAAGATTTACAATACAATGATTCCAAGAAATATCAGATTAGCAGAGGCACCATCATATGGTATTCCGATAAATATGTATGACAGTAAATCGGCCGGAGCAGAAAGCTACAGAAATCTGGCAAAGGAAATAATAGCAAGAAAGGATATTTAAGAAAGTATGGCGGCAAAAAAAGGATTGGGTAAGGGACTTGATTCATTAATTACAGACAAGGTATCAAAGCCGGTAAAACCAAAGAGCAATCATGCAGCGGATGCTGTAATGATAGATATTAATAAAGTAGAGCCTAACAGAGAACAGCCTAGAAAGAAATTTGATGAGGATGCACTTATAGAGTTATCAGAATCGATAAAACAGTTTGGCATTTTACAGCCTTTACTTTGCCAGGAAAGGGATGATTACTATGAAATCGTCGCAGGTGAGCGAAGATGGAGAGCAGCAAAGCTGGCAGGTCTAAAGGAAGTCCCTGTCATAATCAAAAAATTGACCAATCAGCAGATTATGGAAATCTCCCTTATAGAAAATATTCAGAGAGAGGATTTGAATCCAATTGAGGAGGCTTTGGCATACAAGCGTCTGCTTGAGGAATTTAAACTGAAGCAGGATGAGGTGGCAGAGAGAGTATCAAAGAGCAGAACAGCAGTTACCAATTCAATGCGTTTACTCAAGCTCGATGAAAAGGTACAGCAGATGGTGATCGATGAAATGCTCACTACAGGCCATGCAAGAGCATTACTTGGAATAGAAGATAAGAATCAGCAGTATGTGGTAGCACAGCAGATTTTCGACCAAAAGCTAAGCGTCAGGGATACAGAGAAGCTTGTTAAATCATTACAGAAGAACAAGAAAAAGGCAAAGTCCGAAAAACAGGTTAATCCTCAGATGGAAGCAATCTACAAGGATCTTGAGGAAAAGCTTAAAAAGAATATGGGAACAAAGGTTCTAATTAACAGGAAAAATGAAAATTCCGGAAAGATAGAAATAGAATATTATTCTCATGATGAGCTGGATAGAATAGTAAACATGCTCAATTCAGTCCAAAATCAATAGAATAATTAGAGAGTATTTAGATTTTGTATATTTAATGAAAAGAAATAATAAAATCATACAGAAAATGAGACAAAGAGACTATTTAAATTTTATATAAAATGTACGACAATATAGATAGGAGTAAAAAATGATTTCTGAATATTTAGGATTCGATTCCGAATACATTATATTAGGATTGGCGGGAGTGGTAATTATTCTGCTCATCCTCATAATTATAAATATGGTGCAGACCGGTAAGCTCAAAAAAAGATACAAAGTGTTTATGAGTGGAAAAACTGCAAAGTCATTGGAGGACACAATTATCAAGAGACTTGACGAGGTAGATGAACTTGTTGCAGCAAACTCATCAATCAAAAAGAATATAGAAGAATTATTTGCTAATATGAAGTGTTCATACCAGAAGGTAGGACTTGTGAAGTATGATGCATTCAATGAGATGGGCGGAAAGCTAAGCTTTTCACTTGCCATGTTAAATGGAAAGGATGATGGCTTTGTACTCAATGCCGTTCACAGTCGTGAGGGCTGCTATACATACATCAAGGAGATTGTTGGCGGAAATTCCATTATTGTTTTAGCAGATGAAGAGCAGGAAGCGTTGAATATGGCCAAGGAGGCAAATATGCCTGCAGAAAAATAACAATGGGGTGTTTTAGTTTATGAGGATAAAAGCAGTCAGCAGCTTAGTTGGCGGTGAAGTACTTGCGGAACCAATACTAACAGAAAAAATGATATTTTAATACCAAATGGCACAAGGCTTAAGTCTGATTATGTGCCACTTATAGAGTCATTTATATCATGATGGAAAATCCTTAAAGGAATTTGAAATAATCGCAAATGATATTGTCCATGATATAAATGATATGCCATATGACGTGATTGTTGATATAAAAGAGCGTAATTCGGACTTATATGAGCACACAGTCATGGTGACACTTTTATCAGTGCTTGTTGCAAGAAAGTTAAAGATTGACGAAAAGCGAAAGTATAACATAGCGGTGGGATGTTTATTACATGACATCGGGCTGCGTTTTATTGTCACACGATATAAAAACAGGAATTTTTCCAATGCAAATCCTGCGGAGCTTTTTGAATATAAAAAGCATACCATTTTAGGATATTCGGCATTGGATGAGGAAAGCTGGATAGCGCCAATATCAATGAAGATGGTTTATCACATCATGAAAATATGGCAGGAACAGGTTTTCCTATGAAGCAAAAGAATAAAGAACTGGAATGCAGAATAATTCAGGCATGTGATGCGTTTGATTCGCTGATAAGCGGTATGGAGTGTAAGCGCATTTGTGTGCAGGAAGCCATAAATCAGATAAAGGAAAATAATGGCAAATTGATGCTTCACAACAGATTGAATCTCATGCTTGATAAAAACATTTCAATTCTTCAGGTAATTTAAAGAAAAGAGAAATAAGTAATGCACCAATTCCTCAGAGCAATAGGATTTTCAGATATAACAAAGAAACAGTTAAACGAGGTAATTAACAATATAATTGATAAGCCGGAAAAATTAAAGGTAACAAAGGATTCCGAGGGCAATGAATTTGCCGAGCTGTCATGTGATGTGGCACCCAATATGGGAATTACAGTCAGAGGAATATACAATGACGATGATAGCTTTGACATAGATTATTACTATCCGTATTTCACGGGAAGCGAAAAGACTACAAATGAGATAATAGATATCGAAAAGCACTCAGAGAAGGAATCATATGCAGGCGTATGTGATGACCCTAATCTCGGCGTAACACTTATATTTTATCTGCAGAATGTGTGTGATTATCTGTCAGAGAAGGCATACATAAACAGAGAGGTAAGGGCAAAGGGAGCAGTGCTCTCAGGACTATCAGTTGATGGCTGTATTTTGCTACCAATGAAACAAAAAAAGGCTAAAACATTAAATACAGTTGATTCAGACAAAAAAGATAGAAAGCAGCTGATTGCAGAGGCCAGGGATGGCGATGAGGGCGCTATGGAAAGCCTCACAATGGAAGATATAGATTTATACTCATCCATTACGAGAAGAATCCAAAACGAGGATATTCTTTCAATCGTAACAACATATTTCATGCCATATGGCATCGAAAGTGACCAGTACAGCGTGCTGGGAGATATTATTGAGTTAACAGAAGAAAAAAATATCATTACAAATGAAAAAATATATTGCATAAAAGTGTCATGTAATGATATAATATTTAGCGTGTGTATAAACAAAAATGACCTCATCGGTGAGCCGATGGTTGGCAGACGTTTCAAAGGAAACATCTGGATGCAGGGTAGTATTTGTTTGTAATATACATTTGTTTTCATAGTTAAATGGATATAACAAGCGCCTCCTAAGGTTCAAT
>ULRV01079682.1_pt1 | contig 10929 bp, 8 predicted proteins | sample 1955791 | NCBI WGS metagenome assembly ULRV01 (sample SAMEA4835692, study PRJEB28245) | human gut metagenome | biome: gut microbiome; material: fecal sample | place: Denmark | collected 2008 | reverse complement strand
ACGCTGCGTTCCATTCACGTTAGCCAGAATGAAAAATTCGCCGCGCATCTTGGCGCATTCTTATCTGGAAATAGTATGAATCATAAATTACCATTTTCATTATAACGCAAACATCAGTAATTTGCAAGCATTGCCATTTCAGACGATGAAGAAATTTCCTTTTTTTCTGCGGATGAATTGCCGCCCCGTATTCGTTCTTTCATTAGCACACCAATGCGAAAGGAGTATTCTTTATGAAGAACTGCATTTCCCGTTTCTGCCTGCTTGCCTTGCTTCTCCTGATGACCATCGCCCCTGTCCGCGCGGAAATTATCGGGCAGACGACGGAGAACGAGTACATCCACCGCCTGATTGCGGACAACGGGCAGGAACTCTGCTTCGTGTCCGGCGAGAAAGACCCGTGCCTTTCCTATACGGATGTCAACTTCGACGGCATCAACGATGTGGTGATACTGACACAGCGCGGCGCGAGCAATTTTGTCTACCAGTTTTTCATTTCTGATGGCGAACAGTATGTTCTCTGTCCGCTGACGTTCACGAATTATGACCTTGACGCGGAACACAAAATTGTAAGGAGTTCTGTGAACGGCGGCTTGGCGGGCGGCATTCACAGAGAAACGCTGTACCGTTTTGAGGGGACGGAGGCGGTGCTGCTGCGCTGGGCGGTCGGCGAGGAGAAAGAGGAATGGACGTTCGACGCGGATGGTTATACCGTCCGGCACTACAATGATGTGCTGACCCTGCAGGTCTGGGAATATGACCCGGATATGGACGGCATCCTGATTTTTGAGCAGGATGTATCTACTGAAGATGAAAATGCGCTGAGGGAAGCGTTTCAAGCGGAAAATGACGCGCTCTGGTCGGGCATCCGCTAATACTATTTCCTGCATTCACCTGCGCCATCTGCTTGCGCCTTTTCCGCTCTGACGTCCGATCGTTCCATTTGGCGTAGCGCTGCTACGCTGCATTTCACTCCCGTTAGTCAGAACGAAAAATTCGCAGCGCATCTTGGCGCATTTTCATTTGAAAATAGTATAAAAAAAGTTAGTCATATCAAACGAAACCGCTTGACAATCCGCCGCGCTGGTGCTATCATTCAGATACCCTGATGGGGTATATTGCATTCATCGAAAGGATGAGGGCTGATGATAAAAACGACGCTGAAAATTGATGGCATGATGTGCGGCATGTGCGAGAGCCATGTCAATGACGCAATCCGCAAGGCTTTCCCGGCGGTCAAGAAGGTGACTTCCTCCCATGGCAAGGGTGAAACGGTGGTCATTTCCGAAGATCCGCTGGACGAAGCGCAGGTGAAAGCTGCGATTGCCGCGACGGGCTATGATTTCAAGGGCATGTCAAGCGAGCCGTATCAGAAGAAGCGTTTCCTTTTCTTCTGATGGTTTCATTCGCACAACAAAAAGCAGGGCTGTCTCCGGCGTGGAGGTAGTCCTGCTTTTTGTTTTCTGTGTTAGTTGATTTTTGTTGTGCAGAGGGTTTCGCCTCTGCGGAGGCGACAAGAAAGCATGAAAACAGATGAAGTCTGCGGTCGCCCCCTGCCCCCCTTCGCTATTTCCCCCACTTGATATGCTTCATGTGCTTCATCACCAGCGTGGCGCTCACGCCGGTCAGCGCGCCGAAGAGAATGCCGCTGAGCATTAGGACAGCCATGTAGTACGCCAATTGCGACGTGTGGAGGATAATCATCGCCATCACGATTTGCCCGACGTTGTGCATCACGCCGCCGACAATGCTGACCGTGACCGGGTGCATCCACTTCATGCGCGAAAGGAGACACATGCTTGCCAGCGACAGCACACCGCCTGCCAGTGCGTACGGCAGCGCCGCCACGCCGCCTAAAAACAGCGAGGACAGCACCACTTTCAGCAGCATCAGCACCCACGCCGTCGGCAGGGACAGCATGTAGACCGCGAAAATCAGCACACCGTTGCTTAAACCCAGCTTGATGCCCGGCACGCCCATCAGCGGTGGAAACAGGCTCTCTACCCAGCCCAGCACCAGCATCAGCGTCAGCAGCACACTGCACAGCGCAAGCTGCTTTGTGGTGATTTGCTGCTTATTCATTTGCTGCGTCCTCCTGCACGGTCGTCAGCCAGTCCATCAATTCGTCGCGGCTGTACAGCTGGAGCGTCACCTGATTCGGCAGACAGATAATCATGTTGCCCAGAATGCGTGTGTCCTTGTTTTCCAGCGTCACTTCGCCCTGCTCCACGCAATCCTGATTGTCGCAGTTCGCCTCGTGCATGTCGATGCTTGTCGGGGTGACATGGACGATGTTGATGCAGTCGCCGTGGCGGAGGCGATAATAGCCCTCTTCGGTCAGCGGAATCGGCTGATACGTTTTGTCACCGACGGTGACGACGAGGAATGCTTTCACCTGCGACAGGTCGGGGGTGGCGGTGGCTTCGGGGACGTCCGTGACTTCCGGCACGGCAGCCGCTTCCGGTGCTGCGGTGATTTCGGGGGTCGCCGCTGCCTCTGGTGTGCTGGTCGCAAGCTCTGTCGGCGCCTCGGTCGGCGCATCTGTTGCGGTCAGGGGCAGCAAAGGCGCATTGGCGTCTACATTCGCGGGTGCGTTCCTCCGCAGCACAACCATCAGCACCGCCACAATCAGCAGCAGCGCTGCCACAATCAGCACATTGCACCACAGGCCATTCCGCTTCGCCTTGGGATTCGTTTCCTTCTTCATACCCGTTCCGCACAATCCTTTCGTTATTGAGTATCCCCATCATACAACGCCGAGTCGGATTCGTCAAGGGGCGCGCGCAGGTGTTACAAACTTGTCACAAAGCGGCGAATCCATCCCGATGTCAGCAGGCGCTTTTGCCCGTTTTATTGGAAGCGGAACGCATTAGTCCGCGCCGCCCCATGACAACGAAACCGACAATATCCGCAATCAGCCAGCCCGCCGGAATTGCCAGCCAAATCGCCATCATGCCGAAATGCGGCGCGAAGGCGTAGGACAGCACAACGCGCAGCCCAAGCGAAAGCACCGTCAGGACGATGCTCATGCCCGCCTGCTCCAAACCGCGGAAAATGGCATAAAGCAGGAACAGGAAGCCGATGCCGATGTAGCACAGCCCCTCGGTGCGCAGGTACGTTACGCCGATGGAAAGAGACTCCGCCGATGCATTTTTGAGGAACACAAGCAGCAGCGGCTCGGCGAAAATCGCCACGAGCGTGGAAACAATCAGGCAGAAGCCGCCGGAAAGCAGGAACGCTGTGCGGATGCCGTGACGGAGGCGCTGCGGCTGATTCGCCCCCTGATTCTGGGCGACGAAGGTCGCGAAGCCGTTGCCGAAGTCCTGCGCGGGGCTGTACGCCAGCGAGTCAATCTTCACGCCGGCGGTGAATGCCGCCATCGCTGCCAGACCGAAGCTGTTCACGAGACTCTGCACACACAGGATGCCGAAATTCATGATGGACTGCTGAATGCTGGTCATGGCAGAGACGGAGAAGATGCGCCTGAACAGCGCGCGGTCGGGGCGCAGGTCGTGCTGCGAGGGCGTCAGCGCCGGAACGCGGAAGAGCACATAACCTAAGCACAGGAAACCGGACAGTACTTGCGAAATAAGCGTCGCGACGGCAGCGCCCGCCACGCCCCACGGCAGCACCGCCACGAACAGAAAGTCCAGCGCGACGTTCGTCAGCGACGAAATCAGCAGGAAAATCAGCGGCGCGGTTGAATTGCCGACGGCGCGGAGTATACACGCCCCGAAGTTATACAGGAACGTCGGGATGATGCCGATGAACACAATCAAGAGGTAGCAGGAGAGAACGCCCTGCGCTTCAGGCGGAATGCGCAGGAGCGTCATCATGACGGGCAGGAGCGCGTAGGAAAGGATGGTCAGCAGCGCTGATACGCCCGCAATCAGCACAAACGCATTGCCGACCGCTTTGCGCACGCCGGCATCGTCTTTCTGCCCGAAAAGCTGGCTGACAACCACGCCGCTGCCCATGCACAGCCCGGTGACGATGCTCGTGAGCAGAATCATGACGGAAAACGCGCTGCCGACGGCGGCAAGGGCGATTTCACCGCAGTATCGCCCGACGACGAAGGTGTCCACGAGGTTATAAAGCTGCTGGAGCAGATTGCCCGCCATCAGCGGCAGAGAAAAACGGAGCAATCCGCGGAAAATCGAACCATGGGTCAAGTCAACATTCATAATAAAGGAATTCTCCTTTCACTGCACAGGATAGTATAGGTGAAAAAACGGGAAACGTCAAGTATGGCGCAAAGGCAGAGAAATCAAGGCAAAGAACGAAAAAACACAAAAAAAACAATTTTGGCGCGAAAACGATTTCACATCGTTAAATCAAGGGGTTGCTGTGAAAGTGGGGAATTTTGCAGGAAGATTGGTCAAAAATTGCAAGCGGCAAGCCCTTGACAACCCTGCGTCAATTCCTCTATAATGAATATCAACGTATCATTTGCATCGTGTCATCTGGTACGAAATGAATTGGAGGGGTTAGACCATGAAGAAGATTCTCTCTCTGGTCCTGTCTGCGTGCATGATGCTGAGTGCGGCTGCGCTGGCAGAAGGCACGTTCACGCCTGCTGATTCCTACGATGTCGGTGAGCGCGTGTACAACGCGGGCACTGTCACGCTGGAAAAGAGCGAGGGGAGCGCGCAGACGGTTTCTACCGATCAGTATGTCGGCGAAGCTGGCAAGGACTACACCGATGAAAAGGTGTACACCTACAACAGCTACACCCCCGGCATTAACTCTTCTCTGAACTGGGACCCGCTCTCCTGGGAAACGAACGAAGACACTGATATTTTGAACAATGTCAGCTCTGGTTTCTACACCTTCGTTCTGAATTCCGAAAAGAATGGCTACTCCGTCATGCCCGAACTGGCTGCTGAAATGCCGGTGGACGTGACTGCTGAGTATGTCGGTCAGTACGGCGTGAAGGAAGGCGAGACCGCCAAGGCTTGGCGTATCGCGCTGAACAAGCTCGCCAAGTGGGAAGATGGCACCCCCATCACCGCTGATGACTATGTGTACTCTATGCAGCAGCTGCTCAACCCGAAGATGCTGAATCGCCGCGCTGACAGCTACTATGCTGGCGAGTTCGTCATCTACAACGCGAAGAACTACCTCTACGCGGGCAAGACGACCTATGACCTGATTGCAGACACTGCCGAGAACCTCATTGCCGCCGGCACCGATGTGTACCTCGACATGAGCGCTTGGGGCATGGTTGGCGCGCTGGACGCGGAGGGCAATCCCGCGCCGCAGTATGTGAACATTGCGGACGACACGATGTACCGCGATGCTTCTGTTGAAGACGAAACCGCTGCCGAAGCGTGGGTCTCCGCAAAGTACCTGTTTGACAACTACTTTGCCGCGGGTCAGCAGTATGAGTCCATGCAGGCTCAGTACCTGTACACCGCCAGCGTTGCGGATGCCGCAACGTGGGACGAAGTTGGCTTCAAGAAGGTTGACGATTACACCGTTGACTTCATCCTGGCCAACCCCGTGAACGAAGCGAACTTCTATGTGCCCTACAACCTGTCTTCCTCCTACCTGGTCTACAAGCCCGTTTACGAAGCCTGCAAGACCTTCTACAAGGACGGCAAGGAAGTTGCCACCGAGGAAGAAGCGGACGAAGTGAAGACCAAGTACGGCCGTTCCGTAGAGAACACGGTTTCCTACGGCCCGTACAAGCTGTCTTCCTTCGAACTGGACAAGGAATACACCCTGACCCGCAATGACAACTGGTATGGCTATCATGACGGCAACCACGTCGGCCAGTATCAGACGGACATCTACAAGGTGACCTGCATTGCTGACCACGCGACCCAGGTGCTGGCGTTCGAAAAGGGCGAGATTGATGACATCGCTCTGCAGGCGGACGACCTGAAGAAGTACGGCAACAGCAAGTACATCAAGTACGGCCCGAACAACGGCTACACCACCAAGCTGACCATGAACACCGACTATGAGAAGCTGCTGTCTCACGGCACCAATAGTCAGGTTCTGGTGATCCCGGAATTCCGTCAGGCGATTTCTTACTCCTATGACCGTAAGGAATTTGCTTCCTCCTTCACCGCGGCTGGCACGGCTGGCTTTGGCCTGATCAACGAACTGTACTGCTATGACCCCTTCACCGGCGCGCTGTATCGTGACAGCGAACCCGCGAAGGCAGTCCTCTGCCGTCTGTTCGACCTGACCTGGGGCGAGGGCGGCGACTACGACACCCTCGACGAAGCGTACGAAGCCATGACCGGCTACGAGGTCGAAAAGGCGCGCGCGCTGATGGCGGTTGCGTATGACAAGGCTGTTGCTGCTGGCATCTACGATGGCACCAGCGACATCAAGATTGACCTGCGCGTGTACCAGAGCGACGCTATCTACGTCAACATGTTCAACTACCTGAACGCCGCGCTGAAGAACGCTTGCGTTGGCACGCCGTTTGAAGGCAAGGTCGAAATGACCATGACCGTGGACACCGACTACTACGAAACCATGCAGTCCGGCAACGCGGACATGATCTTCACCACTTGGGGCGGCGCGACGATGGCTCCCTTCGGTGTGTTCGGCAACTGCTACACCGACGATGCGTACGGCAACGGCAACCAGAACGAATACGGCTATGACACCACCACCATCGACATTGTTTACAATGTGGAAGGCGTTGGCGAAATCACCGACACCCTGCAGAACTGGGCGAACTGGTGCAACAGCCAGAAAGTTCCGTCCATCGAGGAAAAGCTGGGCAAGTTCGCTGATTACACCTACGACACTCGTCTGCAGTTTGCGACCGCTGTCGAAGGCGCGTTCATGAACTGGTATCCCTGCTCCTCCATCTACTACCGCAACAGCGCGAGCATGAACTCCCAGAAGGTGAACACCGTTGTTGATACCTACGTCACGCTGATCGGCTTCGGCGGCATCCAGTACATGACGTACAACTACGATGACGCTGAGTGGGCGGACTACATTGCCAACAACACCCTGGAATACTAATTCAAGGCGCACATTTGCCGTGATTCTCTGAAACTCGGCACGGGCATGGGGGCCTTTTGACCCCCATGCCCGATGTGCGTGTTAAAAAACGGTTGATTTTCGGGCGTTTCTTAAGGGGACGCTATGATTCCAAAGAGAAAAGTACAGAATAGTGATTCCTTAAGAAATGCCCAATAGGGATTCAATCCAGTCAGGCAAGCCCAGTCCGCGGTGATGCGCATCTCCAGCCGCATCCTCCGCGACCCCGTCACGGGTGGGGCGACGCACTCTGACGGCCGGAAGCAGGGGGGCAGCAGGGTTTCCCGCCCCTTCCGCTCAATATGAAAAACGGAGGTAACGTGGAATGTCCAAAAATGGTATGACACGATACATCATCAAGCGTGTCCTGTACATGTTCCTGGTGCTGTTCATCATCATGACCATGTGCTTTATCCTGATTAAGCTGCTGCCGCTGCCCGCCGTCCGCGAAATGGGCCGCGACATCAACCTCGTGCTCGCCAAGCGCGAAAAGATGGGCTACAACAAGCCGATTATGGTGCAGTACTTCCTGTACCTGAAGAGCATCCTGACCGAATGGGACTGGGGCGTCGGCGAGCAGATGTATGAAGGCATGGGTGTTTGGGCTGTCATGATGCAGAAGCTGCCCTACACGGTGCTGGTCAACCTGTATTCTATCCTGATTGCGATTCCGCTGGGTCTTGCTTTCGGCATCTATGCGGCGCTGAAGAAGAACAAGTGGCAGGATAACTTCATTTCCACCATGGTCATGGTCTTCATCTCGGTGCCAAGCTATGTGTACGCCTTCCTGGTGCAGTACTTCCTGTGCTTCAAGCTCGGCTGGTTCCCCTTGCAGGCGGCAAGTTTGTCACAGGCAGGCGGGTCACTGTTCAGCTGGACGATGTTCGTATCGCTGATTCCGGCAGTGCTGTCGCTGGGCTTCGGCGTTGTGGCAGGCTTGACGCGCTACACCCGTGCGGAGCTGAGCGAGGTGCTGACCGGTGACTACATGCTGCTGGCGCGCACGAAAGGTCTGACCAAGGCACAGGCAATTTCCCGTCACGCGCTGCGCAACGCAATGGTCGTCATCCTGCCGATGATTATTGGTGAATTCATCGGTATTCTGGGCGGCTCGATGATTATCGAAAACATCTTCGGCATTCCCGGCATCGGCAACCTGTACATCAACTCCATCAATGTCCGCGATTATAATTTCTTCATGGCGCTGAACGTGTTCTATACGGCAATCGGCCTGGTTTCGGGCATTGTCATTGACATCAGCTACGGGTTTATTGACCCGCGCATCAGAATGGGGTCGAAGAAATGATGGAAAAAAATCTGTATCCGGAAATCCCGCAGGAGAAGTTTGCGTTTATTCACAAGGATGAGCGCATCCATGACGAAAAGCTGCAGACCAAGTCCATCAGCTATCTGGGCGACGCGTGGCTGCGCTTCCGCAAGAACAAGTCCTCCGTTGTGGCGTTCTGCCTGATTGTGTTCCTGCTGCTGTTTGCCATCATCACGCCGTTTGTCTCGCCGTACACGGTGCAGTTCCGCGACGGCTACTACAAGTCGGTGCTGCCGAAGAACACGCTGTTTGAAAACGCGGGCTTCTGGGATGGCGCGCGCAAGGAAAAGGTCAGCGAAATCGGCTACCATTACTATAACGCCATCGGTCAGGAAACGGGCGTGCCGGTCGTGAAGAAGGAATACGACCACTACACCGATGCCAATGGCGTGACGTACTACAACCTGCGCGTGGATTCCTACGCGCTGGTCGGCTTCGCGTATGTCAACCTGAGCGAAACGGAATACAACAACCTGATGGCATATCAGAACGAGAATGACATTCAGGTCATCTACCCGCTGCAGAAGACCCACAATTCGCAGTACATGATGGGCAACGGCGGCGCGAACTTCTGGTACCAGCTCAAGGACGAGAGCGTGAACACCAATGGCGATCCGGCGCTGGATGAAAACGGCAGCCTGATTCCGAACTACCTCACGTCCGACAACCCGAACAAGGCGAACTACAACAGCAAGCGCATTGCCGGCGACGACGGCGCGGATGGGCAGTGGTACACCTACGCCCAGAAGAACCAGACGGGCTACCGTGTGCGTGTGCACTATCTGGAGTACTTCCGCTATATCAACGGCTATGAACCCACGTTCATTTTCGGCACGAACAACTACGGGCAGGATATTTTCACCTGCTTGGCAGTCGGCGCGCGCCTGAGCTTCCTGCTGTCCATCGTCGTGGCGAGCATCAACTTCATCCTCGGCGTCCTGTACGGCTCCATCGAGGGCTACTACGGCGGCGCGGTCGACATGGTGATGGAGCGTATCTCCGACGTGCTGAACAGCGTGCCGTTCATGGTCGTCGCAACCCTGTTCCAGCTGCACTTGGCGGAAAAGGTGGGCGTGCTGCCATCCCTGCTGTTCGCTTTCGTCTTGACCGGCTGGGTTGGTACGGCGGCGCGCGTGCGTACGCAGTTCTACCGCTTCAAGGGTCAGGAATACGTCTTGGCGGCGCGCACGCTGGGCGCATCCGACGCTCGCCTGATTTTCAAGCACATCTTCCCGAACAGCCTGGGCACCATCGTGACCGGCGCGGTCATGACCATCCCCGGCGTCATTTTCTCCGAATCCATGCTCAGCTACCTGCACATCATCAATCTGGAAACGTCGTCGCTGACCTCCATCGGCACGCTGCTTTCCGGCGGTCAGGCGTACTTGAGCACCTATCCCCACATCATCATGTTCCCGGCAATCTTCATCGCCATTTTGGAAATTGCCTTCAACCTGTTTGGTAATGGCCTGCGCGACGCGCTGAATCCTTCGTTGAGAGGAGCGGACGACTGATATGGCAAAGCTGGAAGTCCGAAACTTGACCATCTCCTTCCGCACAAACAACGGTGCGGTTCGCGCAGTGCGCGATATTTCCTTCAATCTGGAGGAAGGCGAAACGCTCGCCATCGCCGGTGAATCCGGTTCCGGCAAGTCCGTCACCACCCGTGCTATCATGGGCATTCTGGCGGGCAACGCCATGGTGGATGCGGGCGAAATCATCTACGACGGCAAGGATTTGCTGAAAATTCCGGAAGAAGAGTTCCACACCCTGCGCGGCCACAAGCTGGCCATGGTGTTCCAAGACCCGCTGAGTGCCCTGAACCCTATCATGCGCATCGGCAAGCAGCTGACGGAAGCCATGCTGCTGAACAACAAGGAACGCCGCCGCGATGGCAAGGAACGCTTCAACAGCCTGCTGGCGCAGCTCGAAAAGACGATGGTGGCGGATGCCGAAGCGCGCGGACAGGGCGCACAGGCACGCGAAGCCATCCACGCCAAAACGAAGCAGTTCGACCACTTTGCTTCCGTCGGGCTGAAGATGGAATATACCTATAAGGAAGCAATGGAATCCATCGTCGAGTGCATGGACGGCTTGGACGAAATCGACAATGCCATTCTGACGAGCAAGGACAAGGAAGTCCGCGAAATCTGCGGCCGCATCCGCAAGTCCCTGAAGCATATCTTCGACCCGTACACCTTCGATGAGAATGACCCGGAAATCGCGAAGTGGCATACGGCGCTGGAAGGCTTCCAGAAGAACTACACGCGCCGCCGCGAAAGCGAAATGCGTGCGCTGATGGCGGACATGACCGCTAAGCTGGGCGCGATGGTGAATGCGCAGGAGCCGAACTTCTTCTGCATCGGCTATCTGGCGGCGAGCGGCAAAACGCCCGACCCGAAAAAGCAGTCCATCACCGAGCTGAACCAGATGGCGCGCGAAACGCTCGACCGTGAGTTCATGATTGACTTCTTGCAGGACATTGCTCATGCGCTCCAGTACTCCAGCCAGCAGGCGGCGAAATCGCAGCAGGCGGCGGTGGATACGCTCCGCAGCGCCCTGAAGGTCTATCAGCAAAAGCCGCTGAACGA
>ULRV01007811.1_pt1 | contig 10944 bp, 10 predicted proteins | sample 1955791 | NCBI WGS metagenome assembly ULRV01 (sample SAMEA4835692, study PRJEB28245) | human gut metagenome | biome: gut microbiome; material: fecal sample | place: Denmark | collected 2008 | reverse complement strand
TAATAATATATAATATACTATCTTTAGTGAGGATGGAAACAAGAGCGAAAAAAACTGAATACTGAGTACTGAGTACGTTTGCAGAAAACGGTTATTACTTTGTAATATGCTGATTTATATGACAAAACATAGTTTTCCATACCGAAAAACATAGAGATGCGCCCCATAAAACATAGAGTTAGGATTTTTAACTAAGTTTCAAATCGTAAGCTGCTGAAAATCGCTCCTTATCACATGCCAAATTTTGGTAGATACCGAAAAACTTCGTATCTTTGCACCGGCAATCGAAGGAAACGCCTTACGTGCCTTCAAACGGTTATCTATGATGACCCAGGCGGGGGATAAATGATGACAGGCGCCAGTCATCATTTTCCCTTCAGCGAACGCCTGATACGGGAGAAACTGTACAGAAGGGAAGCCGCACAGAGAAAAAGACCCAACAGCCAATAGCACCATGAATCTACCTCAGATAACCATACAACACAACCCAACAAGAGCAGATTCAATACATGAACCAACAGATGCTGGACCGACGGAAAACTCAGGCGATAGGCATAATGGATGCGGCAGAAGACATAAACTCCTATCGACTCTACGGCGTAGGCTACAACAATGCCCGCTCCCAAACCGTCCAGTCCGTGAAGCAGATAGCCGATGATTTCGCAGACGATGAGCAACACCACGCAACAGCTCTCCTGCACCAGGAACACACGAGCCTCGCCCCTGGACAGCGGAATGTACTCCAGAGGCATGTAGAATGCCTTGAACAACAAGCCAGCAGCTGCAATCTGAGTCATCCCCACCACACCCAGAAACTCCCAGTTGTAGAGCAGCGGAATGGCAATGGGCAGCAGCAGGATGATGGCGCTGATGATGGGTCCCATCAGCAGAAGATTCATCTCCAACTGACGGTTGACGATCAGATTGCGGTTTTCTACCTCTGATGTTGCGCTTCCTTCTCCCCTTACGGCAGAAAGACGAGGATAATAATCGGTCTCCATCACCGAGAAAACCATGCCGCCATAGACCAGCACCAGGGTAATGCCTGAATTGAAAAGTCCTACCTCAGCCAGGTTGCCCTGGTGGTTGAGAAAGGCTCTGACCAGAAACTCAGCCCCGCTGCTCATCATCCCAGCCAGCACAAAGGAGAGTCCGAGACGGATCATCGGGAAAGCCTTGAGCAGCTGGATTCGGGAAAGGCACAGGCGGAAGGGATGCTCCTTTCGCGAAAACGAAAAGGCGAGGAACCACTGAGCCAGTGCCAGCAAAAAGAGAACAGCAAGAATACCGCTCTCGCCAAAGAAGCCGTAAACGGGTACGGAAACGAGCAGGGAAAGGAGAGACAGGGCAAATGCCTGCGCAGCCAGCGACTTCAGCTTGCCCAAACCCTTGAGGATAGCCGTTTCGCCACCGGCAAGAATCGTGAAGAAAATGGTAGGAGCCAGCAGCACGAAATGGTAGGTATGATTGCCCCAGGAAAAGGTGAAGAGATTGAGGAGAGGACCGAGAAGGGCGCAGACCAGCGCACCCAGAAGGGCAGAAAGCAGACTGAGCGTGCGGACTTGAGAAATCGCCTGCTCTACCCCATTCCGGGCTTCAGCCTCGGAAACCACCCTGACGCCACTGGTAGGAATGCCGAGATTAGTGGCGGAGGTAAGAAAACCGGAAGTTGCATTGAAAAGAGACAGCAATCCCATGCCGGATGGTCCCAGGAACATGGCGGTAAACTTATTCCTCACAATACCCACGAGCATGTTGAGTCCCTGTACGCCTCCCAGCAATCCGGTATATTTCAGTATATGAGAGTAGCTGTTCTTTTCAGCCTCCATCTCATGATTGGTTTCCTTTGTCTTTTCCATATTATCTAAACGGAATTCTCGGCGGTTTATTGCAGGTATTTGCAGGAATAAAAACAACCAAAAAAGGCCGACACCCTTTAAAAAAGAGTAATCGACCTTATACTTTTCAATCTTCAAAGAAGATTCATTCAGAAGATTAAGCCTCAGCTGGAGCCTCCTCAGAAGCCTCCTCAGCAGCCTTAGCAGCTTCTGCCTCTGCCTTAGCAGCAGCCTCAGCAGCCTTCTTCTCAGCTACCTTCTTAGCGATTGCCTCGTTCATCTTCTTCTCAGCCTCGAGCTCCTTAGCAGCAGCTTCCTTCTTTGCCTTAGCATCGCCCTCGCGAACAGCAGAAATCTTAGCGTCCTTGCTATTCTTCCAAGCGTCGAAACGCTTCTGAGCCTCAGCATCGTCGAATGCGCCCTTCTTAACGCCACCCTTGAGGTGCTTCATCAAGTAAACGCCCTCGCCCTTGAGGATGTTGCGAACTGTGTCTGTTGGCTGTGCACCTGTCTCTACCCAGTAGAGAGCGCGCTCGAAATTCAAATCTACAGTAGCAGGATTGGTGTTAGGATTGAATGTACCAATCTTCTCAGTAAATTTACCATCACGTGGTGCTCTAACGTCAGCGATTACGATGCTGTAGAAAGCATAGTTCTTACGACCGCCGCGCTGCAATCTGATCTTTGTTGCCATTTTTAAAACTTAATTTTAATTTAATTTATAATGAGGTTTGAATTTTATGCTGCCATCTCGTGACAGCGGGTGCAAAGGTACAACTTTTATTTGGTACCCACAAATTTTATCCTATTTTTATAGGCTTTTTTAGCATTTCTTTTAAGAATCAGCCCCTTATCGGATGCGATCTGCCGCTTTTACCAGCTTTTCGTCGTCATTGACGCCCTTATAGGCCATTGCCTGAAGGATGATGCTGACGATAGGCAGGCAGGCTGCAAACTCGATGTTCACCTTGCCCTCTACCTCAGGAACCGGAATGATGCCGAAGAGAATCAGGGCATAGTCGAGAACCCAGAGCGCATTGAGCAGCATGGCATTCTTGCAGATTGACATCTGGACCTTGCGATTCTTATAAAGGAATATCGTTACCAACGATAGTATCGCTGTTACGCTGAGCAGGACAAACAACGGGATGCAGGTGGTAGAGATAGCGAGACCGCCATCACCCATCACCACTCCCAGATTGTAAATCAGACTGTCGGCACCCATTCCCTTCGGCTCAACGCTGCCTACTGGCAGGAACAGGCAGAGCGCACATACGATGACTGCCAAAAGCAGAAACAGAGTCTGTTTGCGCTGTATCATATCTTTTCTTTCCCTTTATTACAACTCATTGACTGTAGTAGCAGGACGATACTCTTTAGAAGGGTCGCGCCAGAAGATGCTGTTCTCGATAAACTCCTGAGTAGCTATCAATGTTGGCTTTGGCAACTTCTCGTAGTAGCGAGAGATTTCAATCTGCTCACGGTTCTCGAATACCTCCTCCAAAGAATCGTTGTAAGAAGCAAACTCCTGGAGCTTCTTGCTCAGGTCCTGCTTGATTTCAACCGAAATCTGGTTGGCACGCTTAGCAATGATAGCTACGCTTTCATAAATGTTTTGAGTTTCATCACAGAGGTCCATGATGTTACGAGTAACTGTGTTTACTGGTGCATTTGATTTCTTGTAATCCATAATTATAGTACTATTATTATTCTTTTTTACGATTATTACCTTATTATACATATGCGCTCTAGTTCTCGGCAAGCTTTTCGAGCGAATCCTCAGGATGAGCCTTCTCATACTCCTTGCATTTCTCGATATACTTCTCGGCAAGCGAGCGCTCCTTTGAATCAGGATATTCATTGATGAAGCCGTAGCACTCATCCTCAGCGTCCTGATAACGCTCCAGCTGCTTGCTCTCCACACTCATCTTGGCAAGTTCGTACTTGCTCTTCATTACGAGCGAAGCAAACTCCTCACGACGGTTACTGTAAGGATAGTCCTTCAGGGCATTCTGCGCTGTGACGATGCAAGCCTCATAGTTGTTGCCGCCGTTGGTGCAGTTGCCGAAGTAGGTTCCCAAATCGAAGTAGAGACGGGCGCTCTTGTATTCCTTCTCCACGAGCAAATCCTGCAGGGCATAGAGACGGCTGGTGGCCTGAGACTTGAGATGAGCATCAGGGAAGATGTCGAGATACTCCTGGAAGGCAGCGATGGCAGTCATCGTAGTGCTCTGGTCCAATCGAGGCTCCGGAGCATTCTGGAAGAGACTCTCGCCCACGTAATACTTGGCATTCTCAGCGTAGCGACCCTTCGGATAGGAAGAGAAATACTTCTTGAAGTATTCGGATGCGGTCTCGTAATCCTTCATACCGAACTCAGCCATGGCAAGCATGTAGAGACATTCCTCGCCCTCGGTAGAACCCTTCTTCATGGTAACGACTTCCTGCAGGAGAGGTACGGCACGGGAATACTTGCCCTGAGCATAACACTGCTTGGCATACTCGTACTTCAATGTATAATCACCCGATTTGGTGATCTGGTTATATTCGTTCACACAGCTGGTCATCAGCAGTGCTACGCATGTTGCGATAAGAGTCAATTTCTTCATAATTCTCATTTTGAGATGCAAAGTTACTCATAATTTACTTATTATCAAAAGAAAAAATACATTTTTTCGCAAAATATTAATCTTTATAACGATTAATGGCGATTTTTTTGTATTTTTGCACCTAAATTCAGTGATTATGGACTTTAAAATTACATCAGAATACAAACCGACGGGCGACCAGCCACAGGCTATCCGACAGCTTACCGAAGGCATAGAGCAGGGTGAGCCGGCGCAGGTACTGCTGGGCGTTACCGGTTCGGGAAAGACCTTTACGGTTGCCAATGTCATCGCAAACATCGGCAAGCCTACCCTTATCCTGAGCCACAACAAGACGCTCGCCGCACAGCTCTATCAGGAGATGAAGGGATTCTTCCCTGAGAACGCCGTAGAATACTACGTATCCTACTACGACTACTATCAGCCGGAAGCCTACCTGCCAACCACCGATACATACATCGAGAAAGACCTCGCCATCAACGACGAGATAGACAAGCTGCGACTGGGAGCCGTCTCTGCCTTACTCTCCGGAAGGAAAGACGTCATCGTAGTTTCATCCGTATCATGCATCTACGGTATGGGCGGACCTGTGGCGATGCAGGAAAACATCATCAAAATCAAGAAGGGACAGACGCTGGACCGCAACGAATTCCTGCGCAAGCTGGTGGATGCCCTCTACGTAAGAAACGACATCGAACTGCAACGCGGCAACTTCCGTGTGAAGGGAGAAACCGTGGACATCTTCATGGCTTACAGCGACAACGTGCTGAGAGTAACCTGGTGGGACGATGAGATAGACAGCATCGAGGAGGTAGATTCGATGACCTATCACCGTCTGGCTTCGTTCGAAACCTACGAGATTTATCCGGCTAACCTCTTCGTAACCACGAAGGAACAGCAGGAAAGTGCCATCCGCATGATTCAAGACGATATGGTGAAGCAGGAGGAGTTCTTCAAGAGTATAGGCGACGGAATCAAGGCACAGCGCATCAAGGAGCGTGTGGAATACGACATGGAGATGATCAAGGAGCTGGGTCACTGTTCGGGAATAGAGAACTATTCGAGATATTTCGACGGCAGAAAGGCGGGCGAACGGCCATACTGTCTGCTGGATTTCTTCCCGAAAGACTTCCTGCTGGTGGTGGACGAGAGCCACGTGAGCATTCCGCAGATTGGCGCCATGTATGGTGGCGACAGGGCGAGAAAGAAGAATCTCGTGGAATATGGTTTCCGATTGCCTGCCGCCTTCGACAACCGTCCGCTGACGTTCGAGGAGTTCCACAGTCTGATTCATCAGGCTATCTACGTCAGTGCCACCCCTGCCGATTATGAATTGAGAGAGGCTGAGGGCGTAGTGGTAGAACAGCTCATCCGTCCTACGGGCTTGCTGGATCCGGAGATTGAAGTGCGCCCGAGCGAGAACCAGATAGATGACTTGCTGGATGAAATCCTGACCCGCACGCACCGCAATGAGCGAGTGCTCATCACTACGCTTACCAAGCGCATGGCAGAGGAACTGACGGAATTCCTGCTGAACCATGAAGTGAAGGCAGCATATATCCATAGTGATGTAGCTACGCTGGACCGAGTAAAGATTATGAACGATTTGCGAGCTGGCGTTTATGATGTACTGGTGGGTGTGAACCTGCTCCGTGAGGGCCTCGACCTTCCTGAAGTTTCGCTTGTAGCCATCCTGGATGCTGATAAAGAGGGTTTCCTGCGCAGTCACCGTTCGTTGACGCAGACTGCGGGTCGTGCTGCAAGAAACGTGAACGGCAAGGTAATCATGTATGCAGATAATATTACAGATAGCATGCAGAAGACCATTGACGAAACCGCCCGCCGAAGAAGCATCCAGCTGCAGTACAATGCCGACCACGGCATTACGCCGAAGCAGATTCAAAAGGCGATTACATCTGCCCTGCCAACCAGCAAGGAGGAGGCAGAAAATGGATTGGGAAGTGGTTATGGAAGCGGTTCCGGAAAAGCTTCTGGAGCAGGTTCTGGTATCAATTCTGCATCATTCCGCACTATTCAGGGAGCTGATGAATCGAAACAGCGAGTTTACATCGAACCTGACAGCACCACGATGGTTGCCGACCCTATCGTCCGCAGCATGAGCAGGGAGGAATTGGAGAAGAGCATCGCCAATACCACCGCCCTGATGAAGCAGGCCGCCAAGGACCTCGACTTCATGCAAGCCGCACAATATCGCGACGAAATCATCCGATTGCAGAAGGAATTGGAAGAAAAAGGATAGGAGCTTCTGCCCTTTCAGGGCGCGTGGCGCTAATTTGCGAAGTTCTACCGAGGACGGCTAAAAGCCCCAAAGTACCTAGGTGTCTTCAAGAGCGTAAACCCGCCAGGCGTCCCGGCGGATTTGAAATCCGCCGTAAAGAAAGTTCGACCTATAACACCGGGGGATTTGTAATCCCCCAACAAAAGGAAAAGCATACTCCTTTGATGCGGATTGCAAATCCTCAGAGCCTAAATAGATTAGGACATTTTTTAACGCCGGATTGCAAATCCGGCGGGACGCCTGGGGGACTTACATTCTTAAAAAACTAAAAAAGGGTGCGTTGTGGACTTATGACACACCCTCTTTCAGGGCGTGCGGGAACTCAGTGATTTTCCGTTATTCGAAGGAAAGCTTCTTCAGGCGAGTACGCAACTGCTCGGCTTCGCTCTTTCTGATGGATAACTTGATGGTACAGGTATTGTCGAAAGTCTGATCCACAATACGGGGATTCATCTCCTTGACAATCCTCATCACATCATTCATCATCGGATAAGTGAAATCGTAGATAACGATTTCCTCCACCTGCTGCGTCACTTCCTCACAATGCGCCAAAGCATCTATTGCTGCTTCACGATAAGCAACAATCAATCCACTGGTACCCAACTTCACACCTCCGAAATAGCGGATGACGACAATGAGAATATCCGTCAATTCCGCCTTCGTGATTTGTCCAAGGATAGGCTTGCCAGCCGTAGAAGATGGTTCACCATCATCATTGGCACGGAACTCGGTGCGCTCCGGACCCAGCATATAGGCATAACAACAATGTCGGGCATCGTAATATTTCTTACGGTACCCGGCAACAATCTCCTTCACCTCGTCAACGGTCGTAACGTGGTGAGCAAAGGCGAGAAACTTACTCCTTTTCTCGGTGTAATATCCCTCGCCTACTGTATCTGATATAGTCTTAAATTCGTCAATCATTAATCCAACTTGTGAATAATCAATCCGCTACGCAACTTAGGCTCAAACCAGGTAGCCTTAGGAGGCATAATCTTGCCACTGTCTGCAATGTCCATAATCTGCTGCATGGTGACTGGATGCAAGGCTAATGCCATCTTCATCTCACCACTATCTACACGACGCTTCAACTCTCCGAGACCGCGAAGTCCACCCACGAAATCGATGCGCTTATCTGAACGCAAGTCCTTGATGCCCAGAATTTCATCGAGAATCAAACGGGATGAAATGTCTACATCGAGCACGCCGATTGGGTCCTCATCATCGTATGTTCCCGGCTTGGCAAACAGACCGTACCATTTGCCGTCCAGATAAAGAAGGAAGGAATGGAGAGCGGCTGGCTTCAGAATATCCAAACCGAACTGCTCGATAGCTGCATCAATGGCAAACTTCTCGTAGCAAGGGATTCCCTCCTCATCGCCAGATACGTTCACATTAATCGCATCAATCTCTATCACCTCGAAGTTCTTGGTCAATGCGTCGAGGAACTGCTCTGATGTCAAGCCATTCAGGTCCTTCACTACTCGGTTGTAGTCGAGGATGGTCAACTGGCTAGCCTGGAAGCAGACAGCCATGAAATAGTTGTATTCCTCCTTACCTGTATGGTTAGGATTCTGCTTAGCCTTCTCTGCGCCTACCAAAGCAGCGGCTGCCGAACGGTGATGACCGTCAGCTATATAGAGACTAGGCATCTTGGCAAATTCTACGGTGATGGTCTCAATGTCCTTATCATCGCTGACAATCCAGAACTGGTGGCGGAAGCCATCAATCGGAGCGATGAAATCATACTCAGGTTCTGTAGCAGCATAGCGCATCAGAATCTCATTGAGTACGGAATTATCAGGGTAAGCGAAGAAGACAGGTTCGATGTTGGCATTGCAGACACGAACGTGCTTCATGCGGTCCTCTTCCTTATCACGGCGGGTGAGCTCATGCTTCTTGATGACACCCGTCATATAATCATTAACGTATGCACCCACAACAAGACCATACTGAGTCTTGCCATTCATGGTCTGTGCATAGATATAATACTGTTCTTTATCATCCTGCTTCAACCAGCCGTTCTCCTGGAACTTCCTGAAGTTCTCTGCAGCACTTTCATAGACGCGAGGATCATACTCTGATGTACCTGGTTCGAAGTTGATTTCAGGTTTAATAATATGATAAAGGCTTTTCTCGTTATCGCCAGCCTCGGCACGAGCTTCCTCTGAATCGAGGACATCGTATGGACGAGACTCAACTTGCTCAACAATACTTTTAGGAGGTCTTACTCCCTTAAAAGGTTTTATTATTGCCATAATGTTTTATTTTATAATTAATATTTGAATGTTTCTAAAGTAATATAACGCTAAGATTACAAGGAATCCCATAATTAAAAGACAAAAAGCCCATAAAGAGTACTTATACAAAGCACCCTTTATGAGCTCTCTTATATCCTAAAATTATTTGTTTACTTGATATTTTGTGCAGCCATCTGCAAAGAACGCATTGATCTGCTTGGCGGCAGCAATACCGGCATTGATGTTAGCCTCGGCAGTCTGAGCACCCATCTTCTTAGGTGTTGAGAAGTAGCGACCCTCGAACTTGGCGAAGTCTGCATCAGCATCTGGCTTGATGTCGGTAATGAACTTCAAGTCCTCACGCTCAGCGAGAAGCTTCAGGAGCTCTGGCTCATTGATTACTTCCTTGCGGGCAGTGTTGATAAGGATACCACCCTTTGGCAACTGGTTCACGGTCTTGTAATCGATGCTCTTGATGGTCTCTGGAGTAGCAGGGATATGAAGAGAAACGATGTCGCAAGTCTGGAACAACTCATCCTGAGACTTCACGGCGTGAACACCGGCAGCCTCAATGACATCAGCTGGGCAGAATGCATCGTAGGCAGCTACCTCCATACCGAAGCCCTTGGCGATGCGAGCCACGTTGCGACCCACGTTACCGAAAGCCAGGATACCCAACTTCTTGCCCTTCAACTCAGAGCCTGCCTTGCCGTTGTAGAAATTACGAACGGTGAAAACCAGCAGACCGAAAACCAACTCGGCAACGGCGTTGGAGTTCTGACCAGGAGTATTCTCAGCCACCACGTTGTGAGCAGTAGCAGCAGCCAGGTCGATATTATCATAACCGGCACCAGCACGAACAATGATCTTCAGGTTCTTGGCTGCGTCGAGCACCTCGGCATCGGCCTTGTCAGAACGGATAATCATCGCATCCACATCCTTCACAGCATCGAGAAGCTGAGCCTTCTCTGTATATTTTTCGAGCAGCACCAATTCGTTGCCTGCTCCCTCTATTTCTTTCTTAATGCCCTCGACAGCAGCTGCTGCGAATGGCTTTTCTGTTGCAACTAATACTTTCATATTGCGATTTTACTTGGAACTTTGAGCTTTGAACTTTGAACTTTATGATTTGCTTTTTCAATATTTCCAGATTACACATAGATATATAATCTTTGGAGTAATCATAAAGTTCAAAGTTCAATGTTCAAAGTTCAATGTTAATACTTAGCTTCAAATTCCTGCATTGCCTTGACGAGTGCCTGAACACCCTCCATGGTCTGTGCATTGTAGCAGCTGGCACGGAAACCACCTACTGAACGGTGACCCTTGATACCAACCATACCACGCTCTGTAGCGAAATCGAGGAATGGTTTCTCCAACTCCTTGTACTCATCGTTCATTACGAAACAGATGTTCATCAATGAACGGGAAGCCTCTTCTACAGTACCCTTGAAGAGCTTGTTGCGGTCAATCTCTGTATAGAGAACCTCAGCACGCTCGTGAGCACGCTTATCAGCAGCCTCAACACCACCGTTAGCCTTCAACCAGCGGAGATTCTCCATCAAGGTGTAGATAGGAACTACAGGAGGAGTATTGAACATACTGCCCTTCTCTACGTGAGTGCGATAATCGAGCATGGTAGGAATCTCGCGAGGAGCCTTGCCGAGCATCTCATCCTTCACGACGATGACGGTAACACCAGCCATAGAGAGGTTCTTCTGAGCACCGGCATAGATAGCGGTGTACTTGGAAACATCTACAGGACGGCTCATGATGTCTGAAGACATATCAGAAATCAATGGAACGTTCACGTCTGGATCTACACGGAGTTCAGTACCATATATAGTATTGTTGCTTGTCAAATGCAAGTAATCACAATCGGCTGGCACATTGTTAGGAACCTGAGGATAGAAAGTGTAGTTGGCGTCGGACGATGATGCGATCTCCACGACCTCACCAAA
>ULRV01043564.1_pt1 | contig 11033 bp, 8 predicted proteins | sample 1955791 | NCBI WGS metagenome assembly ULRV01 (sample SAMEA4835692, study PRJEB28245) | human gut metagenome | biome: gut microbiome; material: fecal sample | place: Denmark | collected 2008 | reverse complement strand
TCCGATTGAAGAAGGATGTCAGTGTCCTGCCTGCAGGAGATATTCAAGGGCTTATATCCGCCATCTTTTAAAGGCGAAGGAAATGCTTGGCATGCGCCTTTGTGTGCTTCATAATCTGTATTTCTACAATACGATGATGGAGGAGATCCGGGACGCACTTGACAGGGGAGAATTTAAGACATATAAGAAGCGGAAACTTGACGGTATGGGGCAAACCGTGTATGATGTATAAACAAGTAAATTTATGGAGGAACAACAATGGGTATTTTATTGACAGCAACAGGTGCTGCAGCAGAAGGTGCTACCGGTATTGCAGCAATCATTCCTTTGATCGCATGGTTCGTGATTATAATTGGATTTATGTATTTCTTTATGATTCGTCCACAGAAGAAGGAACAGAAGAAACATCAGGCAATGCTCTCAACATTGGAATGTGGGGACTGCGTACTGACAACAAGTGGTTTTTATGGGATTGTCATTGACATTACGGACGACACAGTCATCGTGGAATTTGGTAATAACAAGAACTGCCGTATCCCCATGCAGAAATCTGCAATTACTCAGATCGAAAAAGCTGATGCAGAATAAATAAAGAGTGAGGCGCGGCAGCGCCTCACTTTTTTTGTCACCATGTATATTCAAAAATGATCCCGTAGATCATTTTTGAATAATTACGAGAAAATATTATATGAGGAGAGTGTGTTATGAAATTGAATATCGCTTGCATCAAAGGTGATGGAATTGGACCGGAAATTGTTACCCAGGCACAGAAGGTATTGAACCGCGTGGCCCAATGCTATGGACATGAGATTGTGTATACGGATGTTTTAATGGGAGGTGCCTCGATTGATGCCTGTGGCGTTCCACTTACGGATGAGGCTATTGCAGCAGCGAAAGCTTCCGATGCCGTACTGATGGGCTCCATCGGAGGAAATACAACAACCTCTCCCTGGTATAAGCTGGCACCGGAGTTAAGACCGGAAGCAGGACTTTTAAAGCTTCGTAAGTCCCTGAATCTGTTTGCTAATTTACGTCCGGCTCTTCTTTATCCGGAGCTTTCAGATGCATGTCCGTTAAAGAAGGAAATCAGTGATGCCGGATTTGATATGATGATTATGAGAGAGCTGACCGGCGGTCTTTATTTTGGAGAACGTCACACCACTGAAGAAAACGGTATCCGTAAAGCGGTAGACACATTGACCTATGATGAAAATGAAATCCGCCGGATTGCAATTAAGGGCTTTGACATTGCAATGAAGAGAAGAAAGAAGGTAACCAGTGTTGATAAGGCAAATGTACTGGATTCTTCCAGATTGTGGCGCAAGGTGGTAGAAGAGGTTGCAAAGGATTACCCTGAGGTTGCTTTGGAACATATGCTGGTAGATAACTGTGCGATGCAGCTTGTGAAGGATCCGGCACAGTTTGATGTGATCCTTACCGAGAACATGTTCGGAGATATTTTGTCCGATGAAGCAAGTATGGTAACCGGTTCCATCGGAATGCTGTCTTCCGCATCCTTAAATGATACGAAGTTTGGCCTTTATGAACCGAGCCACGGCTCTGCACCGGATATTGCGGGAAAGGACATCGCAAATCCGATTGCAACGGTTTTATCCGCGGCCATGATGCTTCGTTTTACCTTTGACCTTGATCGGGAAGCCGATGCCATGGAAAAGGCGGTTAAAGAGATCCTGAAAAAGGGATATCGTACCTCTGATATTATGTCAGAGGGATGTACTCTGGTAGGCTGTACAAAGATGGGAGATCTCCTTGCAGCAGAAATAGAATAGATAACAGTTCAGTCATTCCCATACATTCCGGCAATCTGCGAATGAGTATGGATGAAGGTAACTATTCAGTACAGGTCGAAGCATTTACTGCCAGGACCGTAAGAAAATGATTCAGTAATGCAAAATCCCATCGGCGAAGCCGATTTGGAATGGATTTTGCATCGTAACTGTGAAGGTACTGAACAGTTACGGATGAAGGATTACTGAGACAGATAATATGATTGGTTTAGGAGGATAAGAGATGAGAAGTGATTCTGTAAAGACAGGAACCGCACAGGCTCCCCACAGAAGTCTGTTTAATGCATTGGGATATACGGAGGAAGAACGGCGCCGTCCCCTAATTGGTATTGTGAATTCCTATAATGAAATTGTACCGGGGCATATGAATCTGGATAAGATTACGGAAGCAGTAAAAATGGGTGTTGCCATGGCAGGTGGAACACCGGTGGTATTTCCGGCCATTGCAGTATGTGACGGAATTGCCATGGGACATATCGGAATGAAGTACTCTCTGGTAACGAGAGATCTGATTGCCGATTCCACAGAGTGTATGGCAATGGCACATGGGTTTGACGGACTGGTCTGCATCCCGAACTGTGATAAGAATGTACCGGGACTTTTAATGGCTGCTGCCAGAGTCAATATTCCGACCATTTTTGTATCCGGCGGACCGATGCTTGCAGGACATGTACATGGCTGTAAGAGAAGCTTATCCTCGATGTTTGAGGCAGTTGGAAGCGTTGCTGCTGGAACGATGACCATGGACGAGCTTTCTGAGTTCGAAGAAAAGGTCTGCCCGACTTGTGGATCCTGCTCCGGAATGTATACCGCAAACTCCATGAACTGCCTGACGGAAGCGCTGGGTATGGGGTTTCGCGGAAATGGTACGATCCCTGCCGTATATTCTGAAAGAATCCGTCTTGCAAAGCATGCCGGAATGCAGATCATGGAGCTTGTTAAAAACAATATCTGTCCGAGAGACATTATGACCGAAAAAGCATTCATGAATGCCCTTACCGTAGATATGGCACTGGGATGTTCCACGAACTCCATGCTTCATCTTCCTGCGATTGCACATGAGGCAGGCGTGGAATTAAACCTGGATATTGCCAATGAATTATCCGCAAAGACACCGAACCTCTGTCATCTGGCACCTGCAGGTCCGACCTATATGGAAGACTTGAATGAGGCCGGTGGTGTATATGCAGTAATGAAGGAATTAACCGGGAAGGATCTTCTTTATACCGATCTTCTTACGGTAACAGGCAAGACCGTAGGCGAGAATATTGCCAATGCGGAAAACCGGAATCCGGAAGTTATCCGGCCAATTGACAATCCGTATTCTGCAACCGGTGGTATCGCTGTATTAAAGGGAAATCTTGCACCGGATTCCGGTGTGGTAAAGCGTTCTGCAGTTGTGCCTGAAATGATGGTACACGAAGGACCGGCAAGAGTGTTTGACTGTGAAGAGGATGCGATTGCGGCCATTAAAGGCGGTAAGATCGTAGCAGGTGATGTCGTTGTAATCCGTTACGAAGGACCGAAGGGTGGTCCCGGTATGCGTGAAATGCTGAATCCGACCTCTGCCATCGCAGGAATGGGACTTGGATCCTCCGTAGCATTAATCACAGACGGACGATTCTCCGGTGCATCCCGTGGTGCATCCATCGGACATATTTCTCCGGAAGCAGCTGTTGGTGGACCGATTGCCCTTGTGGAAGAGGGAGATATCATCAGTATCAATATTCCGGAAAATACTCTCAACATGAAGGTATCGGACGAAGAATTAGCTAAGCGAAGAGCAAAGTGGCAGCCAAGAGAACCCAGGGTAACCACAGGGTATCTTTCCAGATACCGTGAACTGGTAACCAGCGGAAACCGTGGAGCAATCTTAGAGGTACCTAAAAAATAGAGATAAGAAATACAGATTGCGAGATCATATCGAGGGTTTTGAAGAATTTATTCTGATATAAGGAGGAGACTTCCATGCAGTTGACGGGAGCTGAAATTGTTGTTGAATGTTTAAAGGAACAGGGAGTAGATACGGTATTTGGTTATCCGGGCGGAACCATTCTGAATGTGTATGATGCTTTATATAAGCATTCTGATGAAATCCGTCATATACTGACCTCCCATGAGCAGGGTGCGGCCCATGCCGCAGACGGTTATGCAAGAGCAACCGGAAGAGTCGGCGTGTGTCTTGCAACAAGCGGACCGGGAGCTACCAACCTCGTAACCGGTATTGCAACCGCTTATATGGATTCTGTACCGGTCGTTGCCATTACCTGTAACGTAAACCTTCCTTTACTTGGCAAGGATACCTTCCAGGAGGTGGATATTGCCGGCGTGACTATGCCGATCACGAAGCATGGCTATATTGTAAAGGATGTTACGAAACTGGCTGATACAATCCGTAAGGCCTTCCGGATTGCCAGGGAAGGAAGACCGGGACCTGTGCTTGTAGATATTACCAAGGATGTAACCGCCAACACCTGCGAATATGAAAAGAGGGAGCCTCTTCCTTTTAAGAATCCCTGTAAATATACCGATGCAGATATTGATCAGGCGATTACCTTAATGAAGGCAGCACAGAGACCGTTTATCTATGTCGGTGGTGGTGCCGTGATTTCCGAAGCTTATAAGGAAGTACGTGAGCTTGCAGAAATTCTGGATACTCCTGTATGTGATACCCTGATGGGAAAGGGTGTCATGGATGGACATGATCCGAAATATACCGGTATGATTGGTATGCATGGAACGAAAGCATCGAATTTTGGTGTCAGTGAATGTGATCTTCTGATAGCACTGGGAGCGCGCTTTTCGGACCGTGTCGTTGGAAATGCAGCAAAGTTTGCTTCCGGGGCAAAGATTTTACATATTGATATAGATGCTGCAGAAATTGATAAGAATATTAAAACAACCGCTTCCGTAGTCGGTGATCTTAAGGAAATTCTGACAAAAATCAATGAAAAGCTGCCCAAACAGCAGCATACCGAATGGATGGCACATATTGAGGAACTGAAAGAAAAGTATCCGCTTTCCTATGATCCTTCAGAATTATCCTGTCCGTACATCATGCAGGAAATTGACCGTATTACCAAGGGTGAGGCCATTATTACAACAGATGTCGGACAGCATCAGATGTGGGCATCCCAGTATTATACCTATACCATGCCGAGAACCTTCCTTTCCTCCGGTGGACTTGGAACGATGGGATATGGCCTTGGCGCCTGTATTGGAGCACAGCTTGGACAGCCGGATAAGATCTGCATTAATATTGCAGGTGATGGCTGCTTCCGTATGAATATGAATGAGCTTGCAACGGCAAGTCATTATAATATCCCGATTATTGAAGTGGTGATCAACAATCATGTGCTTGGTATGGTACGTCAGTGGCAGACGCTCTTTTATGGTAAGCGTTATTCCCAGACTGTGTTAAGTGAGCAGGTAGATTACTGTATGGTTGCGAAGGGGCTTGGCTGTGAAGCAATCCGGGTATCGAAGAAGGAAGAAGTGGCTGCTGCTATTCAGAAGGCCATTGATTTAAAGAGACCGGTTCTGATTGAATGCATTATTCCGGAGGATGACAAGGTATTCCCGATGGTTCCTGCCGGAGCACCGATCAGTGAAGCATTTGACGCATCCGACATGAAATAAGTTGCCGGAAAACACGTATTTTTGTCAGCCAATCTGTACAATCCGGCAGCTTATGAATGAGCATGGCTGACCTGTTACTATGGTGGAGCTGTGAAGCTTTCAGCAGGAGTTAACAAAAGAAGTTCTAAGTGGGGACTTTCCGGAATATTTTACAGGAAGGTCCTTATTTTTAGGGAGTATACTGCATGAATAAGGCATTGGCTAAGGGATTCGGAATTGGAATTCTGGTTATTATCATATCGGTTTTGTGCATGTATCTGGGGCTGGCATTTTATTACAGGGATGGCTTTTCCTACAATACATGGATTAATGGTGTCTACTGTACTGGTAAAACCCTGGATGAGGTCAATGAGGAATTACAGGAAGAATCCTCCTATCTGGGACTTACCATTATAGACAGTGATGGTAAGAGCTATATGATTTCGGCACAGGAGGTTTCTCTTTTAATGGATTATCTCCCGGGGCTTAAGGCTTTTTATGAGAAGCAAAGTCCGCTTCTATGGATTGACAATATGCTGGGAGAAAAGAATAATCATGAAATCCTTCCGGTGGTTTCTTATCAGGTAGAGACATTTGAAGAAAAAGTAGCCGAGCTCCCATTCTTTACCGGAATCCGTCCGGAAAACCGCAGAGTAAAGCTCTGCAAAGGTCCTCAGGGGTATTATCTGTTAAATGAAAGATCCCATGTGTTAAATGAAGAGAAGACAAGGGAATATATTACAAGAGCATTTGACAGCTTTCAGGGAGAACTGGATCTGGAGGCTGCAGGATGCTATGAAGATCTTCCCCTTACGGAGCAGATGCAGAAGGATATTGCACTATATGAAAAGGTACGTGCTTTTCAGGAATGCGGCATTGTGTATGTAATGGGAGAGAATGAAGTGAGGGTGGATGCTTCTGTTACCTGCAACTTTATGAAACTGGATGAGGAGGGCAGTTTTCTGCTTGATGAAAACGGAGATCTCATCGCAGACAGGGAGAAGACCGATGCGTTTATTGATCAGCTGGCAGATGAATACGATACCGTTGGTGCTGTCCGTGAATTCAGGGCTACCCGTGGGGAAAAGGTGATCGTTGAGGGTGGAATTTACGGAAACCTGATCGACCGGGATACCGAAAAGGAATACCTCTATCAGGCTTTTTGTGAGAAAAGGACAGAACGGCATGAACCGGAATACCTGCAAAAAGCACTATATCAGGGGAAAAATGACATTGGCCCTACTTATATTGAAGTCGATATGACCGAACAGAAAATGTATTATTATGTGGATGGCGTTTTAAAAATTGAAACCGATGTGGTGACCGGAAATACGAGCCTTGGACGTGGAACACCGTCCGGAACCAACTATGTTTATAACAAGCAGCGGAACCGGATATTGCGTGGCGCGGATTATGCGACTCCAGTGAAATACTGGATTCCGGTTTATAAAGCGATCGGCATTCACGATGCTTCCTGGAGAAAGAATTTTGGTGGTGAAATTTATAAGACGAATGGGTCCCATGGCTGTGTAAATACACCGACGGATCAGGTCGCAGAGCTTTATGATATGGTGGAAATCGGAACACCCTGTGTAATGTTTTATTAAAGTAAATTGCTAAAGCGGTTGACGAATGGGAAATAAGAGTATAAAATTAATTTTTGATAGATTTATTCAGATTTCGCATGAGCAGGAGGAGAAGAAAGTGTCCAGAGTGTATAACTTTTCAGCAGGTCCCGCAGTTTTACCTGAAGAAGTACTGAAAGAAGCTGCAGATGAGATGTTAGATTATCAGGGAAGTGGTATGTCCGTGATGGAAATGAGCCATCGATCTAAGACCTATGATCATATCATCAAGGAAGCAGAGAAGGATTTGCGTGAACTGATGAATATTCCGGATAATTATAAGGTACTGTTCCTTCAGGGTGGTGCAAGCCAGCAGTTCGCCATGATTCCCATGAACCTCATGAAGAATCGTAAAGCAGCTTACATCGTTACCGGTCAGTGGGCTAAGAAGGCATATCAGGAAGCTAAGATTTACGGAGAAGCAATTGAAGTAGCATCCTCTGCAGATAAGACCTTTTCCTACATACCGGATTGTTCAGATCTTCCGATCCCTGATGATGTGGATTATGTATATATTTGTGAAAACAACACCATTTACGGAACAAAGTATAAGACCCTTCCGAATACCAAGGGACATACTCTTGTTGCGGATGTATCTTCCTGTTTCCTGTCTGAGCCGGTAGATGTTACCAAGTATGGTGTCATTTATGGTGGCGTGCAGAAGAATATCGGACCGGCCGGTGTGGTTATCGTGATTATTCGTGAGGATCTGATTACCGAAGATACGTTACCGGGAACACCGACGATGTTGAAATATAAGATTCATGCAGATAATGATTCCTTATACAACACTCCTCCGGCTTATGGAATTTATATTTGTGGTAAGGTATTCAAGTGGCTGAAGAAGATGGGCGGACTTGAGAAGATGAAGGAGATCAATGAGAAGAAAGCAAAGATTCTCTATGATTATCTGGATGAAAGCAAGCTGTTCAAGGGAACTGTCCGTAAGGAAGACCGTTCTTTGATGAACGTACCCTTCGTAACCGGTTCCGAGGAGCTCGATGCCAGGTTTGTAAAGGAAGCTAAGGAAGCAGGCTTCGAGAACTTAAAGGGACACCGTACCGTTGGCGGTATGCGTGCAAGTATCTATAATGCAATGCCGATTGAGGGTGTTGAGAAGCTTGTAGAATTTATGAAGGATTTTGAAGCGAAAAACTTATAAGATTGGGGAGAGAGCCATGTTTAATTATTATTGCTTAAATCCGATCGCACAGGTTGGATTGAATGATTTTACCAGTGATTTTGAAAAGACCGATGAAGTGAATCATGCAGAAGGTATTCTGGTTCGTTCCGCAGTCATGCATGATATGCAGTTTGACGAAAAGCTTCTTTGTATCGCAAGAGCAGGTGCCGGAACAAATAACATTCCGTTAGACCGCTGTGCACAGGAAGGAATTGTTGTATTCAATACACCGGGTGCGAATGCGAACGGTGTTAAGGAGCTTGTCATTGCAGGTATGCTGCTTGCAAGCCGTGATATTTTAGGCGGTGTAAACTATGTTTTATCCGATAAGGACAATCCGGATATAGCAAAGGCTGCCGAAAAGGAAAAGAAGAAATTTGCAGGTACAGAAATCCAGGGCAAGAAGTTAGGTATCATCGGACTTGGAGCCATTGGTGTAAAGGTTGCAAACGTTGCGAAGCATCTGGGTATGGAAGTATATGGTTATGATCCGTATGTGTCTGTAAATGCTGCATGGAACTTAAGCCGTGATGTCAAACATGTACTGAATGTAGAGGATATTTATTCCAATTGTGACATCATTACCATTCATGTACCGTTACTGGATTCTACCAGGGGAATGATCAATGCCGATGCCATCTCCAAGATGAAGGATGGCGTTATCATTCTGAACTTTGCGAGAGATCTGCTCTGCAATGAACAGGATATCCTGGATGGAATCAAGGACGGCAGGATCCGTAAGTATGTTTCCGACTTCCCGAACCCGACAACCGCAGGACAGGAGGGATGTATTGTCATTCCTCACCTGGGTGCTTCTACCGAGGAATCCGAAGACAACTGTGCGAAGATGGCAGTTAAAGAAATGATGGAGTACTTAAACAATGGTAACATCCAGAATTCCGTAAACTATCCGAACTGTGATATGGGTGTCTGTGAGACTGCAGGCAGAGTTGCCATTTTCCATAAGAATATTGCCAACATGATTACGAAATTCTCCGCATGCTTCGGAGATGCAGGAATCAACATTGCCAACATGATTAACAAGTCCAAAGGCGAGGTTGCTTACTCCATGTTCGACATCGAAAGCCCTGCAACAGAAGAAATTCTTAAGAAACTGCAGGCAATAGATGGGGTATTCCGTGTGAGAGTTGTGAAGTAGTGTGGATGAATGGATACTGATAAAATATTGTAAATGATTAAGACGGGACATTCCTTGTTGGGAGTGTCCTGATTCTTTATACATATAAAGATTATTGGACAGGAAAAGGATCGGAGAATATTTTGTTGATCTGATAAACGGTGTGTTCAGGAAAGAAAGGGAAAATGGTTACTGAAAGGAGACAATTACATTTTTGTGAAAGACTCCATGACACAGGATCAGATAGATGAAATCAGCACAGAAGTAGGGTGTATTGAAAAGAAACTTACGCAAATTACGAATCCGCAGTTTGGCTTTCTGGGGGATGAGAGCAGATATGACGAGCTATATGATTTTGTTAAGAAAATGCTTACGAATCTGATTCATGATGCGAAGGCTCGAAAAATTGATATTGTATATGATGGAGATACCTTGCTTGCGGAATTAGAGCGAAATAGGGAAGCCTTTTCTGAAATAGAAGAAGCAACACTGGTTCACTGGGATTTATGGGAAGGGAACGTTTTCATAAAGGATGGAGATGTGAGTGGAATTATCGACTGGGAGAGAGCTATGTGGGGGGAAGCCCTTATGGATGACCGCTTCCGTCATCACAATAAAAATGATGCATTCCTTATCGGATTTGGCAAAGAATCCTTTACGGAGAGGGAAAAAATCCGTCTTCGCAGGTACGATATTATTTTATACCTTACTATGATGAATGAAGTCTTTTACCGTGAGTTTGAAGATAAAGGACAGTATGATTGGGCAAGAGGAATGCTTGTAGAAGTATATTAGATCTCATATATTTTTCAGGTTGATTATGGCTATCTGAAAGGCATTTTGATACGGCGATAAATCCCTTATTCGGAGGGATGAATTCATTGAGGGAAAATACATATATGGCATCGAAAGACCCGGATTCCTTTGAAATGGATTGAAGGAGCCGGGCATAATTCTAATACAGATAACCCGGAGTTGATAAATAGTCTGATACAAGAATTTGTCTCAGGCATTTAACAACAGATAATTTTTGGTTTAATGAGAAGAAAGTATGGAATGCCGGATGCATTTCATACACTGCAAATAATGGGAGAAGATAGATAATGCTTTGAGTTGACTTGATTGGATTTCATTGATATAATAAGTTTCACTACATTAATGAAAGCGGTGATATGAGTGAAACTAGATAGAGCAGGATTAGAATGTGTTGAGAATAAGTTTTTAAAACTTCCAAATATTGAGAAATATGAAGTTGTCCGCAGGACAGAAGATGGTTTTATTGCATCTGTGGAGATGGATGACGGGTATGAGTTTCATATAAATGCCTGCTTCCTGAATAGGGTATTTCCGTCCACAATCATGAAATTGATTGAAAAGAAGGATAAAAGTCAGGGAGTTAACATTTTGGTTGCTCCATATATTTCAGAGAGAACCGCACAAATATGCGAAGATAACGGAATGGGTTATTTTGACTATGCCGGAAACTGTTGGTTTGTAGGTCATTCGATTTATTTGTCTGAAAAAGGAAATAAGAATCCAAGACCAAAAGAGCAAAGGTCTGTGTTCATATTTGAAAAGACTTCCGTAGTGTCTTCCTGTATTTTGCGCGAGTTGTTTGCAGATGTAACTAAGATATGGAAGCTTAAATATCTATCGGAAAA
>ULRV01011249.1_pt1 | contig 11075 bp, 9 predicted proteins | sample 1955791 | NCBI WGS metagenome assembly ULRV01 (sample SAMEA4835692, study PRJEB28245) | human gut metagenome | biome: gut microbiome; material: fecal sample | place: Denmark | collected 2008 | reverse complement strand
TATTAACGAGAAGTTTTCTATAGGGGTGCTGAGTAGTTACCGTTTATATGAGTAAAGTTAGAAACATAAAAACAAGAAACGAATGAATATAGACAACCCAAAAATCATAAAACAACTGGAGAGTCTTGTCGACAATCGGCAAGACTGGCTATTTCGTTTTGCCTATATTCGAATCGGGCAACGTGAGGATGCAGAAGATATTGTGCAAGAGGTGCTGCTTGCAGCTTTCAAGAAACTGAAAGAAGGGCAACAAGTGGAAGAGTTGGACCGCTACATCATTCGCTCTGTTAGCAACGCATGCCGAGACTACTTGCGCAAAAATCGTCCGCAAATCATAGCTATCAATGAAGCGGCAAGCATACCTAACAGCAATGGTAACAAACAAATACACGAGGAATTTCTCAGAATATCAAAACTGCTGGAAGATATTCCACAGCAGCAAGCGGAAATCGTAAGAATGAAATGTTACGACAACTTGACGTTCCGAGAGATAGCCGAACTGGAGGAGATACCAGAAGCTACCGTGAAATCTCGCTATCGCTATGCCATCCAACATATCCAACAACGACTCAGAAAGGAGAAAAGTTTATGAAAGATCAAATGAACATCCATAATGACAAAGGATTTGAGGATATAGAGCAACTGCTCCAACCTCAATGTGATTTCCATGCCTCCTCCCAAACCAAGCAACAAGTAATAGAGAAGGCAAGGAAGAGCTTGGTCAGCCATCGCACCTTGCGTATCTTTCCATGGATTTGCGCAGCATGCGTGGCTGGCATCATCGCTATCATCCTGCAACCACCCAAGGATACCACTTCTGCGTCGGGCAATGCGACAATGGCTGTGAGAAAGGCTACACAGCCGATGCAAAAAGCTATGATGCAAGAAAAGAATTTGACGGCAGAAAAGGAAAATACAGCAGAAAAAGCCATCACAGAAGAGAGCAGAACATACGAGAAGAAAAAGACTTTCGCCAAGATCAATGCTCCCAAAAGGGAGGCTAAACCTGAAGCTGAGTTTGGAGATGACATGCCAGACACCGAAGAAAAAGGTCCGGTACTCTTCCCTATGTCAACCTTGCCCGAAGAGCATCTTTTCAAAATGCAGACAGCAGAAGCTCAAGCCACTACAAGCAATGCCGTGCAAAGTGAGGATGACCGCCAACAAATACGGCGAATCACCGTAAAACTCTAAAGAAAGTGTATATAATAAGGTATAAACATTAAAGAACAAAGAACATGAAAAAGTATGTCATATATTTATTACTCATGATGTTCTCATCAATGGGAGCACAGGCACAAAAGTCTTATTTCAAAGAGGCTTTGGAGAAATTGGTAAGCAACAAGGCGTTCACCATGAATCAATCAGGAGCAAAAAATGAGGTTGGTGACACAGCACAATGGAGTTGGAAAAAATATCGCTTTAAAACTCTCAAGAAAGACAAGTTTCTCAAGGAACTGGACAGAATCAACAAGGCTTTTCAAAAAGATTGCAATCAGCCTGTAACTGACTTTTACTATATGGTAGATGGAAACAACAACCCACTTAAAACATGGATGAACTTTGACATATCTGTAGGCAACGACCTTATTATGGTTGGAAATTTCTCGGCATATAGCGTCCTTATCAATCGCCAACAAATGGGTCACTCTGGCATGCGCAGAGTCTGTGCCATAGAATGGGGCCATATCGTAGAGAATGGTTGGGTTAACGAAAAAGGCTATGAAGGAAACATCAGCATCGTAGAAGGAAAAGCTCCTTTAAACAAGCATCACGTAGCAGATGAAATAAACCAGCAAACGTATAAAGCCACACAATTTACAGGCGATTTAATAATCCCAAAAGACACCATAAACGAAAAGGCAGCTCCTAAAGAAGAGACTAAAGAAGAAAAAGAAGTGCCTAATGAGCAGTTGACCAAGATGCTTAAAGATGCTCAGACCAACCTGAAAGGCAACTTTGAGATTATTGGCAAGCGTGACCCTGAACTTTGGGACCGTGGCTATTTTATCTGTTACAAAGACGAAACAGATATGTATGTAGAACCAATCCTTGTGGCTACCAACGGCACTAACTTCTCATACAAGCACGACCTGAAGGACATTACCATTGGAAGAGTGAGAGCACTGATGAAAGATGGAACCATCTGCTCGGAATGGATAGACATTCCTTTTGTACCAGGAGAGATAGCAGAGCTAAGCGTACACAATGGTTACTACAGCCTCACAGGATCAAGTTTCTATAAGCAGTGGGTGGAAGAGGAAAGCAAGAACCATGATGGATGGGACGAGCGCAAGTATACGGCTTACGCACTCAGCAATATCCATTCTCCTGGCATCATCTGCTATCTGTTCTATCAGCATTTGATAAAAGGTTCTTCGAATCAAAAGAAAATATTCAAAGCCCTCCCAACAACTCTACAAGAGAATCATGTGGGTCGCTTTATCAAAAAGCATATGAACAATAAATTATAAAAATCTCAACTTTCAGTCACATTCATTTAATACATATGTGATGTAAGAAAGGACATACTGCATAGAACCCAATGCCACCTCTATCAGTTTTGATGGAGATGGCATTTTTGCTTCAAATTAGCGCATCCCCAATAGAGGTAAATGTCAATGCCGACATGAATGAAAAGCCAGAGAGCATCTACAGCATTTACTATCCTACGATAACCACTCGCATTGTGGACAAGGTGATAGAGCTAGAGCTGCCTGCCTCATCCGATGGCATCCGCACGCTCATAGATAACTTCTGCCGCTGTATGCCCATGAGCAGCATAGTGCAACTTATTTTGCACGATTCTTTCCAATAGTTGCCACCACCAAGATTCTTCAGACGTTCATCGTCCATCGTAAACCCTTTTACGATGGACTCATTCAGTCGCTCTGTAGCCCATTGACGGAAACGCGTGCCTTGAATAGATTTTACACGATAGCCCACAGATATGATAACATCAAGGTTATAGAACTTCACTTCTTTGCTTTGGTTTTTTCCTGTCATGGCACCATGCTGAGTGGTTATTCGGAATTTCCGAACAACCACTTTTTCATCAAGTTCTCCCTCTTTAAAAATATTTGATATATGTTCTACTATCGTAGACTTACTCTTATTAAACAAGGAGGCGATTTGATCTTGGTTTAGCCAAACCGTCTTATTCTCCAATCTCACATCAAGCTTCACGCCATCATCAGATTGGTAGATAATCATTTCTCCCACATCAGTTTGGGGTGCGTCCTCCCATTTATAGCCACAGATGCAAAACACCCTCTGTCTGCACATTGTCTGAATTGCACTTTGGACATTTTATATTATTATTCATCATTGTTTCATCTTTGTTATTATCTAAGTCAAAAAATGATATTCTTGTATGACTTATGATTAGACATTATTATTTTTCTATTTCCTTTCGCAAATCATCCAATACTTTACCTTTATATGAAAAGAACTTTGCACCTTGGTAAGCTCCAGAAGAATTTTGCTTTTCTAATGGAAGAAATGTCCCAACAAATGGAGATAGCTTATAAATGCGACCTTCATACTCTATCGTATTGTCACTTGCCACTTTCACATCAACCCCTGTTGGAACAAAAGTAACCATCTCTCCTATTTTGATACCAACCATACTAAACTTGAAACGCGGTCTTTTGTGCTCTTTCTCAGACTTGTTTTGTAATTGTGAGGCAAGAGAAGATACTTTTGGCTTATTGTCTTCATATTCCGTAACCACGGCATCATCTATCGTCTGGGCTATATCCTTGAATATATCCAAAGCGATTTGAGGTGCAACATTAAAGAACTCACGATTCTGACGGATTCGCAAATCCGTCAAACGGTCGATGGTTTTATGAACCAACTTCTCCACTTCATTATACTTCACCGTTTTCATTGTGGCAAAGATTTCGAAAGGCAAAGGCACAGCCGTGTTGTCCAACTCTTTCGAGCGGACATCCACTGGGCGTGAACTCTTGCCGATCTTTACCCAATCCTCCCGAAAGCTCGGATTGGTAAGGATATAAACATAACCTATTTCGTCTTTATTCATTGTGCTTTGTTACTTTAAATATTTGTCCAAGATGGCTTGCTTGCGAGAGGAAGCATTTGCTATTTGCTGCTTGAGGCTCTCAATATCTTTCATTAGCCCTTTGTATTTTTCAGCAATCAGCATTTGCTTATCCATTGAAGGAACAGGAATTTCCAAATCTTCATAGAACGAGATTGGCACACGTCTATGCCCACTCGAACCTGTCATAACCTCTGCTGCCTTTGAACGAATTTCTTTTCTATTCAAGTATGCAAAGAGATAGACGTTATTAATAAGTTTAGCATTTGCTCTAAATACATGGAACTCAGAGCTACCAAATCCTATACCATTCTTCAATCCTGTAGCCAATGCACATTTTCCATTCTCCATGCAAGGAGTTATCTTAGCTATAATAATATCTCCTTCTGCGAAATAAGTATAACTACTCTTTCTTACGTCAGCCAAAGGTTTGTCAACCGTCTGCTCGATATACCCATCATTACTTACAGAAGACATTTCCACAAATGATACCAACATTGACTTTTCCAATGAATTAACATCAGATTTGGATGGATTAATTGCAGAACAGAGTTTCTGAATTTTCTGAGCATCACCCTCCACCTCTAACATCATTTTCGATATAGTAACTTCTATATTTCTAATCTGTTCATTGTCTTCGGCAACTGCTTTATCTATCTTCTCACACTCTTCCACAATTTTCTTCTGTACATCCATTGGTGGCAAAGGAATTTTTATATTTTCAATGGCAGAAACAGATAATTCAATCTGACCACTTGTTCCTGATGCCAAAGCCTCTATATTCTTAAAGCCAACACCATAAGCCAAAGCATAAAAGACATATAAATTATAAACATACGCAGAAGTCCTTAATATTGTAATGTGATTATCTACAACATATTTACCTTCCAAATTAAAGAAAGTAACACGTCCCGCCGTACCTACTCCTGTAGAATTGATCAGGATATCACCTTTACACAATATACGTTTATCATCCTCATCATAATTTGAGGCATAATATGTCTTTGAGAAATCGAACTCAACTCCTCCTCTCGCTTGTCCAGACTTGATAACCTGATACCCATTATCATCATATTTAGGGTTTTTTCCTCTTTGTAAAAAAACAGCCAACGCCCCTAATGATTTCAATTCATATTTTTCTTCATCAAAAAAAGACAACTTACTTGTAAACGTTGTTTTAATTTCTTTAGAAAAATAGACTCGGGAAAAATCTATCATATCGACTAAACTACCCTTACTAACAAATGTTCTCAACTCATCAGTAACAACAAAATCTTCTTCACAGAAATTCTTTCTAATTAAAGAGTTGATTCTATTGTCATCAAAAACATTCAAAGGGTTGAATAATGGAGTTTGAATTCCGTTCACACCCTTAATCTGCGATAAAGTTTCATCATCATCATCTTCATCATCAGGAGATGTTTTTTTCATTTTTCCCGTATTCAGATAATGAATACCCTCATCACCTTTACGATTACTCCATTCATACCCCAAGAACTTCTTTTCTTGAGCGGCATCAGATGGACTTTGAACAACCACCACAGGCTGAGGATTAGAAGCTGTCAACAAATAATAATAGAGCTTTTCCTTTTCTATTTCACGAATAAACTGAAGAGTATAACGACTTTCCTCCAACATTTTTCCTGCTGGAGTTAAATCCTTATAACTACGGCTCTTCACAAACTTCTGTGCTTCACCTCTTACATTTCTTGCCAACGGATTCAAAAAAGTAGATACACTATTTTTTCCTTGTTTTTTTATGTTCAAAACCTTTACATATTCTTGCGCCATCTCTGTTCCCAAGAATGTATCTGTCAACTCATTGTTGAGCATTTTCACATAATCATCATACGAATATCCCATGTGCTTGATATAAGCTGCCAGCTTCTCGGAATCCTTATAAGCTCCATCATCAGCCATATTTCCTTTAAACCATTCATCAACTCGGTTTTGTGCATGTTTTGCAAAATCAGGCTCTAAATCCTTGCGACGCAAAAACAAAGTAACTGTACTTGTTGAAGTTTGTCCAAAAGTATTTTTACCGAAACATGCAATCGCAATGACATTAAAAGACTTAAGTAAAATTTCGCGTGCATACATATACAAGCCTGTTCCTGTCAAGACAGAAGCAGGAAGGACAATAGCTGCAACACCACCCGACTTCAACAATTGAGCAGCACGCTCAATAAAGAAGGTCTCAATAGAATTATTTTTCTCTATGTTGCTAACATATTGGGAAAGCGTAAAGTTTTCACGTTCTTCCTCTGTCAAAGTCTCCATAAAGCCAGACACAGAATAAGGAGGGTTAGCCACCAACACGCTAAAAGTATGGTCTTTGATGTCTGAAGTTTCCTCCAGTCCATCACCATAATGGATATGGATGCCATCCATTCCATACATAAATGCAGCAACTTGGCTCACCTTGGAAAGACGATAATCCTTTTCTATACCAACAATCTCCTTAAAATACTTGAAACACTCAGCATTCAGCTTTTCTTCCTTTGCCTTAGGATCATGCTCATTTTGAAGATTCATTTTTTCCTCAATAAAAGGTTTAATCTGGCGAGCATATTCCGTAAGAAAATGTCCTGCTCCACAAGCATAGTCTATCGCCTTAGGAATTTCACCACTCTCTATGATTTGGCGGAGAGGCAATGATGATACCAAGAAACGAACTATTGGCATTGGCGTAAAGAATTGACCTTCACTTTGGTGTACGCCACGGTTTAGGAAACCCTCAAAAAGGTCTCCCAAAAATTGGTTGTCCGTATTCTTGGTAAGATATATGTCTTGCAACATACTGATGGTATCCTTCAATATAACAGCATTTTTGTAGAACAGCTGTTCATTATGCACATCAAGGAAAGCAAAAGGGTTGTTGTTGAAATACTTCAACCTACGGAAATACTTCTTGATGGTATCTCTCGCCTCATCTGCCTTAGCAGTCAAGAACTTGAAAGCATCCTCGATTTGCCAATTCTCTACAGACGCAACTTCATCGCCGAAGAATTCTTTCATACCTCGCTTATACAAGTTGATCAATCTATCTTGCAAAGAAAAATAGTCATCGTACGCTGCACCTTTCCATAAAAGTTGCAATTCCTTAGAGTTATAGCGTTCATCTATGATTTTAGCCAAGAAGAGATTGACCAATTTATCAAAAGCATTTTCATGACTGGATATCGTATGCTTTCTCAAAATCAGCGCAAACTCATTATATTTTTTATCCAAAGAATATTCATCTATAGTCTGCAAATCAGCCACTCCGTAACTCTTGTTACCGATATTGAAAGACTCAATACCAGGTTCCAACAAGCCACGAGTATTATAATCTTGCTTATAAGTCTGTTTCCAAACATTAAAGAAGTCTTCACTTCCTCCTTGTTGCTCTCGCATTTCTCGGAAACTACGCAGATGGTTGTCCGTCTGCAAGTATTCATCATTATCTACCAAGGAAATGACATGATAGATATTTTCAAAACGATGAACCTTCTCTCCATTCTTTTTATATTCAGGATAGTCCGCAGAATACAAGCACAGATATTTTGCTCTTCGATAAGTATTGAAATAACGGAATAGTTGATCGCCATTGCGCATCGTCTTTGCCCAATGCTTACGAAATTCATCGTCTTTCTTATCGACATTAGCAGTCTTGCATTCGATAATAAGGTAAGGGTTTCCATTATTGTCTTTCACCAAAATGTCACAATAACCTTTGTCATTTCCTGCATAGTTACGACCTTCCAACTTCAAGTGCTGAGGCAAATAACCACGATTAAAAAGTTGGGCTACACACAGAAACACCACAAAGCTCTCATTCTGGTGTTCATCCTTTGTTGTATTTCTATCAGCCTCCACCCCATCAGGGTAGATGAAATCTCCCAACTCAACATTGTATTCCAAGTCAAATCCTTCATCAGCAGAACCGTAATGCTTTGTAAATACACCATGCTTTGCAAAAAAGCAAAAAGGTGGAGACAGTAGTACTGCTGATATATTATTTTTTGTAATCATTGTTTATTTCGCTATTAAATGTATCTCTTCAGCAACCACTTATTGAGGCTATCCGAAATTTACTGCAAATTTACAATAAATTTCGGATAAATCAGCAAAGCCTACTAAGAAAATGAAAAAAATTACATAAAAGGATCGAGCAATGCCATCAAGTCAGCCTTCGACATCGCACCACTCTCCCGATACAGCACCTCGCCATTGCGGAAGAGCATCAAGGTTGGCACAGAGCGAATGCCATACTGTGCCGCCACATCATTGTGAGCATCTACATCTACCTTGATGATGCGAAGCTTGTCGCCCACCGTCTTCTTCAAGTCTTCCAACACAGGGTGCATCATCTTGCAAGGTTGGCACCATGTAGCAAAGAAATCAACCAATACCAGTTGATTGCCAGATATTACATCATTGAATGTTTCCATAAATTACCTTTTTTATAATATTTCACTTCTCTCTCAACATCCATTCCCACGTAGGGAGAACATGAACCAGCTTGCCATCTATCTCAAGTTCTTCCTTCTCCTCCATCGTAAGAATATATCCCTCAGCCAAGCCATAAGCATTCATGGCTTCCATCAGCCCCTCGATTTCTGGCTTGCGAGTTTTCTCATCATTCATGGCTATCGTTACCTGATAAGCCTCCTTGATTTTCATGCCCTCCCTCACCACAAAGTCACATTCTTTCTTATCTGCATGATAAAAAACATCATGCCCACGACGCTTTAATTCGACAAACACCATATTCTCCAATTTCACGCCCATATTATCTGTGGCATTGAAGCCCATGCGACTTACAATGGCATTATCGATGAAGTAGATTTTCTTAGGGTTCAGCATCTGCACCTTTACCGATGGCGAATACTTCATGAGCTGGAATATCATATAGGTTTGCTCGATGTACTCCAAATAGTTTTTGACGGTTTCGGAATGACGAATGCCCACTATCTTACCCAGTGAGGTATAGGTAATGCGCTTCGTGGCATTGCTGGCGAGATAAAAGATGAGTTCCTGCATCTCCTTATCATTGGTCAACCCATTACGAGCCATCACATCACGGAAGATGATGCTATCGTAGAGTGACGAGAGGTAACGAGTGGATGACGACTGGAGATACTTAGGAAATCCACCTTTCTCCAAATACTCCTTGAAATGCCCCAAGAGAATGGCACGCTTGCTGGTTAGATAAAAGTCCCTGGCTTCCAGCTGCACCTTTGCCAACTGCAAGTATTCTTGAAAGGAAAAAGGGAAAATCTCCACTGCGATATAACGCCCCGTGAGATGAGTGCCAAGCTCTCTACTCAGCATTCGGGCATTTGATCCAGTTACAATCACCTTATTGCCTTCGTTGTAGAGACGGCGCACAAAGGTCTCCCAGCCCTTCACATTCTGTATCTCATCAAAATAATAGGTATGCTGCTCACCAAAGAGTTCGAAGAAACATTCTTGCAATGTTTGGAAATCTGCCACAGTAAAGTTGACCAGTCGCTCATCATCAAAATTGAAAAAGAAGTCTTGCTCCGGCAATTTGCTGCGCATTTGCTGGAGCAAAACAGACTTTCCACAACGTCTTATACCAGTAATAATTAGTATCTCCGTTGTGGTAAGCCACTCTTCTTCAATAGTTCTCGGAACCGTATCTTGTGCTATATTCTTGCAGTATTCCTGCTGCTCAAATATAAGTTGCTTTAATAACTCTTTCATGTTCAAACATTTAATCGTCTGCAAAGATACGATATTTTATGATAAATACCAAGAAAATCCTCCTTTTTATTCATTCTGAACGAGCAATTTCTATTATTTTTACTCATTCAGAATGAGTAGTTCAAAGCAAAACCACTCATTCAGAATGAGCATTTCTTGAAATTGGCAAGGGTTAGATGGATGATAACAATGCCACAACTTATATGATGCAAGGAAGCAACCATAACGATGCAAGGAATCCTTTCTTACGATTGCGTGACATTTGTCATGTGATTATACGACACTTATCATACGGTCGGATGACAAATGCCGTATAATCACATGACATATACCAATGTTTAAATAAACCTAATATTTTACACCAAAAGATACAAGTTATCACATTATTACATATATTTGCATCATCTTTCATAGAAGACAAAGAATATAGGAAACAACGAACCATCAAACAACTAGAAATATGGAACTGAAATACGACATTTACATGCTCAACAATGCCCAGGGCACAGGAGAAAAGCGTCAATACGTTCGTATCGTGCAGCATGAACCTATGACCGAGAAGCAACTGCAAGAGAAAATCCAGAGCCGCTGCTCACTCACCAAGGGAGATGTGGCTGCGGTGTTGGCAGAGCTTCATGACATTTTGGTGGAAGAATTCTCCATGGGACGCCGCTTTTATATCCCAGAGATAGGCTACTTCTCCATGTCGGCTAGCCTAGAGATGCCAGAGGAGAATCCAGACAAGAAGATTACGGGCAAGGAAGTACGCATCACCGGCATCAACTTCCGACCAGAAGGTAAGCTAATGGAGGAAGTACAGCGCAACGTCCACTTTGTCCGCTCTCGTTATTCCAACCAATCTACAAAATACTCCGAAGAAAAGATGTTGGAGAAAATCAAGGAGTATCTTCAAAAGAATCGCTACATCACCACACGTATCATGCGCATCCACTTCGGCTTGACTCCTTACATGGCACAGAAATGGCTCAACCATTTCTGCGAAAAGGGTATCATGGTAAAGGAAGGCACCCAGCATGCTCCCATCTATTTCTTGAAATAGTTACTTTATACAAAACAAGTAGCGCTGTCGGTAACAAAGTGAAACATTTTAGTTATTATCAAAAGAACTTAAATAATTTGGTTGTTTCAGCCGAATGCCCTATCTTTGCAAACTGAAATAATCATGAAACCAAATAAAAATAGAATATATGTTTAGTGGAATTGTAGAAGAAATGGCTACCGTAGTAGCTATCAAGCATGATAAGGAGAACATCGACTTTACGTTGAAGTGCTCTTT
>ULRV01031683.1_pt1 | contig 11078 bp, 9 predicted proteins | sample 1955791 | NCBI WGS metagenome assembly ULRV01 (sample SAMEA4835692, study PRJEB28245) | human gut metagenome | biome: gut microbiome; material: fecal sample | place: Denmark | collected 2008 | reverse complement strand
ATTATTTATATATTCCTCTAGGGGGAAATCGTGTTGATCAAAACACATATATTCGTAATATTTTCATTGTATGGTTTAGTACAGGACTTTGGCATGGTGCAAACTGGACATTTATTGTCTGGGGTATCTATTATGGAGGCTTCTTATTGTTAGAAAAGTTCTTCTTAAAAGAAAAGTTAGAAAAACTTCCAACATTCATCTCACATATTTATACACTATTTGTCGTGTTGATTGGTTGGGTATTCTTTATGAGTCCAAGTCTAGGCAGCGCTTTTTCTGTTATTGGAAAAATGTTTGGCATCGGTGCTAGTGCATTTGTTGATAATCAAGCGGCCTTTATGTTTAAATCATACTTGATTCTATTTATACTAGCCATTATTTTCAGTACTAAAGTATATGACAATCTACAAATCTTCTTCTACAATCAATTCAAAATGAAAACTGTATATACAACATGGGCTGTTTATATCATCATGTTGATTATTTGTATCGCATTTATCGTAGGTGGAACATACCATTCCTTCCTATACTTTGCGTTCTAGAAAGCCAGGTGAAAAGTTATGAAGCAGAAATATTCAGCCATTATGGCTTCTAGTCTTACAAAAGTTATCAGTATTGCCGTTGTCGTCATCATGATTCTTAATATTGTCATTCCTGACCACAAACAATCAGAAACTGAAAACCGACCTCTACAAACATTTCCAGCTTGGAATGTAGAACATGTATTATCAGGACAATATGGTAAGGATCTAAACACTTGGTTTTCTGATCAATTTGTTTTTAGAGATCAAAATATTCACATTAAATACTTAATTCAAAAATTTACCGGTGTGAAAGAAATTCAAGGTGTGTATTTGACAAAGCGTGGTTTAATCGAAAAGACAGCTGAAGTCAACAAGGAACAATTGAATCGCAATTTAAATGCAATCAATACTTTAAAACAAAACCATCCAGATTTAAATGTAGGTTTTATGTTGGCACCAAATGCCGTCAGTATTGAACGTGACAGTCTTCCTAAGTTAGCTGATGCCTTGGATCAAAATAAACAAATGGATGATATCTATAATCGTATTGATGATTCGATCAAAAAAATTGATGTGCGCTCTACTTTAGAAAAACATAAAGATGAATATTTGTACTATAAGAGTGATCATCACTGGACATCATTGGCATCTTATTATTCATATCAAACATTATCATCTTCATTTAAATTAGATAAAACAAAAAAATCGGATTATACAATCTACCCTGTATCCAATTCTTTTGAGGGTACTTTGGCAAATAAAACGGGTAGTCTAAAAATCAAAGATGAAATTGATATCTATGTTCCTAAAACAGAAACGGATTATGTAGTTACGGATGAATCCACAAACAAGAAATCGAGAACAATTTATCATTCTGAAGCTTTAGAAACAAAAGATAATTATGCCGTCTTTATGGGTGGCAATAAATCTTTGTTCCATATCAATATCGATAATGATTCAAAGAAACATTTATTGTTGATCAAAGACTCATATGCGAATAGTTTAATTCCATTCTTGATTCCAGAATATGAATCAATTACGGTTGTAGATCCACGATATTATTTCGATGATTACACTCGATTGATCCAAAATGATTTAATTACTGACGTATTGTTTATGTACAATTCAAATACATTTGTACAAGATACATCCTTAGCCGACATGTTACAGACACAATAATTTAAGGGCAGGAAATTTAAAAATTTCCTGCCTCCTTTTCTTATGGCATACAAGCATATCCGAGATACGTAATAAAGTAAATCACATATCTAACCACACACTTCAAAATAAAATCCATAATCCGTATTTCGATAGCTGTAATCTTCTAGCATTTCCACATTTGTATTCCAATCCACATATACAACTCTGTCCTTGCCCATAAAACGATTTAAACAATAGGTTTCAAACGTATTTCTTAAGCTTCTACAAAAATCCTTGATCTCTTCAATACCGGCCTCTCTATATGTACATGTAGTTACATCTAATGTTGTTAGATCATGAATATCCTTCTGCATGATTTCATAAACTGGATAACGACAATTCTTTTTCTTGGTTCTTTCATGATATTCATATACCGCATTCCCATATAGCTGGCAATGTTTAAGATTTGTTCCACTTCTCTTTTTCTCTACATGATACACATCATATACGCTCATGACTTTTTCATTTTCAATCTGCGTATATACATAACGAGACAATACCTTTAAACAACGATCAATATTTCCAAAGTTGTTCTCAACTTTCTTAAACACAATATCATTTTTATGATTCCCTGTTCCCTTACCATTCTTGTCCTTGCAAGTCCCCTTATTAAACTAATGCATATACTTTTGTACACCTGCCATTGACTTTTGATTCATCATTTTTTTCTCTTAATTGTTCCATAGTTTTTTACCCTTAGATAAGCTTTCTTATCTTCCCTTCACTATGGAGACGTAAAAGTTTTTAATTTGGTTCAAAAAAAATAAAAAAAGCATAAACAAATAATTTGCCTATGCCATTGATCATCAACGAATCTTTAAATTATGCGCATCCTACAATAGGAATCAAAACACCTAAAACAAACACAACTAACATCACTGCACCGGATGCATTTCTACCTAAATAGAATCTGTGAATCCCCATCATTCCTAAGAATAATACCAATAATGAGGCTACCCATTTTTTCTTTTCTGATAGTAAATTTTCATTCATTTTCCTTTCCTTTGACATCTATAGAATACTAAAGAATGAAATATATAAACCATTTCAACTCATTCCTACTCGCATTCTCAAAACCATGTCCACTATGAGCTGCAATATACAGCTTACCATCCATATTTAGATTAAGGGCAAATTTACGAAACGGCCCATTTGTCAAAGTCATGATTTTCTTTAAACAACTCGAATCCAATGTTTTAAGAGCCTCTTCTTGATCCCCACAACTTAAATTAAACTTCTTATCAAAAGCATCATTACCTGTTTTAATGGTTTGTTCATCCAATAAACTATGAGGATATATAGTTAGCCAAGTACTAAACTTGCAATCCAGATTGCATAACATCCATTGATCTTCATAAATTTGTTTCTCATTCTTCTCCCCCAAACCAGTCTCATCACACAAAACTTCTATCACATCTGCAAGTTTAATAGTACATAACTCTACATCTAGAACTTTATATTTACCTTGTACATATCCACCGCCACTACAATAATCATGTTTAGGCAAAGGAATATTTGTATCACTTACATTCAGTATATGACTTTCTGGATTCATTTTTACGTCCTCAAAGAATTCATGTACAACATTCATATTCAATTCGTTGTCTTCTTTATCCTTGATCATCTGCCCTAAACCAAGAATCACACATCCAATAATAACTAAAACAAGATTACCACCAAACACAATACCCACTATCGCAATCAACAAGCCAAGTATTGACAACAATCTTTTTCCCATATCCTTCATCTCCCTTCACCACCATATTAACAAGCCCACAAATACATCTCAAACAAAGAACTAAATTTACCAAAATATAGACAAAGAAGGCCAATGATCACTGGCCTTCATTCATTAATTTTTCTTTTTCTTAAATACAGTTAATACCAACACGAATCCACTCATTAATAATAAAGCCATCCATTGACCCATATTATATGAGTATGCCGTATTCAAAGATTTCTTCTTTTCAGACTTAACATCTGCTTTCTTATCTACCTTTGAAGGTACTGGCTTTTCAGTTTCTGTACTAGGCTTCTTACCCTCTTCTGGCAACGTTGGTTTTTCAACGTCCGGTTTTGGTTTTTCTGTTTCTGTTCCAGGCTTCTTATCTTCTTCTGGCGTTGTTGGTTTTGTATCTGCTATTACCTCAAATTCAGTTGTACACTCACCATCTGTGTAAACCACACTCAATGTATGTTTGCCAACAGACAACGTTTCAAGATAATCCTTCTTCAGTGTAACAACAGTTGAACCGGAAACAGCAGTATATTTATCATTACCAATTAAAGTGCCATCAACCTTAACACCCGTAAATCTAGAGATTTCACCATTCACTTTGAAACCAAGATTCTTGCCACTATTCTTTGTCCAAGAACCATTAGCTCCCTCAATAAACTTGTAAGTTACTACAGGCGTAGGAAGTACTCTCTTATAGCCACAAACATTACAAGTATCATCCATATCATTATCATATACATGAACGGCTTTATCTTTTATACTGCTACAAGAAGCATCTGTACATTCATGCCAATGATTTGTATCATCACTTACCCATGCACCATACGTATGTGTATGAGATGGAGTTGGTGGTGTAATTGTACGAAAATAGCCACATATATTACATGTTGTATCTGCATCATTGTCATATACATGAACAGCTTTGTCTTTTATACTGCTACAAGAAGCATCCGTACATTCATGCCAATGATTTGTATCATCACTTACCCATGCACCATAAGTATGTGTATGAGATGGAGTTGGTGGTGTAATTGTACGAACATAGCCACATACATTACATGTTGTATCTGCATCATTGTCATATACATGAACGGCTTTGTCTTTTATACTGCCACAAGAAGCATCCGTACATTCATGCCAATGATTTGTATCATCACTTACCCATGCACCATAAGTATGTGTATGAGATGGAACCGGTCCTGTACCTTCATTAATTCGGATTTCTGCAGGAATATTAAACATATGATTTTTATCATCTTTATAACTCACCTTATATAATCCAGGCTTAAGACCAGTAATTTCTGTACCCGTACAAAAATGAACTTTCGTTTCTGTAGCTTCTATATATTTCATGTCCTCAGTGACACCAGTGATTCTTCCATCATTAGCACCAGGATATGAGGTATCAAAACCTTTTAATCCTGTAGGAGCTGGTCTTTGTACTGTTTCAATTTCCCATTTTGTTGTAACAGCATCCGTTGAACCATCATCCCATTTACCAGTTTTTGATGTTACCTTCACTGTATATGTACCTGCATCTTTTGCCTTATTGCCTTCAATTTTCATCATAACTGAATCATAACCAAGGACTTTTACTTCTTGTTCTTTACCGTTATACTTCAAGTTACGAGCTTTAATTATTGGCTTTTCAGGATCTGCCGTTAATGATGCAAAATCTGCATTAAATGTAATATCATCATTCTCCACTTTAAAAGTCACAAAATAAGGATCAAATTCATCTCTTTCCCACGGAAGATAAATACCATTTGCTTGCTGAATTATGATATTTTTATTGTAGTAACCCTTATTAGCCGTTAAAGTCGCAAAAATAGTTTCCCCTTCTTTTGCTGTAACAACCTGTCCTGTCTCTCTATCATGATTCTCCAAGACAACCGTTCCATTCGTTATTGTATCCGCAACCTTTACTTCATAGAGTCTTGCCCATTGCGCTATAAAAGCTGTATCTTGAGTGATTTTGATCTTAGTACCAGGCATCGCCCTTGTTTCTGTTCCATCCGCAAATTTGATCAACCACTCTTTAAAGTAATACTTATCAGAAGGAGGTGAACATGTTTTTCCTATTGGTGAATATTCAAAATCACGCACTTTATAATCCTCATCCGATTTTGGTATCTTCATAACTGCATTTTTCCCTTTTCCTTCACCCGGAGAGTATGTTATTTGGACCCGTTCTACTTCCGGTTCAGGAGGAACAACCGGTTTTTCAATCTTTTTCCACTTCGCATAAATATTTACATCGCTTATGATTGGCTTAGTAAAATCATGCTTAATCGTACGTGCTTCATCATCATACCAAGCATCAAATACAATCGTTCCATCCTCATATGTTTTCAAAACTTCTTTTTCTTCAACAATTTCCCCACCTCTGACTGAAAACGGATATGAAATCAAAGTATTATATTTTTCATCTTGATGTGTTGTAAAATTAAACCATTTAATTGGATTTTGATACTTTTGTTCCCCATAACTATGAACATACTTATCGTTTTCTTGTACTATTGCATATACTTTAACAGGATTTCTATAAGTATACATAGGTTTACTATAAACATATTTAAATGTATATTTCCCGTTTGCATCTGATTTTACAAATTGAGTTGTCACATCATCGCAATGAAGTTCAAAATCCAAGTTTGGGATAGGCTTCCCAGCAGAATCTGTAAAATATATTTCTCCCCAAAATGAATTATTCTCATTATTATTATTGACTTGTTGGCCTACATTTTTAAACGTGATAGTAATCGATTCTTTTTCAGTAGCTACAGCCTTTAAACCAGCCACGCTTACCGATGGCACTAACTCTAAATCTTCTTTTCTTTCTTCTGTATCTTGTACATCTAATTCTTGCGTTTCATCTGCATGTATTGCTGTTATCGGAGTTAAAGACAACAACATACTTAAAGCTAGACCAACACTTATACATCGCTTCATCATTTGTGTTTCCTCCTTTTTTTATTGAACCAAGTGGAAAATGCAGGGGTTTGATCCTGCATTTTGCGGCATTAGAAGCTACCGCCACCACCACCATACGTGTCGCCACTACTACTAGTGAATGTGCTACTTCCTCCGCTCGAACTATCATCATCGTCAGATTTGATTCGATTACGAGTTATCGTGTGATACAAGAAGTAGTCATGAGACTCTTTCATCTTCAACGTATTTTTCTTCATATAGTTATGTGCCTTGTCTTCAAAACTAACAGAATGAAGTTGTTCACGCTTTTTACTAACCACAAAGACTGCACAAACAAAACCTACTAAAAGACTTATTGGAACGCAGTACCATGGAAGCCATTTAAACGGCATATTTCCAACATCATAAGGCTTACCATTATGTGCCTTTTCTACAAACTTTTCACAAAGACTACCAAACGTTGTAAAAGCCTTCATGTACTTCTCTTTCTTAAAAGAAGGACCTAGCTTTTCACTAATATAACTAATTCCGGCATCCGTAAATGCTGTAATACCATAACCATGAGTAGCCATCCAGAACTTACGTGTTTCCATGTTGACCACTAAAAGAATTCCATCTTTATTTTTACCCTGACCATACTCAAGCGCTTCATACATCGTCATCGCATAATCAAGAAGTGCCTTACCACCCGTATCTTTTGTAGTCAATATCGCAACATCTAAACCTTGACGCTTACCAATTTGGGTTAAAGTATCATTTAACTCTTTTCTTTCATCCTCAGTTAATAAACGCGCATCATCATTCACAAATCTTAGTCCATCTTGTAATGAAGTAAGACCACTTAAAGCTTGCGCATACTCTTCGGAAAGATTAGGTGCTCTAGTAATATAGTCATCGCAAAGTCTTGCGTATGTTTCAAATGCATCCGCATATTTTCCACTACTTAAATAAGGCGCAAACTCACTACCAATCGTACTAATATCTTCTGACGAAATAGCTGTAGTACCTTTTCCATAAGTAGACATCCACCACTTGCAAACTTCCATATTGACAACCAATAAAGCACCATCATTACCATAGCCACGCTCATCATATTTTGCTTTTGCGTAGTCTTCTATGGATTGATCACCCATATCATCTGCAGTGATTACGGCAACATCTACACCTTGTCTTTCACTGATTTCAGTTAAAGTATCATTTAATTCCTGCTGTTCACTTACAGTTAATAAGCCTGCATTATCCTCTACATATCTTAGATCTTCACTCGCAAAAACCGGGAAGCACATCATAAGTGCAAGTAGAAGAGAAGAACATAAAATACTAAGTTTTTTCATAAACAACCTCCTACTTTCCCCAACTCAAAATCAATATTACGATATAAGCTAAAACACTTCCAAGAAGCGTAACCACTACATAGTATAAGTAAACTAGGCTCTTATTTTCTGGAAGATTCCCTACAAATTTACCCGTTTGACCATTCATCGCAAAACTGTAGTTTTCACCCCTCCACTTCGTATTTAAGATCCACACTGGATACAACGCATATTTTGCCGTACCATTTTGAATCTGAACTGCACTATCCTCACAAGTAACCGTGTCATACTTACCGCAATTGGTCATAAACGCATCTTCCGTAGACTTCTTTACACGGGTATTGGCACGATCAATACTTGAATCGGCATCCACATCATATTTATCGGCTAAAAACCCTGCTAAATAAGCCGTCTGAAAATCCACCGCATCTTTTAAGTCATAAGGCTCAATAGACTCCATCATATCATCTGGCATCTTACTCGAACCATCCACAGGAATGTTTTCAAATCTAACATGCCCCTTACGATATAAACGATAGTATTTGGTTTCCGTATAATCATATTCTGAGTCCGACCACATACGAACCTTTGTCGCATTATAACGAACCTCACCATCGGCATCTGCATCAAACAACCAGAAAGGAACATATACACCTTTGATTTCTTCAATATGATTTTCTGATTTGAATTCTTTAGGCAATAAAGTCTTACCCTTATAGTGCTGTTTCAAACCTTCCTTAGCCGCCTTTTTATCCAATTTAAACGGAATCACTAAATCTGGCTTTAAGACACCACCCAATTTTTCCTTTACGACAATCGGACTTCCGCAAAACGGACAAGATGCAGCCGCCATATTTTCATCCGCAACAATTTCACCACCACACGAATTACAAACATATGTCAATAATCCATCAGTTTCATTTTCTGCCCACTCTTGACCTGGCTTCACATCCCACTCAAATTGATCTTCTTCCTCAATCTTTACAGAATCATATTGCTGAAGTGTTTCCAGAGAAAATTCTGTATCACAATAAGGACACTTCATCTTCTGAAGTTTTGTATCAAACGAAATGGAACCATTACAACAAGGACATTTAAACTCTTGTAAAGTACTCATAATTAAAACCCTCTACTTTTCTATGTCATTATCATCAAATGGGTCACCACACTCCGGACAGAATTTAGGTGGATGATGCGGATCCTCAGGTCGCCAACCACACTTATCACAACGATACAACGGTTCATGTGCCGGTTTTTTTGCACCACACTCTGTACAGAATTTACCCTTATTTACAGTACCACAAGTCGGACAAGCCCAACCCTCAACACTAGGCTTAGGCGTTCCACACTCCGGACAGAATTTACCACTTGCTAGATGTCCACAAGTCGGACAAGTCCAGCCATCTGCCTTTGCCTCAGGCGTAGGTGCAGGAGTCGGTGTTGGAGTTGGATCAGGAGCTGGTTGAGCAGCAGCACCCGCCGCATATAAGTTTTGCGCATTAATACCACCCTGATTCATGGCCATACCCATACCCATAAATCCAGTCATTGCACCAGACGCATTATTTGCAGCATCCTTCATAGCTGTAGTCTGGGCACCAACCAAACGACTTGCCGCAACCGTTTGATTCATTGTCATCGCATTTTCTTCCCACTCCGTGATCTTCTTTTCTTGATCTTCAGGAATACTCAAAGAGTTAATATTGAAAGATACAACTTCCAAGCCACGCTTAGCACGCCAAATATCACTCAACTCATCATTTAAAGCTGCCGCAACATCCATTGTGTGAGCTGGAATCTCATAATACATCACACGATCCGCACTCAATTTTGCCAAGGCAGGCTGCAAAGCCGTCATCAATTCACCCTTAAGTTTGCCCTCAATGGTTTCAGACTCAAAATCCTCTGCCACATTTCCACAAACATTTGTATAGAATAAGATTGGATCGGCCACACGATATGTAAAGTTACCGTTACAACGCAATTTCACTGACAATTTGAAGCCCAATTCTTCATTCACAACCACTCTAAATGGAATTGGAGTCGCCGTTCCATATAGAACTTCACCCATTTCCTTTGTGTTCACATAATACACTCTTTGATCCTTAGCCGTATCTCCACCAAAAGTGAAACGCTTAGCCATTGTTGAGAAAGAATCCTTAATACTTTGACCTAAGCTTCCCGCAAAGATAGAAGGTTCACTTGAAGAATCATACACAAATTCTCCTGGTGTTGCACAAAGCTCAACAACACGACCCTGATCCACAATCAACATACATTGACCATCCGCAACCGCAATCACACTACCATTTGAAATGATATTGTCACTTCCTTTATTACTCGACTTTTTACCCGTCCTTTTAGAGCCCTTACGAACCAATACATCCTGCTCTAATGCATCACAATAAAAGTACTCCTTCCATTGATCGCCAAAAACAGAACCAACAGCCCCAGCACCAGCACGAATTAATCCCATATACTACACCTCTTCCCATATATCCATTGATTGGATTCTTAATTCATTTAATATTTTTTGTACCAAACCATCAAAGACATCCACATTGCTCGAAATCTCGATTCTTAGTACACCACTATCCATACTTGGCACATCCACCAAATATGTTCTTTTTATTATATTTAACTCTTCTAACTCCTCAGCTACACTCGCCTTATAAGAAAGTATTTCTAAGACATCATAGTCTAGTCCTTCTAACTCAACACGAACCACTTCATCATAAGACATCGCATTGTTTCGAATATAAGGAATAGTATCCACAAACACTAAAATATCCGTATTCTGACCAAAAATGCGATACATCATACCAGACGTAACTACTTTACTTTTATACGAAACCCGCTCATCCTCTACAAGAAAATAAGCATCCATATTCGAAAGAGTGAATGTACAAGCCAATCCCTGCACATTCAACTCTTTTCTTTTGGTATCAAACACAATTATTCAACATCTAAAAGTTCAACAACTTTGAACTCTTTAATAATCGCTTCTGCCAATTCATCTGAAATATCATTATCATCATATTCATTGATTTCAATGCAAACAATTCCATTTGGAAGATCTGGATGTTCAATATAGTATTCTTTCTTTAAACTATCCTCATCCGATAAATCTGCAACTAAAGCTCTATAGCCACCGACTTTTGTCTCTGTATATTCAGCTTCCCCATTCAAATCTTTTGTCGCAAGTTCCTCAATAGTATATCCATCACTCCATTCTGCAAATGCATCGTCTCCTACATATACTAAAAGAACCGGAAGATAATCATCATAAACTTCATATTTTGTGTTTCCAAGCGATAATTCCGTATTGTAAACAGGCTTTTCTAAACCCTTCACCAAATAGAAAGAATC
>ULRV01039558.1_pt1 | contig 11474 bp, 10 predicted proteins | sample 1955791 | NCBI WGS metagenome assembly ULRV01 (sample SAMEA4835692, study PRJEB28245) | human gut metagenome | biome: gut microbiome; material: fecal sample | place: Denmark | collected 2008 | reverse complement strand
AGTACTGCGGGAATAAAAGCAGTAAAAAGCATAAGCTTTATCGCAAATTTTGAATTTGTTTGATAATTTCTTATATTTTCATCCCCTTTTGAAGTTATTAAAGTTTCTGTTTTAAAAAATTTATTTGTAGGAAAAGATATAATTACTCCCTTAAAAACATCAACTGTGCTTTTGCTTGTTTTTGCAACAAGTGTTGTTTCTGCAATTTTATAATTTACATCATCATAACATCCGCATATAACATCATCAGGCTCTTGATATGAATATGTAGAAAACAAATTACTTTTTTTTAGAATATCATTTGAAAATGCGATACCTCGTATTGTATCCAAATTAAATTTCTTTAAAATCAGAGTATTACATTTTCGTTTTAAGTATTGTTTAAATTCTTTATCATAAATTCCGAAATTACAAATAAACGCAACGAAGCTAAAAAAAGCTAAAATTGAAAATATTACAGAAATATTAGGATAGGTCGCAATAAAAAACACAACAGCTTTGCCTAAACCATAGGTAACTAAAAATAAAACTATTTGCCACCATAACAATTTGAGTAGTCTTTTTTTTCTCTCTTCTTCAAAAGGTTGGATTTTAGCTACAATATTATTTATAAATTTTTGTTTATCGTATTCTATTATATTCATATTCTTACCCTTTATTAGTTAAATTTAAAACATTCCTGGAGGGCCACCACGTTTTTTACTATTACCATTAGATGATGCACCAGACTTCTTTTTACCACCAGTAGAACCAATTATTATCTCATCTCCAAGTTTTACTCGATTTGAGATTATTTCCACATTAGAATCATCACTTGCTCCTTCTTGAATGTCAACCCTTAAAGGTTTGTTTTTATCAAGAATCCAAATGCCTTGATTTTTATATTTTTGTCCTGTTGACCCAGGAGAATATTTCAACGCAATACTTGGAGCACATATTACATCGGCTCTTTTATTAGTAATTATTGAAACATTTGCCGTCATTCCAGGTTTTAATTTCAAATCATCATTACTTACACTAACAATTACAGTATAAGTAACTACGTTTGAAGTTGTTGTTGAATCTAACCTAACTTGAGTAACTTTTCCATAAAAAGTACTATCTTGGTATCCATCAAGAGTATATTCAACATCTTGTCCTTCTTTAACTTTACCGATATCCGCCTCTGAAACATTTACTTCTATTTGCATTTTTTTCAAATCTTGAGCAATCGTAAATAATTCTGGAGCTTGGAAACTAGCAGCAACTGGTTGACCAACATCAATATCTCGAGAAATAATTGTTCCATCAACTGGGGCAATTATTTTTGTATAACCCAAATTTGTCATTGCTGTTTTATAACTGGCTCTAGCTTGGGCAATTGATGCTTGTTGAGCCCCAATAGAAGCCTTTTTTGCAAGATAATCGCTCTCCGCTTGGTCTAATTCACTTCTTGCAACAAAGTTTTTTGCATAAAGATTTTTATATCTGTTATATGTTTTTTGAGCCATAACCATTTCAGCATTCAATTTTGCAAGGTTTGCCTCTGCATTGTTAATTTGAGCTCGATTTTGGTCAACAGAAGCTTGGAAATTTGCTGGGTCAATCTGTGCAAGCAACTGACCTTTTTTAACTTCCGTATTGTAATCCACATAAATTGCTTTCATCAATCCAGACACAGTCGAACCAACACTAACTGTATTAACAGGGTTAATTGTACCCGAAGCCTCTACAACTTCCGTAATGGTACATTTGTCAAGTTTTTGGGTCTGATAGTGAACTTGATTAGATTTAAAATTATTATAACCTATTGAACCAATAACCAAAGCTATAACAATTGGAACAACAACTCTTTTCTTTGCATATTTTTTTAGAAATTCTTTAACTTTAATCTGCATTCTATTTTCCTTCTAAAGTTACTGTAACAGGCTGAGGCAAGGCAATTACACTTTCCAAATTAGCTCTTGCTACATTATATTTATAAATTGTTTCAATATACGAACATTGTGCATTATTATAATTTACTTTTGCATCTTGTAGTTGGATATAATCACCCAATCCAACATAATATCTACCTTCTGCAAGTTCGTAGTTCTCCAAAGTTTGACGAACTTTAACTGCTAATAATGGAATTTGTTTTTCAAGTTCAATCATATCAATATAAGCATTCTGAACTTGGAAATAAATATCTTGATTTAGTTTGTTTAAGGAATTTTCTGCAATATCAACTTGATATTTTGCCGCGTCAACTTTGTATTTTTGGTTCATTATATTAACAGAACTTGAAAGATTTACCCCAACATTGAAAGAATTAGTAGAATTTGTATCTCTAAATCCATACCCCGCATTAGCCGAAATTGATGGGTAATAATTTCTTTTTACATATACAAGATTTTCTTTAACCGCATCTAGTGTTGAATTGTAAGCCTTCAAATCTGCACGATTTTTATAAGCCATTTTCATACATTCTTCAAATGAATATGGGAATTCTTCAACCTTGTAATCTGTCAAAAGTTCAAGAGTTTCAACAGAACTTGTAAGTTTAGCATCTTTCACGTTGGCAGGAAGCTTACTTATTTCTTGATCTGATGGCTTAGTAATTTTTGTTAAATCAACAGGAGCAACATTATCAGCAACACTTGTATTAAAAATTTCAGTTCCAGAAATTGAATAAGCAGGAGCATTCACAAGATACATTGCATTATTCAAATTTACTAAAGAATTTTTATAAGCATTTTCAGCTTGAACAAGTTGAATTTTAGAATCGCTCAATGTAACTTCCGCATTAACCAAATCAATTTTTGATTTTATACCTTCATCAAAATAAGCCTTCGTTCTTTGATAGTTTCGCTCGTTTATTTGTACATAGGCTTTGTTAATTAAAACAGTAGCACGAGAAGCCAAAACTTGATAATATTTTTGCTTAACATCAAAAGTTGTTTCTCTCACAGTGTTATAGAAATTATATTCATCTGCAATTAGATAGAACTTTTGCATCTTTATATGAGCATTAGTTTTTCCAAAATTCCACAACAATTGATTAATTGTTGCTTCAACAGAATATGCGTTTGTATTTTGCGAAACTTTTCGACCACTCACATCTTGAATATTGTAACCTGTACCAACACCAATTGTTGGAAAATAATCTGACCGAGCAGAACCGACATTAGTTTTAGATAGCCCATAATTGTATCTGGCATTTTTAATCAAAGGATTATTATTTAGGGCAATTGAAACACAATCGTTCAAACTCAGAACAGAACCTTGTTCAACCTTAACTTCATTCAAAGCGTAAGCTTCTGGGGCAAATAATGCTAATGTTATTAATATTGATGTAATAATTTTTCCGAATGATTGCACGTTATATCCTCATACATTCAATATAACGATTAAACAATATTAAGGTTCATTTTTCATCATATGAAAAATGGAAAATTATTTAAGAAAGTTCTTCCAATAACTTCCACCATTCGGATTTTTGTCTTTGAGTGCGAAATAAGCACAAGAAAAAGCAGGAATAGAACTATCATTGAAATCACAATATTTCTTAATTACATTTTCATCTGTTTGGTTTGCATTCAATTTATTCCAAGTTGTACCAGTGTATGGAACAACAGAATTATCCTCTGTAAAAACAAAAACAAATCTGTCATAACCAAGCCTATTAGGAGAATCAACACCATTAATATCAACACAAATTTTAGGACCATAAGAAGTTCCAGAAGAAGTAGATGTATCATCCATAGCCCAAATTCTACCAGTTATATCTAAAATTACACTAGACTCATCACAAGGATAAGAAGTTGTAGTTTTTCCATTCAAATTCTTTTGAGTAATTTTATGATTTGCATCATAAATACGCCAAATATATTCTGAGGTACGAGTTTGACCTTTAAAATAAGACATAAAACGTTGTAGAACTAGGTCACTTCTCTTACCGCCACCAACGGTATTAGAGCCATAAGCATCGCCATCAAAATCGTGAACAGACATATCTTCTTCAGCAAAAAACGTTCTCGCAGCAACATTTACTTCTGCATAAGTCTTTTTGAATTGAGTTTGTAATCTCTTACGCTGAACATTTGATAATAAAGTAGGAATAGTTATAGCTGCAACAACCCCAATAATGCCCAAAGTTATTAACACTTCTGCAAGGGTAAAAGCTCGTGAGAGCTTAAAAAGTCGGGCTACCCCCCCCCGTTACATTTCTTAATATTGTATTCATAAAAACTACTCCTTATTTAATTATTAACTCGACAAATATTATAAATTATTTTCAACCCTATTACAAGAGTTTTAATAATTGTTTAATTTTTATCTTGGAATTAAGCTTCCTCGCCCTTTTTTAAAATAGAGTGAGCCAAGGTATTTTTTAGCAAATGCGTACGGATAGAGATTCCGAAATAAGTTCGGAATGACTATTGTGTTCAGCTCTCTCCTAGGGAGAGAGTAAAATTGTCTTTGAGCAGAATGCGAAAAGTGACAATTTTGAGAGAGGGTTTTATCAAATCTAAATCGACCCCTCTCCCTTAATCCCTCTTCCATTGGAGAGGGAAACAACTAAATAACAATTCGTTAGAGTAAACTCCTCATCTTAATCTTATCTCTTGGGAGAAGGAACATAAGGAAACATCTCTCCTCCCCGAGGGGAGGCTGGGAGAGGGGATAATCCAAACAGGTCAGCTCGTCATACTTCACTTCGCTCAGTATGACGAATACAACAGGGGGTTAGGGGGCAAAAAGCCCCTAAGGACTCGAGCCATTTAATCATTCGTATTTTTCTTTTCATAACTATTCTCCCTCGCCCTTTTTAAAGGGAGAGGGGGTAGGGGTGAGGGTTTTAATTCTTTTTTCGTCGAAATAAAAAAGAAAAAGTGAACATTAGTTTATTTGTCGGCTTAGCAAAGCCGACCTACAATTTCTTTTACGAACTTATTCCCCTATTTCCTTCTTCCTTATCCCTTAAAACCAACTTATCCACTTACAGACTTATCAACTTTTTAAATAAACTTATTCCCCAAGTGTGGATTGTAAAAAATTTAAGATATTTAAAATAATGTGGTATAAATAAAAAAGGGAGAACTTAAAAATGAATAAAAAAACAATTATCACTGTTCTAGCAATTTTAATCATACCTATCCTTGCATTTTTCGGACTAACAACTCACAAAGATTCTTCAACAGTTGCCGAAGCAAAGGGTAAACCACAAATCATAAAATTTTCATCAACAATGTGCCTTGAATGCAAAGAAGTTGAAAAAGTTTTCAAAGAAATTTTACCAAAATACGAAGACCAAATCACCTACACAGAAATCATTGTCGATAGCAGAGATGATATGAAAAACAACATGATAAAAAAATATAATGTCCAACTTGTTCCAACAATTATTATGTTGAATTCTGACGGAACACAATACAAACGAATTGAAACTGCAATACCAAAAGAACAAATGGAAACATATATTAAAGGATTAAAATAATGGAAAATTTAACACAACTATTTTCTACTCAAAGTAGCATTTATATATTATTTGGAGCAGCATTTTTAGGTGGGCTAATTTCTTCGATTTCGCCATGTTCATTGTCAATGCTTCCACTAATTATTGGATACATTGGGGGCTATTCAGACGAAAAACCACTAAAAACTTTACTTCAAATGATTGTATTTGTTATCGGCTCAGGAATAGTTTTTTCCATTATTGGTGCAATTTGTGCTTTAACGGGAAAAATGTTTATCGGAAACCCTTACTTTGCATTGATTGTAGCTTCAATTGTAATGATTATGGGTTTGAAAATACTAGGATTTCTCGAGTTTGATTTACCTCCGATTATAAAAGAAATACCAAAAAATGAATTTAACAACGACTTTTTATATCCACTAATTTTAGGTGCGGTTTTTGCTCTAATCGGGACTCCTTGTTCAACTCCTATTTTGGCAAGCATTATGGCTTTTGCATCAATTTCTGCCAAAATAAGTTCCGCAGTCATTATGCTTTTTCTATTTTCAATTGGTCAAGGTTTAATCTTAATTTTAGCAGGATTTATCACATCTAAAATCAAAACAAGCGAAAAATTTTATCAACTTTCTGAAAAAATTATGAAATTTAGCGGAATATTACTAATCCTTGTTTCATTATATATTTTTTATAAAATTTTCGGCGGTATCCTTGTAAAATAAGTCAAAATATAGTATCATATATACATATTTCAGACATTTTTAAGGAGTAGGTATAATGAAAACATACGAAGGGCAATTAACAACATCGAAAGATGAAAAATTTTGCATAATAATTTCTAGATTTAATGACTTTATCGGTTCAAAACTTTTGTCAGGAGCGATTGATGAATTAAGAAGACACGGAGTTGATGAAGAAAATATTGAAATCGTTAAAGTTCCTGGAGCATTTGAAATTCCAGTTATTGCAATGAAATGTGCTCAATCAAAAAAATATAACGCAATTATTACATTAGGAGCTGTAATTAAAGGTTCAACTCCACACTTTGATTATGTTTCAGCAGAAGTATCAAAGGGAGTTGCTCACGTAAGTCTTCAAACAGGAGTACCAGTGATATTTGGGGTCCTAACAACTGATAATATTGAACAAGCAATTGAAAGAGCTGGCACCAAAGCTGGAAATAAAGGTGCTGATGCAGCTAAAACAGCAATTGAAATGGCAAATTTGGTTAAATTAGTGTAGGTTCAAAATCGGATTTTCTGAATTTTGAAAAGGAGTTGAGTATGACAGAAGCAATTACCGAGTACAGAAACGAAAACACCAAAGATATTGATTTATTATCAACTATCGACATGGTGAGAAAAATGAACGAAGAAGATCAAATTGTTGCAAAAGTTGTTGGAGATGAAGCTCCAAATATTGCAATGGCAATTGACATTATCGCAAAATCATTTCTTAAAGGAGGAAGATTATTCTACTTTGGAGCTGGAACATCTGGCAGACTTGGAATATTAGATGCTTCTGAATGTCCTCCAACATTTAGCGTTGACTCTTCAATGGTACAAGGAATTATTGCTGGAGGTCCAAAAGCTATTTTGCACGCAGCAGAAGGAGCAGAAGACAACTTTGACGAAGGGAAAAAAGATGCAAATATTCTTACAGACAAAGATGTTTGCGTTGTTATTTCCGCTAGTGGAAATCCAAAATATCTTCTAGGCGTTCTTGAAAAAGCCGATGAGATTGGGGCTGCAACTATTGCCATTACTTGTAATTCAAAAGGTAAAATTGCAGAAGAAGCTGGTCATGTAATTTGTGCCGAAGTTGGACCAGAAGTTATCGCAGGTTCAAGCAGATTAAAAGCAGGAACAGCACAAAAAATGATTTTGAACATGCTTTCTACTGGGTCTATGATTAAAATAGGTAAAACTTACGAAAACTTTATGATAGACTTGAAAGCAGTAAACGAAAAACTTAAAGACAGAGCAATCCGTATAGTTTCTCAAATTGCAGGAGTAACGAATAGCGAAGCACTTGCATCATTATTAAAATGCAACTGGGAAATTAAAACTGCAATTGTGATGAATCAATTGAAAGTTGATACAGATGAAGCGAGATTAGAATTAAAAAAACACGGTGGTGTTTTGAGAAAAATTATAAACACGCAAACCGTGTAGGAGGATAAGAAAGAGATGAAATTAACAGTACTTGGAGCAGGATGTTGGGGGCTTACTTTGGCGTGGCTTTTAACAGATAACTTTGAAAATATTACCGTTTGGGGTAGAGAACAAGATCTATCACAAGATTTAATAGAAAATAAACACACATCAAAACCACTTGAAGTTCAATTAGATAAAAAAATCGAAATCACTTCAGATTTAACAAGTGCAATAAAAGATGCGGACATAATCCTATCTGTTATTGCGACTTCAGGAACTCGTGATGTTTGTGAACACTTGAAAAATGCGGGAATAAAATCAGAACAAGTACTTGTTAATGCATCTAAAGGGATTGAATTACCATCTCTTATGAGAATGTCAGAAGTTATAAAAGACGTTCTTCCTAATCAAAAATTGGTTATTTTATCTGGACCAACTCTTGCAAAAGAAGTTCTTCAAGGCAAACCTACCGCAGCTTGCGTAGCTTGTGAAGACATTGAAACAGCAGAATTTGTTCAAAAAGCTTGCAATGTTCCAAACAAATTCAGATTATATACAAATACAGATGTAATCGGAGTTGAACTTGGTGGTAGTTTGAAAAACGTAATTGCTATTGCTTCTGGGTTTGCACACACAATGAATTTAGGAGACAACTGCTCTGGAACACTTTTGACTCGAGGAATGGCTGAAATCGTAAGAGTAAGTATCCAACTTGGAGCAAATCCATCAACACTATACGGACTTTCTGGAATGGGCGACTTGATTGCAACTTGCTCTTCTCCAATGTCTAGAAATTACACTGTTGGTTCAATGCTTGCCAAAGGGAAAAAAATCAACGATATTTTAGCAGAACTTGGGTCCGTTGCAGAAGGGGTAAAAACTTCTAAAGCAATTTGCGAATTAGCAAAAAAATTAAATATTGAAGTTCCTGTATCTAGTGCAATTTACGAAGCCGTTTATACAGATATTACACCAGAACAATTGCTATCAAAATTAATGAATAGAAAACTTAAAGAAGAAGAAAGATACGTATAATGAAATTTGCCGTTAGATACTTAAAAAATACATTTTATCCGCTAAATCTTCCAGATTCAATGAAACTTGAAGATGGGCAAATGGTTATTGTCCGTACTGAAAAAGGCGAAGAAGCACTGAAAGCATTTATTGTAAATTCTCAAATCGAAAAAATTTGGGAGCATTCAAAAAATAAACCAGAACCTCTCCCCGTAATTAGGACAATGACACAAAGAGATTTGCAAACATTAGAAGAAATAAAAAAAGAAGAAGTTACGGCTTATTTCAAATGCCAAGCTCTAGTAAAGCAACACAAACTTTCGATGAATCTTGTTCAATGCAGGATTACATTTGATAGAAGAAAAATAACTTTTTACTATACAGCTCCAGAAAGAGTTGACTTTAGAGCGTTGCTAAAAGACCTTACTCAAGTATTTACAAGAGTAAGAATTGACTTACGCCATATTGGGGTAAGGGACGAAACCTCAATTTTAGAAGGTGTTGGGTTATGTGGACAACCTTTCTGCTGTTCAAGCTTCCTTAGAAAATTTGCGACAATCAACGTTAAACTTGCAAAAGACCAAGGAATGCCAATCGCTCCAGGAAAAATTTCTGGAACTTGCGGAAGACTTTTATGTTGCTTAACTTATGAATATTCAAATTATATTGATGCGGCTAAAGGAATGCCTCCAATTGGCTCATCTGTAATGACAACAGAAGGTCTTGGGAAAGTTTGCTATCTGCAATTTATGAGTGGAAAAGTTGCAGTAAAAATGGAAGACGGAAAAACAAAAGAATTCGATAAAAATGATATCGAAATGGTTGATGCAGATGTTAATGTAGAAATTGATGTTCCCGCTATTAACAACTACCAAGATGAAGATAGTAGCAATATCGACATCAAACAACTCGAAGATGACAAAAACAGTTCCACTGGAAATGTTTAAAAATTTTGAAAGCAAAAGGCAAAAACCTTTTGCTTTTTAAATATGTTTGATTTTATAATATGAGCGAGGATTCTTCATTAAGAACCTCCACGAAAATATACAAATTAATGGAGAAAAACAATGAGCGTATTGGAAGCAGGAATGATGGTTTGTTTCGGAGCAAGCTGGCCATTCCAAGTAGTTAAAACATTCAAATCAAAAGAGGTTGGAGGAAAAAGTATCCTATTTTTATGGTTAGTTGAAATTGGATACGTAATGGGAATGTTGCACCACATATTATACGCACCAGATAAAGTAATTTATTTATATCTGATGAACTTTATACTTGTTGGAGCAGATATGACATTGTATTATAAGTATAAACACGACGCAAAAGTTAGAGCTGACCTTGCGAAAGCAGAATTACCAGCAAACGTTGTCCCAGAAGAAATCCCAGTTGAAGTTGAATAAACTTTAAAACTCAAGATTTGCAAAAGCATAATAAAACCGACCAATCAAAAAGATGGTCGGTTTTATGTTAAATACTTTATAAATTACTATTTCAACATTTCATTTATCGCTTTAGCTGCTTTTTTACCAGCACCCATTGCGTTAATAGCGTTTGATGCACCAACAGGAGCAACGTCACCACCTGCAAATACACATGGGATATTTGTTGAACGAGTATCAGCATCTACCGAAATATAGCCTTTTGCATCAGTGATAATATCTAACCCTTCAGCTTCTGCAGATCTTTGAATAATTGGGTTAGGACCAGTACCTAGAGCAACAATAACAGTATCAACATCTTCAACGACGAATTTGCCTGTTCCAACTGGCTTTCTTCTACCTGTTGCATCTGGCTCACCAAGTTCGCATAATTCAAACTTCATGCCAGCAACATAACCTTCATTTTCCAAGATTTCAACTGGAGCATGCAAGAATTTAAATTGAACGCCTTCTTCTTTTGCGTGACGAATTTCTTCCAAACGAGCAGGCAATTCTTTTTCAGTTCTACGGTATAAAATAGATACTTCTTCAAAACCCACACGAACCGCAGTACGAGCGGCATCCATTGCTACGTTACCGCCACCGATAACAGCTACTTTTTTACCCACTCTTAATGGAGTAATGCTTTCTGAATCACGTCCTGCACCCATCAAGTTAACTCTTGTTAAAAATTCATTTGCAGAGAATACGCCATTCAAGTTTTCGCCTTTAATGTGCATCATTTTTGGAAGTCCTGCACCTGAGCAAATAAAGATTGCATCAAATCCATCTTCTTTCAATTGTTTCAAAGTGATAGATTTACCAACAACCACGTCTGTGTGGAATACTACACCCATTGATTTCAAGTTTGTAATTTCTCTATCCAAAATTGTTCTAGGAAGTCTGAATGGAGGAATACCATAACGCAAAACACCACCCAATTTGTGTAAAGCCTCAAATACAACAACTTCATGACCAGCTTTTCTCAAATCAGCTGCGGCAGTAATACCTGCACAACCAGAACCAACAACTGCTACTTTTTTGCCAGATGGTTTAATTTCAGTTTGTTCAGCTTTTGTATTATCACCAACATAACGTTCTAAAGCACCAATCGCAACAGGTTGACCTTTGATACCTAAAACACAATTGCCTTCGCATTGTCTTTCTTGAGGACAAACACGGCCACATACAGATGGAAGCATACTAGTTTGACGAATAATTTTACCAGCTTCTTCCAAATTATCTTCCTTCAATGCTTTTATAAATTCAGGAATTTGAATATTTACAGGGCAACCTTGTACGCATCTTGGATTTTTACAATGCAAACATCTAGAAGCCTCTAGTTTAACTTGTTCTTGTGTTAAATTACTTTCAACAGGCTCAAAGTTTGAACGTCTTTGAATTTTATCCTGTTCTTGAACTCTTTGTCTTTCCACAACCATAATTTTATCCCTT
>ULRV01035677.1_pt1 | contig 11586 bp, 9 predicted proteins | sample 1955791 | NCBI WGS metagenome assembly ULRV01 (sample SAMEA4835692, study PRJEB28245) | human gut metagenome | biome: gut microbiome; material: fecal sample | place: Denmark | collected 2008 | reverse complement strand
CCTGCCGTTATTTTGAAGAGAAGAAGAAAAAAGAAGAGAATCTGCTGATCATGTTTGCGGATATGGATAAATTAAAGCATATTAATGACCATTATGGACATGAATACGGAGATGAGGCCATTAAATTAATTGCAAGTGCAATCCTTCATAATATACCGGAACCGTCAATCCCCATTAGAATGGGTGGAGATGAATTCCTGATTATGAATCAGATCATTCCTGAGGAAAAGGCAGAAGGTCTGATCCATAAGATTCAGAATGAAATACAGGCGCAGGCAGAACAGAAGAACCTTCCGTTTGAGCTTTCTTTCAGTATTGGCTGTATCAGGACAGACTGGACTGCAGACAGGAATCTGGATGAATACGTAAAAGAAGCAGATGAGATCATGTATCAGGAGAAGAGCAGAAAGAAATTGAATCGTATGGAATAAGTCGAAGAAATAATAAAAGAAAGAGGACACTCATCCTCTTTCTTTTATTATTTCTTCCAGGTAGCAGGATGGAAGAGTATTAACATAGGTAAGATTTCCAGTCTGCCCGCAAGCATATCAAACATCAGGATATACTTGGAAAAGACAGAGAAGGATGCAAAATTACCAGTAGGACCTACCATATCCAGACCAGGACCAATATTATTGAGTGTAGCGGCAACGGAGGTAAAGGTTGTGGTAAAGTCAAATCCATCCAGACTGATAAGAAGAATAGACACGATAAATACTACACCATAAGTCATCAGAAACACATTACAGGAACGTATCGTAGTGTGTTCAATTCCTTTTCCATCCAGTTTCGTCACACTGATCTGTCTTGGATGAATCTGCTGCATGAGTTCTTTACGAACCTGTTTTACATAGATCAGGATACGGGAGACCTTGATTCCACCTCCGGTTGAACCCGCACAGGCACCAATGAACATTAATCCGACCAGTACCACTTTGGAAAAAGTCGGCCAAAGGTTAAAGTCCGCAGTGGCATAACCTGTAGTTGTCATGACAGATGCGACCTGAAATGCGGATTGCTGGAGATTGTGCCAGAATCCCGGTGTATCGGTAAGGCACAGATTCACTGCAATTGCAACGGAGGCAGCAGCAAAGAGAATGAAATATCCTCTGACTTCTTCCATGTGAAGTGCATCTTTTACCTTATTTATTAAAATAAAATAATAAAATGTAAAATTCACACCGAAAAGGAACATAAAAACAGTAACAACAATCTGTGAATATGTAGAATAACTGGCAAGGCTGTCATTTCTGATTCCAAAACCTCCAGTACCAGCAGTACCCAGTGTAAGGCATAATGCATCAAAAGGTCTCATGCTTCCACATAATAACAGAATCAGTTCAATAATGGTCATGGCAAAATAAATTGCATATAAAAGGAAAGCAGTCTGCTGGATTCTTGGAACAAGCTTGCCAACAGAAGGCCCTGGGCTTTCTGCTTTCATCAGATTCATGGTTGAACCGCCGGACATAGGCAGAATGGCCAAGATAAATACCAAAACCCCCATACCGCCTATCCAGTGGCTGAAACTCCGCCAGAACAGATTAGCGTGGGATAAAGCCTCTACATCAAGTAATATACTGGATCCGGTTGTGGTAAATCCGGATATGATTTCAAAGAGTGCATCAGTAAAGTCTGGAATATCACTGCTGAAATAAAATGGCATAGCGCCGATCACACTCATGATGATCCAGCTTAATGACACGGCAACGAATCCCTCACGGGCATAAAAGGTTGAACTCTTAGGCTTAACCTGATACAGAAGCAATCCAAATAAAGTACAGCAAATGGAAACAATCAGATATACCAGTACATCATGCCATTCATGGTATAGAATTCCCACCAGGCAGGAAGGAAGCAGCAGTATGCCCTGCAGCATGATGACACGGCTGAGAATGGAATTAATCAATCGAAAATTCATGGTAAACTCCTATCTTCCGGCATTTTTCAGTATATCTGAGATATCCTGAAGTCCTTTGTGAGTGGTAACAACAATAACAGTATCATCTAACTGAATCGTATCGCGGCCGGAAGGGGTAATAATCTGATTCCCTCTGACGATACAGCAGATTAGCAGATTTTGCTTTAGTTCCAGGTCAATAAGTGGAATATCTGTTACGGCACTGTTCTCCGCTACATGGAATTCCAAAGCTTCTACCTGGTTATCCATAAGGCGGTAGAGAGCTTCTACATTACTGCCATAAGAATTGCTTAGACTTCGTACATATTGCAGAATGTATTCGGCGGTAATATGTTTCGGAGAGATGATACTTCCTACGGACAGATCATCAATGATATCATTCAGAGTCAGACGGTTGATCTTCGTAATCTTCTTACAGCGGGGAGAGAGCTTTTTGGCATATAATGATAAAAAAACGTTCTCTTCATCCATGTTCGTAAGGGCAACGAAAGCATCTGTATTAGCAAGACCTTCTTCCTGCAGGATAGAGTGGTCTGTAGCATCTGCATATATTACAGTAGCGTCAGGCAAAGCAACGCTTAAAAAATCACATCTGTCCTTGTCTTTTTCCAGAATCTTAACATGGATACCGGAAGAGAGCAGAAGGGTGGATAAATAATAGGATATTGTACCTCCACCTGCTATGATGACATCTTTGATCTCTTTTAGGGTGGAGAGCTTGGTTGCCTTATAGAAATCACGGATCTTATCCTTGGGGATGATAACAGATATCGTATCTCCTGCCTGAAGGATTGTTTCACCGTTAGGAATACTTACCTGATGCTCATGAACCAGTATACAGATCAGGATTTCATGATTGAAGTGTTTGGAGAATTCCTGTACTTTCATATTATGAAGAGGGGAGTTCTGGGAAATTGCAACACGAAGTAAGTCTACCTTGCCCTTGGCAAAGGAATCAATCTCCATTGCATCGGGAACCTGGATCAGGTGTGCAATTTCCTTTGCAGAAGCCAATTCAGGATTAATTGCCATAGACATACCCATGCATTGCTTTAAATAGGTAATTTCTTTGGAATATTCGGGATTACGTACACGGGCAATCGTCTGACAGTTGCTGGCTTTCTTGGCAATCAGACAGCTTAACAGATTGATCTCATCCTTGCCTGTTACGGCAATGAAGAGATCTGCTTCTTCAATACCTGATTCCTGCTGTGTTACGAAGCTTGTGGAGTTACCGACCAGACCCTGAATGTCCAATGCTGACAGGGCTGGCTGTAATCGCTCCGGATTTATATCGATCATGGTGATGTTATGACCTTCATCGTTTAATTGTTGTGCAAGTGCTGAACCGACTTTACCACAGCCGGCAATAATAATGTTCATTGTAATGATGCTCCTTTAAATATTTTCGCAAGATTTATAAAACACAATTTTACATTTTAGCATATTTATTTTATACTGTATACAGAAAAGATACAAGATATAAAGGGGTATTATGAAAATGAAGTTGTACGACAAAGAAAAAATAGATTGGAAAAATCTGATTTTTGATAATAAAGCGCTGTTTACGCTGCTTTTTCCTATTATCATTGAGCAGCTATTGAATTCTTTCATGGGAATGGCGGATACAATGATGGTCAGCACGGTAGGCAGCGAGGCAATATCAGCGGTATCATTGGTAGATTCCCTCAATAATCTAGTCATTCAGATATTTGCCGCTATGGCAGCGGGTGCTGCAATTATCTGTTCGCAGTATCTGGGAAGTGGTAATAAGCAGGCAGCGAATAAAGCAGCTAAACAGGTGGTGCTTACAGTACTTGCCATTTCGCTTGGATTAATGATTATTTGTCTGATAGGCAGGGAGAATCTGTTGTGGCTTATCTTTGGAAGTGTAGAGCAGGAAGTCATGGATAATTCCCTGATTTACTTTCTTATTACAGTTATATCTTATCCATTTCTTGCTTTGTTCAATGCAGGAGCTGCTTTCTACAGGGCCAGTGGTGATTCCAAGTTCCCCATGAAGATATCCGTAATCTCCAATTGTCTTAATATTTTCGGTAATGCAATCTTTATATATGTATGCCATTGGGGAGTAGCGGGAGCTGCCTTTTCCACACTTTTGTCCAGAATTTTCTGTACGGTGGTAATCTACTGGTGCCTGAGAAAACCCAAACAGGATATTGTGGTGAATGAATATCATAAGATCAGACCTGATATGCCGCTGATTCTTAAAATCATGGCAATCGGTATTCCTTCCGGTATTGAGAATGGTATGTTCCAGTTTGGCAAGCTGGCGATTCAGTCCACAGTTTCAACGATGGGAACCGCAGCGATTGCAGCACAGGCTATGACCAATATTATGGAGAATGTAAACGGTATCTTTGGTATTGGTGTTGGTATCGGCTTAATGACAGTAGTAGGACAATGCATTGGAGCCGGACGAAATGAAGAAGCCAGATATTATATTGTGAAGCTGACCGGTATTGCAGAGATTGGAATTATCGTATCCTGTATACTGGTACTTGCAATAACCAGACCTGTAACCTGGCTTGCAGGAATGGAACAGGTAAGTGCAGATATGTGTTTTGAAATGGTTACAGCGATTACAATTGCAAAACCGCTGGTATGGACCTGTTCTTTTGTAATTGCATATGGACTGAGAGCAGCGGGGGATGTGAGATTTTCCATGATCACATCTACGATAACCATGTGGTGCTGTCGTGTGGCACTTTGTATATTCCTGGTCAAAGCCTTCCATTTTGGACCGATGGCTGTATGGATTGGTATGTTTGCTGACTGGACGATCCGCTCTGCCATTTTCGTAAGCAGATTCCTAAGTGGCAAATGGTTAAAGAAGCGTATTATCTAGTGGTGTATGTGGTTCTTGATTAATATGAGGAAAATAGATATAATGTGGAAAGATAAAGAAATTAAAATTATTATTCTGATGCTTGCGGCTTTGCTGAATGTTGGATGTGGAAGTCATGAGGCAGTAGCTGCGTCAACCATGAACCAGAGTACAGAAGCGGTTTCTACACTGGAAAGCACAGAGCAGCTCCCAATGTCACAGCAACCGGAGCAGACTCTGGAAGAATCGAGTACGGAAGCATATGTTGAGGAAGAGAAGCAAAAGGTAGATCTGGTCATGGTAGGAGATGTATTGCTTCATGAGAAGGTGGCGCAAAGTGGACAAATGCCCGATGAAACTTGGCAATATGATCATCTGTTTGCACAGGTCAGGGATGAGATAGAGGCAGCAGATCTTGCGCTGGTAAACCAGGAAGTAATTCTTGGAGGACGTGAACTGGGATTGTCAGGATATCCAAGCTTCAACGGAGCATACGAAGTAGGAGACAGTCTGGTCAATGCAGGGTTCGATGTAGTTCTTCATGCGACCAATCATGCATTGGATAAAGGCAGAAAAGGACTACTTAACTGCATTCATTTCTGGAAAGAAAAGTATCCGCAGATAGCAGTCCTTGGAATCCATGAGACGAAGGAAGAGGCAGATACGGTATATGTAACAGAAGTAAATGGAATCCGAATTGCAATATTGAACTATACGTATGGAACAAACGGTATATCATTGCCCAAAGATATGCCCTATGCAGTAGATATCTGGAATGAAGATAAAATCAGGACGGATATGCAAAAGGCAAAAGAAGCGGCAGATTTTATCGTTGTATGTCCTCACTGGGGTACAGAATATAAGCTTCAGGAATCCAAAGACCAGCAGCAGAAGGCACAATTCCTGGCAGATCAGGGAGCAGATCTGATCATAGGTACACATCCGCATGTGATAGAACCTGTTACCTGGATTCAGTCGGCTTCCGGCAAAGAGGTGCTTGTATATTATTCTCTTGGAAATTTTATTAATGCCACCAGCGGAACAGGTCAGGGAACAGCTGCACGTATGGTAGGTGCGATGGCACAGGTTACCATTGAAATGGATGAGCAGAACAGACCTTATATCAGTAGTTATGGAGTTGAACCACTGGTTACACATAATGTATCAGGAACAGGACAGATTACAACGTACAGGTTAAAAGATTATACAGAAGAATTGGCTGTGCAGAATGAGATGAGAAAACAGGATACTTCATTCTCACTTTCTTACTGCCAGTCTATATGCAGAGAGGTGTTCGGAGACCTGTATCAGCAGTGATAATACAGAAATTAAGAGGTACACGGCATGGGCGTATCAAAGAAACAGGATTTACAGGATTTTAGCAGGCAGCAGATGGATATTCTGGCAAATATCAGCCATAGTGTGAGAACACCAATCCACACAATTATGGGAATGACGGATCTTGCATTACAGGATGTAAATGATCCAATTGCTGTAGACAATTATTTATGTAAAATTAAGAAGGCTGGAAGTGTGTTGATCAATCAGATCAACGAGCTGCTCGAACTGACCAGACTGGAGAACAATGAGACAGAAAGCAGACCGGAACTATGTACATTTGAAACAATAAAGGAGCTTATTGAACTACAGCTGCAGCTCTATACCGAGGATCGACAGATTGAGGTAGAGGTAAATGTGGAAGACATGACCAGAACCACCTTTATGGAAGACACTGTGCGCCTGGAACAGATACTGATGAATCTGATATCCAATGCGGCGAAGTTTACCCCAGACGGTGGTAAGATATCGGTCAGCGTTGAGACTTTGTCTGTGTCGGCACAGGAGATTGTGAATCGTTATACCATAGCTGATAATGGAATTGGTATGAGTGATTCTTTCCAGAAGGTAATGTTCTGTCCTTTTATGAAGGAAGAGAATACGGTGAATGCCAATGAAGAAGGAGCCGGGTTAGGACTCTATATGGTGAAGCGCCTGATAGAGTTAATGAACGGTTCTATTGAGGTAGTATCTCAAATTGGCATGGGAACGACAGTCACTGTTGAGCTAAGGGGACAGATCTGCAATGGGCAGAGAGAGGACAGAAGCATTCCGGTAGAATCAGATATCAGACTTCTTCAAAATAAGCGGATTCTGTTGTGCGAGGATAATGCATTAAATGCGGAAATGACCAGAGATTTGTTGGAAAATGCAGGAATGAAGGTAGACTGTGTATCCAATGGACAGGAGGCGGTCAACAGGATACAGTCAACAGAAAGCTATTATTATGATGCGGTATTGATGGATATCCGGATGCCTGTGATGAACGGTTTGGAAGCAACAGACATGATACGCAGAATGGGAAGAGAAGACACATATATAATACCTATTGTTGCCCTGACAGCCAGCGTATACAGGACGGATCAGAGAAAGGCATTGGCAGCAGGCATGGACGCATTCCTGATGAAACCATTTGAAGTTACAACGCTGTTGGAGAAGCTTGCCGGCTTCTGGAGTGTCTATCATAAGGAGCGAATATAATGAATATCACAAATTCTGTGTATGCACTGATAGGAGGTTTCCTGCTGGACCTGCTTTTGGGAGATCCGCATACGCCATGGCATCCTGCATGCATCATTGGTAAATATATCTGTGGATACGAGAAAATATTAAGGAAAACGCTTCTTAAAGGTGAACATAACGAAAAAAAAGAACTGAGAGCAGGGGGATATCTGGTGATTCTGGTCATACTTACTGCTGTCATGGTTCCGTGGATCATCTTGATGGCTGCCTATTCTTTACATCCTTATCTGGGACTGGCAGCCGAGATCATAATGTGTTATGCAGTGCTTGCAACCAGGTCATTAAAGACCGAAAGCATGAAAGTATATAATGCCTTGAAAGAAGAAGGACTGGAAGAAGGAAGAAAAGCCGTATCCATGATCGTAGGAAGAGATACAGAACGGTTAGATGAAAAAGGCGTTGTAAAGGCGGCTGTGGAGACGATTGCAGAGAACTTCTCAGATGGTGTGGCAGCACCTATGTTCTATATGATGCTGGGGGGGACACTGGCAGGATATTTCTATAAGGCAGTCAATACCATGGATTCCATGGTAGGATATAAAAATGACAAATACCTGTACTTTGGCAGGGCAGCGGCACATCTGGATGATATTATGAATTATATCCCGGCAAGGGTATCTGCCTTTCTTATGATAGGCGCTTCTTTTATCATGAAGCTGGATTACCGTAATGCCTGGAAGATATTCTGTAGGGACAGGCATAACCATGCAAGCCCTAATTCTGCCCAGACAGAAGCAGCAGCTGCCGGGGCACTGGATGTTATGCTTGCCGGGGATGCATATTATTTTGGACAGTTATATCATAAGAAGACAATCGGAGATGATATCAGACCGGTAGATATAAATGACATACGTGTCATGAACAGGCTGATGTATGTGTCAGCATGGATTGCATGTATCATTATGGCTGTGTTAAAAGGGCTTTTTATTATGTGGATCTGACACAAAGTTTGCTGACTACGAAAGGGCATGGTTATTATGATGAACAAGCATGGAGGGGATATTTATGGATATCCCGGTGTTATGGATTTCTCAGCGAATATTAATTATCTTGGAATGCCCCAGGCTGTGAAGGCAGCAGCGATACGTGGAGTGGAGGAAGCTGTCCACTACCCGCAGGCTGCACACAGACAATTAAGACAAGCTGTTGCAGAACGTTATCATATAGAAGAGGAACAGATATTGTGCGGTAATGGTGCGGCGGAGTTAATTTATTGTCTGGTGGAGGCTTTACAGCCTAAGAGGGCGTTGGTGATGGCGCCCTCTTTTTCAGAATATGAAGAAGCATTGGATAGCTGTGGTTGTGAGGTATTGCGATATCTATTGAAGAAAGAGGACGACTTTTGCCCGGATGCTGGATTTATCAGACAGATACAGCCGTCTATAGATATGGTGTTTGTGTGTAATCCCAATAATCCAACAGGAGGACTGGTATCCATCGCCTATATTGAAGAGGTATGCCAGAGGTGTGCGAAAGTGGGAGCCATTCTGGTAGTAGATGAAAGTTTCCTGGAATTTGTACCGCAGGCTGTGAGTGCCAGAGCTTTGTTAAAAAAATACGAAAACATTGTAATATTGCAGTCTTTTACGAAGATATATGCAATGCCGGGACTTCGGTTGGGCTGTGCCTTTTGCGGTAAAGAGTCCATGGTGGAGCTGCTACAGAAAAGGTTACAGCCATGGAATGTGTCTTTACCGGCGCAATATGCGGGAATTGCGGCAATGCAGGAGAAAGAGTATGTAGAAGCATCGGCGCAGCTGATTGCACGGGAAAGAGAATTTCTCACAGAACAATTACGTCTTGCGGGGCTGGAGAACGGTGTAGAACTGATTGTATATGAAGGAGCTGCGAATTTCCTGTTGTTTTATGGACCTGAGTTATTGTGGCAGTATTGTCTGGAAGAAGGGGTTCTGTTAAGGGATTGCAGTAATTTTGAAGGATTAGGCAAGGGATGGTTCAGAACCGCAGTCAGAGGGCATGAGGAGAATGGCAGGCTGATAGAGGCAGTTCGCAAAGCCTGTGAAAGATGCAGGCAAAAAAGGAGATAACAATGGCTAAATCAATTATGATTCAGGGCACAATGTCCAGTGCAGGCAAGAGTCTGCTGGTTGCGGGCTTATGCCGCATTTTAAGACAGGATGGTTATCGTGTGGCACCTTTCAAATCCCAGAATATGGCACTCAATTCCTATATTACATCGGAAGGACTGGAGATGGGGCGCGCACAGGTCATGCAGGCAGAAGCAGCCGGAGTAGAGCCAAGCATATACATGAACCCCATATTATTAAAGCCTACTAATGAGACGGGCTCGCAGGTCATTGTAAATGGAGAGGTATACCGTAATATGAGTGCCAGGGATTATTTTGCATACAAAAAGCAGCTGATACCTGACATTCGCTATGCCTATGATAAATTATCGCAGGAGAACGATTATATTGTCATAGAAGGTGCAGGCTCGCCGGTAGAAATCAATTTAAAGAGTGATGATATTGTAAATATGGGCATGGCAAGAATTGCCCATTCACCTGTGCTGATTGTAGGTGATATTGACAGAGGTGGAGTATTTGCGCAGTTATGCGGCACCATGATGCTTCTTGAGGAAGAGGAAAAGGACATGGTAAAGGGGCTGATTATCAATAAGTTCCGGGGGGATAAGACCATTCTGGATCCCGGTATTGAGATGCTGGAGAAGCTGGCTGGTAAACCGGTCATTGGTACAGTTCCCTATATGGACGTCCATCTGGAGGATGAGGATAGCCTGACCGGGCGTTTTGATATACGGAAAAAGGCGGATATTGACATTGCAGTGATCCGCCTGCCCCATATTTCTAATTTTACAGACTTTAATATTTGGGAGAATATTGAAGGGGTATCCTTGCGGTATGTAACAAGAGTGTATGATCTGGGCAGTCCGGATATGATCATATTGCCGGGGACGAAGAATACCATAGCAGACCTTAGATGGCTGAGAGAATCAGGCATGGAGGCGGCGGTTCTCCGGTGTCATACACCTGGTAAATATGGAAGCAGGGCAGGTAGGCCCGGATGCGTAATCTGGGGTATCTGTGGCGGTTATCAGATGCTGGGAGAACAGATCATAGATGAGAGTGGAGTAGAAGAACAGTCCGGTTCTATCCGGGGACTGGGGTTAATCCCTATGACGACATATTTCCATGAAGAGAAGTCACGTAAACAGGTAACTGGGCATATGGGTGCAGTGACTGGGATTTTTGCAGGACTGAAAGGGCTGGAAGTGACAGGGTATGAGATTCATATGGGACAAAGTATCTATGAAACACAGCCTTGCAGACTGGTGGAGCTGACAGATACCCGCACACAGGAGGCTAATACGGATGGGTATGCTTCTGACAGAGTATACGGAAGCTATGTGCATGGAATTTTTGACCGGCATGAAATCGTAGAGTCCATTCTGGGTGCCCTTGCACGGGAAAAAGGCATAGAAACTGTAGCAGAGCATATCCTGGATTATCGTGCCTATAAGGAGACTCAGTATGACAGACTCGCAGAGGAACTAAGAAATGCGATAGATATGCCACGCATTTATGAAATTATGGATAAGGGGGTATAGCAGAATGAAGGAGCATATAGAGCTGGAACAGATACAACCTGCTGATATAGAGGCAAGAAGTTTTGAAATTATTACACAGGAGCTTGGGAACAGAGTGTTAGATTCCCTGCAGGCTCCCATTATTAAAAGATGCATTCATACAACTGCGGATTTCTCCTACGCAGATAATCTCTGCTTTTCCAGGGATGTAGTTTCAATTGCAAGGGAAGCTTTGAAGAATGGCTGTACGATCGTAACGGATACGAACATGGCTTATGCAGGAATTAATAAGCGTAAGCTTGCAGAATACGGCTGTGAGATACACTGCTATATGGCAGATGAGGACGTTGCCAGAGAAGCAAAAGAAAGAAAAGTGACAAGAGCGATTGTCAGCATGGAAAGAGCTGCAAAGCTTCCGGGCAAGGTGGCATTTGTAATCGGAAATGCACCGACTGCGCTGATTCATCTCTATGAGATGATAGAGAATGGACAACTGTCACCGGCTTTTATTGTAGGCGCTCCTGTAGGCTTTGTGAATGTAGTACAGTCTAAGGAGCTGATCATGCAGACTGATACCCCTTATATTGTAGCCAGAGGCAGAAAAGGCGGCAGTAACGTAGCAGCGGCCATTATTAATGCATTATTGTACATGCAGTGAGTAAGGAGGCT
>ULRV01017318.1_pt1 | contig 11586 bp, 8 predicted proteins | sample 1955791 | NCBI WGS metagenome assembly ULRV01 (sample SAMEA4835692, study PRJEB28245) | human gut metagenome | biome: gut microbiome; material: fecal sample | place: Denmark | collected 2008 | reverse complement strand
CTGTACCTTGACCGGCTGACACAATGCTGCCAGTGTAATCATTGCAGCCATGCACAATGCCTGTACTTTTACGAACCATTCGTGTTTCCTATTCATTCGTTTACCTCTCATTTCTCTTTTTATACAGTTTCTTTTTTGTCAGCTTTTTATTATACGCCTTAATCTGCATTTGGTAAAGGTTTAATGCCTTTTCCTGCTTTCAAAATAAATGAATCGGTCTATCGAATCCAGGATATCCGCAAATTCTTCCCTTGGTGCCAGCTCCACATATCTTGTGAGCAGCTCATTTTCCTGCTCCTTATATCTTCCGTAATAGATATCATACAGGTTGTGCCCCCGCATATAGATTTTGATTTCCTCCATATGTTCCTTCACATCTTCAACAGTTTCAATATTTTTACCTATCACTGCCTGTAAATGTTTTCCACTTTTTATCTTATACAGATATTCCTTCCATTTATCCAGAAAAATCTCATAGAACGCCTCCACACTTGGAATAACTCCTAACCGGTACATAATTTCAGGATTCAGAAAATAATTTTCAAAGGAATAATAGCGCAGGATCAGTACATTCTTAGGCGTAACACGTGGCAATTTATCTACATCTCTGGCGCCCTGTTCCTCATAATAACGACACAATTGTCGTTTTAACAAATTCGGATCTTTGCCATCTCCATCTCGTATCATTAAGAACTGGTCTTTTATATAGATCTGATTCATGTATTTGAGATTTGCATAGGTTTTAATATTCGTACAACTGTTGGTCGTAATGATCGCCACTCTCGACAGTCTGCCATTTTCATCATACATTTCCGAATAGAAGCGGCGAAGCAACAAAGGAAGCCTGCTCTTGTCCTGCTTGCCTTCTACGATAAATACAAAATTCACATTCATCAGGTCATTTGCCGTATATCCAAGATTGTCCAAAATGACACTTATGTCAGTTTTACTTCTTGCTTCCGGATATCCATTTTCATCCAGTACCATCTGGCGAATCTGTCTGGTGTTAAAATTAGGCAATAGATTAGGAGAGTGCGTAGAGAAGATAACCTGGTGTTTCTTGGACAGCCGGTACAGGATATCTCCTGATGTCTTTTGCAGCGTCGGATGCAGGAAAATCTCGGGGTCTTCAATCATGATGATGCTGGGACTTCGTGACTCATCTTCTGTATATGTTTCTAACAAGGATAACATATAGATGCTCCGCATCCCCTTTCCCATCCGCTCAACAGGCCTTGTAATCTGCTCTGATGGCTGATACAGCTCTGTAGTTACCGTCAGCATACCATCTGTATTGCGGTTCATGGAATAGAGTATCTGATCCTGCCCGCCGTTCCTTCTGAAATGCTCGTTCACCTTGGTAGCAAATTCATCCAGATTCAGGCGGTATAACTTGTAATCCAGCAATCGCATCGTCTCAAAAGCCGTCAATTCCTGCGGTGTCTTCTGGTTCAGCAGACCAATACAGGAGAAGCAGTGATTGCACATCTTCGCCTGATTGAACAGACAGCAGTTATCACGTATTTTCTTTAGCTGTTCATCCTCCTGCAGCAGAAGCATATCCTTCTGGAACTGCCCCAGATTCCTCTCCGCATCCACATAATATATCTTTGGGAAAATCTCCCTGATATAGCGATTGTTCTTGTGGAATCCATCATCATAACGCGCCTTGCCATCCCTGTTCGCTATGAAAGTAAAGAAAATTGAGCCATCCTTATAAGAAGGCAGCTTCCTGCAAAAGTCATCCATCCACGCATCCATTCTGCGATATCTGCTGATCTTGCCGTTTTTCTGCATCTGCGTAAAATCATCTTCCTCATAGGCAATCTCTACCTCGATTTCGATATTGGAGCCTGACTCATCAAAATCCTCCTGCTGTATCTGGTAGTCGCCTCCCACAGCACGGATTGCATCCAATACTGTCGTTTTCCCCGTATTATTCTGCCCCACCAGAATCAATGCATTTTCGATATCCTCCAATACGACTTTCCTGATTGATTTAAAATGACTGATTCCCAATCTCACGATTCTCATGATGCCCACCCCCGACTGACATACTTTTCTTTCATTCTAACAGTGCCTATTTTAAACTGCAATAAAAATACAAAATGGAGTTTAAAATTGTCTGTTTATATGGTATAATATTTGTAATTATAAGTTTATTTATTCGACATTAAACATGAAAGGGGTACTTATATATGTTTCAATTTACAGATGACTGCCTGATAGGCATTGATTCATTAGATGATGACCATCGTTACCTGTTTGAACTGATTAACCGTGTGCTGGAGCTTCTCAAAGAAGAACCGACTGCGGAACGCCAGACACAGGTAAATGCCATCCTTGACAAACTGACCGCCTATGCGGACCATCATTTCATCAAAGAAGAAGAATATATGGAGCAGATCCGTGACCCGGAGCTTCTCAAACAACGTGCACAGCATGAGTTCTTCCGTCAGAAATTAGCTGAAATACAACGTTCTTCCCAGATTACAGGTTCCGGTCAGACGCAGACCCTTACGGAGCTTATGAATTTCCTTGCCAAATGGCTCTACGGCCATATTCTTAGCAGCGATATCATGATTGGTAAGCTGCCCGCTGCCGATGACTGGATGCTCCGCGACAATCCATGTGAATTTACAGATGAATTCCGTACCGGAATTGATTTCATTGACAACGAACACCAGGAGCTGTTCCGTATTATCGAGCGTGCCAACAATCTGGTAAAAGCACTGGTCAGCGACAGCTACGACGATATCATGAGCATACTGGGGGAATTAGAGGATTATACGAAGTTCCATTTTTCTGAAGAAGAAGAATATATGGAGAGCATCCATTATGAAGGGCTGGAAGCCCAGAAGCGTGCCCATGCTGCTTTCATTGACCGTCTGGAGCAGGTTGATCCGGATGAGATTGATGCCAATCCCCAGGAATACCTGAATGAGCTTCTCGAATTTCTGTTAAACTGGCTGATCAATCATATCCTGTACACCGATAAGAAGATACCTGATGTGACAAAATAAATATAACTCCCCCATCAGCCGACACTGGCGGGGGAGTCTTTTTAATTTTGTCAGTTATCGAACAAATCATCCCCAATGATAAGATTTTGTACGATTCCTGAATACTTACTCTGTTTATATCCATTTCCACAGATCAATGTTATGTGGATAGCCTCTTTTGCACCAGTCTCTTTCTGAAACTGTACCATTCTATTCTGAATCTTTTCATACTCATCAGCATCCAGCGAATACTCTTCGTTTGTATACTTCATTTCACAGAGGTTAATTACACCGTCTTTTCTACTGATAATTAAATCAATCTGGGCGCCCTTTTCAGCTTTAGTGCTTCTCCATGCAAATTCATTTGTTTCGATTCCACTAATTCCAAGAGAAGTTTTTATCTGGTCAATATGATTCAGGCATACAATTTCAAAAGAATTTCCTCTCCATGAATTATACCCCGGCGAATTAATATACTCGTTCCATGAATCAAACTTTTTATTCTGTATAAATCGAATGCTAAACAAGGTAAACGGATCTATCAGTTGATAAAGTGACTCACTTTCTCCTTTTGAGAAATTGCTAAATTTCCGGATAAAACCACACTCTTCCAACTCACGCAAATCCTTAGTCAATATGGAACCGCCGCCAATTTCTTTTTCTTTTGAAAGTTCTGACCTTGTCATACCATCTTTATTCCTTGCCAGGGCTTCCAGTATCGCCATGTGCTTCTCCGGCTTATCATATAGCGAATGAAAAAGATTGTAATATTCATTATGAAGATATCCATATTCCTTAAAACACAATTCATTGATATTCTGTGCAAGGCTGAGACGTTGATCCAAAAGGTTGAGATAATGTGGTATACCGCCAAAAACCATATAACTTTCAATCATCTGATTTCTGGGCATAACTATATCATTGAATTCAAACAGCTTCTCACATTCTGCCAGTGAAAATGGTGCAAGGTGGATACGTCTTGTCACCCTGTTATGAAACCCCTTTTTATCAGTAAGAAGATTTGTAATGATCCATGATGTTGCAGAACCACAGGCAATCAGTACCAGATCCTCCTGTGCTGATGCCCAACTGTTCCAAAAGTAATCAAGTGCACTTTTAAAATCAGACTTTGCCGTATCCATCCATGGAAGCTCATCAAGAAATATTACCCTTTTGTTATTTACAGGTTCACGATACACTTTATCGCTCTCAAGAAGCTTCCGCAAACGTGTAAATGCTTCAAACCAGTCTTTAGGAATGCTTTTATCTTCGTCTCCATATTCATTCAAACTGGCTTGAAAACCCCGAAGCTGTCCTTTGGTCTTTTCATCCGTAAGACCTGTAGCATAAAAAGAAAACTGTTTATTGAAGTATTCACGAACCAGATAGGTCTTTCCTACTCTTCTTCTTCCGTAAACGACAACAAATTCTGGTCTTTTTGACATAAGACACTGCATCAGGCTATCTTTTTCTCTTTTTCTACCGATAATCTTCATAGTTGCGCCTTTCTATCATAAATCGCCAAATAAAGTTTAAAGCATGTTGTGTTGGCGATTTATATATCATATTTCTATTATATATCGCCAGATTTTATTTTTCAAGTAATGATATAAAGACAAATTATCCTCAAAAGGTATCATAGATATGTAGGTGCAAGAGCCATAATCATATATGATGTGAATTAACAAGGCTCTCAAACCATCTTCTATCACAGCAAGAATTTCAGCATCGTTTGACACCTATCTGAATTAACAAGGCTCTCAAACCACAATCCGGCGTTTCATCAAATGACTCAGGTTTGACACCTATCTGAATTAACAAGGCTCTCAAACTTGAGATATTTTGTATCAATGGAAATCATGGTTTGACACCTATCCGAATTAACAAGGCTCTCAAACACGTTACCCTTATGCCTGCTGGTATGGTAAGTTTGACACCTATCCGAATTAACAAGGCTCTCAAACCGCACCTGCCACCACTACAACCGATATGATGTTTGACACCTATCCGAATTAACAAGGCTCTCAAACCTTTGATCAAAAGTCTGTAGCCTTTCACGGGTTTGACACCTATCCGAATTAACAAGGCTCTCAAACCTTGCCATAGAGCTCGGCAGGGTAATGTAGTTTGACACCTATCCGAATTAACAAGGCTCTCAAACACTCAACAAGTGCAGTTACACAGGCTGACTGTTTGACACCTATCCGAATTAACAAGGCTCTCAAACTATCCACATTTATTCCTCGTAACAGAATAGTTTGACACCTATCCGAATTAACAAGGCTCTCAAACGGACATTGTAGCCAACAAAAAAGAGTATCAGTTTGACACCTATCCGAATTAACAAGGCTCTCAAACCTCAAATTACATGAGCTTATCACCGAGCCATCACATTTTGCGAATGCTGTTAATTATTTTCCGACTGTATCAAACATAAATCTTGATCAATTATAACATACTTTTCTGTCTCGATGATATATTTCTTTTGTCCTTCCAAGTCTATTAAAAATATTTTTTCATAGAAGCAGAACTCATACAGTTGTTGTATTTGCTCTTGTGTAAAGAAGTACTTTAGATTAAGTGTTACAAAAATTCTAATCCCACAGACAGAACTATACGCCCGTAAATAATCTATCAAAATTTCCAATGGATCCACGTCTTCTGTCAACATTTTCACATCATATGCCTTTAATAGCGCCGTTACATCTAATCCAACATCTATATCCAAATGGTACGGAACACTACTTAGTACCTTTTCAAGAAATGATATTATCTGCGTATTTATTTCTGTATATTTCTCATACATATCTGCCTTAACTATATCCGAAATTTCTTTATATAACTTTGTAATTATCTTTTTTTCATTACAATTTACGGTTAGTGGATTATCAATGAATATTACATTTTTAATTAACGGAAGTATGGTATCCCCATCCGAAAGTAATAAATCTCCTTCATTCCCTTCAATCTGTTCTACCAGTTCATGAAGAAAGTCAGAAAAAACATATGGATTTTCTATTACGAGTGCGTTTATCTGATTTTCAATCAGTTGTAACTCAATTCCATATTTTGCATAAATTAATTTCATAGTATGACCAACCTTTCATCAGAAGTCAGAACATCCCCTGTTCTTTCTCCTACAATGAAATCCATCTTATTATATTGTTTTTCTGTTACACGCAATACCTGTACCACTCCTTCATGCGGCTTATTTTTCTTAATATTTTCAACCACAGCATCTGCAACAGAGCTATTCTGAGCCAATTTACAATATACCGATTCCTGAACCATCATAAACCCAGATTTAATCAAGTATTTTCGGAAGTTCCTATAATCTCTTCTATTTGACTCTGTTAGTACCGGCAAATCAAAAAACACCACTATTCTCATATATCTATAACTCATACTGGTAAAACCTTATTTCGGAAATATCCTCATCATTAATAGCGTCAAATACACTTTTACAGTAAATCTTTATTGCATTATTTACATATTCTTTTCTTCCATTGACCGTGACCTCTTCCTGTAGTATTTTCAAAACCTCCATTTTTTCTTCATGTTCAAATTTCGATGGATTCATTTGCTTCACCTTATAATCTACAATCGGTCTGAACGGTTCCATTAGATCGGATGCTAAGTTGAATGGGTTAAACATATTATCATGAAATAAGCCCAATTGTGTCAGATATCCATTAGCAACGACACAGCGGTTAAATGATGATAAAAGTAACGAATAACCATAGTTTAATGCTGCATTCAGGCTATTCTCTGCTGTTCTTGTGAAATCCATTCCAAATAATGCATTGAAATATACCTTGGCAGCATGCCCCTCCCTGTTGGTTGCATCATCAAACTGTATCTCGCCAATATACCCATACAACATTTCTGACTCTGGCAATTTCCAATATGCCAAATGTCCTGCCTGCTTACGTATTTTTTCCGTGACGATCTCCGTCCATACAGCTTTCTGTACATCTGATTTCCATGCAATTTGTGTCCTTATTTTAGCGCTGGTATCATGTGCACCATAATAACTGACAAGTTCTGATGAGGGATTACGCTTCTCATCACAGAAAATTACCTTAATTTTCTTTTTAGAAAGTTCACTTAATAGAGCTGCCGTCAAAGAAACAGCAGTTGATTCTATTATGAGAATTTCCATTTCACTTAGATGTATTTTCACTGTGTCCATCCTGCGAACTACCATATATCCCATTTGATAGTCAAGTTTCGCGTTGCTGGATATAACTACTGTTCTCCAACTCATAAACTTAATAAATCCTTTGATTTTTCATATAATCCTGTAACAGATTTATCTATAAGCAACAATTCTTTGGCTTCTGTCATATTTCCTGATATTCTTATTCTTCCTACCTCCTTAGCTCCTCCTAACATTTCAAGTGAAAAAGTTCTACTTTTAAGATCAGTCGCTGTATATGATACTATATTTGTAAGTAACTTTATTTGTTCTTCAATCGATAGTTGCACAAATTTTTTCTTCCCTTTATCCAACGTTACTCCAATAGGCTTAGGACAATTAATAAAAATAGAACACATATGCTGATTTTTTATTACATCATACAATTCATGATTTTTTTGTTTTGTAATTTCATCTCCTATATATTCTTTCTCCTTATTCATTTCCAGCCTTTCTTTAGCCTTTTCAACTTTCTTTAAATAATCGATGCAGTTTTGATCAAGTAATAATGGTGTAGCATTTTTCATTTCCACATTTTTTCGATTATCAAATCCAACTAAATAAAGAAAATATCCATTTAATTTCAATAAAGAGTGCTTATTAATTTTATTTATAATAATTCTTACCTCTGAATATCCCAGTATATCTGAACAATATTCTTTTAAATCATTTTCTGACCTAATTTGTTGACTGTAATATAGCGGCACACTTTCAAATATTTTTATCTTTTTCTTCCCTTTTTTTACTTCAATGAATATGAAATAAGCAGGCGTCAACGTTGAGTAACCTCCATACCTTGTTACGTCACTTAGTCTTCCATGTTTTACTCCAACATAATTTTCACATTTTGTTTCATAATGGGATATTGGGTTTACATTGTATAAAGTTCCATGCTGTTCAAAACTCATTCTTGTCATCAGAGGAGTATTCTTTTTCATCATTCTCCTTACCGTGTCAATCGTTCCTTTACAATCCTTTTTCTCTGCAATCCATGCTGTTTCATCTCCTCTGACTACATCCCATGCAAACATTTTGTCCAGATTATAATGGTTCGCCTCTTTATCCTTTGCATACTCCTTTTTAATAAAATTCCACGGGTTCTGGGTAAATTTGGTGTCGTATACATTACCTACAACGATATTCAAATATGCATCCTGCGCATGATGAAAATCATTTACCAAACGGCTCTTTACAAAACCATTCCTCTTTCTAAATTCTGATACATTTGATGCCTTTGCATATACCATTCTTGATTCTGGCATCAATTGCTGTAAAAGTTCAGCAATTCCTTTCGTTCCCTGACTTGTCTGCACTAACTGTCTGGCAATAAAATCACCCATTTGTTTCTCTGTAAATGGAGTCTTGGATATCAGTCTGCTATATTTCTCATCATTAATTAACTTGCAGTGATGTAGTGTATTCCATAATTCACGCACCTTCGTGTTTGATGTAATCTTATCTGGAATAGGGTATAAATCCTTTTTCAGGTGTTCATTGGCTGCTTTATTTACAAGCACCAGATTATTGAGAATACTGTCATCTTTCACATAATGCCTTGGATATATGTGATCTATATCATACAAATTGTCATCAAATAGTCTTGCCAGATCAATTTCTTCTCCTGTGTACATATCCCGACCCATTTGCATATAATATAGATAGAGTTTCTTGCTGCGCAGTTTACCATTCCCTTCTGCTTCCATGATTTCCTTCTTCCAATTATGGATTTCTGTATTTTTAATTGTCTTATATGCTTCTAATAACTGCTTTCCTCTGGATGCCTTTCTTCCTTTATCACCCTTTTCTTCATCATTTCTGGTCATTTCCACAAATATCTTTGCGGGTGCATAACCCATCACATGTTCAATTTCACGTACTACCAGAATAGTCTGCCATATCATACGCTTTACAGGTGCTGAAAAATAATAATCCTTCAGATCCTCATACTCAAAATCTGCCAGCAATTTAACTGCCTTTGTCTTCTTCTGTATTAATTCATCTTTAAAAGTAAATTCATCACTATTAATCAATTCCATGAAGTTCATACTGTAATCCCACATAGCACGATTAATAGATATCATCTCGCCTGTTGTCTTATCGCATCCCTGTAATTCTAAAAGTGCTTTTGAATACCTGCCCCAGTCCTTAAATTTATATCCAAGAATCCTCTTTACCTCTTCCGATTCCAATACCCCCTGCTCGATATATTGCTGCAGATGTTCCTTAAACATTTCTCTGGAATCAGCAAAAACTGTTCCCCAGTAGATAATATCCTCCGCTATATTCCAGTATTGATCTTCCTTTAATTTGTCTCCAAAAACTTTATACATTTTTCCATAGGAAGATAATGAACTATTAATAGTACTATCAATACCTGTTACCTGCTCTTCTGAAGTAATCACTCCCTGTGCAATCAAATGATTACACAATTTCTTTTTTGTTACTTTCTTCCCTTCGCAAAAACAAGCTATATAAATACTCTGTTTCAGTTGCGTATCAATACGCTCACCATCAATACGAATATTGTTGATTTCATTTAGGACACAATATCTTTCATAAGTCAAAGATGCTTTAGGCATAACTTTTTCATCTGTCAAATATGTGCAGGATCGAATCAGTCTTGAAATAAACTCCTCCGATGTTGCTTTCATATCAATCTTCTCATTTATATTCCAGGGTAAAATTGTTCCCTCTTCTTTTCTCTTAACCCATCCTGTTTTACTTTGTTTTCCTAATGGACCTACATAATAAGGAATCTGAAATGAGAAAAGCTGTAGTATACGCTCTGTGACTGTCAGTCCACTCTCATCAATTTCCCGTAACAAAGGCAGATATTGCTGTGCATTATACAAAATTCTAGCTAATTCCTTACGATGCACCTGATTAGGGATTACTCCATTTGCCCCTGTAAGCTGCTTTGGCAGAAACTGCTCATTTTCCACCTGAGTAAATATATACTGAACCTTTTCATCCTCTTCATAATCTTTAAATGATTTCTTAATTGTAGCATATAGATCTTCTGATTTACGTCTCTTCATATTCCTTCTATATTTTTTGCTTTCAGCAGATGAATTTGTTGAATTAACGTAAGCAGAATAACTCTCATCTGCATTGGATCTGAACATTTCATCATATTCTTTTTGTGTTTTATACTTTCGATATAATTCTTTCAAAAGCTTTAAATCTTCACAATGTTTATTATAAGAATCTACTCTTGCAAGAGATATATAGTCATACCCCTTTAAAGTTCCTGCCAGAATTGCATAATCATAGATGTCTTTCATTTGTTCAATAATAACATATTTCTCATCTCCCAATTGTTCCATCAAATCTGGAATTTTATCCGTATAAGAAAAATCATGGAAACATAAATCTATCTTTTCCTCTGCATCCACTCCAAAGATTATATTGGCATTAACACTCAATCCGCACATACATTTTAAAAATTCATGTGCCTTTTTATTGCTTTTTGCAACACCAAATAACTCTGCCATTTTTTCATATTTACGTTTTCTTCCAATTTCCTTATCACTGATAATTAAAAGAACCTGTTCAAAAGGCTGACACTCCAAAGCATAGTCATAATCCTGATTAAATCCTTCTATTACAGACTGATACATTTCCTCTATCTGCACTGCACTCATCCCATCATCTGTAGTACTAAGTAGGAAATGGCCTCTATGTTTGAACATATTTAATACTGCAAGATACACCAGTCTCGCATCAAAGACTTTCTTGCTATTATCTATATCCAGCAAAGCTTTTCTTAAATGAAAAATTGTAGGATAATCTCTATAATAATCTGCATCTTTATAATTTGAATCATCGAAAATTCCATTTGCCGAATGCAATCGTTGATCTTTATCTTCCATAAAATACTTACTATTATCAAGTCTGATAAAAAAGTCTTTATCTACCTGCATAATTGCATCTGCAAAGTATTCCCTTAAAAGTCCTATTCTTACCTTTTCTCTTTGTCTTCGCCTTCTATCTATGCGATGGCTTCTACGCTCGGCTGACGATTGCGCTGTCTCAAATTCACGAATTCCCCACATATCCTTTCCTTTTTTTCTCAAAAGATGATATTCATTATCTGTAACTGCCCAACCTACAGAGCTTGTTCCCATATCTAATCCCAAATAATATCCTTTTTGTTCCATATTCTTTCCCCCATATTTATTATATTGTGGTAATTGTATTGACAATTTCTGCTACTGTGCTATTCTATAAGTGAATTAACAAGGCGAGTGCAAATAAGGATTATTCCGACATCGCATATTGCCCGCATTGTGCGGATAAAAAGATCTGTTTGACAGGTCTTTTTTATTTCTATTACTATTTAATAATATTATATATAGTATATTAAACAAATTCAATAATTTTTTA
>ULRV01070261.1_pt1 | contig 11719 bp, 6 predicted proteins | sample 1955791 | NCBI WGS metagenome assembly ULRV01 (sample SAMEA4835692, study PRJEB28245) | human gut metagenome | biome: gut microbiome; material: fecal sample | place: Denmark | collected 2008 | reverse complement strand
CAATGAATATGGCGGTTTTAAGGAGTTCTATGTTGAAATGCAGGAAGTCGCCTATGAGGACGGCTCTGTCGAAGGTTCCACCGATGGATTCGTTGCCGTAAAGGGTAACAATGCCTATACGAAAATGACCCTGTCGGGCAAGAACCAGAAGCAGCAGTTGGTCGAGCAATTGATGCTCAAAGAGTTCGATTATAATAACGACTATCTGCTTCTCCGCGGCAGCAAGGTAGCCGTCAGGACAAATAGCTATAAATCCCAGAGCGACGATAATATTTCTCTGGATACTCTCATCGCGAATAAGCTGCCCAGTCAGATGTGGTCTACCGAGGTGAAGGTGGGGCCGACCAAGTATTATGCCGAGGTCTATAATCTCTACTCCTACGAGTATACCACCTGCTTTACTGCAGACGGCAAACCTGTTTATCAGTTTGTAAGAAAACTCAACGAAAAGCAGCTCGAGAGCGCCACTCTGTACAAGACCATTCAGGCCGGTTCCGGCACCAGCAAGGATTGGTGCGAAATGCCCGACGGCTTCAAGAAGTACAGCGCTGACTTTAGTAACAAGACCCTCACGGATGCAAACGGCAACGAGTTCACCATTGAGACCAATGATAAGGGAGACGTCACCAGCGTTAAGGATAATACCGGCAAGGATGTCTTCGACGACTTCAAGTGGGTGTACGATCTCTTCGAGATGATGTCCTGACCCCATGACCGCAATTTTCCACACACAGCCTACGTCCCATAACGCGTAATATGTGCTCTGAGGAGCTGCCGCTTAGGTGCGGCAGCTCCTTTTTGTTGTAGGACGATCTGAAAAAAGCCTCCATTGCACCTCTCCTGTGAAAATGCGTTTGGAGCGCTCCGCAGAGCGCGACAAACGCGAATCTTTAAATCATATTTCCGCTAAACATGGCTAGAGCACAGCGGAAGCCATTTTCAATCGTCCCGCGCAAAAGGAACGGCAGCGCTGCCGTTCCTTTTTGTTGTCCCACGGGCGGGATTGTGCTATACTGATACCAGACAAAACCAAGGTGTATCTGAAAGTAAAGAAGAGGTATCAAATCCATGAAAATTCCCGCAAACGGTTTTACCCACGCCGGCAAGTTCCATGCCGATGACGTGTTTGCTACGGCGCTATTGCAAATTCTGCGCCCGGATATCAAGATCACCCGCGGCTTTACCGTACCTGACGATTTTGACGGCATCGTGTACGATATCGGCTTTGGGATGTTCGACCACCATCAGGAGCCCCGGGAGTACCGCGCAAACGGCGTGCCCTACGCAGCCTTTGGTCTGCTGTGGCGGGTGCTTGGGCCCGGCCTTGTGGGCGAGCGGCAGGCGCGGCTCATCGACGAAAACTTCATCCAGCCGCTGGACCTGAACGACAACACCGGCGAGCAGAACAGCCTGTGCGATGCCATTGGCTTTTTCAACCCGGTGTGGGACTCCAAGGAGGATCAGGACAGCTGCTTTTTCAAGGCGGTGGCTGTGGCAAAGCAGATCTTGGAAAACCAGATCGACAGCGCCAACGCCGTGAACCGCGCGGACGAAAAAGTACAGCAGGCCTACCGCAGCTCCCGCGACGGCATTGTGGTGCTGCCCTGCTATCTGCCGTGGAAAAACGGCCTGTATAAGACCGACGCCCTGTTTGTGGTGTACCCCAGCCAGCGCGGCGGGTGGAGCGCCCAGTGCGTCACCGACCACAAGACCAAAAAGTCCAAGCTGCCCTTCCCCCAGTCTTGGGCGGGGCAGCCGCAGGAGGTCATCGAGCAGAAGAGCGGCATCCCGGGCATCAGCTTCTGCCACGCCAGCCGTTTTCTCATCACCGCCAAGGACAAGGAGACCGCCCTTGCCGCCTGTCGTCAGGTACTGAAAAACAATGGACGCCTTGCCTGACGCCGCCTACGTCTACATGGTGCGCTGCACCGGCGGGCAGCTGTACACCGGTTGGACGAACCACCCCGCCGCCCGGCTGAAAGCGCACCAGAGCGGCAAAGGTGCCCGCTACACCCGCGCTCACGGCGCGGTGGGCTTTGCCTATCTAGAGCGCTGCGCGGACAAACGCGCCGCCCTGCGCCGGGAAGCCGTCCTGAAAAAGCTCTCCAAGCCGGAAAAAGAGGTGCTGTGCGCCGCATGGCGCGCCGCCGGGTGTCCCGGGGTGCAGAACGATTGAAAACGCCCTCCGCGGGGAAAGTTTCTGCCTGCCGGGGGATATTCTCTTTTGACACCAAAAGAGAACCAGAAAAGTGCCAGCGATTTCGACGCGCTGGAGCCACGAAAAAGGGGCTGCTCGCCCCTTTTAACCCCAAAGGGGTGGGCTGCACCGGAAAAAACTGAAGATTCACGCCTGTTCGGCGTGAAGATCTTTTAACCGTTTTTTCCGGCTCCGCCGATTTGAAACCCTCTCAGGCGCTCCCGCGCCAGCTCCCCCGAAGGGGGAGCTTTTTGCATTTACCGGTCACTACAAATAAAGCTCCACCCTTCGGGGGAGCTGGCAAAGCCGTCAGGCTTTGACTGAAGGAGTTCGTTCCCCTATAACGCCAGCAAGGCCGTCCGGCATTCGCCGGACGGCCTTGCTGTGCTTATTGGAAAGGATCGATCGGGAGATGGCAATGGTTATTTCGCCAGACCCAGCTTTTTCAGCTGGCTCCAAGCACGGATGACCTGTACTTTGGTCACACGCTTGCCGGGCGTAAAGACGCCCTCGCCCATGTCGGGCAGCAGCCCAGCCTCCACAGCCCAGCGGGCTGCCTTGGCGGTGTCAGGCTCGGCTACATCGCTGTAAACAGCGGGTGCAGTGGGTTCAGGTTTGCCTGCGGTGCTCCACAGCAGCACTGCCAGCTGTTCCCGGGTGCTCGGGATGGCCGTGCCCTTGGGCAGCAGGTCTACAAGGATGCTGCCGGTAACGGCCTCGTAGCCGATCACTGCGCAGCCAGCAAACATTGCCGTTGTACCGGCCAGAATGCCCACCGTTTGCAGCGGGCTGTACTCGGTGCTGTCCTCCTCCGGCGGCTGCTCTGGCTGCTCCACCGTGGTGGTCTCGGCGGTGATCGTCAGGCTCTTTGCGGGCATTCTGAAGGTCAGGGTGCGCTGCTTAAAGGCATCCTCTGTCAGCGGTTCGTCTGCGGCATCCATCAGGTCTGCCGGGCTCAGTGCGCCGTCAGCGCCGCTCACTACCCACTGGGCAAAGTGCACGGTGTCGGTGTCCGGGTAAGCGGTCAGGCTGACCAGCTGTCCTGCTTTCAGGGCGCTGGCGTCTGCATCTTCAGGCAGGGTGATGTCCGCACCGGCAACGGTAAGCTGATAGGTCTTTTCCGGTTCGGGGTCGGTCGTGCCTGTTTTTGTAATGCGGAACGAGCCTGTTTTAACAGTGCCGCCCACATACCGTGCGCTGCCTGCGGCGGTGACGGTATAGCTGTATTCGCCCGGTTCAGTAGGAGCACCGTTCAGTGCTTCACCATTCTGCTTGTAGGTCACGGTGATCTCGCCGTAGTCCTTATCACTGGTGTTCTTAACGGTTACTTCCTTGGCGCTGCCGTTATAGGTCAGGTCAGTGGGCTCTGTCACGGTAAAGTCTTTGGAATTCAGTGCAGCCTTCTGGATGGTAAACGTATTATACTTCGGGGTCACATCACCGCCCGCGCAGGTGGCAGTAGCTGCTACATTCGCGGTAAAGGTGTAATCGCCCGGCTCAACGGGAGCACCGTTCAGCACTACACCATTCTGCTTGTAGGTCACGGTAACATCGCCGTATTTCTTGGTGGCGTTGTCCTTCACGTCCACTTCCACCCTCTTGGGGTTGCCGTCATAGGTCAGGTTGGTGGGCAGAGCAAAGGCAAAGTCTGCGGGGTCTGCATCCGGCAGCGCTGCCACGCCCTCGTCGGTGGCGCTCAGGTTAAGGATATGGGTCTGCGGGATGTTATACTTGCGCAGGTCAATGGTGCTGGTATAGTATTCTCTATCGCGCACAGAGCCGCCGTTATAAGTCACGCCGTTCACGCTCTTGATGGGGGCATGCGTGATGACCGAGATGGTGTTCAGATCGGTGTCAACGTAGAGGGTGGAGACCTTTGCGCTCCAGATGCCCTCGATCATACCGTTGATGCCGTTGATGTATTTTTCAGCGTACTCGGCATCTGCCGGTGCGGCGTAGTTCAGGGTGTAGTAATCCGCAGCGCCGTTCAGGTCCTTGGTATCCTTTGCCACCAGTGCGTGGATGGTGGGGCTGCCCTGAATGATGCCGCCCTCATTATAGACAACGGTGCACTCGCCGCCGTCAATGATGGGCTGGTAGGGCTCTGCGTTGCCGTCATAGCCGGCCGTATTTTTCACCGGCAGCTTCAGGGTGTTCTTGCTGTTTTCTACCGTGCCGCCGTTTTTGATCACGGCAGTGCCGGTGTAACCGGCGCTGTTATAGCAGCCGTCCAGCACAGCCTTATTGGAAGCCATGTTGACTACCGAATATCCGGTAACATCCAGCGCAGAGTTGCGGATGGTAGCGGGCTGCGCCGGGTCGCGCCAGCCGTTGCCGATGTAACTAACGCACAACACCGAATCCTTCACAAGGCCGTCATTGTAAAGGCTCTGCGGGCTGTTCAGCGTGGCATCCGTGATGACGCCGCCCTCCCTATTGTACACATACCGGGTGGAGTTCAGCGTACCGCTGAAGGTGCCGTAGTTTTCAACTGCAAATTTTACTGTACCGGCTTTATTTGTCACCTTGCCGAAGTCCAGCACAGCGTCCTTCTCGATGGTCAGGGTGGGGACATCGTTTGTAAACAGTTCTGCATGCTTGTGGTTCGGTTCAAAGGACCAGCCGTTGCCCTTGGCACCATAGACGCCGCCGTCCGTGCCCTTGGGGAAGCCGTCCTTTTCAATGACCAGTTCCCCTACTGTAACGCTGTTGAACTGGACAGCTTCCGTGCCCACAGTAAAGCTGACCGCGCCGTTCTTGGCAGTATAGTTCAGCTTGTCGTCACCGCTGGAAACACTTTCCAGCTTGCGGGTGGGCTTCAGGGTGATACTGGTATTGGGAGCGACATAGAGGGTACCATAAGTGTCTGCCGACCACTCGTTCACCGTGCCGTCCGCTGCCACCGCGACAGGGAGGTACACCGGGTCTTTGGATGCATCGATGGCTACAAGCCCTGTGTGTTCTGCCGTGAAATAGCCGCCCTTGACGGTTGCGCCCTCGGGCAGCGGGTCATTTTCAGCGGTGAACAGACCGCCGTTGACGGTACATTTATCTCCTGCAACATACAGCTTTTCGTTGAACAGACCGCCGTTGATGATGATTTCCGTTGTCCTTTTAAGATCCGTGAGCGAGCTTTCAAAGCTGCCGCCGTTGATGACGATTTTTTCACAATTGTTGATATCCACGGAGCAGGTGCGCTTGCCCTTAAAGGTGCCGCCGTTGATGGTAAGGGTACCCGCTGCTTTAACGGTCACGCCGCTGGTATAACTCCCCTCTTCAAAGGTGCCATCTTCAATGGTGACCTCGCCGCCCGCAGCATTAACAATGGCATTTCCTTTAAAGGTGCCGCCGCTGATGACAGCCCCGGCTTCACAGATCACCTTGCCGTAGAAGGTGCCGCCGGAGATGGTGCCCGCGTTGGTCACGGTATAGCCGTTATGGTATTCCGAGCCGATCCGCGCCTCCTGCAGGGTGGCATTGGGCTCGATCTTCACGTTCAATTTGCTGTAATTATTGGAGCTGCTGTAACTATAATGGTGGAGCCGGAAGGTGCCGTCTACCAGAGTGAGCGTATTGCTGGTCTCATCGTAGGACCAACTGCCGTTGCTGTTGCCGAAGAGATCGCCGTAGGGCTTGCCAGAGTTGTCGTCTGTATAGATATCGGTGACATCGCCGTTTTCCTCTGCCAGTGCGGCAGCGCTGGCGGTGTCGGGCGGGGCGCTCTGGGCAAGGGCGGGCAGCGGCATTGCGGTCAGTGCCATGCTCAGCGCCAGAACCATGCTGATGAGCCGTTTTTGCATAAGATCCTCTCCTTTTCAGTCGCCCTTCCAAGCCGGGCGTTTTTTGTTGTACCCAGTGTACCACGTTTTGCCCGCTTTGGACGGTTTTGGGCACGAATCGCCCCGCAAATGCGCTGAAACGACCCGGTGCACCACACGCACCCGCAAAAACAGAAAACCGCCCGGTTTGCGGTTACCGGACGGTTTTCTGCTCTATAGGAATTATGGGAATGGCATATTAAACAGAGCACTGCTCTGTGCTTGTAGTATACCACGAACGGCGGCAAAAGTGGTGCATTTCTGCGTGAATGGCCCCTGAAATGCATCGAATCGCCCTGAAAAGCCCTAAAAAAGCCCTTGCGCACCCTTTTGGGGCGCAAATAAGGGACTGCGAACGAATGTGAGCCTGAGAGGATTTCCGCCGCGACCCCTCCCGTAAAAAAGCAGTTCCGAAAAGGCGGCGGTTGCGTAGCAATGAAAGCCCCAGTGGGGCTTTCAAGCAGCGGAGTGGTCTGCGTTAGCAGATGGAGGGGCTTCGCCCCGCCAAACTCCGCAGGCGTTTCGGAACTGCAATAAAAATATTCTTTCCGCTCTTGATGCGGCGGGCATTCAAAACCGTTTTATTTGCCCGCCAGCAGAACGGCAAGCACGGCTTTCTGGACGTGGAGACGGTTCTCCGCCTCGTCAAAGATCTCGTCCGCGTGCTGCTCGAACAGGGCGGTGGAGATCTCCTCGCCCCGGTGGGCGGGCAGACAGTGCAGCACCAGCGCGTTGGGCTTTGCGTTTTCCAGCAGACGGCCGGTCAGCTGGAAGCCCACAAAATCCCGCAGACGCTGCTCGCTCTCGGCAGTGCCGGGGGCGGTGGTGTTCCACGCGGCGGTAGCTACGACGTCCGCGTCCCGCAAGCCCTCGGCGGGGTCGGTGGTCAGGTGGAAGGCATTGCCGTATTTGCGGGCAAACATCAGCACATCCGCTGCCGGGCGGTAGCCCGGGGGACAGACGCAGGATACCTGCATCCCCGCCAAAAGGCCGCCCACGATCAGACTGTTTGCCATGTTGCTGCCGTCGCCCACAAAGCAGAGCTTCAGCCCTGCCAGCGTGCCCCGGCGCTCCCGAATGGTCATCAGGTCAGCCAGCACCTGACAGGGGTGGGCGTAGTCGGTAAGGCCGTTGATCACCGGAATGCCGGAAAGTTCGGCCAGTTCTTCCAAGTCCCGCTGGCGGTAGGTGCGCCAGACGGCGCAGTCATAGTAGCGCCCCAGCACCCGGGCGGTGTCCCGCAAAGGCTCGCCGCGCCCGGCCTGTAATTCGGCGGTGTTCATGTAGTTGCCCAGACCACCCATCTGGTACACACCCACCTCAAAGCTGGTGCGGGTGCGGGTGGACGCTTTAGAGAACAGCAGCGCCACGCTTTTGCCCGCCAGCAGCGGGGCGGTGCGGCCCGCCTTGCAGTCCGCTTTCAGCTGGTCTGCCACATCCAGAATGTGGGTCAGCTCGGCGGGGGAAAGGTCGCTCATTTTCAGCAGATTTTTCATGCCTGCTCCTTCGGAGCCGTCGGCTCCATCGTGCCCAGCACCTCGGCCAGCACCTCCAGCGCCATGTCTACTTCGTGCTCGGAGACGGTCAGCGGCGGCAGCAGACGCAGCCGGGTCTTTGCGGTAAGCACCAGCAAGCCCTTTTCGCGGCAGGCAGTCAGCACATCCGCAGCCTGTACATCAAAGAATTCGATGCCCACCATCAGGCCGATGCCGGAAATGTTCTTGACGTGGGGCAGCTTTGCCAGACCGGTGCGCAGCTGTACGGCGCGCTCGCTGACCTGTGCAAGGAAGCTCTGGTCCAGACGGTCCACCACCACATTTGCACCGGCGCATACCACCGGGTTGCCGCCAAAGGTGGAGCCGTGGGTACCGGGGCCCATGCCCTCGGCTACCTTTTCATTCATCAGCACCGCACCGATGGGCAAGCCGCCGCCCAGCCCCTTGGCAAGGGTGACGATGTCCGGCTTGAGGTTATAGTGCTCACAGCACAGGAAGGTGCCGGTGCGGCCTACGCCGGTCTGCACCTCGTCCACAATGAGCACAAGGTCTTTTTCGTCGCACAAAGCGCGCACGGCCTGTACATAGTCCGGGTCCAGCGCCATCACGCCGCCCTCGCCCTGAATCAGCTCCATCATCACGGCGCAGGTGTGGCGGTCTACCAGTTCCCGCAGCGCCTCGATATCCCCCGCCGGGACATACTGGAAGCCCTCGTTGAAGGGGCCGAAGTAGTTGTGGAACACCCCCTGCCCGGTGGCGGTCAGAGTGGCAAGGGTGCGGCCGTGGAAGCTGTTGACCAGCGTGATGACGTTGTAGCGGTCCTTGCCGTAATGGTCTACGCTGTACTTGCGGGCGGCCTTGATGGCGCCCTCGTTGGCTTCGGCACCGGAGTTGCCAAAGAAAACCTTACTCATGCCGGTGCGCTTGCACAGCTTTTTCGCCAGCTTGCCGCAGGGTGCGGTGTAGTAGAGATTGGAGGTGTGCTGCAATTTGTGTGCCTGCTGGGACACGGCTTCTGCCCAAGCAAGGTCGCAGTAGCCAAGGCTGTTCACCCCGATGCCGCTGGTGAAGTCCAGATACTTCTGTCCCTCCGGGCCCTCGGCGTACAGCCCGTGCCCCTTTTCCAGCACGACAGGGTTGCGGTTATAGGTGTGCAGGACGTACTCGTTGTCCCGCTTGATGACTTTTTCAGAATCCATAGGTGTACCTCCTGTGAATAGAAGTTCCGCGCATGCGCTGCTCCCCCGGAGGGAGCGTTTTTTCTATTATAATACTGCTTTTTCGCTTGCGCAATCTTTTTATTCGCGGTGGCTGCGGCGGTAGAAGCGGGTACCGGAGCCGCGGTCGGAGAACAGTTCCAGCAGGATGGAGTGCGGCACCCGGCCATCAATGATAACAGCTTCGTGCACGCCCTGATAGATAGCATCTGCCATGCCGCCGATCTTGGGGATCATGCCGCCCGCAATGATGCCGGCAGACTTGTAGCCCTCGATCTCGGTCACTTCCACCTCGGGGATGAGGGTGGTCTCGTCCTCCTTATCCCGCAGCAGGCCCGCGATATCGGTCATGGACACCAGCTTTTCCGCCTTGAGGGCAATGGCGATCTGGGCCGCGGCGGTGTCCGCGTTGACGTTGTACGCCTGCCCAAGGTCGTCCATGCCCACGGTGGCGATCACCGGGATAAAGCCGCCGTCCAGCAGGCTTTCGATCAGGGTGGCGTCCACATGGACGATCTCGCCCACATGCCCCAGCTGCGGGTCCAGCTCGGTGCAGCGGAGCATCTGTCCGTCCATGCCGCACAGACCCACGCCGCGCCCGCGCAGCTTTGCCACCAGATCCTTGTTCACCTTACCGGCCAGCACCTGCTGCACGATCTCCATGGTGGCATCGTCCGTCACCCGCAGACCGTTTGCAAAGTGGCTCTCCACGCCCACCTTTTTCAGCATCTCGTTGATGGCAGGCCCGCCGCCGTGTACCAGCACCACCCGCACGCCCAGCAGCGTCAGGGTAACAAGGTCGTTCATCACGGCGTTTTTCAGGGTTTCGTTGATCATGGCGTTGCCGCCGTACTTGATGACCATGGTTCTGCCATGGTATTTCTGGATATAAGGGGTGGCCTCCGAAAAAAGCCGCGCCATTTCTTCGTTTTTCATATACTCTCCGTTGCTCCTTGCCGTTAGCGTTCTTGGCTCTCCCTTTGGGAGAGCTGTCACCGTAGGTGACTGAGAGGGCGCAGCATTAAGTTCTGTAATCGCCGTTGATCTTCACATAGTCATAGGTCAGGTCACAGCCCCATGCCTTGGCGCTTGCCTCGCCGGTGCCCATATCCACCTTGACCAGAACATCGTGCTCAGCCAGCACCTTGGCGGCTTCGTCCTCGCTGTACGGATGGTAAGCGGCGTTCTCGCACACATACACCTCGCCCGCCTTGCTGGAAAGCCACACGCAGACCTTATCAATGGAGAAATCGCCGGGCGTATAGCCGATGGCGCACAGGATGCGTCCCCAGTTGGCATCACGACCAAAGACCGCCGCCTTGAACAGGTTGGAGCAGACCACGCTGCGGCTGACGGCGCGGGCGGTCTTGAGGTCGGGCGCATGGGTCACCTCGCAGGTGATCAGGTGGGTGGCGCCCTCGCCGTCTCCGGCGTGCTCGGCGCACATGTGCTCTGCAATGGCGGTCAGCGCTGCCACAAAGGCGGCGTAGTCCGCGTTTTCCTCGCAGATCTCCGGGTTGCCCGCAAGACCGGATGCCATGATGATGAGGGTATCGTTGGTGGAGGTATCCAGATCCACGCTCATCTGGTTATAGGTGCCGGGCACGACAGTCTTGAGCGCCTTTTCCAGCAGCGCGGGCGAGACGGCGGCATCTGTGGTGTAGAACGCCAGCATGGTAGCCATGTTGGGGGCGATCATGCCGCTGCCCTTGCCGATAGCACCCACAGTGCACACCTTGCCGCCCAGCTCGAACTGGATGGCGTACTCCTTTTTATGGGTGTCGGTGGTCATGATGGCGGTGGCAGCGTCCGTGCTGCCCTGCGCGGTGGCAGCCAGCTTTTCCGCTGCCGCCGGGATGCCCCGGGCAAAGGGGTCAATGACCATGGGCTGACCGATGACACCGGTAGAGGCGGGCAGAACATCCTTTTCGTCAATGTTCAGCGCCTTGCCCACCAGAGCGCAGCACTCCTCTGCCAACGCCACGCCGTTGGCGGCGCAGGTGTTGGCGTTGCCGCTGTTTACCACAATGGCCTGTGCATAGCCATCGGCCAGATGGGCGCGGTCCACCTTGATGGGCGCACCGCAGACCTTGTTGGTGGTGTACACGCCCGCAGCAGCGCAGCGCACCTCGGCCTTGATGAGCGCCAGATCGTATTTTTCGCTGTGATTTGCCCGGATGCCGCAATGGACACCGGCGGCGGCAAAGCCCTTGGGCGCGCAGATGCCGCCCGCAACTTCCTTATACTGCATTTTACTTCCCCCATCGTTCAGCATACGCCCTCATCAGTCACCTTCGGTGACAGCTTCCCCCGGCCGGGGGAAGCCTTTTACTTCTGCCGGGTACGCTGATTCTTTTTCATCAGCACCCTCTTATAAAGCCTTCCCCCAGACGGGGGAAGGTGTCATTGCGCCAGCAATGACGGATGAGGGTGTGTTGTTATTCCAACCCTTTGGTCTCTTCCAGACCCAGCATCAGGTTCATGCACTGGACGGCGGCACCGGAGGAGCCTTTGCCCAGATTATCAAACAGCGAGACCAGCATCATCTGATCTCCGGCGGCGTTCACGGTCAGGTACAGCTCCATGCGGTCGGTGCCCGCCATGGCATTGGAGTACAGGCCGTTTTCCGGCAGCGGCTCGTTCAGGCCGTGCACCTTGACGGTGGCGGCGTCCTTGTAGTAATCCGCAAGGGCGGCAGCCACGGCCTCGGCGGTAGTGCCCGCAAGGGTAAGATCCAGCGGCACCAGCACCTGCATCCCGCAGTAGTAGTCGCACACCACCGGCACGAACATCGGCGTGTGCGCAAGGCCGCTGATCTTCTGCATCTCCGGCAGGTGCTTGTGGCCAAGGCTCAGGCCGTAGCTCTTGGGCGCATCCAGCTTGCTGTGCGCCGGGCGGTCGGGGCTTTCGTAGTCCGCGATCATCTTTTTGCCGCCGCCGGAATAGCCGGAGATGCCGGTGCAGCTGAAGGGGTAGCTTTGCGGCACCAGC
>ULRV01057662.1_pt1 | contig 11798 bp, 10 predicted proteins | sample 1955791 | NCBI WGS metagenome assembly ULRV01 (sample SAMEA4835692, study PRJEB28245) | human gut metagenome | biome: gut microbiome; material: fecal sample | place: Denmark | collected 2008 | reverse complement strand
TCGCCGTATCGGCACTTAGAATTGTGCGGTATTGCCTAAAAACAAAAACGCAGCACACGCTCTCCCCAAATCCCGTGTGCTGCAAAAAAACATATTCTATTTACTGCCGCACCGTGCTTAGATGGGTGGCCACCCACTTGATCAGCATATCCAGTGCCACCATGTTGCGGCCGCCTTCGGGCACGATCAAATCGGCTTTGCGTTTGCTGGGCTCCACAAACTGCTCGTGCATCGGCTTAACGGTGGTCAGGTACTGGTTTACCACGCTGTCCAGCGTGCGGCCGCGCTCCTTAACATCGCGTACAATGCGGCGCAGAATGCGCACATCGGCATCGGTATCCACAAACACTTTCATATCCATCATATCGCACAGCTCCTGGCTGGCAAAAATCAGGATGCCTTCCACAATGATGACTGGGGCCGGGTGTACCGTAATGGTCTTATCGCTGCGGTTGTGGATCGTGTAATCATATACCGGAACATTCACGCTTTCGCCGCGGCGCAAAGCCTGCAGGTGCTGCACCAGCAGCTCGGTATCAAAGGAATCCGGGTGGTCATAGTTCAGCTTGCAGCGCTCTTCATACGGCAGCTCGTCATGCCGCTTATAGTAGCTGTCGTGGTTGAGAACGCTCACTTCATCCGCGCCAAAATGGTCCCGCAGGCGCTCCGTCAGGGTGGTTTTGCCGCTTCCGGTGCCGCCGGCAATGCCAATGATTATGCTTTTCATGCTTTCCTGCCTCGTTGTTCTTTATACTTCAAAACTGATTTCACGCCCGTGCGGATGGTAAGCACGGTACTTGACCCCCGCCATGTTGAACAGCCGCCGCGAAGCAATGCTGGCGTTGGTATCATGGTATTTATCCGAAAGATAGATGATTTCCCGGATGCCGCTCTGAATGATGGCCTTGGCGCACTCGTTGCAGGGGAACAGCGTCACATACACCCGCGAACCGCGCAGATCGCTGTGAGCACTGTTCAAAATGGCGTTCAGCTCCGCATGGCAGACGTACATGTATTTGGTTTCCAGCTCGTCACCTTCGCGGTCCCAGGGCATATCGTCATCATTGCAGCCGATGGGCATGCCGTTGTAGCCAAGGGAAAGGATCTTGTTTTCCGGGCTGACAATGCAGGCCCCTACCTGGCTGGAATCATCCTTGGAGCGCATGGCGGACAAAATAGCAATACCCATAAAGTATTCGTCCCAGCTGATGTAATCCTTGCGTTTCATGCTGTATACACAACCTTCCGGCAGGCATGGATCCCATGCCCTTATTTTTTGCTTCTATTATACCGTTGCGCGGGCTGTGGTGCAACCCCTAATCCGCATGGTTGTGCTGTGCGTGCAGGTATTTGCAGCGGGTGGCTTCGCCGCCGCGCAGGTGGCGCTGGGCTTTGTTATACAGCAGCACGGCGCGTACCTCCTGCCAAAGGCCGGGGGCCAGGTGCTGCAGGCGGCACTGGTCCTTCCACACGGTACTTTTGCTCACGCCGAACACCTGCGCTGCCGCCCGTACGGTAGCGCCGCTTTGCACCAGATACCGCCCAATCTGCACGGCGCGCTCTTCGGGGTCACCTTTCATAGAACATGCCCTCCCAACCGTTTTTTCAACGGTATGCGGCGCGCCGTCGGTTTATGCGGGCAGTGCTGGCGGGCCGGGCGCCGGCATGGTACAATACGTTCAGAACAAATATTTTTTTCAAATGCTGAAACACTTTGCCCTCCCGGTTCGTTATCCCAGTGTAAGGCCTTGCAAAAACAAACACAGGAGAATGCCCCCATGTGCAGCATCAAAATTATTATCGTGGATAAAAACTGGAGATAAAACCGGGCCGCGCCCCACGGCCTGACCCAAAGGAGAACCCATGCTGGAAGAACTGTTTTGCGCCCACCGTGCGGAGCTGACCGCCTATTGCCGCGGGCTGTGCCGCAGTGATGCGGCCGCGCAGGATATGGTGCAGGAAGTGTTCCTGCGCGCATGGCAGAATATTGGTACATTGCAGGACCTTGGCCCCAGCCAGCGCCGGGCCTGGCTGTACCGCACGGCGCGCAACTTGTTTGTGGATGCCATGCGCCGTACCGCGCGGGAAGCCGCCGCCCTGCCGGAGCTGGAGCCAGAACCGGAAACGCCGGATCCGGATTTTGCCGAAGCGGAAGCCCGCCGCCTGTTGGAATTGCTGACCCCGGCGGAGCAGGAGCTATTCCGCAAGCGCTACCTGGAAGGCTACACCGCAGCGGAACTGGGAAAAATGTACGGTTTGCCGCCTGCCACCGTGCGCACCCGGCTGGCCAAAGCCCGCCGATACTTAAGCCAATTATTGATGGAGGAATAAACGATGCCGAATAAACTACTGATTAAAGCAAACTTTTGCGACCTGCGTAACGTGAAAGAAGAAACCCTTGCCGCCTATGATGTCATTGAAGTGCGGGCCAATGTGGTGGTGCTGAACGACCGCGCAAAAGAGCTGATTGCTCGTTATCCCGTTACCTTAAAATGTGACCTGGCAACGGACAACCCGAATATTGCCCTGCGCAGTGTGAACGGCGTGGCGGAGGTCACCCCCTGCGATGTACCCGAAGCAGACACAGTGCTGACGGTGAACGGCGAACTGAAAATTGCTTCCGGCTCGGCCGAAGTGCTGGCGCAGTATCTGCAGATTACGGTAAACGGGCAGGTATACTGCCCGCGCAGCCTGAGCGGAAAGCTGGGCAATGTGGCAGTGAACGGGCAGATCATCACCTGGCCGGACGGTGCAGTGCAACTGAAAAACACCGCCGTGCTGGACAGCACTTTTGCTCTGCGGGCCAAACCGGCCCTGTACTGGGTGGCCCGCTGTGTTGTGATGCTGGACCCCGCGCTGGATGTCGCTGCCCTGGCAAAGCAGGGCGTGCGGTTCGATACGCCCAGGGCAATTTTGGCCCAAAGCCTTGCCACACAGGCCGCCCCGCTGTTTGAGGATGATACCGACCTGGAAATTGTGCCGGACGGAACAGCCTACCTCAAGGATGATGCCGAACTGACCGCCGCGCTGATCCGCCGCAAGGGCAACAAACTGTATGTGGATGGCAGGCTGACCCTGACGGCGGAAAGCGCCGCCCTGCTGCCCCAGCTGGAATACTGCAAAGTGACCGGCACCGCCCTGGTGCCCGCCGCACAGGAGAAAGCATTTTCCGCCAGCTGTGTGCAGGCAGAGAAAGTTCAGACAGTGCGTGGCAGACTGTTGCAGGGCCAGGGCAGGGTACAGGTGGACTATTGGATGCTGGAGGCCCCGGACGGCCTTTGCGTAAAAGAGTGCGGCATGGTGGCGCTGACCCCGGAACTGGAACCGGAACTGATTGCCGCAAAGCTGATGCTGTTGGAATGCGGCATGGTACAGTGCACCGCCGCACAAAAAGGTGCTGTGCAGCTGGTAGCAAAAGATGTGGGCGTTATCTCCGACGACAGCGGCAAGCCCACTGAGGACACGAATACTCACAAGGTAAGGGCAGACCGATATGTGATGTGAGGGAGCTGAACAATAAAAAACAATGAATAAAGAATAATGCTTGTGTGACGCCCACCGCGTCACATTTGAATCAGGCCAGTCACTCCGGCAAAAAGCGTTCCGGCCAGAGCAACCCGCCTATTTTATTTGTGCCGCCCGCAGCGGCGCATGGACATGATTCTTTATTCTCGATTCACTACTGTTTATCACGGGTAAGCACTTTTTTATACGCAAGTAATAACTTTGTTATATCCGGGGGTTTTCAGAACCGGGAAGATGCGGTATACTGGGCACAGAATACAAAACACGCGTGCTCTGGGGTGTATCTTAAAAATCCAAAGCCGCGCCAACAAAAAGGAGAATGCCTTATGAACCAGCATTATCTTCAGCTGTATGCCGATTTTATCGTCAAAGTCGGTGTCAATGTTCAGCCGCGCCAGAACTTTATCATCCGCTGCCCGGTCACCATGCCGGAGTTCGGCCATGCCTGCGTCAAAGCCGGGTATGAAGCCGGTGCTAAAAACTGCATCGTGCGTTGGGAGGATGACAAACTCAGCCGCCTGCATTATGAGTATGCCAAAGAGGAAGACCTGGCTGCCATGAAGCCCTATGAGCTGCGCAGCTACCTGGACTATGCCGAGGACCCGGATGGCTGCTGCACCCTGGCAATCCACGCCGCTGACCCCGAAGCACTGGCCGGGCTGGATGCCGCCAAGATCAACCGCGTCAACCTGGCCCGCCGCAAATTCCTGAAACCCTGGCAGGAATACACGATGAACGACCGTGTACAGTGGTGTGTGGCCGCTGTTCCGGCACCGTCCTGGGCCGCAAAAGTGTTCCCCGGCATCCCGGTGGAGGAAGCAATGGAAAAGCTGTGGGCACTCATCTTTGATGTCTGCCGCGTTTCCACCGGCGACCCTGTCAGCGCCTGGAAAGCCCATGTGGCCGAAGGCCGCCGCCACCGCGACCAGTTGAACGCCTGGAACCTGGACCATATCCACATGACCAGCTCCAACGGCACCGACCTGACCGTTGGCCTGGCAGATGATGCCACCTGGGAGGGAGCTTCCAGCAAGGCGGAAAACGGCACCGACTTTATCGCCAATGTGCCCACCGAGGAAGTGTTCTGCGCACCCCACCGTGAGCGGGTAAACGGCATTGTGTACGGCACCAAGCCCTATGTGTACAACGGCCAGCTGATTGAGGGCTGGCATGTGACCTTCAAGGACGGCAAAGTTGTTGAGCATGGCGCGGAGAAGAACGCCAGCCTGCTGGCTGAGCTGCTCTCCACCGACGAGAACGCCTGCCGCATTGGCGAGATCGCCCTGGTTCCGGCATCCAGCCCCATCAACCAGAGCGGCGTGCTGTTCTACAACACCTTGTTTGATGAAAATGCCGCCTGCCACATTGCCTTTGGCGCTGGCTATCCCACCAACATCAAGGGCGGCAGCAAGATGAACCGCACCGAGCTGCTGGCCAAGGGCCTGAACGATTCCGCTATCCATGAGGATGTCATGATCGGCGCGCCGGATACCAACGTCATCGGCACCACCAAGAACGGCAAAGAAGTGACCATCTTCACCAACGGTGAATGGGCATTCTGATACGGCAAAGCAGATGCTACAGCCATAACATAAAATTATAACAGCAAAGCGCCGCCGCCCCACGCAGCAAGGTAGGGCGGCGGCGCTGTTTGTTTTGTGTTTTGTATAGAGAAGAAATAAAGAAATTCTGCCGGTTTAGCAGGTTTAAGCTGATTCGCCCGATGCAGCAAATCCGCTTTTGCAGATCGCTTCAAGCTCCTGCAAGGGAATCTGTTCCTCCTGGTACTGGAACAGCAGCACCCGCAGCACTTTATTGCCGTCCACCAGCGTGCGGCAGTAGATGAAACCATTGGCGGCATCAGCGGCGGTTTCGGGAAAGTTGTGCAGCCCGTTGGCTTTGCCTTCGCGGTACATCGTCTGGGCCAGCTGCGGGGTGATACATTCGTAATACTCTACATATAATGCACCACGCAACCCATTCGCGCCGACCTGGCCGTGGGCTTCATATTTGATAAAGGTCGGGGCCAGCGGCAACCGCTGCACCAGCACAAAACTGGCCGCGGGGGCGGCGTCGGCATCCAGCGCGGTGGGCTGCCCGGCGTAATCGTCCAGGGTGGCAAACGGCAGGGGAGCGGTGTAATCTTCCAGCGGAATGCTGCCGTGCCGGCTCTTTTCCATGGCAGAACCGGCAAAGGTCCACACAATGGTCAGCACAAACAGCAGCGCCGCCAGCACCCGCCCAACCAGATACCGCCCGGCACCCTTACGCCAGTTTTTGTGCCGCTCCGGCTCCGCACCGCGCGTTAACCGGGCAGAAAACCGGTACAGCAACACGGTGTTATGTACCACGCTGACCAGCGCGGCGGCCAATAGCCCCAGATAGCAGAAGCTCAGCCAGCCCAGCTCCACAAAGTCGATCACCGGCGTGTGCCAGACGCCCATGGCGTACCGCACCCAAAACGTTACCAGCCAGTAAGCCAGCAGCCCGGCGGGGGCGAATACCTGCCGCTTGGCATAGCGCAGGCTGAGCGCCTGTACCTGCGGGTCGGTGTTCAGCTCCGGCGCATCACTATCCTCGCAGGCGTACAGGAAAAAGTCTCCCACGGCGGTAACATAATACCAGCCGCATTCCTGCGCCAGGGCGCGTTCCTCGCCATCCGGGGTGCCGGGGGCAGATTCTAGAAATGTTTCCGGCGCAGGCTTGGCGTTCAGCCGGTAGCGCACGGCTTTGGACTGACTGCAGCGGAAGCGGGCAAAGTTCTGGCCGATTGTTACAGGCACAAGCCCCTGTGCGGCCATATCGCCCAGCCAGCTTTCCAGCCCCTCAATGTCAGACAGTGGGCAGGGGATGGGCTGCCAAAGGGGGTTGCAGCGTGCTTTGGTCATGGTCGTCAAGCTCCTTTTCCGGCAGGGCAGCGGGGGCAAAAGCGCCCTGCGCCGCCGCGGCCGCGTTTTGCAGGCAGAGCTGCAGCCGGGTACACTCGGCTGTATAGGCGGCTCTGCCTGCGGGGGTGATCTGATAATACCGCTTACAGCCCAGAACGGACGTTTCGGCAATCAGGCCTTCTTTTTCAAACTTGCCCAGCAGGGTATACAGCGTTGCCGGGCCAATCTTGACCCGCCCGGCGGTGATCTCGGCGGCAAATGCGGTGATCTCAGTGCCGCAGCGCTCACCCTGGATCAAGGCCATCAACAGGTAAAACATAGATTCCGTCAGGCTCTCCAGCGCCTGTTTCGGCATGGGGCAGCACCTCCTTTGGTAACAAACCGTAATATCGTGACACGATATCTTATAACGATATTATACCGGAAGCACGCTGCGCCGTCAAGAGCCGGGCGTATAAAAGGCGGCCAAAAGGGATATTTTGGTTACAATTTCGCGCAAAATGAGCCAAACCCCTTGCATTTTTTGCCGCGGTATGCTATATTCTTATTGTTCGATGATGATTTTATGGAAAGTGGGCTGTCAAAGGTCCGCTTTCTTTTTATGATAGGGAGATTTTTTATGGCCAAAGGCAAAAACCATCAGCCCGGCGGTGCCGCAGCCGTTGTGGAAGCACTTGTCCGCCCCACGGTCGAAGGTTTCGGCCTGCGCCTGTGGGATGTCCGCTTTGAAAAAGAAGGCCCGGACTGGTTCCTGCGCGTTCTGATCGACCGCGACGAGCCGCTGGACACGGACACCTGCGAGGCGGTTTCCCGCGCCATCGACCCGATTCTGGACGAGGCTGACCCCATTGACCAGAGCTACTACCTTGAAGTCGGCAGCCCCGGCCTGGGCCGCCGACTGACCCGCCCCGAACACTATGAACAGCTGAAAGGCCAGAAATGCGCTGCCCACCTGATCCGCCCGGACGAACAGGGCCGCCGCGATGCGGAGGGCATTCTGGAAGGGCTTTCCGCTGACGGCATGGTGACGCTGAAAAGCGATGACGGGGATTATACCTTCCCGGTAAAAGCCGCAGGGTATGTAAAACTGTGTGACGATGAAGATTTGTTTTGAGCGATATTGAACGGAGGACTAACATGGCAACGAATAACAACGAATTTTTTGACGCACTGGCCGCACTGGAAAAGGAACGCGGACTGCCGGCAGACTACCTGATCGATAAGATCAAGGCCGCCATTGTCATTGCTGTCAAAAAGGACTATGAGGTCGAGGACGATAACGTCGTTGTGGATATCGACCCCAACATCGGCGCATTTCGCGCAAGCCTTTTGCAGGACATTGTGGAGGAAGTTGAGAACCCCCACACCCAGGTCAGCCTGGAAGATGCCCAGAAGATCCGCAAGACCTATAAAGTGGGCCAGCGCCTTGTTACCCCCCTCAAGACCAAAGAGTTTGGCCGCATTGCCGCCCAGACCGCAAAGCATGTGATCCGCCAGGGCCTGCGCGAAGGCGAGCGCAGCCTGCAGTGCAGCGAGATGCAGTCCCGTGCACACGAGATCATCACCGGCACCGTTACCGCTGTGGATGCAGAGCGCGGCAACATCGTGCTGGATCTCGGCAAGGGCGGCAGCGCTGTTCTGCCCAAAAACGAGCAGGTGCCCGGCGAACACTTTACCGAAGGCCAGATGGTCCAGGTTTATGTGGTCGATGTTCTGGCAACCGAGCGCGGCCCCCGCGTGACCATCAGCCGCACCCATCCCGGTCTGGTCAAGCGCATGTTTGAGCTGGAAGTGCCCGAAATCTATGACGGCACCGTTGAGATCAAGGCCATTGCCCGTGAGGCTGGTGCCCGCACCAAGATGGCTGTGTGGAGCAAGAACCCCGATGTTGACCCCGTCGGTGCCTGCATCGGCGCCCATGGCTCCCGCGTGGAAAAGATCGTGGAAGAGCTGGGCGGCGAAAAGATCGATATCATCCGCTGGAGCGAGGACATCAACGAGTTCATCTCCGCAGCTCTGTCCCCGGCAAAGGTTGTCAAGGTGGAGCTGCTGCCCGGCGAAACCAAGAGCTGCCGCGTGACCGTGCCTGACCACCAGTTGAGCCTTGCCATTGGCAACAAGGGCCAGAATGTGCGCCTGTGCGCCCACCTGACCGGCTATAATATTGACATCCGCCCGGAATCCGGCTACTATGGCGAGGAGGACGAAACCCCGGCTGAACAGCCGGCCGAAGCCCCCGCCGCCGAGACCGCCCCGGAAACCGGCAAGGAATAATGAGCACACGCCGTGCAATGCGGCGCTGAGACTGAAAAGAGGTCAGCCATTTGCAACAAAAACCGCAAAAAAAGGTGCCGGTGCGCCGGTGCGTTGGGTGCAACACCCAAAAACCGAAAAAAGAACTGGTGCGCATTGTGCGCAGCCCCGAAGGTGAAGTCAGCGTGGATCTGACCGGCAAGCGCTCCGGCCGCGGCGCATACCTGTGCCCGTCGGCAGCGTGCCTGGCCAAAGCACGCAAGGCCAAGCGGCTGGAACATGCCTTTGGTGTGCCGGTGCCGGATGAGGTGTTTGAGCGCCTGACCGAGGAGATGGCCTGTGCCGAGCAGGCAGTAAAGGAGGCGATGCCCCGTGGCGAATGATAAGGACCCATTGTTGGGTGCATTGGGAATTTGCCGCAAAGCCGGCAAGCTGCTGCACGGCTATGACCGTGTGGAAGAAGCTGTGATGCGGGGTAAGGCATGCCTGGTGCTGCTGGCCTGCGACGCCAGCAAGCGCACCACGCAGCATATGCAGGATACCTGCCGCGGGGTGATCCCCTGCGCGGTGATGCCGCTGAAAGGCGAGGACCTGCGCATGCTTACGCCAAAGCCTGCTGCCGTATTTGCGGTTACGGACGAAAACCTTGCACACCTGTGTGCAGGCTACCTCAAAAAGCAAGTGAAGGAGGATTCAGCCAATGGTTGATTTCAAATACAAAGTTACGGATATTGCAAAAGATTTTGGCATCAGCACCAAAAAGGTTATCGAGACTTTTGCGGAGCTGACCGGCGAGACCCGCAAGACGGGCGCGACCTTTGAAGAAAACGAGGTCAACGCCCTGCTGGAAGCCCTGACCCGCGAAACCGCCGTCAAGGACCTGGGCGAGTATCTGGCATCCGGCAAGGAGCCGCAGCCCGTCAAGCAGGAGACCAAAAAGCCCGAAGCAAAGCCCCAGGCAAAAAAAGAAGAGCCGAAGCCGGAGGCCGCTAAGCCCCAGCCCAAGCAGCCCAAGCAGCCGGAAGCCCCCAAGGCAGAGCCGAAAGCGGAGCAGGCCAAGCCCGCCCAGAATGCGCAGCCCAAGGCAGCACAGCCCAAACCGGTCCAGCAGGAAAAGCGCAATGATAAGCGCAATGATAACAAGCAGGCCGAAAAGCGCAGCGAAAAGCGCGTGACGATGCAGGAGCTGGCCAGCGAGACCGGCATCAAGGAGCCCGTCGCCACCGAGCAGGTCAAGGTTGACCGCGCCCAGGTGTCTGTGGATACCCGCACCGTGGATGTGAACGTGGATAAGTTCAGCGCCCGCTATGATGACCTGGCCGACAGCCGCAATATGCCCAGCAAGCGCAAGAACGCCCCCACCGGCAAAAAAGAAAAGTTCAACAACCGCAATAACCGCCGCGGCCAGCAGTTTGGCCGCCGCCGTGAAACCGAAGCCGAGCGCCTGCAGCGCATCCAGCTGGAAAAGGCCCGCAACGCCCAGCTCAAAATCTCCATCCCCGATGAGATCACCGTTGGCGAGCTGGCTACCCGCCTGAAGCAGAACGTGGCCAAGGTTGTTGCCAAGTTCATGCAGATGGGCGAAATGCACGCTGCTTCCGATGTGATCGATTTTGATTCCGCCGCCCTGATCGCAGAGGAATTCCACGCAAAGGTGGAGCATGAAGTTCATGTTTCTATCGAAGAGCGCCTGTTCACCCAGGAAGAGGACAGCGCCGATCAGCTGGTCGAACGTCCGCCGGTCGTTGTTGTTATGGGCCACGTTGACCACGGCAAAACTTCCATCCTGGACCGCATCCGTTCCACTAACGTTACCGCAGGCGAAGCCGGCGGCATTACCCAGGCCATCGGTGCTTACCAGGTCAATGTCAACGGCAGCCCCGTTACCTTCCTGGATACCCCGGGCCACGAAGCCTTTACCGCCATGCGTGCCCGCGGTGCGGATATGACCGATATCGCGGTTCTGGTCGTTGCTGCCGATGACGGCATCATGCCCCAGACCATCGAGTCCATCAACCACGCTAAGGCTGCCAACGTCAAGCTGATTGTTGCCATCAACAAGATGGATAAGCCGACCGCTAACCCGGAGCGCGTGAAGGAACAGCTGACCAAGTACGAGATCGTGCCCGAAGACTGGGGCGGCGAAACTGCCTGCATCCCCGTGTCTGCCGCTACTGGCGCAGGCATCCAGGACCTGCTGGAACGCATTGTTCTGGAAGCAGAGGTCATGGAGCTGAAAGCCAACCCCAACCGCCGCGCCAAGGGTGCCGTTGTGGAAGCCCGCCTGGATAAGGGCCAGGGCACCATTGCCACCCTGCTGGTTCAGAACGGCACCCTGCACAAGGGTGACTGTCTGATTGCCGGTACCGCCGTTGGCCGTGTGCGTACCATGCGCAACGATAAGGGCGTTGAGATCGAATCCGCCGGTCCTTCCACCCCTGTGGAGATCACCGGCCTGACTGAAGTGCCCACCGCCGGCGATATCTTCGAGGCTGTTGAGGATGAACGCCTGGCCCGTGAACTGGCTGACAAGCGTACCACCGAAGCCAAGGAAAAGCAGTTTGCTGCTTACACCAAGGTCACCCTGGATAACCTGTTTGACCAGATGGCCCAGAACGATATGAAGGAACTGCCTATTGTTGTCAAGGCTGACGTTCAGGGCAGCGCCGAAGCTGTGAAACAGAGCCTGGAAAAGCTCAGCAACGAGGAAGTGCGCGTGCGCGTCATCCATGCCGGTGTTGGTGCAATTTCCAAGTCCGATGTTTCTCTGGCCGATGCTTCCAACGCCATCATCATCGGCTTTAATGTCCGCCCGGACGCTGTTGCCAAGGCCGAAGCCGAGCAGGCCGGTGTTGAAATGCGTATGTACCGCGTCATTTACGATGCCATCAACGATGTCTCCGATGCTATGAAGGGTATGCTGGCTCCCAAGGTGCGCGAAGTCGCCTTGGGCGAAGCACAGGTTCGCCAGGTCTACAAGATTTCCAGCGTTGGCACTGTTTCCGGCTGCCGTGTTACTTCCGGCAAGATCACCCGCGATGCCCAGCTGCGCCTGGTGCGTGACGGTATCGTCATCTGCGAGGATGCCATTGCATCCCTGAAGCGCTTCAAGGATGACGCCAAGGAAGTGGC
>ULRV01024247.1_pt1 | contig 11853 bp, 10 predicted proteins | sample 1955791 | NCBI WGS metagenome assembly ULRV01 (sample SAMEA4835692, study PRJEB28245) | human gut metagenome | biome: gut microbiome; material: fecal sample | place: Denmark | collected 2008 | reverse complement strand
GGGATAGAGAATTTGCTCTATTTTTATAAATACAGACTTTTTCTACAAACTGAATCCGACAGGGTGTTCCTGTCGGATTTGTTTTTATATGCCTTCAAAATCCCATTCGGGAGTGTACTCGAATGTCGCACTTTCTTTATCCTGCGTGTATCCGTCAAAGCCAAGCTGAGCGGCGTAATCGGTAACCGAGTTATATTCAAAAGTGGTAAGTTTTCTTGAAAGATTCTTTATTTCAAGGGCTTTTCCGCAAGGTGTGTACTGGCGCATAAGGCTTATCCTTATATCGCTTACAGGAACGGTGGCTTTAAGTATATCAAGCACCTTCATACTGTCGTGACGGCAACCGGGAAGTACGAGGTGGCGGACAAGAACGCCCTTTTTCATCATACCGTTTTCGAAAACCTGCACCTTTCCTGTCTGTCTGTACATTTCTGCAATCGCCTTTACCGCAACGGAAGGGTAGTTGGGTGCGGAGGAATATTCACCGGCAAGGTCGGGCGAGGCATACTTGAAATCGGGCAGGTAAATGTCAATCAGCCCGTCAAGCATTTTCAGCGTTTCTACCTTTTCGTATCCGCCGCAGTTATAAACTACCGGTATATGAAGCCGTGGTTTTATGCTTGTCAGCACTCCGGCTATAATATCGGCATAATGAGTGGGCGTTACAAGGTCGATGTTATGCGCACCTTTTTCCTGAAGCTCGAGCATTATTTCACCGAGCCTTTCCGGTGTTATTTCCTTGCCGTAGCCGTCACGGCTTATGGGCATATTCTGGCAGAATATACATTTCAGCGAACAGCCGGAAAAGAATATAGTTCCTGCGCCTCTGCCGTCCGTTCCGGAAATGCACGGCTCTTCTCCGAAGTGGAGTGACGCTTTGGCTGTTTTAAGTCCTTTTACGGAGCAGGCACCTGTTGTTTTACTGCGGTCTATACGGCAGTTGCGTGGGCAAAGTGTACATAGTGGCATATTGTTCTCCTTTAAAAAACCGCTCCTGTTACGGAGCGGTCAATTATCTGCATATTATTCCGATGTTGTGGTACCGGAGGATGCTGCGGAGGAGGTTTCATTATCGGCTTTACTGTCGGCTGAAGAAGCGGAAGCATCGGACGATGTTTCTTCTTCCTTGGTGATGTTCAGCTTTTCGTAATCATATTCGTAATTTACGGCACTGCGCCATTCCTCAAGTATAGCGTTGGTCTTTTCGCTCTGACGTGAGGTTAAAAGCTCTTGCCTTACGGTCTTCCTGTAATCGCTTAAGTCGCTGTCTGTGACCTTTGCATCGCTTACATACTTTACGATATAATATCCGCTGTCGGTGGGGATAAGTCCGCTTATATCGCCCGGCTTTTCAAGGGCGAAAACTGCATCGTAAAGCGCATCGGAAATAAGTCCCTTTGAGTTCAGCACGAGTATCTGTTCGCCTGCGGTAGATTCGGAATATGCACTGCTGTATTCCTTTACCACTGCGTCAAAGTCTGCGCCCTCTGCGGTAGCCTTTTTAAGTGCGGCATCAGCCTTTTCCTTTATCTCAGCTAACTTTTCGTCACGCTTCTTGTCGATCTCTGCGTCATCTGCGCCGCTCTCGTTTCTTGCGGCATTTATCTCGGCATAATCCGAAGATGCAATGCCTACGGCTATATATTTGATATAACGTGCGTCTTCGGGTATCCATACCTTTTTGTACTCGGAGTCGGTGGCATAGCTTGAAGCGCTCTTTTCGTACGCCTGCTTAGCCTCTGCTTTGAGCTTTGTGATATAATCATCGACCTCTGAGTCGGATACGGTAACATCTTTAAGAACGTAGTCGTTGACTTTTTTCTGTATTGCCGTGTTGGTCTGCCACATCAGGAATGTATCCTCGGTAAGACCGAAGCCTGCAATATATTCATTGAAAAGCTCTTTTTCCTTTTCGAGAATCTTTTCATCATTGGCACTGTCCTCTGTGCCGGAGGTATCATCGGTGCTTATGCCGAGTGCGGTCTTCGCCTTTTTCTCGAATGAGGCGTACCAGTCGCTGAGATTCTTTGTATAGGTCTTTTCGACCTCAGCCATTTCTTCTTCGGAAAGCTGATCAAGTCCCAGCTCCTTGGCTTTTCTGAGTATCAGCTTTTCGTTGGTCAGCATATCTATTATATTCTTTCTGTACGACTGAGCGTAGGAGGCATAAGCGGAATTTGTTTCGTCAAGGCCGTAATTTGCTATGGTGAAGGAATACTCGGAATAGAAATCCTTGAATTTGACCTGATAATATTCCTTTTCTTCATCCGAAAGCGAGTCTGAGGTGGCCCATGCCACGATGTCGTCGTCTTTTGCCGTCCAGATGTTTTCAACACTTGTTGTGCCGCTGTCAGTACCTGATGTAAGAATGCTGTCGCTGCAGCCGGAGAACATCATTGTACAGGCGAGTATTGCGGCTGTCGCCGCTGTTTTTTTCTTCATTTTTATTAGATCCTTCCTTAAAATGTGCAGTAGGATATTTGTGTAAATTGCATAACGTACTGCTGTGACTATATAAGTATATCACAAATTTTCAAAAAATCAAAACAAATTTTCGAAAAAGAGGGTGAATTTTTTGTGAAAATGTGTTATAATTATATCCGTTATAATAAGATAGCTGTAAAATCGGATTTTATTGCTGTCTTTTCTGATTTTTTCCGGAGGTAGATTTAAGTTGAAAAAGCTATCAAGATATATAAAAATACTGGCGCTTGCCTTGTCGGCGGTACTGACACTCTGCGCCTGCTCTGGCGACGGTGCAAGCTCGGGTGAAAGCTCATCGGCACCTGACTATTCGCTTGATACATCCGCCAAGGTCGGATATGTATACAATGAAGAGATTTCAAGGGACAATATGACATATATGTTTGAGAAAAGCCGTAAGGATATTGAAACGGCGCTCGGCCTTGAAACCTGTTATGTGGACGGTGTTGCGGTGTCGCAGTTTGAAAATGCCGTAAAAGCGCTCAAAAACGAGGGCTGCAGTATCATAGTATCGGCATCGCACGTTTTTGCAAACTCGGCGCTCAGCTATGCGAAAAAGGATAAGGACATATATATACTGAGCTACGGCGGCACGGCATCGCTCACGAACCTTACAACGTTCCGTCCGAAGCTGTATCAGCCTGCGTTCGTCTGCGGAACGGTAGCGGCTTGGAATTCGGCATCGCACAAGATAGGAATAGTCGCAGACGATCTTATGTACTGCTCAAACGGTGTTATAAACGCATTTATCCTGGGCATACAGCAGATATACAAGGAACGTGAAACGGATGTCGAAATAATCTATGCGGAAACCAAAGCACAGACGGAAACTGCGGTAAATACGCTTGAGGGCAAGGGCTGTGATGTTATATTCTCGTATCAGTCGGATGATTACTGTATGTACTACTGCGATTCAATCGGAATGAGGTCGATAGGCTTTACAAACGATATGGCTTATTCGGCTCCGAAATACGGGCTTGTAGGGTATTATCTCAACTGGGCTACGTTTATCACGGACACGGTGAGAACCTGCATAAACGATAACTTTATGGCGGAGGCTTATGTCGGAGGCTTCAGTGAAGCGTTTGTGAAGCTGACACCTTATTCTGCCGCCTGCAAGAAGGAAACGCTCACCATAGCGGATACTCTTTATGACTATGTAAAGAAAGGCAAGGCGAAGATATTCGAGGGCGAGATCCGTGACAAGGACGGCCTTGCAAGAGTGGGTGCGGGAGCAACGCTTGACGATATGCAGGTGCTGGCGATGGATTATCTTGTTTACGGGGTAACGTATATAGATAATATTATCGATCCTGTGCCGAACCCCACAACATCAGACCTTATAGTGAAGAAGGAGTATGTTTCGTAAGGCGGACTGTGCTGTAACAGAAAGCCGATAAGGGCTGAGGCAGTGCGGATGCCGGAGATTCTGATAAATTACGCCGATGAGAAGATCATCGGCGTTTTTGTTTGTGTGGAGGGTGACAGGACACAGGATGCAATTGCCAAAGTATAGCAGGGCAACGTTCTTATATGAACAATATGCGTGATATTGCACAAAATATTAAATATAAATACGGCAGAAGTGGTTGATTTTTTCTAAAAATGTGATATAATAATATAAAAATATAATAAAATCATCGGAGGGAAAAATGAACGATAAAGTCATTAACGAAATCAAACTGATCAGTTTCTATCAGTCGCTTCCGGACGAATTGCTCGGAAAAGCAATTGCAAATCTGGATGCAAACAGACATTACAGGCGGGGTCTCTCAAAAATAAAAAATAATGCAGAAAAAGTAAGTATGATTATGAGAGAACCGGCTCTGAGAAAGAGCATGACATATAATGTTTACGATTTGGTCAAAGAACAAATTCCGCTTTCGATTGAAAACGCAGATTATGACACTATTGTAAGCTCGATAAACGAGGAAAATAAAAATTTGTATTGCATTTTCTTTTTCAGATGGTGCTATGAATATGATAAAAACGGAGAAAGCAATGATAGATATTTCGGGCAGTTCGTTAATTCGGAATTACCCGATGTTTCGCCCGACAAAATTCCGATGAAGCATTTCGTAATCAATAAAAACCCGATAAAGAACAATATGCCTGAAAGCACGACTGTCGATAAAAATGAATCCGTAAGCGAAGTGCTTTCCGAAAATGAAGATAACGTATATATACAAACAAATAAAACCGACGATGCCGACGATGCCGACGATGCCGATGCCGATACCGATAAAACTGAGCTTGGCGATGATGCTTCTGTCGATAAAACGGACAAAGCTGATGAAGATACGGTAAACCGGAAGAAAAATACAATGGTACTGATAGGTCATATAGAAAAAAGGAATACTTTTTATAACTTTTTCCCCCAGTTCGAACTGAAAGACGGAAAAATAGAAGAAATCTCGCCTGCTGCATTAAGGCGTGATTATCCGGATATCGGCGGAATCAATCTGTCTATATCCTACTCTGACAGCACAGCTAAGTATTTTCAGGACAAGAAGATCGATAACGATGACGACACTGTCATAACTAATGCTTATATCGTAAAAATAGACAGCTATTATCTTGATGACAATAACAACGATATATATAAAGTCAAGCTTAATTTATCAAGAATCGTGCATGACGGCATAGCGCTTGACAAAATTATCATTCCTGCTTGCAAAAACGATATATATAAAGTGGTTAATTGCGAATATACCAATAAACCGTTGGTTGAAATGATGGACGGGAACGTGACGCTGACTAATACTAATATTGCCGAAAACGAAAATGTGGTTATGCTCTACAACGGAAAATACTATGGTCCTTACAAAGCAAAACGCAGAATAGGTGACGGTAAATACTACATAAAGCCCGATATTACCAATTACCTTGTTCCTTTTTATCCGAACGAGCAAGTTCAGTGTTTTGAGCTTGAAAAGCAGTCGTATTATGATGATCCGACAGAGACACAGTTTATATATGCGACAGGTTCCCGGCAACAGGCTGACATTATTCCGGACGAGGTCCTGCTGAAAAGTGTATCTGAGAATATTTCATTGGAATCAGCAACCGAAAGCCCGGACGAATTTATCAACAGCTATATGAATATGCCTTTTGTATCCACACTTCCTGACAGCGTTGCACAGGAAAGACTGGAAAGGTTGCAAAGGATCATTTCTGACACAGAGGCTTTTTCTGATATAAAGCAGGAGTTGTTGAGCAGTTTGCTGAAATCACTTCCGGATACGGCAAGCAATCTGTCTAATCAGATGGCTACGGAATCGCAGGAATATAAGGATCTTCAATCTCAGTATCTGGATGAAAGAAACAAGAACGAAGAAAACGAAAAGCTGATCCAGAAGCTGAGAAAGGATAATCAGGAAAAGGAACAGAAAATAACCGAGCTTGACAGCGGTGATTTTAAAATTTCGTCCGACGAAGCCGAAAAGCTGAAGGAGGAATTGAATGAATATAAAAGAATGGTTACAGATATAACCGAAGCCGAACAAAAAATCAAGAAATTGCGAGATGAACAGTCAACTCTTGAAACGAATAATGAATATCTGAGAAAGAAGTCACTGGAATATAATGACGAACTGCTTTCAGCGCAGGATAAAGTCAGCAATGCGATTAAAACAGGTATAGAAAATGTTGCATCAAGAGCATTTGATCCGTTTTTATCAAACAGAATGATGAGAGAAGCCGCATCGTGGGACGCAAAAGAAGAAAAAGATATTTATGCGTTACGTTCGAACGAATTATCGAAAGTACAGCCGTCATCGTTATACGGTGATGATCTGATTGATTATATTGTTGATTATGTAAGTGCCAAAAGGGATTACAGCCGAAACGATATAATTAATATTTTCACATGTGTTACGCAGAATTTCCTCACCGTTTTTTCCGGAGAACCCGGAACAGGCAAAACGTCTATGTGCAATATAATAGGTGATATACTTGGTCTGAATCAGTTTGGTAAGGATATAAACAGATTCGTTTCGGTTTCGGTAGAAAGAGGCTGGTCTTCGAAACGTGATTTTATAGGATACTACAATCCGCTTACAAAAAAGTATGATAAAAACAACAGTAAGGTTTTTGACGCTCTGCAGACGTTGGATCTCGAAAGAGATAATTCACAATACCCATATCTCATTACCCTGGATGAAGCAAACCTCAGCCAGATGGAATACTACTGGTCTGATTTCATGCGCCTTGCAGACAGGACATCCGAGCTGGATTCATATATCAACATAGGCACTGAAAACGACCTTTTTGTTCCCAGAACATTACGCTTTCTGGCAACTATCAATACCGATCAGACGACAGAATCGCTTTCGCCCAGACTTATTGACAGAGCGTGTATAATAAAGCTGCCTGAAGCAAAGCTGAAAAAGAACACAACCACAGATATGCCGGGTGAGCATATAACCTGGGATGCATTATATAACGCATTTGCAAAGGACGATGAACTCAGCACTTCGACTGAAACCGCTCTTGAAAGCATATATGGCACATTTAAAACGTTCGGTATGAGTGTAAGTCCGAGAATAATGCTCAGCATAGAACAATACATCAAGACAGCCCAGAGTCTTATGACAGGCGGCGATAACGCACTGGCCAGAGAGATTGCAATAGATTATGCGGTTGTTCAGAAATTACTTCCGAAAATCAACGGATATTATTCTGACTATGAGCAATTCTTCAAATCGATCAAACAGCTTTGTGAAAAATATAATCTCAATAAGACATCATCCGCAATAGAGAAAATAGAAGAAGCGCAAGGTCACAATATGGGATACTGCCAGTATCTTATATGAGGTATGATTCATATGGACAGTATTGAAATCACTCTTACCACAGAAGAGCACGGTTCTGTGATTATCCCTTTGTATCTCGGTGAAGAAGAAACATTTTCGGGTGGTGATTGCGTATTTAATGATGAAGTTTACACGTTTTCGATTTCTTCGGGATACGGTTTTCCGACAAAACTTTTTGTCAATGAGGATTGTTTTGAAACAGAAATATATAAAATGACATCGAATACGTTTTCGTTTCGTCCTTTGTTGAAAAGTCAGAAGAATTCGCTTTTTCGTGAATGCTTCGGTACGGTATGCATTAAATTAGAGATACAAGGCAGGATATACAGCTCAAAAAGCATAGCTGTCATGGTTACTGACACTTTGAAGGGCAGAAGTATGCTTAAAATGGTTGAATATATTTCTGAGAACAGTCGTGGCTTTCTTTACAATGAAACCGAATATGCATCGCTCGGTGACGAATTTACACATTACAATAATATTTCAATGGCCACAAAAATTCAATTATTGAACGAGATCAGGGATATATACAGACAATCGTACAGATACCTTCAGAACAATCCGTATACCAAGCTGCGTAAAGAAGAAAAAATTGTGCCGTTTGCAAAAGTTACTTCATTCAATCCTTGCACGGTGCAATACATCGCCACTCATACAGACGAGCTGGATGCAGTAAATTATAATACAGGAATACAATTCAACAAGCAATTTTATCAGCCTGTTCGCACCAAAGCAGTGTTAAACGTTTATTCGTATGATACATATGAAAACAGTGTTTTGCTTGGATTTCTTCAGACAATTGTAATTGATATTTCGAAAACCGTAGATCTGCTCAAGAAGAAATATACTGTCAAGAATAAGTCTGCAGCGCCTGTAGGGTATATTGATTCTATGTACGAAATCTACCACAGTACCATAAAAGTAATAGCGCACTATATAGATACGCTTGTGGAATTGAAAGATGAATATCAGAAACTGTATTTATATTATGTTCGTCTGTTTGATTTTAAAGCGTCACCTGTTAACGCCACACCTGTATTCACCCCGGTTTTTCGCTCGGTGAATGCTTACAGACAACTGTATCGGGTAATCCATAAATGGTTTACCTGCAACAGTTCTGAATTCAGTCATGAAGATCTTGTGCTCAGCTTTATTTCTTCAAGCAAGATTTATGAGTATTACTGCCTTGTCAAGATGTTGACGTATATAAAATCGGCTTACGATTTCAAAATACAGAATTCATACAATGCTCATTACATGACAAAGAGCAAATTCAATTTAAACACAAAATACAACAATACATTTGTTTTTCAGAATAATGAAATACGACTGACCGTTTATTTTCAGCCTGTTATCAGCGGAAATGATTTAGCGGAAAATGAGATAGGCTTGTTCCGGAACACTTCTACAACTGTTAAAAACGATACGGCCGACAAAGGTTATATCTATACTCCGGATTATATTATAAAAACAGAAAGCAAAGGTATATCGCAATATCTGATACTGGATGCTAAATTCAGTACGACGGATATAATCAGACGGCAACAGCTTCAGGAACTGGTGTATAAATATTTGTTTTCTATCAGTACGCTCAATTCCAAAGATATTGTCAGGGGGCTATATATTATTTGCGGAAAATCAGATTCAGCCGACAGCGACAGCACTGTTCACGATCTTGCCAAAAATATCGGCATTAAAATTGAACCGTTTGCGGAAATCATCACAATGTCGGGAAATGACACAACGGATTATTATGCTCCTTCAAAAATTCTTGAAAGTATAATCAACGGGTGAAAAAGAAGCGGAAAAGTCAGTTTCATAAGTATATCCGAGATTTTTCTCGAGTGTTGTAATTATATAACGGTTATAGAGCGAAAGCTCCCTTATGCGAAAAAATCGCATAAGGGAGCTTTTTTGTTATGCTTATTCGCCGTTGTAAAGCTCGTAGTAGGTCAGGGCATCTTTCATAAAATGCTCGGTCACGTTGAAGTGATCGGCTAATTGCCAAAGCTCTGTAAGGCCGCTTCTGATCGCTTTTATAAGCGTTCTTCTGGTGAACGTGTGGGTCACAGCCCACGCTGTAGCACGGTGTTCACATCTGCCACGGGGGATGACGGGGCAGGTTGCGTCATAGAAGGCACCGGTCATGCAGTGTCCGAGCTCGTGAACGGTTTTTTCTTTTCGGTCGGCTATACTTTTCACTTTATGAGGGTCTATGGCGATAATGCACATACCGTCGGTGCATTGGCTCATAGCGCCCTGTTTGCCCTTCATACGCATATCTACAATAAGTATATCGTTATCCTGTGCGGTTTTTATAAGCTGTTCCAATTATCATTGCCCTCCCTTCAGAGCATTGCATCGGTTTACTTCTTTCCGTCCTTTTCTTTGCTGCGGCGAAGCTCAAGCTGGAGCATAGCAAGACGTTTTACATCGTCGAGTACATCGTCGTCTATTTCGGTTTCACCGAAAAGTGCGAATTTAAGGCGAGGGTCGGATACTCTTGCGGTATCGCCGCTCATAAGAAGTGTGTCTGTGTCTGTACCGAAATATTCGGCTATTTTCAATAACGTGGCGAACGGCGGCTCACGCTTTCCTGTTTCGTAAAGGCTGTATGCCTGCTTGGTCACGCCGAGATATTCGGCTACCTGCGCCTGCGACGCACCTTTTGCTTTACGAAGCTGTTTTATCCTTTCGGAAAATGCGCCTGAAACTGTGCCGGAGTTTTTGCTCATTTAAGGTTCATCCTTTCGTATTGACGTTCTGTTGTCTGAAATAATTATAACAACATTGTGTTGAATTGTCAATAAAAGAAACAAAGTGTTGTCAAAGATTGTTGCAGTTCAACGAAAATGAAGAAATTGCGCTACAAACAGTTGACAAATAGCCCTGCGTGTGCTATCATTATGACAACGGAAAGTTGCAACGGCTTTCACGGTTATCATTTTGATACGTTTGATAATTCCTTTAAAGGCTATTATAGCGTATTTTGTGTACTAAAAAACGTACACGATTCCGAAAATGAAGAAAAATCAGAAAAACGGAGGGGATATATGTACAGATGCTTAAGATGCGGAGGAACGTATGACAGCAATGAGTTGACACGGACGCTTCAGTACCGTGGAGAATATCAGGGAACGGCTGCATATGAAACCGAGCGGAGCTGTCCTGACTGCGGGTACGATGTTGAGTATTGCGGAGAGTGGAGCGACGACGGGTACGATTATGACGAACTGTTATAATCAAGGCGAAAACGGTCAGGAAGGGGGTGAATATACACGGAAAGAAGAAGGGGCATAGAAATCACGCAGGAAATTCTTGATAAAATCAGCCACTGTATCGAGCTTGGGTACAGTGATGTGCAGACAGCGGAATTGCTAGGCATACATCGCACAACGCTGAGAAACTGGAAGCTGACGCACGATGAAATAAGGAGACTATATCAAAGTGACGGACAAGACGGTGACGAAGAGAGAAAAAAGCAGGTCGAGGAGGCATTGCTGAAGCGTGCGATAGGATACACGCAGACGGAAATCACAAGGCAGGTCGGAAAGGACGGAAAGCTGGGTGTTGTCAAAACGGTTGAAAAGCAGGTGATGCCAAGCACAACGGCGCAAATCTTCTGGCTGAAGAACAGATGCGGTTACGAGTGGGACGGCGGCGTGGTTGACGATGAGGAAAACGAAGGAGGAGTTGTGGTGATACCCGAGGCGAGAACGGAGAATGAGGGTGAGTTCTGATGAGGGGGATGGGGAACCGGCAGAGCGGTTATATGGCAAGGGTGGTGGTGATGGGCGAGGGATGGATGTTCTTTTAAAATGGCTGTGGGGATGGCAAGGTTTGATGCAACGGGAGGGGCAAGCCCACTCCCCTACGAAAAGAGAGTGGGATAGTGCAGATGCGAAACCGTATAAGCACACACATACGCTCGCCCTACGAAAAGTGAGAGGGATAGTGCGGATGCGAAACAGGCGGAGCGTTCATAAGGCAAGTGTGGTGGGGCGGGTGTGGGGACGGCGGTGGATTTACAGAAAAACGGGAGGTGTTGCTGAGATGAAAGATAATGATGTAAATGGCGGAAGGAGGGTGGTATGGTCGCCGCAGGAACGGCAGGCGGAGTTTATGCAAAGGGGAGAGTATGAGGCTTTGTACGGGGGTGCCGCCGGCGGAGGTAAGTCTGACGCACTTTTAGCGGAGGCGCTCAGGCAGGCGGATAAGGCTTGCTACAGGGGGATAATTTTCAGAAAAACGTATCCGCAGCTGACGGAGCTTGAGGACAGGTCGCAGACGCTTTATAAAGGTGCATATCCTGCGGCGAGGTACAACAAGACCAAGCACTGCTGGAGCTTTCCGTCCGGGGCTAAAATCTATTTCGGGGCGATGCAGCATAAGAAAGACAGGCTTAACTATCAGGGCAAGCATTATGACTTTGTGGGGTTCGATGAACTGACGCAGTTTTCCTTTGACGAATACAGTTATATGTTTTCGAGAAACAGGCCGGGCGGAAAAGGCACGAGGGTGTACATCAGAGCCACGGCGAATCCGGGTGGTCCGG
>ULRV01072711.1_pt1 | contig 11899 bp, 12 predicted proteins | sample 1955791 | NCBI WGS metagenome assembly ULRV01 (sample SAMEA4835692, study PRJEB28245) | human gut metagenome | biome: gut microbiome; material: fecal sample | place: Denmark | collected 2008 | reverse complement strand
AAGTGTGCGGTCTTACCCACACCTGCTGCTCCAATCATCAGACAATGCACATCCCCGGTATCCACAAGGGCATATAACTTTCCACCCCTCTCAATGCTTCCAAGCACAAGTCCCTGTGCTGTCGGCAGGTTTTCTCCTTTCCTCCACTTCTCCGGCTCATAGGCTACTTCCACATAGGTTTCCTCAATCTCCTTCTTGGTAGCAAACCGGGCGGTACCATGCTGACCATCTCCTACGGTCTTACTCTTGATTCCATTAAGAGTATAATAATGTGCCAGCAGGGAAAGTCCTCCAATCACGGAGAACATAATCGCCCCGGATATAAGCAATATTACGACTGGCTGCATTCCATCCTCATCTCCTTTCTCTGTATGGGTTCCTCATATTCTGTTGCAACAAAAATATGAGCCTTGATACACTCCATCGTCAGGCTCATACATTTCTTCACAAATTCTTCTTTATTCTCTTTTAAGGACAAATCCTTTTTGTCAAATACCTCCATCACTTCCTCAAAGGCTTTCTGCATATTCCGAAGCCTTGTATTGTAGTTTCCCTTATCCCTATGTGGCCGGTATCTTTTATGCAGGTTATCCAGTATTTCATCTGCACTTGTTTCCCTGCCAAGTTCTCTGCCTGCTTTCTCCATGCATCGAACCAACACCCCGGTTAAAAGCATTCCTCCACCATCGAAAGCATCCTCCAGATGTTCTTTTCCGTTCCCTTTCTTCAGTGCATTGTAAATGTCCTGATAATACCGGCACACGCTTTCCTTGGTGGCATACTTCATATCCACACTGTCTGTGACCTGCTTTAATATTTCCATCCATGCATCGCACTCCAGAATCTTTGGATGCTCCTGTGCCGGGATTACTTCCTCCCCATGCAGAAGTTTTAAATCTTCATTCCAGTCCTTGCAGAAAGATTTTAAATTCATAATCTGTCTGTACCCATTCTGCACCAGAATCTCTGCCAGTCTTCCACATGCCTCTATTCCGGCTGGATCATGATCCAGGCACAACACAACCGTATCCAGATTAGAGTAATCCTTTAACATCTGCAGCATGGCATGCTCCGACACTCCGTTTAAAACAATATAGCTGTTCTCCTGCCAGTTTTTCGGATACAAGGTTAGGAAAGACAAAAAATCAATAGGTGCCTCAAACACATACAGCTTATTTCCGGCACCGGCGTAACCGAATCCGTAGGAAGAGTCCGAACCATCTTCGTTCATACGGAAGCTCCTGCCATCCGAGCAGGTTCCCTTTTTATGTATGTGGCGTGGATTCCCTTCCTTATCCACTCCGACAAATACAGCGTTGTGATGCCCTGCCGATTCATACAGGGTTCCCTGTCTGGCAAAAAAGGACAGCACTTCCCTGCTGATATGCCTCTTCTGCATCAGATAGGCGTATACCCTTTTCATGGTATCGTTCTTTTCCGGCGGCACTAATACCTTCGTTTCTTTTTCTTCTGTGGTTTTTTCTTCCTTGGAATGTGTTGCTCGCTTTCCCGCAGTTTCCCTTGGCTGGCTTCCTCCATGAATGATCTGCCCGGTTTCCCCATCTAACAGATAGGTGACTGCCTCAGGGTAAGACATCCCAAAAAACTCCTGCATGAAATCGATGGCATGGCTTCCCATCTGTTGGCTGTGTCTATACCAGCGGTTCCCTCGAAACGTCACACTACCATGCCGCTTCCATCTCCACTCATTTCCGGAGCGTTCCACTTCTTCATGCTCCCTTTTCAAAATATCCATAATGGGGACTGCATTGGCTCTTTCCTTCTGCTCCTCTGTAAAATAAATGAAATCTCCCAATCTGCTCCTCCTTTACTGTGTCTGTACCATTTCTTCCCTGTCATCTCTTGCATGACCTTGTGCGATTTTCTTATTCCTAATCTTTCTTGCCAGCTTACGGTCCATACCGGCTCGTCTGCCTCCCTTCTTTCCGGAAACATCGTCCTCAATTATCTTCTCCAAATGATGCATGAGTCTGGTTGCCATTAGCAGTAAATCCGGATGTGGCATATCATTCCAGTGTTCCAAAAAATAAGCAGCGTACACATTTCCCTGCTCCGCTGCCAATCTGAAATATTCATATGCTTTTTCCTTATCCTGCTCTACCTCTTTTCCCATCAGATACACCTTGCCAAGGACATACTGTGCATACTGATTTCCGGCACTGGCAGAGTCCTCCAGATACCGTATGGCAAGTCCTACATTTTTTACTACCTCCTCTCCTGCAAGATATAACTTCCCAAGCCGGTAGGATGCAAATTCATTTTTCCGATTTGCTGCCAGTGTCAGATAATGGACTGCCCTGCCGATGTCCTTATACTCATCCGACAGATACAGTCTGCCCAACCGGTAACACGCAAAGGCATTATCTGCATCCGCTGCCTTATGTAAATGATAGAACGCCTTTTCCATATCCTTTGCTGTCAGTTCCCCATCCGCATACAGTTTTCCAAGGGCATAATCTGCAAAAGGATTGCCCTGCTCGGAAGCTACTACCAGCCATTTAAGTGCCTGCCTGATTTTTTCATAGTCCGGTATTTCTTCCGGGTTCCGTTTCAGTTTCTCCGATTCCTGACGGATGTACAGCTTTGCCAGTTGATAGGCTGCATGGGTATTTCCATAGTCCGCAGATTTACGAAGATACTTTTCGGCTTCCTTTTCATCTGCTTCGGTACCAATGCCTTGCAGATACATGGTTCCGATGCGGTACCATAAGGTATCATCCCTGGACTTCTTCTCCAGATTTAAGAAACCAAGAAACGCTACCCGGTAGCACTTCTTGGCCAGATCCGTATTCCTCTCGGTTCCTCTTCCTGCTTCATACAATTTTCCCAACTCAAAGGATGCGTAAGGATTACCCTTTTTATGGGAACGCTGAAACAACTGACAGGCTTTCTCCTCGTCCTGCTCCACACCTTTGCCATGCAGATACAACATGCCAAGGGAATATAAGGCGTACTTATGCTCTTTACCTGATGCTATCTCAAACCACTTGGCTGCCTCCGGCAGATTCTCCTCGGTTCCCAATCCATACTGATACATTTTGCCGATGCGGTATTCCAGATAAGTGTTTTCTTTTCTGCCTTCCACGATAAGCATTGCCTTTAGGGACTTTTCATACCACTCCTGTGCTTTCGCCTTGTCCGCTTCCACAAAAATGCCCTGTGCATACATCTTCCCCATGTCTGCCATTGCATAGGCATTTCCCTGTTCGGCCTCCTCCTTCATAATCTCATAGGCGGCCTCCTCATCCGGCTCGCACTCTTGCGTGCCATACAGATATTCTCTTGCCTCTTTATAGGCATCCGTCCACTTGGCATAAAACTCCTGACCATCCGTTTCTTCTGTTCCCGGTTCGTCATCAGAATAATCTACGGAAATCTCCTCCATATCTTCTGCAAGTTCCAAATCGTCTGTTCCATCAAGTTCTTCCCTTTCGGTTTCCAAATCCTCCAGACCTTCATCCTCCGTATAAAGATATCCCTCTCCGTATCGGACTGCTTCTCGGATAACCATGTTTTTGATGCGTTTTAATTCCTTCTGTTCTGACAGTGGAAGCTGCTCGGCATCTGCATCCTTGTAAAAATGGAGTATCTCACTTTTGCTCTCCAGCCACTGTTTATAGCACTCTGCTACCTTCTCTTCCTTTGCCAGTTCATCCACAATGTCATTGACGATTGCTTTCACATCCGCTTTCAGATATCCGTATACCTTCTTGCCTCCGGTATTCATTAAACGCTTGGATAATAACTGCATCTGTTCCGCTATTTTTTCGTTGTGACAGATTCCACTCTGCATTTGCTGCAATAAAAAAAGCAGACTCTTATTTGCCTGCTCCTTCAACGCTTCCCTTTGCTGTGTTCTCTTTTCATAAATACTCATAAACTCCTGGCGGAAGATATCATGGGCATAAGTAGACCTCATGGTGTCAATACCTTTGGGCGATAAATAGCCCTCGGATGGATTTGTGGAGTACACCACCAGATGTACATGAGGGTGATGTGACTCATTATGGAATGCTGCATACCATTTGAGGTTCCTGCTGTCTATCTTATAGTTTTCACACAGAAGTTCTACCCTGCTCCGTAATAGCGCCTGCCACTGTGCGGCACTATCATACCCAAGCCTTTCCGCATCCTCCCTCCGCAGGCTGATGACATTGGTCCATATCACTCCTAGATGATTTGCCACCTCCTCTGCCACACGGGACAGCACAACAGACTCCCCTTCATTAGAAAACAGACCATGAGTACCGATTCTTTCTACTCTTGGTCTGTTTGCAAGGTAATCTATGTAATTTTTCTTCTTGGCTATGATATCCAGATTGTTTTCCAATGCCTGCGTGATAAACTCTGTCGCATTCTCCCTTGTCGGCCTCTGGAGATAATCATAATACTCATGCATGCGGTCTGCATCTTCTATCTTTGACAAAATATCTGCTATCAGTTCCTTTTGCTTGACCGTAGCCGGAAGCAAACCGCAGGTGTTGTCTATCTTCTCCACACCTTCACGGGTGCTGATATAATTCATGTAATTGGTCAGATGTGAAGGCGGAGCATTCTTGAGATAGTTGCAACGTAAAATTAACTTAGGCATCTATTTCTCCTTTAAGTGCTTTAGAAAAATCTCTTCTAATTATTTTATTACAGTCCACTTTTTTCTTAGGTCCTCCATATCCTGCTAAACCCCAAATTGCATATTCAAAATCGCTATGTGCATAATAATCCCATACCTTTATATTATTTTTTTTGAACGTTTCATCAATAATAATAAAATCTTGCCATATTGTATTAACAGTTTCATTTTTCATTAACACTTCAATTTCCATCAATGTATTAAAAACAAATCCACATAATAAATCTGCTGCCTGAATAAGCAAACTCTCATCGGACTTGCACTGTTTTACAAATTTAACATTTGTAATTATGGTTTCTTTATTAAGAATATCGCTCAATTCTTCAAAAACATTTTGATATCCCCATAGTTCATCAACATATAAATTCACTTGTTTATTAATAATTCTTGCATAAATATCGACATTTAAAATCCTATCTATTAATATCGGTTCGACTAATGTTAGCCATCTTTTTTCACTACCATTCTTAGAAACATCTTCAAATTCTTTTATCATTTCTTGTAGATTTGCATCTGATAAATCATATATTGTACGCTGAACGTCCAAAAGGTTTTCATTTTTGAAATGATTTGAAAGCGCCACTTTTATACTTCTCATTTCCTCTAACTCTATTGTTCCATTATGTATTATTTTACTAAATGCAACTAGAAGACTGTCATTTTTTGAAACGCTATCTGCCAACGCCTTTTTTAGCTCTGTTTTGTATGTTAAATATCCATTCACATTGGGATTATACCAATGGTCGAAAAAGGTTTCTATTATTTTAGCAGCCACCATATACCTTTTATCCGCTACTCCAAAGACAGGAATTGCATTAAATTCAAATATCAGTATGCTGAATAATTCTTTTACTTTTTCATATTTGAGACCTTTTTTCGATTTAAGTTCCTTTGCTCTTGAACCACAAAATATACGCTCTACACTTTCACATATTTCATCTTCCTTCTCTTTCTCAATTAACCAACCACCATATACAAAATATGGTTGCCTAACATCAAGATAATTTGTTCCCGTATTGCCACTTTCATCGAAATAAAGTGCTAACATTATCTCTCGTCCCTCCCCTTTGCTTCAAGACATCGCCTATCCCCAAATTTCATATTGACACGTAATCATACCACTATCTTCTATCGGTACTGATTCTCCTAAATATTTTTCGAGCCATTTATATTTCTCAATAATAGACTTTGCTCTTTTATCCTCTTGATTCTTTGCCAATTTAGCATCTTGTTCTTCAATTTGCTTTTGTATCAGTTCATTAAGCAATTCTTGCTCATTCTTAAAGAACAAATAGTCATGCCCCTGTTGCATGCGATTAAGATAATGCATTATATATTTTCCGTCAGTATCTTTTTTGACAATCGTACCATTAACCTGCTTTATCATCTCAGCATTCTGCCAGTTTGTAATCAATAAACGATTATTATATCCTATAACCTCCTCTGCCACATAATCATCAACAACAATCCGAGGATATATGGCTTCTTTATTTTCTATCTGATATGCTCTATTAACTGCTGGTCCAAAAAACAAACTTCTCTCTTCCTCATAATACACATCGCCATAAGCAATCCCACCTCTGCAAATAAATCCATTTGACAGAAAAGCATTAATCACTGTTTCTGTATTGTACATCGCAACATTCATTAATTTTCCAAGGTCTTTTCTATTTTCGTCGACACCTTCTTTATAATCATAAATTATGTATGCACAATCAGAAAATGTATATATTTTTCTTCGATACACAGTACCAGCTTTATCCTGAATCTGATTTTTTTCCAACTGCATATGAAATGTTCTATTAATCTTGAGTAGTTCATCATAATCAGATCTGTCTTGACTACCTAAAATATCAATAAAAATAACTAAGCATTTTTTATATCCCATATCATCTACCACCTTTCTAGTTTATTGTAGTACATATTACAGAATAATGCATCTTTTTATTGATTCTGATACAGATATGCATCTTCAAACCTCACAGCACCATTAATTCTTTTTACTTCATCCGTACACTTTGCCTGTAACTTCCTTAGTGCCTCTTCATCCACTCCATGACTATATGCAATCACATGGGACAACTTTGATGTTTCCACCGCCAGCTTGTACATCGCACGAGCCATTCGGTTCTCGCTGTCCTTCACTGTGGAATGCATCACTGAGGAGATAGTGGAAAGCATATAGTTTTCGATTTTCTCAGATGTCAGATAGCCGATATAAAATTTCAATGCCTGATTCAAAAACTCATTTCTTGATTTCACATCTGCCTGCTCCAGTAACCCATCCACCTGTTCCAGCAAATCTTCCTCAATATAAAATCCCTTCCTTACTTTTCCTTCGCTTGCCACTCTCATCCTCCTTCTTAAATTACTCTTCGCAGATATCTACGATGTGTTCACACAACTTCTGCGGTATCACACCTCTTTCCCTTGCACCTTTTAATCCCTGCGTCCCGGTCTTGCTTCCTCTTGGAGCTGCCACATGACACGAATCTCCGTTATGACACATCGGCAGGAACTTCGGATCGGGATGATTCGTCCAGATGTCAGTCGGCTTCATCCTGTTGTCACCGTACTGACAATATGTCACGGTGTATCTTGGCAGGCCTTTCATCCATTCCATCTTCCGCATACCGCCTCTGGGATTTTCAATAAAATAATACCTTGGCTGCAACTCTTCGATGAGTTTCAGCACATGCTGGTCCACCATGTCACAAAATTTTGCATAGGCACTGACAGGCTCCAGACTTCCGGTATCAGGATTTCTTCTTCTGTGATGACTGATTGCTGCAATACTGAATGTGGAGCAGTCCGGACTCGCCCAGATGACATCCGGCTTTCCAAAAAGCCTTATGATATCCTCTGCGGTTACCTTACTGATATCCTCGTACAAATCAATGTTCTCAAAATCTCTGGACCACTCCACACTGAATACTTCATGTCCTCTGCTCTCAAAGGCTTTTCCGATACTTCGTGTTCCTGCAAATAATTCCAAAACTTTCATAGTCCCATACCGGTAGTGGTGCGCACCTCACCCCACGGGACTACTCCATTCCTTTCCTTTTTTCTTCCGCCTGCAAGCATTTTTTGCGAAAGGCATAAATAAAAGTTCCCTCAATGCCTTTCATTTCTTGAAAACCAAAAAATATAGCATAACTTCTCCCAAAATTTCAAAAAAGTTATGCCACACCACAAATCCCCCAACGGCTCTGCCGGTGGGTGTTTCACGGGTTAGGCCGCCCCAAAGCGGCATAACCCCTTTAACCTGCACTATTTTCGACCCTAGTTTTACAGCCCTCCTTTACCCCGGATTTCTTCCCTTTACGCTGTCATTTCCGGCTACTTCGATTATATTTCCTCAAATTGGCTCACACAGGGCAGAATAAGTGCTTATCGGTCACATTATCCACTTTCCCTGAACAAGGTCACAAATCGGCTCACGAACGCTCACAGGGGGTAATTACCCTCTCTTCACTATCTGCCACCAATCTGCTCTTTAAAGTGAAAGTAACATCATTCTTCCAGCCAGCTCCGGTTCCTGCCCGGAAAACTGCTCTATTTCTGCAAACTGCTTGGAATATTTCTCTATCTGCTCATCCGTAAGGGAGATAAATTCTCCCTCCTCCCCTTCTGCACAGATAAAAAAAGGACCGCAGATAATGTCATCATCATACCTGCGGTTCGGCTCCAGTTTCTTATTTTTACCGACTGCATTGTGAATAACTACGCAACCATCTTCGGTGTCAAAGCAATCCATGTCACCACCGACTTCACTCTGGATGACCTTAAAATCATCCACGATTTCTTTCACATAAGGTGCTTTCCCCGGCTCCACTTTCATCACCCGGATTGTATTCTCCATCCGTTTTTTCTCCTCTGCTTTTAGTCATTCTGGGAAGACATCCCGGCAGTCACGCCAGCGTTTCTAGCCGGACTTTTGTTACTTTTCTTAATAGCTGCAGGCACATCTCCCCTGCTGTCAATGTATTCCCTTACGGCCTGGGGAACATATTTCTCATACATTTTTCCAAGCACCTCCGTCATCTCAGACTCGAAGTCAGCATCCTTCTTGCCCATATACTGCTTGATGGCATTGAGTTTCTCTTCTTCATACTTGATGGTCACTACTGCCTGTTTCATGTTCTCTTACCTCCATTTTTCAACATTTTTATGTATTTTCACATCACATTTGCTGTGTCATCCCCATGTCCTGTTCCTGCACATCATCCAGTTTGGACAGCGTCTGTTCCTGATAATCAAATAGGTATATATCCGAGGTCAGTGCATATTCCGGATTGATTCTTCTTTTATAAAAAAACTCCACCATCTCTTTCAGTTCATCCATATCCTGTATCTCATCGCGTCTCAAAAGGACACACTCATGCACCGATAAGGGAGTTACCAGCATATCTGTTCCAAATTTCTCAGCGACCTCACTCATCGCTCTGTCGCTGAACATATATGCTGTTCCGTGAAATCTATCCGAATTGGAAAGCAGATACATGGTCGTGTTTCTTCTATACCACGGCAGTTTACTCACATCGAATTCCGCTTCTATCATGTCATGAACATCCGACAACTGATAGGGGAAATGATGCTCCATATTGTGCCAAGCAGTTTCACGCAGGGTATTTTCATCAATCCCCCACATCTCCAAATGGGAATTATGTATCTGTATAACTCCTTCTCCGTCTTCCCCAAGACTTACCTTTACATGATATGTTAGTGCAAAATCCCCTTTGATTTCATGAGGAACATCCTGAAGCATTTTTTGGTTCTTTGCTGCATTACACACGGATACACCGATGCTGTCCTTTAACTTTTCATAGGTGAAATTCTCCGCAGTGATATTGATATCCGGTCTGAAGCTGTTTAAATAAACATCAGCTATACATTCCATAACGTCCTCCATAGGCATCCCAAACAAATAATGCACATAAAACTGTTCCAAATAAATATTAGGTGCGGTTTTATGTTCCCCGACTATGCACAAGGCACTCAAAGATATATTATTATTCTTAGTTGCCTGCCGGACAGATACACTTGCATTTTCATACTCTTGTGGCAGATATGTCTTGATATTTTCTGCCACATACTTCTTAAATTCATCAAACTGCATGCTGATTACCTCCTTCTTCTATTCTACATTTCCTGCGTCATACCATTGGTTTGATTCTGACTCTGGGCATTTAAATAATCCATCCATGTATCCCTTTCCACTCCAAACAGACCGTCATGGGACAGGATATCCTCTTTGGCATCCAGCATTGCATCTGATCCGTCCTCATATAATTTAAAAAGCAAAAGGTCTGTATCCAGCAGTTCCAATGCCCTTTCCTTAGTCAGCGGCAGCATTCCATCCCAAACATATCCATAAGCATGCATCTCTTCCATGCCAATCTTATCCGGCATAAGGATTTCTTCATGCTCCGGCACCTGTACCTTTGACAGCGTATGCTTGTCCTTATCGTAACGGTAAATCTCCCCGGATAAAAACTCCTCTTCTCTCAACTTTGTCTGGTTCACGGAATTTACCAAATCCTTTGCCTTTCGGATATCCATTCCATGTTCTTCAGAATAAACTATCGATTCATGCACTGACGAAGGCATAATAATGAGGTTTCCTCCCATCTTATTTGCTACCTTCTGCATGGTTTCATCGTCAAACATATAGATAGCACCATGATCATCCATCCGGTTGGTAATGACAAACATATCCAGTAAAGGGCTGACTCCTAATGGTACCGGGTTGTCATTTTCTAGATGGTTTTCCTTAAAACACAAATAACTGGCATCCTGCAAATCAATCATAATCGGTGGACGTTTCGCCATTGTATTTGCCCATGCATCACGCTTGAGTGTTTCTACATCCACTCCCCAGCGTTCCATCTGCTCCTCCGTTACCAAGTCACAGTCTCTTTTGGAACGCTCATCGTAACCGCTAAGACGGTATACCAACACCAAATCCTCCCGGCACTCATGCAACACACCTTTCAGCTTTTCTTCCAGTTTCCCTGCATTGTAGACTTCAACAAATAACCGTTCCCGGATATCATCTGTGTACATATTCAACGCTTACACCTCCTACATACTCATGGTCATGCCACTTTCCTGCTCCTGACCGGTTTCCTGTACTTCCCCCTCATCCACAGGCTGCATGCCGGAATCTGTCTGTTCCGAAACAGTTTCCCTTGCAGCATTCTGTCTGGCATTTCGTCTGCTCTGTCCTCTACCCTGTCTCTGGGGTTCTACTCCTTCCTGTACTGTTTCCTGTTGCGGTTCGAGCTTGCTTTCCACAAATTTTCTTACCTGCTGGGGAACACTTTTTTCATAGGTCTTATCCAAGTGTTCCTTTAACACCTTCTCCACAGTGGTATCATTTTCTCTAAGGAAAAACTCCAAGGCTTCCATTTTTGTTTCCGGAAAGCCAATCTTAATTTCTTTCTCTGCCATTTCTCTCTCCTCCTACATTCCCATATTCATTCCGGCAGTCTGTGTTTCCTGCATTGCCTGATGCTGTTCCATGATCTCCTTTACCGATGGCACAAAGGCAGAGTATCTGGCATAGGATGAGCCTTCACTCTCCACCAGCACACCATCTTCCGTGCCCTCTCCGGTTACTAACAGGCAGTGCCACACACCATCTTTTTCACACATCAAATCCACGTTATCCCTTATAAAGTCATAATCATGCATCAGATGCTTGGTAAAGGATTCATACTCACCCGCCGGAAGTACAATGACCTTTTCAACACAGAATTCATTTGCCTCTATCTCCGGCTCTTTTCTATAAAATACTGCTCTCACATTTCCCCCTTTCCTAATGCAAAACAGATGCCTGCGGCATCAAAAAACTACTGTGGTCTGCCATAAAGCACCTGCTTGTCTTCGTCAAACAAATTTCGATATACTACTTTTCCCTTGGAATAGGATGCATCCACTACCTTTCCATCCCCGGCATAAATACCCACATGGGTAATGTTCATGAACCGCCCGTTTGGTTTATAACTCCAGAACACAAGGTCCCCCGGCTGTAAATCCTCTTTTGCAATGGTCAGGTTATGCTCCACCAGATACCTTCCCTGCTCTGCAGCAGTCCCCGGTAGAATAATCCCTACCTGCCTGTAGCACCACAGCGTCAGGTAACTACAATCCACATAATTATCTTTTCCTCTGTAGGTCTGCGAATAAGGATGCCCCAGCCGGGACATGGCAAGCTCTACCACCTTTCCTCCTACTTCACTTGCA
>ULRV01066511.1_pt1 | contig 11930 bp, 13 predicted proteins | sample 1955791 | NCBI WGS metagenome assembly ULRV01 (sample SAMEA4835692, study PRJEB28245) | human gut metagenome | biome: gut microbiome; material: fecal sample | place: Denmark | collected 2008 | reverse complement strand
GCCGCAGAATATCTGCAGGGCAGGCTTTTTTATCTGGTGTTCGGCGCTTTCTTTGTGCTGGCAGCGATAAATATGTATCGCAAGGCCAGTAAGAATGCGGCGGTATCGTCCACGTTCCCTTTATGGTTTATGTGCTGAATTTCCCGGTGCACGTGGCCATTGCTACTTCTACCTGCATTCTGGCAGTTTCCTCGCTTGCAGGCTTAGTTTCGCATGCTATGCTTGGGCATATTGTGTGGACCAGCGGTCTGGCGATCGGTGCGGGTGCCTTTGTCGGTGCTCAGGGCGGTGTAGCCTTGGCGCAAAGGCTGCAGTCCGGCATTTTGATGAAGCTGGCGAGTGTGCTGGTGCTGATTACCGGCATTAAATTTTTGTTGGATGCTCTATAAAGTGCAAGGTGTTTATAATTAAATATAGTACAGTAATAAGAGTTCAGTTTTGCATAAAAATGTGAGGCCAGATGTTAAAGTAATGACATCCGTCAGTTGTAACAATGTCATTGTTATGAAGAATACAGTGATGTAAATACATTACGGGGATCCTGAAGATACGCAAAAGCAGTCGCTATCATCGTTGATGATAGAGCGACTGCTTTTTTGCTGCCTGCAGCAACGCTTCAGGCGTTGCTTAGCAGTATGGTTGTGTAAGCTGTGAAGAATACATATATTAAAACTGAACATAGTAAATTGATGAGAAATGAATATACTAATAAGCTCAGATGTAGGTATAATACTACACATAACCTATTATTTGCATATATTTTGGAGGTGTTCACAATGAACGAACGTTATAAATTAAATGCACAGCTGGCACAGATGTTAAAGGGCGGCGTAATTATGGATGTTACGACACTGGAGCAGGCGCGTATTGCGGAGGCAGCAGGTGCCTGCGCTGTTATGGCACTGGAAAAGATTCCTGCCGATATCCGTTGCAGCAGGCGGCGTAGCAACTCCTGCGGATGCAGCACTGATGATGCAGCTGGGTGCCGAGGGCGTATTCGTAGGCTCCGGTATTTTCAAATCCGGCGACCCGGCAAAGCGTGCGCAGGCCATTGTTAAAGCAGTAACCAATTTCAACGATGCAAAAATGCTGGCAGAGCTGTCCGAGGATTTGGGCGAAGCTATGGTTGGCATCAACGAGCCGGAAATTCAGCTGCTGATGGCGGAGCGTGGTAAATAATGAAAATCGGCGTTTTAGCACTGCAGGGTGCGTTTATTGAGCATGTGCAGGCCTTGCGTCAGCTGGGCGCGGAAGCTGTAGAGCTGCGTCAGTTGCCGGATTTGGAGCAGCCCTTGGACGGCATCGTCCTGCCGGGCGGCGAAAGTACGGTGCAGGGCAAGCTGCTGCATGAGCTTGGTATGTTTGCACCGCTGCAGAAAAAAATAGCGCAGGGCTTGCCGGTACTGGCAACCTGCGCAGGTATGATTCTGTTGGCGGAAAAGCTGACGAACGACAGCAAGTTGCACTTGGCCACTATGCCGATTACCGTGAAGCGTAATGCTTACGGCAGGCAGCTGGGCAGCTTTTTTACCGAGGCAGAATTCGGTAAGCTGGGCAAGGTGCCGATGACCTTCATCCGTGCGCCGTATATTGACAGCGTGGGGGATGGCGTAGAGGTGCTTGCTGCTGTAGATGAGCATATTGTGGCGGCACAGTACGGCAAGCAGCTGGATCTGGCCTTTCATCCGGAGCTTGACGTAGCCAAAAGCACGGGCATCCACGAATATTTTGTCAGCCTGTGTGTTGCGAAATAATTACAGCTTCAGATAAGGCTTCAGCACGGTAAACAGTGTGTCTAAGGCCGGATACAGCTTATCATCCGCCAGACCGGTGTAATTCATCAGCAGGGTGTGCGAGCTGTCGCCAACCTTTTCGTGATAATAGTCCGAAAGAAATTTAATCTGGATGCCCTTGGCTGCTGCAGCCTGCACAAGCTGAGAATCCTTGGCATCGGTAGCAAGATGCAGCAGAAAATGCAGACCGCTGTCCTCGCCTTCTACCGTAAGTGCGGGTGCAGCGTCGGACTGCGTGAGATACTGCAGCAGACGGTCGCGCTTGCTGCGGTAGTAGGTGCGCATTCTGTTGATGTGGCGTTCAAAATAACCGTCCTCGATAAATTTAGCGAGCGTAAACTGCTCAAAATTAGATACAGTACAGGAATAAAATCCGAGTTTCTCATAAAACAGCGATGCCAGGTGCGGTGGCAGCAGCATGTAGCTGATACGGAAGGTTGGTGCCAGCGTTTTGGAAAAGGTGTTGATATAGATAACCTTTTCTTCGGTATCAATGCTCTGCAATGGCGGAATAGGCTTGCCGAACAGGCGGAATTCGCAGTCGTAATCATCTTCGATGATATAACGGCTGCTTTTTTTTGCTGCCCAGTGCAGCAATTCGTAGCGGCGGCTGACAGGCATAACAATGCCGGTAGGGAACTGGTGCGAAGGGCTGATGTGCAGAATATCGGCACCGCTGTTTTCCAGAACATCGGCGCGGATACCATGGGCATCCATCGGCAGATAACGGCAGAAAACATCGTTGGCCTGATAAGCTGCTGCCAACTGCGGATAGCCTGGGTTTTCCAGCGCATAGACGTGGCTGCGTCCCAAAAGCTGTACGATAAGATTATACAGCGTCTGCGTGCCTGCGCCGATGATAATCTGCTCGGGCGCAATGTTCAGGCCGCGGAACTGGTAAAGATGACGGGCGAGCGCCTGACGCAGCGGCAAAACGCCGCCGGCGCTGGTGTCGCTGATGAGAGCGTGCTCGTCCGCTGTGGTGAGCGTGTTACGCAAAAGGCGTGCCCAGATGTTATAGGGAAAGGTGTCCGGCGGTACGCTGCTTTTGGCGAAGCTGACGCTTTGCGCCGTTGCTTGTGGTTTAAGTGACGGCGCTGCTTTGCGTTCTGCCTTTACCGGCAGAGGCTGCTGCTCAATGCGCGCTACGTAGTAACCGCGCTTGGGCTGCGAATAGATATAGCCTTCGACTACGAGCTGGGCGTAGGCATTTTCCACGGTGATGAGGCTGATGCCTAAATTTTTGGCCAGCATGCGCTTGGAGGGCAGCTTTTCCTCAGCATGGAGGACACCGTTGGTGATATCGTTTTTGATGCATTTGTAGAGATGAGCGTACATGCTCTCACCCTGTAAATCGGCAAAGCTGTAGGTTAGCATAGCAGAAAATCCTTTTTGACAGAAAAGCCAAGAAAATTTTTGACTATAGTGAAATTCGGTATATAGGATAAATTGATAAGTTCAGATGAAAATATGATACTATGTATCGGGAAAAAAGTAAAGCAGACGGAAAAATAGCCGAAAATAATAAAAAATTTGCTTATTCCTATCCGAAAAACGCTTTTAGGGTAGGGGCAAATTGCCGGGTTTACCTTATAATAAAATTACCAAAAATACAGTAACTGCAGGAAATGAGGTGCTAATATGAAAAATTTAAAAAAGCTGACACTGTTACATTCCAATGACCTGCATGGCGATTTCCTGGCTGAAAGAATTGATAATAAGCTCGTCGGCGGCGTATCCATGCTTTCCGGCTATATCAATAAGGTAAGGGAAGAAGAAGAGAATGTTATCTACTGCATCGCCGGGGATATGTTCCGTGGCTCCGTAATCGATGCGGAATACAAGGGCGTATCGACCATTGAGATTATGAATCTGCTGGGACCGGACGTTGTGACCATCGGTAATCACGAGGTTGATTACGGTCTGGCGCATCTGCTGTTTATCGAAAAGTGTGCTAACTTCCCGATTATCAATGCGAACTTTCACATTCGCACGAATAACAAGCGTCTTTTCCAGCCGTTTTATATCGCACATATCGATGGTATGAAGATTCTCTTCATCGGCATCATTACCGAGGACGTACTGGCGCAGACGAAGATGGATAAGGTAATCGGTTCCTTTGTAGATATCTGCGAGGCGGCAGAGGAAATCGGCCGTATTTGTAATACCTACAATCCAATCGATATCGATTTTACGATTATTCTTACGCATATCGGCTTCGAAGAGGATAAAAAACTGGCGGCAATGCTTGATCCCGCTTGGGGCGTTGACGTTATTATCGGTGGGCATTCGCATACCTTTTTGGAGCATCCGGTAAAGGTTAATGATATTCTGATTGTACAGGCCGGAACAGGCACGGACCAGATCGGTCGTTTTGATATCATGGTAGATACCGACCTGAATGCGGTCGATACTTATACCTGGTCGAACGTGCCTATCGATGAAACCCATTGCCCTCGTGATGAAAGCCTGGAAAACTTCATTATGCACTACAAGGATTTGACAGACAAAAAGTACGGCAGATTGGTTACCCGCTTTGCCCGCAAGCTGGAGCATCCTTCCCGAATTCAGGAAACTCCTCTTGGCAGCCTGGTAGCGGATGCGCTGCAGGAGAGCCTGGGCATTGATATTATGCTGATGGGTTCCGGTGCTATCCGCAGCTATAATCTGGGACCGGTAGTGCTGTACAGCGACTTTACCGAATGCTTCCCCTATGATGAAGCGGTGTATATGCTGCCGGTTACCGGTGAGCAGCTGACACGCATGATTAAGCGCTTCCTGCGCGAGGAGGCCTTTACCGGCGAGCATACGGAATTTTATCAGCTGTCGCAGGGAATGCATGTAGTATGGAGCCGCAGCGGCCAATGCTTCAAGGAGCTGACATTTGGGGGAAAACCCTTGGGAGCGCAGCAGATTTATAAGATTGGTCTGTGCAAATATCACTACAGCAGCCTGAAGCCGTTTTTGGATATTACGCTGGAGGAAGCCGAAGCCAACGGCAGAGTACGCGTGCTGGCGACTTCGTATCGTGATGTGATCGAGGAATACTTTATGACGCATCAGCATCTCAAACGTGAGCTTGAGGGACGTCTGATTATTGAGGACTAAAGGTAATATAATAAGCATAAAAAAGTATCGTCCCGGAAAAAAATGCCGGGACGATACTTTTTAGGGGGATGTAGGAAGAATAATATGTAAGATGTAAACAAGGCATCTGTAAGCTTAAGCTTTTGCCTAAGATATTAAGCATGATAGTAGCAAACAGTTTGCATCTGCTGAAGAGAGTATCTACAACAGCAAATTCTTCTGCCGTATGGTTGCGTACGCCCTGTACGCCGAGAGCACAGATTGTAGGAACGCCTGCAACTGTAGCATAGGCACTGTCGCTACCGCCGCCGACTGCTTTGGCTGTAGGTTGAGGTAAATTGCACTCTGCCGCTGCTTCCTGTACTAATTGGAGCAAAGCGGCTGTGCCGGGAACCTCGTCTATGGATTGGAATTCCGTAACAGTCTTGAGAACGGTTTTGGTATCGGGAACGTATTGCTTAGCCGCAATAGCCTGCAATTTGGGCAATACTTCTTCCAGTAAGGCATAGTCGGTATAGCGTGTGTCGCAGGTTAATTTTGCGTAGTCCGGTACTGCGTTGCTGACTGTGCCGCCTTCGAATAAACCTACGTTAAAGTTAATACCCTTGTCGAAATCAGTTAAGGCTTCGATATCAAGGCCCTTATGCATTAATTCAATGATGGCGCTGCGGCCGCTTTGCGGGTCATTGCCTACGTGTGCGCCGCGACCATAGGCTTCCATGGTAAATTCATATCTGCCCTTGCGTCTGGTGACAACACCCTGATCCAAGAAACCGGTTTCAAAGTTAAATGCTGCCAAAGCACCCTTGCTTTCCGCCAAAATTGTTTCGGAAGCATTGCTTAAGTAATGAGCTACTTCTTCATCGCCTGAAAGGATTACTTTAATACCATGCTTGGAATAATTATTTGCCAAAAGCACTTTTAAAGCTGTCAGCATGATAACAATGCCGCCCTTCATATCAAGGCAGCCGGGTCCGTAGGCTTTTCCGTCAACAATTTTAAACGGACGCTCTGCTACGGTGCCGTCTTTGAATACGGTGTCCATGTGGCCTAATAAAACGATAAAATCTTTACTGGTATCGCCGATTTTACCTACCAGTGTGTTGCCTGCTTTTTCAAATTCTACCTGGGTTGTAGCAAAGCCAAGTGTTTTTAAAATGGCTTCGATTTTTTGTGCGATGAAGTCAACGCCTGCTTTGTTGCCAGAACCGCAATCAACGTTAACTAATTCCTGCCAAAGCTGCAGCATGTTTTCCTTTTCATCGTCTATCTGTTGCCAAATTTTGTTTTTGTCTAATAATGTATCTGACATTGTTTTTGCCCCCTCAAAATAATAAAAGACTAATAAAGGCTAAGACCTTTATTAAAGAATACATCTTTTCGCCTAGTGTGTCAATAGGAGATATATGTGTATATAATTTAAAAATAAAAAGGCTAAGGTTACAGTTTGGTGCTGAACCTCAGCCTTTGGAGGAGTGTTTATAATTTTATTTTATATATTTTGCGTGGGCGTCCTTTTGTTTCAGACATTTCCGAGCGGATTTCTTTGGCATAACCATGCTCCGTAAGGCAGGTGAGAATGCGACGGGCGCTGCGGGGCAGGATTTGCAGTATTGTGGCAAGCTCCTGTGCATTAAGCTCATCGCGTCCGTAAATTTTCAACGCATGGCAAATTTTACTTAAAGTGGCTTGGCTGAGAGATGTCTTTTTGCTTACTTCTTCCAACTGTGCGGAGGCATACTGAAAATCTATCTGTTGTGCGCTTCCTAAAGGACCGCTGATTGTTTTGTCGTCAAGCACGACATACCAGCTGCCCTTTTTATCGGCGCAAGCATGCTTTAAGGCAATGACGGCATTATATTCAGCTTCGCGGGCACTGTTGCCTATGCCGATACCGCAGGCACGTAGGCTTTTGCTTAAATCGCGCAGAATCGGCAGTTCGGGAAGGCTGGTGAAGCTGTTGGTGAGCTGTTCCAGGCTGCCGCGCGTGGTGAAAATATAAAAATTACCTTCGTTGGCAGGCTTTAATGAGCCGCTGATGTTTTTGGTGTAGCTGATGAGCTTTTGTGAAATAGCAATTTCTCTGCTGTATAAGTCATCCACGGAATAAAAATTGTCTTTATCGCCCAGAAGATTGAAGCTGAATACCTGCACGGCAATCTGGCCTTCCCGGAGTTTTTTTATACGGAATTGAGTTAAAATTACGTTTAAAATATTGCGTACAGTAACACGTATAGGCATGATACAGAAAGCAGGGATACCGTGCTGCTCCAATAAGTTTTTGACAAAGTAGCTTCTGGTGACAGCAGCTTTAGTGATGCCCTTTTTAAAGAGTTCAAGATGAAAAGCAGCATATCCGTTGAGCGATAAGGCACCATGTTTATCGGATAAATGATTAATAACGTTATAGTTTATCTTCATATCCTCCAGAGCACGGGTAATGTCATAATAGGGGATTGTATCTATACTTAATTCATCGATTTTAAAGCCTTGGTAAATAGTAGTGCAGAGTGTTTTATAAAAGCTGGCACCGCAGTAAGGAATGTAGTAGACAGGCTTTTGTACTTTGCCCCAATTTTTTATATGCAGATAATTTATCTGGTCAAAGATGAGCCAGGAGTCAAAATCCTGTTGGTGGGTATCGATAATATTCAGTGTATGTGTTCCGTCGGCATCAATGAACGTAGCAATTTCGTAGTCATTATATTCTTCTATAACTTCCCGAAAGATATCTATGTTCTCTGCTTCGCCGATAACGCCTAACCTTATTTTCATGTGAACCTCCAAGGAATAAGAAGTGGATTGTTTGTTATTCCTTATTATAGAATATATTATACACTGAAAATAGTTTTGATAAAAGGATTTATTGCTGCTCTAATTCTTTTATCCTATCGATTGCAGCTAATCCGCAGCCGATACCGTGGTCATGCAGCGCCAACAGCTTATGCGGCTTGATATCAAATTTATCCATTGTAAGGGGTATCTGCGGACGGATGATGACAGCCTTGCCTTCGCGTTCCATTTTTTCGACAGCCTCCAGCTGCTCGTTGTAGAGCTTGGGGCGCTGTTCCATGATTTCCCAAAGCTTAGGATATTTTTTGTATACTGATTTGAGCAGGAACTTGGGTACGCCTTTTTTCTTGCGGTAGCCTTCGTTGCGTGTGAGCACAACAATCAGCTTTTCATAGCCTGCGTCGAGTGCTTTTTGGTAGGGAATGGGTGCCAGCAGCGCACCGTCGAGCAGCGCACGTCCTTCATGCTTGACAACAGGTGCAACGAAAGGCATGGAGGAAGAAGCGCGCACAGGAATAAAGTCCTGACCCATTGCTTCCTGATCGTACCAGACGCTTTCGCCGTTGACGATATCGGTAGCAGCTACCTGCAGTACGCCGGGATAGGCGCGGTAGGCTGCATAGTCAAAGGGGAGCAGTTGCTTGGGAAGCTCCTTGAAGATAAAGTCAAAGCCGAAGATGCTGCCGCTTTTAATCCAGTTGCGCACGCTGAAGTAACGCTTATCGGTGACGTAGTGCTCGATAATCTGACGTGTGCGCAGCGGTTGGGCAGACATATATGATAAAATATTGCAGGCTCCGGCAGAAACGGCGGTGATGTAGGGAAAGGTGAACTGATGCGCCAAAAAGGCTTCAAACACACCGGCGGAAAACATTCCCCGCATGCCGCCGCCCTCCAGAACGAGAGCTGTTTTTTGTAAATGCATAGTAAAGTCCTCCTAATTGCTATTATACACTAGCGGTAGAGAAATACCAATAGCAGATGGAACTGGAAATGTAAAATATCGGTGAGCAAAGCGTTTAGGCTCCGTCCGTATAATAATGCAGTCACAATGTTGCAAGACGGCAAAACGACCTGTTGAAGTCTATTCCGAGAACTAAACTTCAGCAGGTCGTTTAATATAACGCCTTATTCTTATCTGTACTTATTAGTGTGTTTCTTCTTGGTGTGCTGCTCGCGGTAGTCTGCCTGCACCTGATATACCTGATAGATATACAGAGCGCACAGGGGAATAGCGACAATCAGGCCTAACCAGCGGTTATTGAAGAAGTAACTGCCGGCCATGCCGCCGAGTAAGCTAATGATAAGTACAATCAGCATATTAACCTTGATTTTCATTAAATATTTTTTCATTATATATTCCTCCCAGGTTTTATAATCAGTGTAATGTGTTATTGCCTGCGCAATCAAAGCAATTGCGGTACAACGATATTTTCAAGGGGAACTTTTTCCGGACGGAAAAGCAGCAGCAGCTCTGCTGCGGTAAGAGGTTCCGGCTTGGGCAGCTGGCCTGCAAGATAGGCCAGAAGGCCGATAATAGGCTCCGGACTGCCGAAGTGCTGCCTGAGGGCGGCGATTTCCAGATCACCGTCGCGTTTGGAAAGCCTACGGCCTGCGGCATCCGTAAGCAGCGGAATGTGGCAGAAGGACGGCGGCGTAAGATTCAGCAGACGGTAAAGATAAAGCTGCACCGGTGTGGAGCTGAGCAGATCGCAGCCACGTACTACCTGATTTACGCCCATGAGCGCATCGTCGATGACAACAGCCAACTGGTAGGCGTACACTCCGTCGCTGCGGCGCAGGATAAAGTCACCGCATTCGTGCGCCAGGTTGGCCTGCTGCCTGCCGTAGTGCATATCCGTAAAGGCGATAAGCTCGTCGGCAACTTTGATGCGCCAGGCGGGACGGCGCTGCTGCATTTTGGCGCTGCGCTGTGCTGCCGTCAGCTTGCGGCAGGTGCCAGCATAAATAATACGTCCGTCGCTGGCGTGCGGTGCTTCGGCGGCGTGCAGCTCGCTGCGGCTACAAAAGCAGGGATAGACAAGCCCCTGCTGCTGTAAAAGGTCGAAGCAGTGCGCGTAGATATCGCAGCGGCGGCTTTGGAAAAAGCTGTCGCTGTCAGCGCTGCAATACGCACCCTCGTCCCACGTCAGCCCCAGCCATTCCAGCTCGCGCGCTAGTGCATCGGCCTTGGCGAGGGAACAGCGCTGCGGGTCCAGGTCTTCGATGCGCAAAACTATTTTGCCGCCGCTGCTTTTGGCATAGAGCCAGGCCAGCAGGCTGCAGAAAACGTTTCCCAAATGCAGAAAGCCGCTGGGGGTAGGCGCAAAGCGTCCTACGACAGGCGTATTGTCCACTGTCACTATTTCTCACCACCTTGACCGAATATCAATATATACTCTAATATTTTACCATAAACTCTCCTGCTTTGCTCAGGAGATTAGTCAGTATGAAGGAAAAAGTTTACTGTAGCGGAGATTTCACTATAATCTCACTGTTTCGCCCGTCCGCTTTGCTGTATAATGTAATTATAAAAAGTAAATTGCTTTGTAAGCTGCATAAATGAGGTGAGAAAATGACAGAGCGTTTGGATGAACATAAAATGAAATATGCTGTTGATACGGATAAAGAGGCGGAGGATATCTGCCGCTGGGCTGCTGCCCGTGCCGGTGTAATCGTTGTTGCTCCGGTAGTAGGAACGATGACGCTGATGGCGAACGAGGTTTATATGATTACCCGTCTGGCCAAGCTGCGTGGTATCAAGCTTTCCGAAAGTGCTGTGCTGGGACTTTTAGGTTCGCTGGGCGGTGCCTTTGTGGGGCAGACGTTGGCAACGCTGATTCCCTTTGCACCGGTGCAGATTCCCGTGGGCATGTCGGTGACCTACGCTGTGGGCAAGGTGGCGAATGCCTGGCTGGAAGCAGGCTGTCCGGAGGATTTGTCTGCCTTTAAAACAACCTATGAGGAGGCACGCATCGAAGGCATCAAAATGCTGGGAGAGCTGAAGAATATGGCCTGCAAGGATAAGCCGCTGGGCGATGAAAGCCGTCGCTTTGAGGTGGATGACGATTCGCCGGCAAATAAAAAGGTCGACGATTTGCTGCGTAAGGTAAAGGGCGTGTTGAAGAAGGATTGAGACACCTGCTTATGCCGGTAGTGTAGTTATTATGCTGCCGGCTTTTTTATAATTCTTTTCCCAAGTTAAGGAGATTTGTTGTATAATATATAATTGAGAAAATATTTTTATGTGAGGTCTGACTATGCGCTTAAGAAAAAAACCATGGATTGAAGAAGCTATGAAGGAAGTGCAGGGAGAATACGTTTTCCTGCATGATATCGATAAGTTCAAGGGACATTGGCAGGAGATGTTCCCTGGCAAACGTCTGTGTCTGGAAATTGGCTGCGGCAAGGGACGTTTTACCATCGGTATGGCAGAGCTGTATCCGGATAAGGCCTTTATTGGCATTGAAACACAGCATGATATTGCCTATTTCCCCGCTAAGGCAGCGAAGGACAAAGAGCTGACGAATGTTAAAATCATTTGTGCTAATGCCGAAAACCTGCTGGACTGGTTTGAGCCCGGCGAAATCAAGGAGCTGTATCTGAATTTCAGCGACCCCTGGCCGAAGGCTCGTCATGCCAAACGCCGTCTGACGCACCACAACTTCCTGGCATTGTACAAGCAGCTGTTGGGCGAGGGCGGTCACCTGCGCTTTAAAACGGATAACCGCGCTCTGTTTGATTTTTCCGTAGAGGAATTCAAGGAGTTCGGCCTGCAGATTATTGCTTTGAGCTATGACCTGCATCATTCCAAATATGAGAACCCTGTACAGACAGAATATGAGCAGAAATTCAGTGCGCTGGGAACGCCAATCAATTTCTGCGAGGTAGTTTTTTAATTAGGTCTTTGCCATGAAGAAGAGATTTTTGTTATGGGACAATCCCCGTCAAGCTATTTTTACTCTTATGGCCGTACTTTTGCTGCTAGGTGGTATCAATGTGTTCAGTGCCAGCTCGTATGATAACGGGCTGTCTTATCTGCTTCGCTATTACCTTTGTGCTGTGCTGGGTTTTGTGGGAATTTATTTTATCCGTAAAATAGGCTACAAAAGGTTGCTGAATAAAAGATTTCTGTGGATATGCTATTGCATAGTGCTGGTTATGCTGGTAGTGGTGCATTTTTGGGGAGCAGCCAATAAGGGTGCTACACGCTGGATTTATATCGGTTCTTTTTCTATCCAGCCGTCAGAGATAGCC
>ULRV01072429.1_pt1 | contig 12032 bp, 9 predicted proteins | sample 1955791 | NCBI WGS metagenome assembly ULRV01 (sample SAMEA4835692, study PRJEB28245) | human gut metagenome | biome: gut microbiome; material: fecal sample | place: Denmark | collected 2008 | reverse complement strand
AGTATTGGCTTCTCCACCTCCATAAACAGCCTCAAATGCATTGCACTGAGTAAATCTTGCGTTGTTCTCAGGAGAGAGACGAAGCATAATTTCACCAAATGTAACAATCTTATCTTTCATTTTTCTTAATCCTTTCTCAATATCAGATTTCCTAAAATAAATATACAAGAATGTATTTTAGCACATTATGGCGAAAAATGGGAGTAAAATGTTCTTGATTTGATACATATTTTTTACTATAGTTACATGTGAAGTAAATATGTGCGTGAAGATTTATAATCTTTTGTACACATTTGAAAGGATTGAATAATGTTAAGAAATGTTTCATTAGAAGATATATCGGATGGTAAGCTGTATACTGAGAATGACCTTGTGCGTGTTGATACTAACTCGTGTAAGGGCTGTCAGACTGTATGCTGCCAGAATATGGGAAGTACGATTGTGATTGACCCATATGACTGTTACAAGCTCACAACCGGATTAGGGAAAACATTTGAACAGCTTACGATGAACGAGCTTGAGTTAAATGTTGTGGATGGTCTTATTATGCCTAACTTAAAAATGCAGAAATCAGACGGAAGATGTGCTTTTCTTCGTGAAGATAATCTGTGCAATATACATACGATAAGACCGGGAATATGCAGAATGTTCCCACTTGGAAGATACTGGGAGGATGAGACACATTTTAAATATATTGTGCAGAAGGGCGAGTGTAATAAAGATAATCTCTCGAAGATTAAACTAAAAAAATGGCTTGGCATAGAGGGACTTGCGGAGTATGATTCTTATATTGTCAGATGGCATGAGTATGTGAAGCAGCTTCAGGCGGCACTGCCGGGACTTTCAGAGGATAATGTGAAGATTCTTAATACATTTAACTTAAGAGTGTTCTACATGACGACATATGCCGGATGTGCTGATGATAAGGCATTTTATGCGGAATTTGACAGAAGACTTGCGATGGCTAAGGAAAAGCTGGGACTGATGTAGGATTGGTTCGCAGGTGACAGAAAGGAAGATTGATTTTATGAAGACAGATTTATTTCATATAGGAAAGTTCGTAATTCATGGATACGGACTTATGATTGGTATAGGTTTTGTGTTGGCACTGCTTGTTGGCGAGTACAGGGCTAAGAAAATGGGAATGAAAGAGGAGGCTCTTATTGATATTGCGATAATTGCGGGAGTATCGGGATTTCTTGGAGCAAAGCTGTTGTATATAATAGTGAGCTTTAAGGATTTTATAGAAGATCCTATAGGTGTGCTTGGCTCATCGGGATTCGTTGTTTATGGCGGACTTATTGCAGGTGTGCTGTGTAACCTTATATATGTAAAGATTAAGAAGTTATCATTCCTTGAGTATTTTGACCTGGTAATGCCGGAGATAGCGCTGGCACAGGGCTTTGGGCGAATCGGCTGTTTCCTTGCAGGGTGCTGTTACGGAAGACAGACAGATGCAGCCTGGGGAGTTGTTTTCCCGGCTGGTTCACTTGCACCATCAGGAGTTAAACTGATTCCTACACAGCTTATATCATCGGGGGCAGATTTTCTTAATATGGCGTTTCTTATGATAATAGCAGCTAAGTTTTCTTATACTGCTGTTATGAAGCGCAAGGCTGACGGTAAGGAAACTGCCGGAAAGCATATGGCAGCAGGTAATATTGGATTCTTATATTGCATAACTTACGGACTTGGAAGATTTGCAATTGAGTTCTTAAGAAACGATTACAGAGGTGAGGTCGGAATATTCTCTACATCGCAGTTTATATCTCTTTTCATCGTGTTACTTGGTGTAGTTGCGATGGTTGTTAATCATAAGTTAAAAAATGCGGACAGATAGAAATACTAATATGGACTAATCAGCGTTGTATTATAAATTACACTGGCTGGTTAGTCTTTTTTATTGCCTTTTAATCTGCAATGTATTAATAAAAATACACAATTTATTAAAATGTGACAAATAATGCTGGACAATTTGTTAAAAAATTGTTAATATGTAAACATAATAAAGCGAACGACAATTTAATACATGGAAATTAGTACATTTTAGTTAATATAATAAATATTTGTATATCTGGGGAATGTTTATTATTAGAATCTGAGAAGGTAGAATATGGAGAAATATATTGGAAAATCAGTATATAAGGGTACTGCCATCGGACCAGTTAATGTTCTAAAGAAAAGTGAAAGTCTGATTAAGCGTGTACATGTTGAGAATGTTGATGAAGAATTAAAGCGTCTGGACAAAGCTAAAGAAAAGACGCTTCAACAGCTTGCCAGGCTGTATGATAAAGCATTAAAGGAGGTTGGTAAAGTCAATGCAGAGATATTTGAAGTGCATCAGATAATGCTTGAAGATGAAGATTATCAGGATGCTATTCATAATATGATATGCAATGAGAATGTTAATGCAGAATATGCGGTGTCAATAACAGGAGATAATTTTGCTGACATGTTTGCTAATATGGATGATGATTATATGAGAGCACGTTCAGCGGATGTAAAGGATATATCTAATCGTCTGGTGAGTAATTTGAGCGGTGAAGAGCAGCCTGACTGGGAAAACACAGAGCCATCAATTATTGTGGCAGATGATTTGACACCGAGTGAAACTGTACAGATGGATAAGAATAAGATTTTAGCATTTGTGCTGGTACATGGTTCGGCTAATTCCCATACAGCAATTCTTGCAAGAATGATGAATATTCCGGCATTAATTGGTGTACCAATTGAGTTAGAATCCTTACACAATGGAGTTAATGCAATTGTAGACGGTCAGGATGGAATTTTTTACCTGAATCCGGATGAGAATCAGATAGCACAGGCTAAGGAAGCCCAGCAGAAGGAACAGGAACAGAAAAAACTGCTTGCTAATTATAAAGGAAGAGAGTCAGTCACAAAGAGTGGCAGAAAGATTAACCTTTATGCGAACATTGGAAATGTATCTGATGTTGCTTATGTATTAGAAAATGATGCTGAAGGAATAGGATTATTCAGAAGTGAGTTCCTGTATCTTGGAAGAGATGAACTTCCTGATGAAACAGAACAGTTTAATGCCTATCGTCAGGTATTACAGATGATGGCAGATAAAAAAGTAGTTATTCGTACACTTGATATTGGGGCAGATAAAAAAGCAGATTATCTTGGACTTGGCAAGGAAGATAATCCTGCGTTGGGTTATCGTGCCATAAGAATATGTCTGGAGCAGCCGGATATATTCAAAACACAGTTGAGAGCATTATTAAGAGCTGCTAAATATGGTAATTTATCTATAATGTATCCAATGATTATTTCTGTGGAAGAAGTTGTAAGTATTAAGAAGATTGTTGCTGAGGTGGCAGAGGAACTGGAGAATGAGAATATTCCATATGAGATTCCAGAGCAGGGAATTATGATAGAGACACCAGCGGCAGTTATGCTAAGTGAGGAACTTGCAGAGCTTGTAGATTTCTTTAGTATAGGTACTAATGACCTTACACAGTATACACTTGCAATTGACAGGCAGAATAACAGACTGGACAGATTTTATAATCCGCATCATGAGGCAGTTCTCAGGATGATTGAGATGACCATACAGGGAGCACATAAGCATGGCAAATGGGTAGGAATCTGCGGAGAACTTGGAGCAGATACCACTCTTACAGAGAGATTTATTAAGATGGGTATAGATGAGCTTAGTGTATCGCCATCAATGGTACTTGGTGTTCGTAGCAGAATATGTGAAATGGAGTGATAAGTGATGAAAATATACAAAGCAAAAGATTATGCTGATATGAGTAGAAAGGCAGCTAATATTATATCAGCACAGATTATTATGAAGCCGGAATGTGTACTTGGACTTGCGACTGGTTCAACGCCAGTTGGGTTATATAAGCAGTTAGTAGAATGGTATAAAAAAGGTGACTTGGATTTTTCAGCAGTTAAGACTATTAATCTTGATGAGTATAAGGGACTCAGTCAGGACAATGATCAGAGTTATTATTATTTTATGCATAAGAATTTATTTGATAATGTGAATATATCAGTTGATAATACTCATATTCCTAATGGAATGGAGCAGGATTCGGAAAAAGAATGTAACAGATATTCTGAACTGATTAAGTCTCTTGGTGGTATTGATTTACAACTTCTTGGAATAGGTCATAATGGACACATAGGATTTAATGAACCATCAGATTCATTTGAAAAACAGGTTCATTGTGTTGATTTAACAGAATCTACAATAGAAGCTAATAAGAGGTTTTTTGAATCAGCAGAAGATGTTCCAAGACAGGCATACACAATGGGAATCAAGACAATAATGCAGGCAAAGAAGATTCTGGTTGTTGCAAGTGGAGAAGATAAAGCACAGATTGTGAAAGAAGCCTTTTTTGGACATATTACACCATATGTTCCTGCATCAGTTCTGCAGCTGCATAATGATGTAACACTGGTAGCAGATGAAGCAGCTCTTAGTAAGATTTATTAAAGCATATTAACTTGGTGAATAGAAAGTTGTGAAGATATGATTATAAAGAATGCTGATGTTTATACACAGGATAATGTATTTGTTAAGGGAGATGTCGTTGTAGATAACGGCACATTCACCAAAGTGCTGGAAGCCCCTGATTATGTTGACAATGAAGTAGTAGATGCTACAGGACTTAAGATGATTCCAGGACTTGTTGACATTCATTTTCATGGATGCAAAGGCGCAGATATGTGTGATGGAACTAAAGAGGCACTTGATATAATTTCGCGGTATGAGGCTTCTGTCGGAGTGACGAGTATATGTCCGGCAACCATGACGATAGCTAAGGAAGAACTTGTTGAAGTTATGAAGAATGCCGGAGAGTATTCATATAATGGTGGAGCCCATCTGGTAGGAATTAATATGGAGGGACCTTTTATAAGTCCACAAAAAAAGGGTGCACAGGCAGCAGAGAATATTATGCATTGTAATTATGAGTATTTCTGTGAACTCCAGAAAGCTGCAAATGATTTAATAAAGATTGTTGATATTGCACCAGAAGAGCCGGGTGCGATGAATTTCATAGATAAAGTAAAAGATAATGTTGTGGTGTCGATTGCTCATACAGCAGCGGATTATGATACTGCGATGGAGGCAATTCAACATGGTGTAACTCATGCAACACATTTATACAATGCAATGCCCCCTATGAATCATAGAAAGCCTGGTGTTATAGGTGCAGTAAGAGATTCATATCAATGTCATGCAGAACTGATATGTGATGGAGTTCATATTCATCCATCAGTAATACGGGCAACATTTGCTATGTTGGGTGCGGGACGCATAATACTAATCAGTGACAGCATGAGAGCAACAGGATTAGAGGATGGCGAATATACTCTTGGAGGACAGCCTGTAGTGGTAAAAGGTAATCTGGCAACATTACATGATGGAACAATTGCCGGATCAGCAACTAATTTAATGGATTGTCTTCGATATGTCGTTAAAAAAGCAGGGATTTCATTAGAAACAGCTGTTATGTGTGCAACAGAGAATCCGGCAAAGGAAATTGGTATATATGATAAAGTCGGAAGTATTTCTGTAGGAAAACAAGCAGATTTCGTGCTTATTGATGAGGAATTGAATATTAAGAGAGTATATATTGATGGAAAGGAGATAATATGCTAGGTTTTTTCAAAGGAAAGTCAAAGGATAATATTATTTATTCTCCATGTAAAGGAAAAGTGGTGCCAATTACTGAAGTTTCAGATCCAACATTTTCAGAAAAGGTTCTTGGAGATGGATTTGCAGTAATCCCTTCTGAAGGAAAGATATATGCTCCGGCAGATGGTGAGATTTCAATGGTGTTTGATACTCTTCATGCTGTGACAATGACAACCAGTCAGGGAACAGAATTACTGATACATATTGGGCTGGATACGGTAACGCTCAAGGGAGAACCATTTATTTCACATGTTTCAGGTGGTCAGCAGGTAAAAAAGGGTGATTTACTTTTAGAGGCTGATCTTGAAAAAATAAAGTCGGCAGGATTGGATACGATTACACCAGTCCTTATATGCAATACCGACGATTATAATAAAATTAATCTAATAAAGGAGGGTGAGGTATCTATTGATGATGAAGTTCTGAAAATATCATAATTACTCAGGATTTCACAATGCGCGTGATTGGGATAACCCCGATTAATAATGATTTAAAGGAGGAGAAAAGTATGAAATTTCTTCAAAAACTGGGAAAAGCGTTAATGCTTCCTGTGGCAGTACTGCCTATATGTGGTATCCTTATGGGTATCGGTTATATGCTGTGTCCAGAAGCTATGCAGGGTGGAGATATTCAGGGCGCAGCTGATATGATTGGTCTGTTTCTTGTAAAAGCTGGTGGAGCTTTAATTGATAACATGGCAATCCTTTTTGTAATTGGTGTCGGTGTAGGTATGTCAGATAAAAATGATGGTACCGGAGGAATTGCGGCACTTGCTTCGTGGCTTATGATGACAACACTTCTTTCTACAAAGTTTGTTACAGTAATTATACCTTCTATAGCAGACAGTGCAACTAAAACTCTTGCATTTAACAAGATTGAGAATCCATTTATTGGTATTCTTGCTGGTATAATCGGTGCTATGTGTTATAACAAGTTTAAAGATACAAAATTACCAAACTGGTTATCTTTCTTTAGTGGAAAACGATGCGTAGCAATTGTTTCAGGAGTAGTATCAATTCTTGTATCTGTTGTGTTATTATTTGTATGGCCATTACTGTTCAGCGCATTAGTAAGCGTTGGTAAGGCAATTGTAAAGCTTGATATTGTTGGTGCAGGTATCTATGCATTCTTGAACAGATTGTTAATTCCTACCGGATTACATCATGCGTTGAACAACGTATTCTGGTTTGATACTATCGGACTTGGAGATTTACAGCACTTCTGGGCAGGACAAACATCAAGTGATGTTTCATGGAGTCTTGGAATGTATATGTCAGGCTTCTTCCCATGTATGATGTTTGGTGTTCCTGGTGCAGCTTTAGCTATGATTAAATGTGCAAAGCCAGCTAAGAAAAAAGTAGCTATAGGACTTGTTGCTTCTGCAGCATTATGTGCATTTATCTGTGGTGTTACAGAACCATTTGAATTTGGTTTCATGTTCCTTGCTCCTGGACTCTATGTTATCTATGCACTTCTTTATGGTATATTTACAATGATTACAGTTGCATTAGGCTTCAGAGCAGGATTTAGTTTCTCAGCAGGTGCTACTGACCTGTTATTCTCATCATCTCTTCCGGCAGCACAGAAGACATGGTTGATAATTCCTCTTGGTATAGCAGCATTCTTCGTATTCTATTTTGTATTCTTATTTGCCATTAAGAAATGGGATTTAAAGACTCCTGGCAGAGAAGATGATGATATAGAAGCAGAAAAGAAAGTTGAACTTGCAAGTGACGATTATACAGCAATTGCAAAGACAATTCTTGAAGGCTGTGGCGGAAAAGAGAATATTGCAAGCATAGATAATTGTATTACAAGACTGAGACTTGAAGTAAAGGATATTACACTTGTTAATGATAAGGTTATTAAATCAGCTGGTGTTGCTGGTGTTATGAAACCTGGAAAGACATCTGTACAGGTTATTATAGGAACTAAGGTACAGTTTGTTGCGGATGCATTTTCTAAGCTTTGTGAATAATTAAAATGTTAAAATAAAGATAATATAAAAATCCCCGGTAAGACTGCCAGAACAGCAGCTTATCGGGGATTATTTCATGTGTTACTTTACCATGCTTAAAAATTCTTCATCAGATATCTTAGAATTCATTACAGCATTCTTAATTGCAGCGGACATAACGCGGGCAGCAAGTGTTCCTGCGAAGTTGATATCAACATGTACAGCTTCACCGTTGCCTCGTTTTGCAGTGCTTGCAGCATATATTGTATCTCCGTCTGCCATTGTGCCGACCGGATTAATGCAGCGTGCATACGCATTTCTTGCCATAGATGCAATCTTGTTAAGTTCAGCCTTGTTAAATGCAGCGTTGGTTATAATCGCACCGATTGTTGTGTTGCCAGTGAACATATCGCGAGGTGCCATGAACTGATAGAGCGTTTCTTCGCAGCTGATATATTCTGTTCTGTCAGAATTCTTAAGTCCGGCAAGCTTTTTACCGGTTTCGTAATCTGATATATCACCAAGTGCATTTACAACAACAATTGCTGTCATTGTAAATGTGCCTGCCTTCACTGAATATATTCCAAGTCCTGACTTTTCAGCCTGCTTCATTCCCATAATCTTGCCGACAGTCGCACCTGTTCCGGCACCGATACAGCCCTGAACGGGGTCGTTGCTATCCGAATTGGCAGCGGTGGAAGCATCAGTATTGACAACACCGGCCTTCATAAGTGCCTTAATGCAGGCCTCATATCCCATAGTACTGTCCGGGCGTACTTTAGAGCTTCCATATCCAAGATCAAATATGCATGACTGGCATACAAGCGGAACAAGTGAAACGCCTGTGTTATATCCTATACCATGTTCTTCAAGACATGTCATAACTCCGTCAGATGCGGCAAGACCGTATGCTGAACCGCCTGACAGCACGATGGCATTAATCGGATTGTCAGCAGTCATAGGCATAGTAAGAGGTGTTTCTCTTGATGCCGGACCGCCACCGCTAATGTCACAGCCTGCTGTAGCTCCGTCTGGAAAATATATAACAGTTACACCAGTGCCAGCTTCCTTATTGGAAGCATGACCTAATCTAAAATCATTAATATCATTAACTGAAATCTCTGTAAACAAAACTAATCCTCCGTTGATTAATGTCCGATTTATTCAATCAAAGTGACTGACTAATTCTGGTTAAGCTTAAGTGCAGCATATAATGCACGGGAAACCACACTAGCAACAATAAAGCAGATTCCTGCCTCAATAAGTCCCTGAACACCAACAAATAATACTACGAATATAAGTGGGTTCTTAGCTCCGAGTGCAGTAACGAAGGCCTGTACATAATCTGTATTATAGAAGAAGAGAACAAGTGAACTCATGAATAATAAAGTATTAAGTAAAGGACAGCAGAGGCTTGCTATATAATAAGAAAATTTCTTAACTCCATTAATACTGTGAAGTCCCTTGAATATAAGTCCTGTAAGGAAGCCTTCAAGAGTTCTTGTTACTACTGTTGTTACAAATGTACCAAATGGATTAATTCCGAGAAGAACAGTTCCCATTGCGCCTCCAACGAAGCACTGATAAAAGCTTGTAAGTCCGAATGTCAGACCACAGATTAAACCGCCGACAGGTCCTAAGATGATAGCACCTACAGCTACAGGAACAGTTAAAAGGGTGATAGAAAGTCCAGGGGTACGGATGTAGCCTAATGGGGTCAGTGACATAACGAGTATGACCGCAACCATAAGTGCCAGCTCCACCATGTACTTAGTGTTGAACTTCGTTGCAGAAGTTCGAGTTGCATTGATAGTATTCATATTGTCTCCTTTGCGGAAAGGTATGCAGCCCTTCCGGCTTGTTAAGATACATCTCCGAAAAACGGATGACGTTCGCGCGTATAATAACATATATATTGTTATTATTCAAACATTCTTTATAAATTATTTATAAAAATACATTTGACATTAATTTACTATGATGAAAATCGGTGTTAATATAAGAAACGCTTATTTATTATTGAAAGCAGATTTTTTGAAAATATTTATTAATAAAGATGGGAGAGTGTTTATGAGCAGAATTATTAAAAATGTGCTGCCATACTGGAAGTCGATAGTGCTGGTATTTGCACTGCTTATTGTTCAGGCAGTGTGTGACTTGTCGCTTCCTGCGTATACTTCAGATATCATTGATACAGGTATACAGAATGGAGGCATAGAGCATACTGTGCCAGAAAAGATTACTAAGGAAGAATTTGACACTGCGAAGCTTTTTATGACAGAGGAAGAAGCACAGCTGTGGGAACAGTCGTATTCTTATAATGAAGATGATAATGTCTATGAATTAAGTGTCAAAGGTTCTAAGAACAAGACTGATTTAGACGACACACTTTTTACAGCACTTATAATTAACAACCAGATGTCTTCAGTGACTGAAAGTGCATTCAAGAGCCGTATGGCAGAGCAGATGCATGTAAGTGAGGAGCAGCTGTCCAATGTTTCAGTAGAAGATATTGGAAAGTCTATGGGCGTGGAACTCACTACATTTACACAGATGATGGAAGATTCGGATGGTAATGAGGTTGAAACTACATGTGTGGATATGAGACAGATAGTGAAGGCAATGTATAGTGCAGGGGCTATGAGTAAGGATGATATCCTTTCTATGAGAAGTGAATTCCAGAAGACTATTGATACTATGGGAAAGACTCTTGTTTCGTCTATGGGCGTTGCTTATGCAAAGAGCATGGATGCCAAGGCAGGAATGGACATGGATTCTATTCAGACTAAGTATCTGTGGGCAGCTGGTCTTAAGATGGTTGCCATGGCACTTCTTATGGCGGTTACTTCTGTATGTGTAGGCTTCCTTGCATCAAGAGTTGGTGCAGGTGTTGCAAGAGATATGAGAGGAAAGCTGTATTCTAATGTCATGGGATTCTCTAATGCTGAGATGGACAAATTCTCTACAGCGTCACTTATCACAAGAACAACTAATGATGTACAGCAGGTTCAGATGGTTACGGTTATTATGCTGAGAATGATTCTGTATGCACCAATTCTTGGCGTCGGAGGAATTATAAAGGTTGTTGGAACGGGAGCCGGCATGGGCTGGGTTATAGTTATGGCTGTTGCGGTTATCATTGCATTTGTAATGCTTCTTATGGTAATTGCGATGCCTAAGTTCAAGCTTATGCAGAAGCTGGTAGATAATGTCAATCTTGTATCCAGAGAGATTCTTACAGGTCTTTCTGTAATAAGAGCCTTTGGAAGAGAGAAGAAGGAAGAGGAAAGATTTGATGAAGCTAATAAGAAGCTTACTAAGACAATGCTCTTTACTAACAGAACAATGACATTCATGATGCCAAGCATGATGTTTATCATGAATGGTTTGTCAGTTCTTATCGTGTGGGTTGCCGCACACAGAATTGATGCCGGAGTTATGCAGGTAGGTTCTATGACTGCATTTATAACATATTCGATGCTCATAGTTATGTCATTCCTTATGCTTACAATGATGTCTGTAATGCTTCCAAGAGCGATGGTTGCAGCTGACCGTATAGATGAAGTTATTAATACACATTCTTCAATAGAAGACTCTGAGAATCCTGAGACAATTGAGTCTGCAAAGGGTGTAGTTGAGTTTAATCATGTTAACTTCATGTATCCGGGTGCTAAAGCGAACGCACTTGAGGATATTACATTTAAAGCAGAGCCGGGTAAGACTACAGCTATTATAGGAAGTACGGGCTGTGGAAAGTCAACGCTCGTTAATCTTATTCCAAGATTGTATGATGTTACTGGAGGAAGCATTACTATTGATGGTCATGATATAAGAAATATTTCTATGCATGACTTAAGAAGTGAGCTTGGTTATGTACCTCAGAAGGGAATGCTTTTTTCTGGTACTATTGCAAGTAACTTAAGATTCGGTAATCCTGATGCAAGCGATGAAGATGTCGTTAAGGCAGCACAGATTGCACAGGCAACTGAGTTCATTGATAATAAGGCTGAGAAGTATGACAGTCCTATAGCACAGGGCGGTACTAATGTTTCAGGCGGTCAGAAGCAGAGACTTTCTATTGCCAGAGCAATAGCAAAGCACCCAAGAGTGTTTATATTTGATGACAGTTTTTCAGCACTTGATTTAAAGACTGACGCAATTCTTCGTAAGGAGCTTGCTGCAAATGTGTCTGATGCCACTGTTATTATTGTAGCTCAGCGAATCAGCACAATCCTTCATGCAGATCAGATTCTTGTTATGGATGATGGTAAGATTGTTGGCAAGGGAACGCATGAAGAACTTATGAAGACATGTGAGACATATCAGCAGATTGCAAGTTCACAGCTTTCTGCTAAAGAGCTTGGAAAGGAGGCCTAGTCAGTATGGAAGATAATAAAAATA
>ULRV01058636.1_pt1 | contig 12122 bp, 7 predicted proteins | sample 1955791 | NCBI WGS metagenome assembly ULRV01 (sample SAMEA4835692, study PRJEB28245) | human gut metagenome | biome: gut microbiome; material: fecal sample | place: Denmark | collected 2008 | reverse complement strand
TCACATGCAACTAATCGCTATTTTATCCCGAACTGGGGTAAGTCTTCAACGGTACGCCGTCAGAAGGTCACAGCTCCGCCCTGCCAGGCGACACGTTGTCGGCTGATACCATTGGCTTCGATTCCAATTGATAGTTCATTTATTCAATCGTTTTTCATGAGAAAAATACTGTTGCTTCTGCTTGCTTTCGTCAGTCTCACTTTGACCTTGAAGGCGCAGACGCAGTCCCTGGAGGACCTGAAGCTCCAGTTGGAGCAGACCGACACCCTGTATGAGGCTGAGAAGTATGACGAGGTCCTCGAAATCTGCCTGTCCATTGGGCGCAGTACGGAGCGGTGTGACTCGGAGCAGGAGCGCACCGTCTATGTACGCAGCCAGATTTTGGCGTGCCGTTGCTATGACCAGCTGGAGCGGTATCAGGAGGGATACGAACTATCCAAGCGGTTGATGGCAACCCAGTTGACCGACGAGGAGAAAAAAGAACTGTCGGATGCTTATGTGAATAGCGCCTATTTTCTGGCGGTACCGATGATGAAAGGAAAGAATACCGACTATGGCAAGGCACGCGCCCTGCTCGAAGAGGTGCTCCCCTATGCCAACGAGAACGATTGGACGATCGTGATGAACAAGATAGGTGCTTCTTGGTATTTTGAGGGGTCGGTTTACTACCGAAAGCAAGATTATGATAAGACCAAGGAGTGTGCGCGTCGTGGTGTGGAGGTGTTCAGAAAAACAGGCAAGGTGAGCGACGAGATAGCCACGCTGAACCTCCTGGCTGACGCATACTATTATCAGTATGACTTGTCCAGTGCGATGGAGACGTACCGCTACGCTTTGTCGCAGGCGAAGGAAGCCGGCGAGACGGATTTGCAGATGAATGTCCTGAGTGATATATGGAGGTTGTGCAACCTTATCGGCGATGTCCAGATGGCGCAGGAATGCAATGTAGCCATGGATTCGCTGGCGGAGCAAACGACCGACGAGGTGTCGAAGATGACTTATTATAACCTGCAGGCAGAGAAGGCCATGAGGCAGGAAAAATATCGCGTGGCGGAACAGTGGCTCTTTCGGAGCGTCTCTCTGGCCGAGGCTTCGACGAGCGGGAAACTGGGCTCGCTGGCGGGAATTCCCTATTTCAAATTATCCGAACTTTATCTGAAGGCGGGCCGCTATGACGACTGTATAGCTTATGCGAAAAAATACATGGAGCCTCCCCATGAGGAAATGTCGGCCGTAGGCCTGTACCGTTTCATGGGATATGGTCAGTTTATGGCAGAAGCTTATCGCTACAAGGGGGACAAAGCGGGCTGCTACGAAGCGGTCGATACGCTCTTCCTGCTCCTACCCTATCTCTCGGACCCAGAAGAGATCAATTACCTTTATATCCGGCGCGGCTTCTGTCGTGCTGCCTTTGGCGATCACGAGGCGGCGCTGGCTGACTATCAGAAGGCGGACGAGATACTCGCCACCAAGTATAAGCCCTCGGACCAATGTCGGGTTCAGCTGCTTGCTTTTTTGACCCGCCAGTTTCATGCAGTGGGGCGTGATGCGGAGGCGGAACAATGCAGCCGCAAGAATCTGGCTTATACCAAGGAATTGAACGGTGAGAATAGCTTACAATATATCAAGTCGCAGATACGGTTGGCTCAGGCCGAAGAATGGTCTGGGATGATAGTGCAAGGGTGTCAGGACTACCTGCAGGCCGAGGAGCGTCTAGAGCGGTGGGTACGCGACCGTCTGCCGTATATGGATGCCAATGAGCGCAAGGGATTTTGGAGTCCCCTCTCAGAGCTGTTCACGCTCATGACCCCCTATGCGCTGAAAGCTGGCGAACTACAGACGGCATTTACCCGCGGATGTTATGATGCGCTGGTGATGTCGAAGGCGTTCCTCTTGGACTCCGAGCGTTCTTTGTACGATATCATCAAGCGGGAGGGAACAGATGAGGACATGCGGCAGTATATGGCCATCGTGGCAATGAAGCAGCAGATGAAAGGCTGGGAGAAGGATTATCAGCAGAATGCCGACCGTATCTTGGAGGCTTCCAAACAGCTTGAGGTGATGGGACGCGGACTGCAGGCACGCGTTCGGGGATATGGAAACAACACGGAGTTTATGGATGTGGACCATGAGGCGGTGCGCCAGTCGCTGCACAAGGACGAGACGCTCATCGACTTCACCGACTATGAAACGAAACCATCGGGTCGCCACTATGCTGCCTATATCGTTCGCCAAGAGCAGCAATACCCGCTCTTGATGCCTCTTTTTGACGAGTGCCAAATCGACTCGCTCTGCATACCGCAGCCCTATCTTTATTATGATCAGGAGTATTCGCCCGCGATATTGCAACTTCTATGGACTCCCTTGGCCTCGCAGTTGCATGAGGGACAGACGGTTTACTATGTTCCATCACAGCTTTTGTTTAATATAGCATTGGAGTCGATTCCTCTTGCGGATGGTACGCTCTTGGGAGATCACTATCGCTTTATTCGTTTGTCGTCGGCTCGCGAGCTGGTGCGGATGAGAAAGGCAGACACGGTAGCTAAGGAGCGCACGGCGGTGCTCTATGGAGGACTGCAATATGATGTAGCCTCGACGACCATGCAGGGTGAGGCAGAGAAGTCTGGGCAGTCCCCCTTCCCTCTCGACGAGGAAGATGTGGTTTGTGGGGGTGGAACCTTTGCTTACCTTCCAGGATCAGAGGAGGCTATCCGAAAAGTGGAACGTATCCTTGGCGAGCACCATTGGGAGGTCTGTACCTACACGGGGGCGGAGGGAACTGAGGAGTCTTTCCTGGCCATGAACGCTCACTCACCACGTATCTTGCAACTCTATACTCATGGATTCTATTATACGCCAGACAGGGCAAGCGGTATTGATTATCTCAAGGGATTCACAGATGCGATGCAGCTCTCGGGTATCGTTCTCTCTGGAGGCAATGCGGCATGGACGGGTAAGGAGTTGCCCGATGGCGTGAGGGGTGGAATACTCACGGCGGGAACGATTGCTGGTATGGATCTGAATGGCACCGACCTGGCTGTCCTGTCAGCTTGTCAGACGGGTTTGGGCAAGGCTACTCCCGAGGGGCTCTATGGCTTGCAGCGCGCTTTCAAGAAAGCGGGTGTCTGTACGGTAGTGATGTCACTATGGGAGATCAGCAACAATGTCTCTCAGGAGTTTATGACCATCTTCTACGAGCGCCTTATGGCACAAAATGGTGGTTGGGATAAGCAGAAGGCATTCAGAGAGACTAAAGCCATCATCCGCGCGCGCCACCCCGAACCCTACTATTGGGCAGCTTTCGTGATGCTGGACGGATGCTTCTGATCGAGAGAGACTGGACGGATGAGTTTTTCCTTCAGCCTCTCCGCCCGCGAGCTTGGAACGAGAAGGAGGTATACAGTCACCTCAAATTCGCAACTAAGCCCTTCAACGTCCTTTTTGCGTGTACACGTCTTCTCATTACTGAAGCATCAGATAAATTGAGGCTGAAATACCCACTTCTGCCTACACCATCCCCTTACCCCACAATGCGACCTGTAGCCTTGAGTCCGAACCTCTTTACTTCGAGTCTGTGGATAATGGTCTTGTAAAAGTTACGGATAAGTGCTGTAAGAAGAAGGAACACAGTGTTCTCTGCCATGAAGAATTTGGGCAATATGTCCTACCCGAAACCATTGTTCATATCCTAAACAGGAAGTCGCCAAACGTGACTTGTTATGCACTGCGCCGTGAGTTAAACTTGCGCATATCAAGCAATCAAGTGGAAAAGGCAAATGATTTTGTCGTTGCAACTCGTCAGAAACAAATTTGATACGACCATGGAATTATGCAATTCTTTGCAAGCAAAAAAAGTTCGTTAACATGTTTGTGTGTGTGTTTGAAACACTTGGGTTGGTGGCCTCTGCCCAACTCCTTCATGTGGTCCGGTTGTGAGATGAGACCGTTTTCTGTCGAAGTCTCTACGGCTTAGTTGGGATGAAGTGAGCGGGTCAGAAGTGCAGCACATGCTGTTTCTGACCCGCTATTCGTTGTGATGGAGCGTGTTTGGGAAAGGATTCTGCTAGGCGGATCTCCTTAGGCCGCAAGCGCCCCAGAGGCTACTTCGTGATAAGGAAGTCTGTATTGTCTGTTGTCAGCTTGAGCGTCTCGGTGTGTCGCTCCATGACGGAGAAGGTTTTGTCCTGGTAGCGCAGATAGTGGACGGTCATCTCGTTGCCATTGAGAGAGAGTATTTTCATAGCGCAGAGCGTGCCGTCGGAGAAGATGGCTTGTCCGTCTTTCAGGGTGAACATCGCACTGCCGTTGGCCGTCCAGTAAGGCGTCTGGTCCTTGTAGTCTCCTTTGATCTCCATGAACACGGCGCGTCCGTCGTTATAGAACACGAAGTGGTTCTGCTTGCTGGTCACGTCCCTGTTCCATGTGCTGGTGATTTTTCCGCCCTCTACGATTTGTCCCTTGCTATGGGTGATGAGCCAGGTGCCCTTGATGTCTCTCATGGTCAGTCCAGTGGCAGAGGGAGCGTTTTCGTTCCAATAGTCTCCAGGTCTCTCTGTGGAGGGGTCGTAGATGCCGAGGAGGTCGGTGCGATGGCTGGAGAGGCTGAGCGTGTCGACGTATTGTTCTACATCGTTGGGGTCTCCGTCGTCATAGATAGTGTAAACGATGACCATCTCATAGTCGGTACAGGAAACGATGCGTACGTCGCGGAGCGTGCCGCCCTGGAACGTGGCGCATCCGTTTTGAATGGAGAAGGAAGCCCTCTCCTCGACCTCCCAAAGACGCTGGTCATCCTCATAGTCGAGGAGTAGGCAGCGTCCGTCGGCATAGAAGACAAAGTGGTCTTGGTCGCGTTCCACATTCTTGTCCCATTGCTTTGTCACCCTGCCGTTCTTAATCTCTTTGCCGCTGCTATGGATGCGCTTCCATGTTCCGACAACTCGCTCCATCGTCAGGTTCGTCGCAGTCCCTGTCGGAATTGTTATGCTGACGTTGTCATCATCATCGTCGTCACCACATGAGGTGAGTGTGACTGGTAGGGAAAACATTGCTGCGAGGAGCAGCAGGAGGTGGAATTTCTTCATCATTTTCTTTTTCATTGATCTTATGGTAGCATGGTTGTGGCAGTGCGTTTTGTTGTTTTCTTCTGGGACTTGCGTTGGTGCGTGCCCGTTGTCCGTAGAGTCTCGCACTACCCTATTGACTCCTCAGACATGGGCGCAAAATTATATAGTCGGTTGGAAAGATGCAAATTTTTCCACACTTTTTTCAGAAATTTCCCTACTGATATAGTTTTTTTATGAAAATGGAGTGGATATGGCCGGTTAGGGAAATGGTTGGGAAACTTGTCTTATACATACTCATTTGGCGGAATGATATAAGAAAATCCTGTTTTCAGATACGGATATCAAAAAAAATGTCCGACTCTCCATGAGAGTCGGACACTTGGTAGGGACACCCGGGCTCGAACCGGGGACCTCTGCAATGTGACTGCAGCGCTCTAAACCAACTGGGCTATGCCCCTATGTCGTTCTGACAGGGTGCAAAGTTAAGCTATTTTATTCTAACCGCCAAATTTATCGAACGTTTTTTGCTTTCGCTCTATTGATAATTATTGTTGTCCAGTGTTTTACGATTCTCATTTGCGCTGCTGTGTACTACAAACTTTTCTGTGCGAAAAGATAGATTCCGTGGAGATAAGCCCTATGGGGAGGTAAGAGCGTAGAGCACAAAGGGCTACGCCTCCATCTGAAAACGGGTGAGTGGAACCAGTCTGAATAGCTTGTTCTGTTCTGTTTCTGCCATTTCGGTGAAGGGCTTTCTGCGCAACACGATGGCGAGCCAAGTGGAGGAATGCCAATGCACGGACTGTCCATTCGCCTTCTCCTGACCCTCTTTTCTTCCTTCCTCCTCCCTTGTTCCTCCGTTGTTCCTTCTTTGTTCCTCCTATTGTTTCCGTATCAATCCCGCATGGTTTCCGTATCGTTTCCGTATTCTTTCCGTATTCTTTCCGCTTCTGGAAGCGAGAATGATAGAACAACGAAAGAAGGAGGAAAGAAGGAAGAACGAAGGACGATACGGGAACAATGCGGGATTGATACGAGACCGATACGAGACGGAGCGATTTCCGTCTGAGGAGGAAGGTGAGTATTCTAACTTTTTCATCATGGTCGGATAGGTATTATGTTTTATACTTTGTCGCCTTGCCACGCATGGTGTCTCGAGGCAGGATTGCCGGCACGCCAGCTGTCATGACTTAGGCGTCATACAAAGATAACCTTCCGTCCGCCCGAATGCAAGACGATTAGCATGAATTAACGCCCCATTAACGCTTGATCCGTATCGATTTAACAAGTCCCCTACCCGCCCAAACTCCCTTTGTTGCTATTTCTTTCACACGCCTCCTACTTTTTGCCGCAACCAAGGCCCTGCTGTTCATTTCTGCCTGCCGCTCCGATACGTCTCTCAAGTGAAGTTTGGATCATGAATAAACGTGACAACCTTTTCCAGGGTTGCTTATGTCGAGAGGCAAAGGTAAGTTAAGGTGAGGGCTGATCGTAACTTATCCTTCTCTTCGGCCCTACTCTGCCCTATTGATGTTTAACGCTTTCGTTAGCGTATGAGCCTGCCAGCTTTTATGAACTATTTCTTCTCACGAACAGGGATAGTAAATATATAACGATATAACCAAAATAATATAAGACGATATAAATATATAATTAAATATGGATAATATTTTCACTGCAAGAGGTTTGTTTTCTGGAAGTTTGTTGGAAGAGGTTGGAATAGGGTTGTTTGTTTTATGGTCAGATATGTATATATGGAAATATGGATAAATGGATAAGACGAAATATCGAAAACGATAAATAAAGAAAAAATTAAGTATTTAAGTAGTGGTTTCCTTGTTGTTATCAGATGTTTTGCTTAATTTTGCAGGGTGGAATGATGGTTCTGGTTGTTAAAAGCGGATTCTTTGTTTTGTGATGGTTTAGTTTTAAGTATATCCATAAATATGGATATATTGATAAAAACGTTTTGTCGAGCAATGGATGGGTCAAGGAGTGTGAGTCACGTTGTAAAGAAATCAATATATATGGAAATCCATTATTAAGCAAATGATGAAATAATGATTACGGTAAAAGATGAAATCCTTATATATTGAAATGAAGATAATGAAGAGATGACATGATGTTACCGAGCAATCAGCAACGATGCTATTTCCATAAGAGGTAGGAGAGAAGAAAGAGAACATTTAAAAGTGAAGTATAAGAACTATATGAAGAAGAAAAGCTATTTTGAAGTCAGCTCGGTGGTGAATCGCTGGCTGACGGTAGGACTTGTGCTGGTAATTGTGAGTTTGATGCTGTCGCAATGGAGTTCAACCTTTACGGCAGCCAGCGACGCCATTGCGGGTTCGTTTGGCAAGGCTCTGAACACATTTATGCGCACGGCTGTAGGCAATGGAGTGGTCAGTGTGCTTTTCGGCGTGGGCCATGTGTTGCTTTTAGAGTTTTTTCGTCGCGGGATGCGCCGTTCTGGCGATCGTTTTTGGGTGCTTGTCGCTTTGTGGGAGGTGCTCATCGGCGCATCATCGTTGGTTACTGCTGTTCCTGGGCGGGACACATTGTACGCCTATGCTCACAACCCGACGGCGTGGGACAGTTTCCGTGAGACGTTTCTCCTCAACTATCGAGTCCTCGCAGGGATGGTGCAACTCCTTGTTTCTTGCCTATGTATTGTACGTTATCGAGGCCGCATTCGCTTGTTCGGCATCACCAAGTTGATCTGTTCTCTGCTGGTGAGCTTGGTAGGGGTGCTCTTTTACAATTGGGCACTCCAAGCCACGGACCAGCAGGGAGTCATCCTGACGAGCTACTACGCCCTTCAGGTGCTGATGGCCATTATTCCCCTTGTCTTCTTGCGCCTTTCAATGAGTACGCGTATCACCGTTCAGCCTGCCGAGGGCGATTCGGATATGCAGTCGTTGTGAGCGCACCACGGAGCAAGTTCTCGTTTTGGAATCTTCTTTGCGAGAGGAACTATACTAAAAACAGGTAAAAGTATATGAACAAAATCATTCTTTCAGCGCGCAATTGGCGTATCTACCGTGCACTTTGGCTGCTGATGGTGATGGCCCTTGTGGTCGATCTGTGTGCAGTTTTGATGGAATCGGACCTGCTGACGACTGCTGCCGCCACGCTTACCGCAGTCGAGACAAGCGACTGGCTTTCATTTTCCTCCGAGGCGGTATGTTTGTTGTCTCTCTGTGGTCTGTTTTGGCTTCTTCGCAGCGGTCGCGAAGTGCCTATTCGTTGGCGCAATGGTTGTTTGGCGGCTTTCGTCGTAACCCTGGCTTATGCCATTACTTCCAAGCTCCCAACCCTTCTTTTTGGCCCATTGTCGCTTGATGATGGCCACTGGCTGGTCGATTTTTTCAACAGTTGTGCTGATATTTTGATGCTACTGGTCCCCGTGGCCATGATAGCGCTATTCATGCTTGGTGCTTCTTTGTGCGAAAGGGTAGGAAAGTGGTCGGTTGTGGCGTGCAGCGCTATTGCCATCAATGCACCACTCATAGTCACCTTCTTCTTTCTAGGCATCCAGGAAGACACCGCACCATGGCAGGAAATCGTTGTCGGTCTGCTCATCCTGCTACTCTTCGTGATTCCCGTCGTTGCGCTTAGGACCATCGCTGGAGGCGAGGAGACGGAGCAAGAAGGGTAGGGAAAGTTCATGGGACAAACCTCAATGGAAACTTGTCGGATATGCTGCACCAGGCCCCAAGCCTGCAGCGACATACAAGAAAGAAATCATCAACGAGCGGTGGCGGCTTTTGGTCGCTGCCCGATAATATAAGAAAATATGGAAAAAAATATCAAGGTTGTCTTTGCCAACCAAAAGGGTGGGGTAGGGAAGAGCACACTCTGCATCCTCTTCGCCGACTATCTTGCCTGGAAAGGCCGGTCCGTCTGTGTCATCGATACGGACCTTCAAAAGTCTGTCCTTATGCAGCGACGCAAAGATGCGGTCGCCCATAGCGGGCAGGATGAGCCGTATGGCGTGCAGGATTTCGACGTGGCCGAACCCAACGCGATGCGTCAACTTGTCGATTCTGCCTCTGAGGTGGAGGGTTTTGTGCTTTTCGACACCCCAGGCAATGTATCCCAAGACGGACTGCTTCCTCTTTTCGCTGGTGCGGACTTCATCGTCTGCCCCTTTGACTACGAAGACAAGACACTTGATTCCACTGGAACATTTGTCTCCGTCCTTGCCGCCATTCGCCAGCATGTGGGCGATATGCAGGCCCGCCTGCTCTTTGTTCCCAATCGCATCGATCCTCGTGTGGGAACGAAAGAGGAACAGCGGATGTGGAATGAGGCCGCGGCAGTGCTCTCTACGCATGGAGCGGTGCTTCCGCCTATTCCCGCACGTGCCAACTTGCGTCGTGCCGATACCTTCGAGATCACCCCTCGGCAGCGCGGCTACGTGCGCGACTGCTTCGAGATCATGCTTTGGGAGATGACAAAATAGTTCCTAAAGCCAATCATCAACCGATAACAAACAAAAAGACAACTGATTATGGCAAAGAAAAATACGAGCGTTGCACTCCCCGGCGGTCTTGCCGGGCTTGTTCATGCGGCGCAACAGCAGCCACAGGCTGCCCCCACGACATCTGAACGTTCCGCTGTAGAACCAGCAAGCAGCCTCCAGAAGCAGGTTCAGTCCCCAGCATCACGCTCAGGGCAGTACACCGCCGAGAGCTATCGTGAAGCCTTGGCCGAAGGCAAGTCGCGTTGGGAATTGTTTTGTGAGATGGGCCGAGAGTACCACCGTGCTTCCAACCTCGGCGCGGTCTATATCGACCGCGACCTGAAACGGCAGTTAGGACAGCTTCGTGCCTCTTCCCTCGGCATTTCCACCTCGGCCATTCTCTCCTCCATCGTGGCTCAGTTCCTCTTGGAGCATGGCGACGAGGTGGAGCGCACCATCCATGAGTGATTCTAAAAACAGCGACAGGGGACTTGCCACATAACGGCGAGTCCCCTGTCGATCCTATGAAGGTGGAGCTGGTGGGATTCGAACCCACGTCCGCACAAGGAAACCATGTGCTTTCTACACGCTTATCCCAGCCTTTGGTTTTCGAGCGACGACAAGACCTGGGCCACCAATCATCGCCTTATCCCCTAAAAATTCACCTACGACACGGGGCTGCCGCCAGCTATTCCCGATTTACCTGCACCGCTTGATCTCCGGATTCGGGACAACATCCTCGGAGCGGTGTCTCGTCGCACTATCTTATAGCGCGATTAGGCCAGTAACCTACTATACTTCAGTTAGGCAGCGAGAGCGTAATTGTTTTCGCCAATTAATTTTTTGGTCACTCTGATTAAGGAGATAGCCACCGAGTCTCCGCGTGCTTACACACCATTTCGTCTTGCCGTCAAATCCAGTCAACCCCTTCTTGGAGCGCTTTTGTTGCGGCGCACCCTCGTCGCTGGTGCTTGCGAGCGGGGAAATGTTCTGCAAAGATAGTGCAAACCGAATGCAGAATATTAAGCTTGCTTGAATATTTTGCTGAGGTGCAGCCTATCTTCTGCAAAGATACGCTATTTCTATGATTTGGCCAAATTTGCAGGCCAGTTTTTACAACCTGCCGTGAATTTCTGTATTCTCAGTTTGTCTTGACGACAGGTTGGTCGTCTCGCATTTGCCAGTTATTGACCGACAGTACGCTGACGGCGAATGGTGCATGTGGATTGCCCGTATCGCGGATCAGGAAAACGATGTGATAGGTGCTTTGTCTGTCGAGATACTCCTGTGTCTTCATGTTCTCGCCCTCGAAGTCTTTGCACATCAGGAGATAATCGATGATCGGAATGTCAAACAAGTTCTGTCCCTGAGACCCGTCCGCCGGTCGGTAGTCGAGACGCAGGCGGCACTGGTCGCGATCCTTCTCCATTAGCCTCAATGTTGATAGTGCATAGCTTACGACCTGCTGATGCTCGATGCTCTCAGTGCGCGCATTGTAGGGCTTGTATGCCGTAGCGTGATCGGCTGCCGTGTTGTTGCTGGCGTCGAGGACGCTATTGGGTGCGCTGAGGGTCAGGAGGAAGTCGGTGTCCTGTACGTGTCGGCTTCCATTATAGTTGAAAGTGACATTGACAAACTTCGTGTCCTGCATCATGTCGACCGTTGCGAGGTTGTCACTCCTCAATTCCACGTTGGTGGCATCGGCCCTTCCGTGGAAGATAAGTGGCAGACGGTGTGCGATGGTGTCGCCTGGCTGTGTGGCGAGGGAGACGGTCTGCGTATCCCAGTCGAAGATCTTGTTGTCGATACCTGACCATACGAGGCAGTCGTAGGTTCCCGCTCCCGCAAACTCCATGTCGGCATAGTAGCCCGACGCGTCGAGCATAGCCTTGTCGAAGGCTTTGTGTTGTGTCTCCCCCGTGACAGTGTTGCGGATGAATACGTCTGCTTTCTCCACTCGCGAGGGTGCGGCGTCGGCGTGGAGCATGTTGTATCGGTGCTCGATCTTGACGCTCAGCGTGCCCTGGCATTCCGGGCAGTCGCTCAGGTCGTCCTTGATCCACTCGCAGGACGTGAGCGCGCAGGCCGCAAGCGAGGCTGTCGCGGCGGTGGTTAGGATATGTCTGATAGTCATTGTCTTGCTTCGTTCAGAGTTGATTCCATGTTACTTCTTGCGCGGTTGGCTCAACACCGTGTCGTCGGGTCTGAACTGCCACGGACTGACATAGTAGTCGGCGAGCAAGATGTCGTCCTCCTCGACTGGTCTGGTCGGTTCGATATTGATGACACCCGATCCAAGTCCTGCGATGTCGGCGATGGTCACGCGGTACCAGTTGTTGCGCACCACGCCATACTCCATTACGCCCAGCTTTCGCTTCTCTCCGTTGTCGAGGTGCTTGATGAAGTGCTTGTAGTAGCACGCGTAGAGGCTCTTGTCGTCGATGGGGAAGTATTTGATGTTGTATTGCGTCTCCAGTTCCCTGACGCTGATGTCTCCCGAAGGGATGTTGCCCCCTCCGACGGCCTTGACGGCAGCCAGCGAGGTGTAGAAATTACCCCAGTTCGGGATAAAATAGCGATTAGTTGCATGT
>ULRV01051967.1_pt1 | contig 12147 bp, 8 predicted proteins | sample 1955791 | NCBI WGS metagenome assembly ULRV01 (sample SAMEA4835692, study PRJEB28245) | human gut metagenome | biome: gut microbiome; material: fecal sample | place: Denmark | collected 2008 | reverse complement strand
CTCAGGATCTTCTGCAGCTGGCCGCCGGCCTGCTTTTCCAGGGCCTTGCCCATGATGTCCATGCCGAACAAAAACAGGGCAAGGCCGCCAAGCAGGGAAAAGACATTGAAAATGGTCATAAAGATTTCCTCACTTTTGATTTCAGAAGCTTCTTTCACCCGCAGTGCACACCGCCGGAACGGAGGCGCTCTGCTTACAGAAAGAGCATCCTGCGTGTTTTGATGGTTCTCTCCTGTCTGAGAGTATACTGTTGCAATGTAAAATCCAAAATCCGGGGAATGTAAAATCCGTGTAAAAGTAAGAAAAATGTAAAAATAAAGTGCATGGACACGCTGCTGCGCATGTTTCTTTCCGGCAAAGGAAAAAGAAAGAGCGGCTGTATTGTTTTTTAGGAATCATTCTATTATAATAAAAGGAAAGAATGCTGTGCCCGCCCGGCGGAATGGCGGTGCTGCACGGCAAAAGGGAGCACAGGAGGAAACAAGGATGGGCACATTCAATGTCTCGCTCAAAACGCTGACCGACCGTGTCAGTATGGAAGTTGTCTATACGCCAAAGGAACTGGATCAGATCTGTGTGGAGATCGCCGAGGTCAACCGTCCCGGTCTGTTTCTGGCGGGTTATTACGATTATTTTGATAAGCTGCGCCTGCAGATCATGGGTCTGGCAGAGATGAACTTTCTGTCCGGCCTTTCGGCAGAAAAACGCTACGAAGCGCTGGATCAGCTGTTTCGTCAGCAGCCGCCGGCTGTTATCGTCTGCCGCAGCGAGGAATTGACTCCCTTCCCGGAAATGCAGGAACTGGCCCAGAAGCATGGCGTAGCGCTGCTGCGCTCCAACGAGACGACCTGTACGCTGATGGGCAGCCTGATCAGTGTGCTGAATCTGGAACTGGCACCCCGCATCACCCGGCACGGCGTGCTGGTGGAGGTGTATGGCGAGGGCATCCTGATCTTGGGCGACAGCGGCATCGGCAAAAGTGAGCTTGCCATCGAGCTGGTCAAGCGCGGCCACCGTCTGGTAGCAGACGATGCTGTGGAGCTGCGCAAGGTGTCCAACCGCCAGATCATGGGCACCGCACCGGAAAATATCCGCCACTTTATTGAGCTGCGAGGCATTGGCATCGTCAATGTGGCCCGTGTGTACGGCGTTGGTGCGGTCAAACTGAGCGAAAGTCTGGATCTTGTTGTTCAGCTGGAGACATGGGACCCCACCAAAAACTATCAGCGCACCGGTCTGGAAAACGAATACTACGACATTCTGGGCGTCAGCATCCCCAGCACCAGCATTCCGGTCTCGCCGGGCCGCAATCTGGCTGTCGTGCTGGAAACTGCCGCCATCAACAACCGCCAGAAAAAGATGGGCTACAATGCAGCGCGTGAGCTGCTGATCCGTCTTGGTCTGGATGACAAAATGGACTGATTTAGGAGTTATCCACTATGGAACGATTCAAACAGAAGCTGCTGCAGGCAGGCATCCCGTTCCGGGAGAACGAGCCGCTTGCGGCACACTGTACCTTTAAAATCGGCGGTCCCGCACAGCTGTTTGTGCAGCCGCAGACGGAACAGCAGCTTTGCAGTGCGGCTGCGCTGTGCAAAGAACAGGCTGTCCGCTATTATCTGCTGGGCAACGGCAGCAATATCCTGTTTGCGGACGAGGGCTTTGCCGGTGCGGTGATCGACATTTCTGCACTGGGCAGCGATATTGCCGTTGAAGGCAATCTGCTGACAGCCGGTGCGGGCGTCCGGCTCGCAGCCCTGTGCAGGGCTGCGCTGGAACACGGCCTGTCCGGTCTGGAATTTGCCTACGGCATCCCCGGCACGGTGGGCGGTGCAGTATATATGAATGCGGGTGCCTATGGCGGCGAAAGGAAGGATGTCCTCACCGTGGTGCGGTATCTGACCGCAGAAGGAGAGGTCGTGCAGGCATCGGCAGCAGAGCTGGACCTGAGCTACCGCCACAGCATTTTTGAAGAAAATGGCGGCTGCATCCTTTCGGCGCAGTTTGCGCTGCAGCCCGGGAATGCAGCGGACATCCGTGCAAAAATGGATGAACTGATGGCAAAGCGTGTGGACAAGCAGCCGCTGGATAAGCCCAGCGCCGGCAGCACCTTCAAGCGCCCGGAAGGTGCTTTTGCAGCTGCACTCATCGACCAGTGCGGCCTGCGCGGTTTCCGTCACGGCGGTGCCGCCGTCAGCGATAAGCACTGCGGCTTTGTGGTCAACCTTGGCGGTGCCACCTGTGCCGATGTGCTGGCTCTCTGCGATGAAGTGCGTGCCATCGTGAAGGAAAAGACCGGCTATGAACTGGAAAAAGAGATCCGTGTTGTGAAATAAAAATATTGGGCAAGATAAAAGGAGCGGGATATCAATTATGGAGCTGTTGATCGTCAGCGGACTTTCCGGTGCAGGCAAATCGGTCGCCATGAATGCACTGGAAGATATCGGCTTTTTCTGCATCGATAATGTTCCGGCCGGACTGCTGCCCAGCATTACTGCGTTCTCGGAAGCAGGCGACAGCCAGCTGGAGCGGGTGGCACTTTCTATGGATGTGCGCGGCTGCCGCACCAGCGAAGAGATCGAGCAGGCGCTTCATAAACTGGACGAGCAGGGGATCCTGTATAAGATCCTGTTTCTGGATGCCCCGGATGATGTGCTCATGCGCCGCTACAGCGAGACCCGCCGCCGTCATCCCATCAGCATTTCGGAGGGCATTTCCACGCGGGAGGCCTTTGCAAAAGAACGCAAGATTTTGAAGCCGCTGCAGGAGCGTGCAGACTATACCATCAATACGGCATTGCTCTCCACTGCGCAGAACAAGGAGCGCATCTGCGACCTGTTTGTGAAAAATGGCGGAGCAAAAAGTGCAATGCGCCTGACCGTGATGTCCTTTGGCTTCAAGTTTGGCATTCCGCCGGAAGCAGATCTCGTGTTGGACGTGCGCTGTCTGCCCAATCCTTTCTATGTCCCGGAGCTCAAGCACAAGACGGGACTGGATCAGGAAGTGGTGGATTTTGTCATGGCGCACCCGGAAGCGCAGGAGCTGCTCAAGCGCTACGAAAGCTTTTTGCAGTATGCACTGCCGCTTTACGTCAAGGAGGGCAAAAGCCAGCTGACCATTGCGGTGGGATGTACCGGCGGCAAGCACCGCTCCATTACATTTGCGCGTAAGATCGCGGAGTATTGCACGGCACTCGGCTACGAGCCGGGCGTGCAGCATCGTGATGCCATGCGTTGACAGAATTGAGGAAATATGAGTAGTTTTGCGTCCCGTGCGCGGGAGGAGATCGCTGCGCGCAGCATCCAGAAGGATTGCTGCGTGCGTGCGGCGGCCTATGGCATTGCGTGCTTTGCCAAATATTTTGATGCCAGGGGCCTTGTGGTGCAGACCGAACAGCAGGAGACGGTGCAGGCGGCACAGCAGCTGTTTGCCCGCTGCGGCGTGCAGGGCGAAATTTTGCAAAAGCAGCGGCCCAGCGGTGTTTTGTACGAGTTCAACATCCGTGCGCCGGAGCAGGTGGCCCGGATGCATGAGCTGTTCGGCACCACCGGCAGTGAAACCAGTCTGCAGATCGACCCCTGCCTTATCCGCTGCCAGACCTGCGTCAGTGCGTACATTGGCGCAGCTTTTTTGTGCAGTGGAACGGTCATTGACCCGCAGAAGGAATATAATCTGGAGTTCCTTACCTCCCGCACCAATCTTGCACGGGATTTTGAAGCACTGCTGGCAGAGCATGAGTTTGCACCGCACCGCACCCGGCGCAACGGTGTGAACCTGATCTACGTTAAAACGGGAGCCAATGTAGAACGGCTGCTCAGCTTTATGGGGGCAGTGAATGCCGCTGAGGAGATGCACGCGCAGAAGGCGTTCAAGCAGGTGCGCAACCAGACGAATCGTCAGACCAACTGCGACACCGCAAACCTCGGCAAAACGGCCCGCGCCAATGCGCAGACGCTGAAGGCAATCCGATTTCTGGAAGAGCAGGATGCCCTTTCCACCTTGCCGGAGGTGCTGCAGCAAGCTGCCGCCAAACGGATGCAGTACCCGGACCTTTCGCTCACGGCACTGTGCGGCTGCTTTGAGCCCGCGGTGAGCAAATCCGGCCTGTCGCACCGGATGAAGAAACTGGAGGCGTTGGCCGAAAATCTGCGGAAGAATCTGGAACAGGAGGCACAGCGTGAGCGAGATCAGTGAGAATAACCGTCTTGGAAGGGACTTCGTTCATCTGCACATCCATACGGAATACAGCCTTCTGGACGGTGCCTGCCGCATCGACCAGCTGATGGAGCGTGTAAAAGAGTGCGGGCAGACCGCCATTGCCTGCACAGACCATGGCGTTATGTACGGCTGCGTGCAGTTTTACAAGGCGGCTAAAAAGGCGGGCATCAAGCCTATTATCGGCTGCGAAGTCTATGTTGCCACCCGCACCCGCTTTGATAAGGTGAACAAGATCGATGGCAATAACCATCTGATCCTGCTGTGCAAAAATGAGACCGGTTACAAAAACCTTATCAAAATGGTATCGGCCTCTTTTGTGGAGGGATTTTACTCCAAGCCCCGCATCGATAAGCAGCTGCTGGAGCAGTATCACGAGGGACTGATCTGCCTGTCTGCCTGTCTGGCCGGTGAGATCCCGCAGGCCATTCTGGCAGGCGACTATGAGCGTGCCAAAACCAGCGCGTTGTGGTACCGCGACCTGTTCGGCGAGGGCAACTATTACATTGAGCTGCAGGATCATGGCCTGAAAGAGGACAACATCGTTCTGCCGCAGCTCATCAAGCTTGCGCGGGAAACAGGCATCCCCATGGCAGCCACCAACGACTCCCACTATCTGCGCAGGGAGGATGCCAAGATGCAGGGCATCCTGCTGTGCATCCAGACCGGCAAGACCATTCAGGATGCGGATAAAATGGAGTTCCAGACCGACGAGTTCTATGTCAAAACGACAGACGAAATGTATGATCTGTTCTCCATGGTGCCGGAAGCCTGCGAAAATACGGCCAAAATTGCAGAGCGGTGCAGCTTTGATTTTGATTTCGGGCACACCAAGATCCCTTATTATAAAGCGCCGAACGGGATGGATAATCAGGCGTTTTTTGAAAAGCTCTGCTGGGAGGGTCTGGAACGCCGCTATGGGCCTGATGTACCGCAGGCCAACAAAGACCGTCTGAGCTACGAGATCGGCGTGGTCAAAAAGATGGGCTACACAAACTACTACCTCATCGTGTGGGACTACGTCAACTACGCCAAGAGTCAGGGCATCCCGGTGGGCCCGGGCCGCGGCTCCGGCGCAGGCAGCATTGCGGCTTACAGTGTGGGCATCACGGATATCGACCCCATCCGCTATAATCTGATCTTTGAACGCTTTTTGAACCCGGAGCGTGTCAGCATGCCGGACTTCGATGTGGATTTCTGCTACGAACGCCGACAGGAAGTCATTGATTACGTCAACCGCAAATACGGTGCTGACCATGTGGCGCAGATCGTCACCTTCGGCACCATGGCAGCCCGCAACGCCATCCGTGATGTCGGCCGTGTAATGGGGATCCCGTATCAGCAGGTGGATGCGGTGGCAAAGCAGGTCCCCATGGAACTGAAAATGACCCTGAAGCGTGCGCTGGAGGTCTCGACAGAGCTGAAGCGGATGTACGACACCGATCCGCAGGTCACGGAGCTGATCGACACGGCCCTGAAGGTGGAGGGAATGCCCCGCCATGCATCTACGCATGCGGCGGGCGTCGTCATTACCCCGGAGCCTACGGACTACTATCTGCCGCTGGCCACCAATGATGGTCTGCCCGTGACCCAGTTCAACATGACCGAGATCGAGGAGCTTGGACTTCTGAAGATGGACTTCCTCGGTCTGCGCACCCTGACGGTCATCCGCGATGCGGAAATTGCCGTGCAGAAGCACGACCCGGAATTTTCCGTCCAGAAGCTGGACTATGACGACCCGGACACCTACAGGATGCTGGGGCAGGGCGATACCGAGGGCGTGTTCCAGCTGGAATCTTCCGGCATGAAGCAGGTCCTGGTGGGCCTGCAGCCGCAGAACCTTGAAGATGTCATCGCTCTCATCAGCCTGTACCGTCCCGGCCCCATGGACTCCATCCCGACCTATCTGCGCAACCGCCACGAGCCGGATAAGATCAGCTACAAGACCCCGCAGCTGGCGCACATTCTGGACGTGACCAACGGATGCATCGTGTATCAGGAACAGGTGATGCAGATCTTCCGTGAGCTGGCAGGCTTCTCGTTCGGGCAGGCAGACAATGTCCGCCGTGCCATGAGCAAAAAGAAACATGCTGTCATGGAGGCAGAGCGTGAGCACTTTGTGCACGGCTGCACCGACCCCGGAAACGAATGCCCGGGCTGTGTGGCAAACGGCATTTCGGAAAAAGTGGCAAACGAGATCTACGACGAAATGTCCAGCTTTGCCTCCTATGCATTCAACAAAAGCCACGCTGCCTGCTATGCCTATGTGGCATTTCAGACAGCCTATCTCAAGTGCCATTACCCCAGCGAATTCATGGCTGCATTGCTGACCAGCGTGCTGGACAACACCGATAAAGTCATCGAGTACTCCGGTGAGTGCGCACGGCTGGGAATTAAGGTGCTGCCGCCGGACGTGAATGTTTCAAACGGCGGATTTACGGCAGATGACAACGGTCAGATCCGTTTTGGACTGAACGCGGTCAAGAATGTGGGCCGCAACCTTATTGAGAATGTGGTCAGAGAGCGGCAGAATAAGCCCTACACCAGCTTGTACGATTTCTGCAAGCGGATGCATGGTACAGAACTGAACCGACGGGCGGTCGAAAGCCTGATCAAGGCCGGTGCCTTTGACCATATGGGCAGCAACCGCCACAGTCAGGTGGAGGCGGTGGAAGGCATTCTGAAAAGCATCGAAACAGACTCCCGCCGCAATCTGGACGGCCAGCTGGATCTGTTCTCGGTCATGAGCGGGGAAGCGCAGGATGAAGCATCTGCGGACAGCTATGAGATCAAACAGCTGTCGGAATACAGTCACAAGGAACTGCTGCAGCAGGAAAAGGATGTCAGCGGCCTGTACCTGTCCGGCCATCCGCTGGACGCCTATCGTGAGCAGTCGGCGCGGATCGCGTCCCACTCCATCAAGGATCTGACCGGCGAGGATGCCCATGTGAAGGACGGCGAAAGGGTGCGCATCGTGTGTGCAGTGGTAAAAAGCCGCATGATGACCACCAAGTCCAACAGCATGATGGCCTTTACCAGTGTGGAAGACCTGACCGGTACGATGGAGGTAATCGTGTTCCCCAGAGTGCTGGACACCTTCCGCGATTCGCTGCACGAAAACGCGGTCGTTGTGATCGACGGCAAACTTTCTGTGCGAGAGGACGAAGCCTCCAAGTTGCTGGCAGAGAGTGTTGTCCCCATTGAAAGCTATGATCCCTCCCGGCCGGACAAGGGCCGCCCGGACCCGATGCGGAAGGCTGCAAAAAAACTCTATATCCGTGTGCCGTCCCGCAGCAGCAGGGAATATGCAAAGGTGGTAAATCTTCTGCATATTTTCGATGGCGATATGCCGGTGCTTCTGTACCTGATGGATACCAGACAGTATCTGCAGGTGCCGCGTCATCTTTACACTTCCGGCCATCCGCTGCTGTTTGAAGAACTGGAAAGACTGGTCGGCACAGACAATATTGCAACAAAATGACATTTCTGTGCACGAATCTTAATAGGCAGAATGTTTTCAAAACGGAGCGTTTGTGTTATAATGATTCAAGGCAAGTGAAGTGCTCTGAGCAGCGTTGAAATGGAGAGCGCTGTGATATTACTGGGTAAATGAAGACAAAATTGGAGGGAATCTCTCGTATGGAAAAGCAGATCAAAACGATTGGTGTGTTGACAAGCGGCGGTGATGCTCCCGGCATGAACGCTGCTGTGCGCGCTGTAGTCCGTACCGGCCTGCATAAGGGTTACCGTATGATCGGCATTCAGCGCGGCTATAACGGCCTGCTGAACGGCGAATGCTTTGAAATGAACCTGCGCAGTGTCTCGAACATCATTTCTGCAGGCGGTACGATCCTTTACACTGCCCGCTGCCTGGAGTTCAAGACCAAGGAAGGTCAGGACAAGGGTGCCGAGAAATGCCGCGAGCTGGGGATCGATGCACTGGTGGTCATTGGCGGTGATGGTTCTTACCGCAGCGCTCGTGAGCTGGCCCACCGCGGCATCCCGATGATCGGCCTGCCCGGCACCATCGATAACGATATTTCCTGCACGGATTATACCATCGGCTACGATACTGCGATGAATACCGCGCTGGAAATGATCGATAAGCTGCGCGACACCACCCAGAGCCATGACCGCTGCAGTGTGGTCGAGGTCATGGGCCGCAATGCCGGTTACATTGCACTGAATGTGGCCATCGCTTCCGGTGCTATGGCTGTTCTGCTGCCGGAGAAAGAGTTCGACATGCAGCGCGATATTCTGGATAAGATCGCAGAGACCCAGAAGACCGGCAAGCGTCATTTCATCATCATCGTGGCCGAGGGCGTCGGCCATGCACAGGAGATCGCAAACGAGATCCAGGCCCGTACCGGCATTGATTCCCGTGCAACGATTCTGGGGCATGTCCAGCGTGGTGGTTCTCCCACCCTGCGTGACCGCGTGAATGCGTCTGCAATGGGCTATCACGCTGTCTGTCTGCTGGAGCAGGGCAAGTATAACCGTATCGTTGGCATGAAAGGCGAAAAACTGGTGGACTATCCGGTGGATGAAGCCCTTGAAATGACCAAGACGCTTGACCCGGTGCTGTTGGACGTGTGCAACACCATTTCTATCTGATATTTATAAAGTCAATACCATGGAGCTGTTCTCTCGAGGAATCGGGAGGACGGCTCTTTTTTATGGCATGAACGGAGGAACGTACTCACATCCTCCATTGCAGGTTTGACCGAGAAAGTCTCTTGTAATTGCTGGAAATCCAATGAAAGATGCAGTGAAAATAATGCGATAATACGTATTAAATTTACACTATTCAACAAAGAGTATCTCCACCTGATTGATTATAAATCAACCGAAAGAGTAAAATGAAACCGATTTCAGCTGTGACGGATAAATGATCTATACAAACCGTATTCCTTTGCAGAGGACGGGAAAATGTGGTATACTAACAAAAATAGAGTCTGTGCTGCGGCATCGTCCAGCCAACAAGTCTGGAATGCAGCGCAGGAAAAGTCGGAGAGCGGGAGAGTGGATTTTTTGGAGTTGGAACAGGCAAAGCAGCGCGTGGAAGAGCTGCGAACGATCATTGAAAAAAATAATCGTCTTTATTATGATCAGGATGCACCGGAACTGGAAGATTTTGAGTATGATGCCCTGACCCGGGAGCTGAAAGCGCTGGAAGCACAGTTTCCACAGCTGGTAACGGCGTCGTCTCCTACGCAGAAGGTGGGCGGTACCGCCAGCAGCAAACTGCCCAAGGTGACCCACACGGTCAAAATGGAGAGCCTTCTGGATGCTTTTTCGTATGATGAACTGCGCGACTTTGACCGCCGTGTGCGCGAAGCGGGCGCAGAACCGGAGTATGTGGTCGAGATCAAGATCGATGGTCTTTCCTGCAGCTTGGAATATGAGAATGGTGAGCTGGTTCGTGCCTCCACCCGCGGCGATGGCGTAGTAGGCGAAGACGTAACAGCCAATGTCCGTGCCATTCGCAGCATTCCCAAAAAATTGAAGAATGCACCAGAGTTTCTGGAAGTGCGCGGTGAAGTGTATATGCCGCACGGAGCGTTCCAGAAGCTCTGCGCAGAGCAGGAGCTGCAGGGCGCTGCGCCTTTCAAAAATCCGCGCAATGCTGCTGCCGGTTCCCTGCGTCAGAAGGATGCCAAAATAACCGGCAGCCGGGGGCTTTCTATTTTTATTTTTAATGTGCAGCAGATCCGCGGTAAAACCCTCACAAAGCATTCGGAAAGTCTGGACTATCTCAAGAGTCTGGGGTTGCCGGTGTCGCCGCGTTATCATGTGGTGCATGATATTGAGCAGGCCATTGCAGAGATCGAGCAGATCGGACAGAACCGTGCAAAGCTGGACTTTGATATGGATGGTGCTGTTATAAAAGTGAACAGCTTTGCACAGCGTGATTTGATGGGCTCCACCAACAAATTTCCGCGCTGGGCGATCGCTTTCAAGTATCCGCCGGAGGTCAAGGAAACCACTCTGCGCAGCATTGAGGTCGCAGTGGGCCGCACCGGTGTGCTGACGCCGACGGCCTGCTTTGATCCCGTATTTCTGGCAGGCACCACGGTTGCCCGCGCAACGCTGCACAATGAAGATTTTATCCATCAGTTTGGTCTTTGCATCGGCGATACCATTCAGGTGCGCAAGGCTGGCGATATCATTCCGGAAGTGATCGGTGTCACCCGCCATGCAGAGGATGCGCAGCCCTACGAAATGCCAACTGTCTGTCCTTCCTGCGGCGCACCGGTCGTTCATCTGGAAGATGAAGCGGCTCTGCGCTGTGTGAACCCCGAATGTCCGGCACAGGCTCTGCGCAATATCATCCACTTTGCATCCCGGGATGCTATGGATATTGAGGGCCTTGGCACGGCTGTTGCTACTCAGCTGGTGGAAAAGGATATGGTGCATTCTGCTGCGGATATCTACACTCTGACCCGGGAGCAGCTTTTGACGCTGGACAAATTCAAGGAGAAAAGTGCGGAGAATCTTTTGAGCGCGATCGAACGCTCCAAGCAGAATAATCTGGATAAGCTTTTGTTCGGTTTTGGCATCCGCAACATCGGTGACAAGGCAGCGGCTCTGCTGGCGGAGCATTTTGGAACATTGCAGGCCCTCCGGGAAGCCACCGTGGAGAAGATCAGCGAGATCGACGGATTTGGCGGCGTGATGGCACAAAGCGTAGTAGAATTTTTTGCAAAAGAAGGCACCACCGATCTTGTGCACCGCTTGGCAGATGCCGGCTTGAACATGCAGTGGAAGGGCGAACCGAAAGGCGATAAGCTGGCAGGCAAAACGCTGGTGGTCACGGGTACGCTGGAATCGCTTTCCCGCAACGAAGCCGAGGCTCTGATCGTGAAAAATGGCGGAAAGGCCAGCGGCTCCGTCTCCAAAAAGACGGCTTACGTTGTGGCTGGTGCTGCGGCGGGTTCCAAGCTGACGAAGGCACAGACACTCGGGATACCCGTTCTGACCGAGGCAGAATTTCTGGCAATGCTTCGGGATGAAAATATCTGACAACGAGACAGGCAATCCTTTTCGGGAAAGCCTGTCTCATTTTTTGCAGGGGCTGTTTTGCAGCAGTTCGGGCTTGTTTCTTTTGTGCCGGACGAGGGAAGAGAGCGGCGCTGAGTCCGTCTCTTCATCCTCCCTTCACAGTTCATTTGAAAAAAGTGCTTTTTCTTTCCGGCGTTTCATGCTATAATAATATTCAAACACGGCTTTGGGGCCGTCGCCGCCTGCTTTGGCAGTGCGGCAGGATAGGGCAGATCAGACGGTGTATCGTTCTGCCGGGGCAGTGCCCGCAACAGAGGGCGGGCGGGAAAATCAAAAAGAGAGGCGAATCGAGATGTTGGATATGATCAAGTGCAGCACCGGCGGTGCATACTATGCCCGCGGGGAGTGGGTGCCGGCAGACGGCAATGCATCTGCCGCGCTGGCCGCAAAAGGCTTTGATGCAGCAGCCGTTGCAAACGCAAAGACCGGTACCATGGCTTACAGCATTCTGCAGGCCCATAACACCAGCGGCGATGCCGATAACCTGAAGATCAAGTTTGACGCCATGGCCAGCCATGACATCACCTTTGTTGGCATTATCCAGACAGCCCGCGCATCCGGTCTGGAGAAATTCCCCATTCCGTATGTGCTTACCAACTGCCACAACAGCCTGTGCGCTGTGGGCGGCACTATCAACGAGGATGACCACCGCTTTGGACTGTCCGCTGCTAAAAAGTACGGCGGCATCTTTGTGCCCCCGCACCTTGCAGTCATCCATCAGTACATGCGCGAAAAGTTTGCGGGCTGCGGCAAAATGATTCTGGGCTCCGACTCCCACACCCGCTATGGCGCTTTGGGCACCATGGCTATTGGCGAGGGCGGCGGCGAACTGGCAAAGCAGCTGCTGGGCCGCACCTATGATGTTGCCCG
>ULRV01078226.1_pt1 | contig 12280 bp, 7 predicted proteins | sample 1955791 | NCBI WGS metagenome assembly ULRV01 (sample SAMEA4835692, study PRJEB28245) | human gut metagenome | biome: gut microbiome; material: fecal sample | place: Denmark | collected 2008 | reverse complement strand
TTTATAAAGTATATCCTCAAATTGGTTCGACAGTGTCGAGCGAATTTAAATTACCAGATTTTGGAAAAAGTTCGACAGTGTCGAACGAATTTGTAACAGATCCAGATGTTTTAGTTAATAACTTGTCTTTTTCACATATTCGAGAAATTATGGTATTAAATGATGCATTTGAACGATTTTTTTACGAAACAGAGTGTATGAAATGCAACTGGAATGTAAGAAAACTCCGCAGACAGATAAAAACTAACCTTTATGTAAGAGCTGGTATCATAAAATACACATAACGATTCAGAACCCCATCTTGATTCCGCTTACGCTGCATCTCGATGTTGCTTCTCGCTATATGAAATTCTACAAAAATAGCTCATTCATGTAACCATGATTCGCAATTTTTCTTCCATTTCGCATGGCTCTGAATCGTCAAAAACTCGCAAATAATTTGAAAGCAGGGAGTTCTTTCATGAACATTACTTCAAAATACCGCTCTCTTTCGATTCAGGCACGGGCGGCAGCGGTAGCCAACGTAGTGCTGAACTTTATTTTTATCCGTATTTTCGGTTATGTTGCAGCCGGTTACACGACGCTGGCATGCTATATTCTGTATTCGGTTGGACACTATGTGGTGAGCAAACGGATTCTGGTGGCAGAAGGCATTGAGGAAAACCTGATGGATGCCGGATTTCTGCTGGCATGTTCCGCATTTCTGATTGGAGTAAGCGTAATCTGCAATCTGCTGTTCCCATACAGGATCCTGCGGTATGCGATTCTGTTCGCAAGTGCAGGCCTGGTGTTCTGGAAACGGGAACTGTTGTTGAATACGATGGCAGACATCCGCAAAAAGTAAATCAAAAGAAGAAAGAAAAGGAAAATTTACATGAGTACCAGTATTTCAATAAAAGAATTAAAAGAACTCGATCCGTCGAGCTATCAGATCGTGGATATCCGCGACGCAGTAGAGATTTCCCACGGAGCCATTCCGGGGGCGCTTGCGATGAAGACAGAAGAAATTGAGACCAGCGATGCGATTGATCGGACGAAAAAGATGATCATCTGCTGCAGCCGTGGCCGGTTCAGTGTGGCAGCCGCAGAAGAAGCAGGACAGGAAAAAGAAGTTCATTCATGTACAGAAAAATAGAAGAAACGCCGGAGCGGGAGAAAATGCTGATCCGGTTAAAAGAGCTCCGTCTGAAACGAGGCTACTCGATGTTACAGGCGGCGCGGAAGATTTTCAGCCATCTGGACACCTACAACCGGTATGAGAAAGGCATTCGTGAGATCCCGTTGGACTCGCTGATGCTGCTGGCAAAGACGTACGACTGCAGTCTCGATTACCTCGCAGGTATTTCCGACCAGCCGCGAAAATATGGAAAATAATGCCAGAAACCGTACCGCTTCTGAAAAAATACGGTTACAGGCAGCCTGAAAGAGAAAAGAGGCTGTCGCACGAATAGCAAATTTCGGCATCCCCAGTAGTAATTGAAAGGATCCCAGCATCATATCGAGCGATTCATCCGGTATAAGATCCCCTTTTCACTCAGGATATTTTCATAGGATTCCTGACGCCTCTCTAAGAAACTTTTGGAGATGTACAGACGTTTATTCCCTTTAGCACGGGAACATCGTTCTTTATACGGACAGCCTGTAGGTACTCTTGGTTCAGTAGGGTGACCGCCTCCTGTATTTTCAGAAACATATTTTCTTCCCATTTTCCAAGCGATTTCTTCCATACAAACGTATACTTATTAGCACAGGCTTCCAGTTTCGTACCATCTATAAATATGGTTTCTTTTGATAGTTCGCCCATTCGTTCCAAGCGACGTACCATCTGATAAAACAGGGCTTCGCAGGTGTCTGCCAAAAATCCAGTACGGAACCTTGCAATCGTGCTGTGATCCGGTTCTTTCTGACCAGCAAGCAGCTACATAAAGTTAATATCACGTTTACAAGCGGTTTCAATCTTTCTGCAAGAATAAATATTTTGGGAATAAGCATAGGTCAGGATCTTGAACATGGTCTTTGGGTCCACTGCCGGATTTCTGCCTTTGGTAGAGTACGCCTGATACAGTAAACTGTAATCTAAATCCTCCAATTCGTGGCTCAGCAGTCGGACAGAATCATCATCAGGAACCAGACCTTCCAAATTTAATGGCAAAACCAGTTGATAAGGCTCGCCGAATTCGGTATAATTTTTATGGTATTTTATGTATTTGGTCATACTTAATTATACCATGGATTGCGGGCTCTTCGGAGTCCGTTTTCTGCTTTTGGACATAAAAATGGAGCTATTGCTCCATAGATGATTACTCATCTATTTTGCAACAGCCCACTTGACTTCTCTTAATTGTGCACATCACCTGAAGCATCTGATTGCAAAATTTCTACAGAATGGATTGCATGAGTAAGATATGCATCCGGTGCAATACAGGATTCAAACTCCCAAACGGTATCGTAAAAGGCCGAAAAAATTCGATTCAAACTAATTTTGTTCGGAATGCAGATATTGTAATACGGTGTATTTCTCCTAAAACGCAAATAAGAAAACTCATCTGCAAAAAACAGTGTCGGTCTTGGGATATGCTGGTAATCAGACAGCAAACCATTCGGCAAAATCTTAATCTGAAGCGCATTTGAAATTTCATGCAGATGTTTCATATGCTTAAAAAAATGAAGACGCTGTTCCGGCGAAAGCTGAATTCGATAACCATAGAAATCCAATTCGCCAGTAACTGTAAAATCTGTAAATGCAGAAGCATAAATCAGTGCTCTTATCGGTGTAACAGCAAGTATCTGCGATACCAGAGAATGCATTTTTTGAAGTACAGGTCTGTATGTCTTTCCTATAAAAGAGCCATACTTATCAAGCAGCTCATTATGTAAATCAGTTGGAAGAAAATGTTCTGTAAAATGTCCAAGCAGACAAGAAGAATTCCGGGCAAACAGTGAATGCTCATATTCGTAAGTACGAATCATTTCAGGAATAGATGTCCGTCGAATAAGCAATGTTTCTTTGCTGCAAAGTAATTTTAATTTGTAATAAAGTTCCGTTGAAAGAGACGAATCTTCAATTGTTGTAACAGCAAGACAATGGTTCTGATCAACTAACATACCTGAAAGCGAATAAATATCTTTAATCGCAAAAACCATTTTTTTCTGTGCCTGTGTTCCGCAATAAAGATTAAAATCAATATTCGAAAGATTTGAAAGCAAATTCATCAGGAAACCAGCCGTATAAACCGGATTATCTGAAGACGATTCCAAATCAATCATTAAAGAAAAATGAACTCCTGGAAGCACAAGTCCTATGTCATTGTGCATGCTGTTAAATTCAGCAATTAAAAGCTGATAATTCGTGTCTACATTCAGAATATCTACCATAGCATAAATATTTAGCGACTGTACTTTACGGAGTGCTGGATGTTTCATTTTAAAGATAAACTGATCCAGTGTAAGTTCCGGATAATATGAAATTTTAGTAGCCACTTTAGAACCAGTTGTTACCTGAAGTTCTTTTACATATGTATATTCAGATTCGAGATGATCGTAAATCGCTTTCTGAAGATTCGAAACGTCAGAAATTTGATATTCTTCTAAAAAAGTGTCCCGGTTATCATCAGTCAGAGCCTCAACAATACACTGGCTGATATTCTGCAAAATAATTTCGTGATTTTTTTCTGTTGGAAGTGATTTTCCACTAATCCATTTGCTTATATAAGATTCATCATACTGCACAGCTTTGGCAAGTACATAATTTTTTAAATTGGCCATAGATGTCAGATGCTCTAACAGAACACTGAATCTGTTTTTTTCTTTCATAATAATCAAAAGCCCCTCTCTTCTATTATAATTTTAGTGTACTGCATACAAAATAAGAAAACAAGAACATTTATACAAAAAATTTCCTATTGAATGAAATCCTGAAAAAAATGAATTAGTTGATTTGTTTGATTCAATATGCCAAATTCACCACTTCTATTGAAAAGGAAAAATATCCATGATAGAATACGAATCGTCATTATAAAACAAATAAATAATCGGAAAAGGAAGTAAATAATTATGGAAAATACAGGAGCAACATTAACTGGAAAAGCGAGCGTTGATAAACCATGGTTACAGTTTTATCCAGAAGCACTGCGCAACGTTGAAGTGCCAACAATAACTGTTGAAACGTTTTTAAGAGCAAAAAATCCAGACGAAAATAAAATTGCATTTGAATATTACGGAAACAAAATTACATGGAAAGAATTCTGGGGAGAAGTTGATAAAGCAGCAAAATCTTTAAAGATACTTGGATTTGGTGAAGGAAACAGAATTCCTGTATTTCTGCAAAGTGTTCCGGCACATTTTATCCTTCTGATCGCAGCAGAAAGAATCGGAGCTGCAATTATCTGCAGAGATGACATTCCAGAAGAATTATGTTTTGCAATCAGAAAATCAAAATCAGAGACAGCATTTGTCATGGATTATACATCAAAGTCAGATGAAGATCTGTTCCGTGCAACGACACCAATGAAGCGTGTAATTAAGGTTTCTCCATATGATTATGCAGATAGAAAATCTGTCCCGGACTATATTGAAAAAGAAATTGCATCCAGATATACCGGTGCGATAGAGACAACAGAAGGAGATCTTACATGGGACGAGTTCCTGGCACTTGGGAAAGATTATACAGAAGACTATATGGCACAAGAAGATGTGAACAGACCAGTATTTGGCGCATATACAAGCGGATCCACAGGAATCTCTAAATTAGTTATTCATTCTTCTTCTAATATAGTAGCAACTGCATTCCAGATGTCCATCTTTATTCCGCCGTCAGATGTACCGGAAAAATGGTGGCTGCCAATCTTACCACCTGCACTGATTGCAGTAACTGTATCAATGGCAATCTTCCCATTGTCAGCAGGACTGATTATGGTACTTGATCCATTCTGTCCGCTGGAAGATATTGATATCGCATTTATGGAGCAGAAGCCAAACTTCTGGGCACTGATTCCAATGTTCTGTGAAATGCTTATGAAGAGTGACAGAATTCCGGAAGATTACGATATGTCTCATCTAAGAAGTATCGGAACCGGAGCTGAAGCAATGAACGAAAGGAAAACACAAGAAGTAGAAGCATTCTTCCATAAGCATAATGTTAAAGCAACTTTAAGTGCCGGATATGGTCAGAGTGAAGGATGTTCAAACTTTACACTTCCAAATCCGATGTTCCCGCTGGTAGACGGATGCGTCGGAATGCCAATGCCGGCAACAACTATGGCAGTATTCTCAGAGGATCTGGAAGAACTGAATTATGGAGAAATCGGAGAATTATGTATGACGGGTCCTGCTATGATGCTCCACTATGCGGGATGGAGAGGCGATGAACTTACTGAAAGAACACTGATCAATCATCCAGATGGGAACTGCTGGTTACATACGGGAGATAAAGCTTACATCAATGAACACGGAATTGTATACATTCTTGGACGTGGAACAACAAAGCGTTTCGGTGGCGGAGAACTTTACATGATGAGAATGGAGACAAAAGCAGTACGTGTAGCTGGTGTAGAAGATGGATTCTTCTGCTTTGTACCAGATCAGGATCATGAAGGATATTTCCTTCCATATTTCTTTGTAATCCTTGATGAAACAAAGAGTCTGGATGAAGTAAAAGCAGGTCTTGCAGATGCACTGGAAGAATATGAATATCCGGTAGACATCCGCGTAATCAAGGAAAGACCGTATTTCCACTTCAAGACAAACAGAAAAGAACTCACAGCAGCAATTCTTGAGGAACTGAACTAAAAAAGACTCCTCTGTCGCATCAATATGTAAATTCTATATAAATAAGTAAGAAAAAACCTGATGATTCCCCGTATTTTAACAAATCATAAGATACGGGGGAATTTCTTTATTACGTTTATACATGCCAGAAACCTGAAAACCAGACTTTTCGATGTGTTTTTGTGCTAAAAAACGTCAGTATGTCTTGAACAAAACAGTTAGCAGTGATATATTAAAGTAAATACCTAATTACTATATTATATGCAAAAATATATGCAAAATACGAATTACAGTAGCATATAATAGAGGGTGGAGTATAAATAAAATACAATGGAAATGAGGTGGGGGCAAACAAAAAACATAATATGAATTATCTAATACAAACACGAAAGGAAGGGTAGACATTATGAAAAAGAGAAGTAAAATGCTTTTGAGTTTATTCCTCTCTGCTATGATGGTATTCAGTGTAGTGCCTTCAACAGTTCTTGCAGAGACTGCACCTGAAGAAACACCAGCAGTGCAGGAAAATACTACAGAAGCCGGGCAGGATAACACCAATACAAATGAGGCAGAAGATCCAGCAACAGAAGATTCTGCAACAGAAGCAACTACTGATTCTTCAAACACAGATAATGATGCTGTGGCCCAGACAGATACTGATGAAAATAAAGTAACTATTTCAGGTATTACAATACAGACACCAGTCATCCAGTTCGAGGGTGCCAATGCAGCAGTTGCAGAACAGTTGACAAAGGACGTGGAGATTGATGAAGAAGATCCTGCAATCCAGAGCCTGCGTGAAGCATTGGGGGATCTCGAAATGGTTGGCGGAGAAGCCGGCACAGAATCCAATGAATCTAACATCAGCACAGCAGACCTGTATGAAGCAGATGAAGCAGATGGACAGGCTGAAACGAAAAAGTTGACAAAAGAACAGATTGATACCGTTGTTAAGCAGTATCAGAATTATCTGAATCAGTGGTCAGCCAATGCTAATGTACTCGGTGTTCAGAATCCATTCTTTCTGGATTTCAACGATGATACAGATGGTCTTGGTATCCTTGGTCAGATGCTTGCCTTAGACGGCAAATCTGTCAAGGATGTCAGAGATGGCAAGGTTAGCTATGATGACCTGACAGGTATGATCTCTACTTTCACATATGGTGATAAGTTAGGTATTAAGCATTATGGCCCGGATGTAACAAAGGCAAGAGATGAAGCCCTTGCTGCAGTTGCAGCATCAGGTGCACAGACAAAGGCACAGAAGCTGCTTGTTCTGAATGACTGGCTGGCCCATAACAATACATTTGATATGTCCTACATCATGAACTCCGGTAAGAAATCAGATGATGACAAGCCGATGATCGCAGAGAAGCCTCAGCCGCAGGAACATGAAAAGGAGGTTTGTGAGGCAATCAAAGCTGACTATACAGATTCTCTTACAAAGAATTTCCATGATCAGATTTATGCAGGAATTGTAAATAATATCCGTAATAAATATTATGAAGGTGCGATTCAGAATATCAAATATCAGCAGCTTTTAGGTAAGTCTGAGAACGAAGCTACGGAAGATGAGAAGACAGAAGCCAAAAATAAGGCAGAGACTTATGTTAATGAAAACAAGGAAACTATTGAGAAGGATCCAGATGCATTTGTAAGATCGAACTTTGGTGGTGAAACAGCAGATCAGATCAAGCAGGGAGCAGATGCTCAGGTTAAAGAAGCTGAAGAAAAAGGTGTTGCTCAGGACCCGAGTAAACCGGATGAAAAGTATACTGTTGAGCAGATGACACAGGGCGCAATGGCCACTGAGAAAGTTGTCGATTTGGATAAGGATGGTGTAAATGACACAACAGCCAATGATGCTATTAAAATCTACGCAGAGCAGGCTGCAACTGGTATGACACCTGGTGTCATCAACTACTGGGAAGGTACTCAGTTTGGTGCTTTCGGTATGGGTACATCCGTATGTCTGGGTTACTCCAAAGCTTTTTCATATCTTGTGCAGTGCCTGGATAAGGATATTTATCTGAAAGATAAGAATGCAGGCTATGACAGCTCCAACTGGAAGACAGCCAAAGAACTGTACTATGGTTCAGATGGCAAGACACTGGATATCAATGCAGGCTACACAGTTGACCTTGTAAGAATTTCCTTCCAGTCCAACGTTACAATGTATGGCGAGGAGCAGGAGAAATTCGGATCCGACCATTACTGGAATGCAGTCAAGGTGGATGGTCAGTGGTACTATGTAGACCCTTGTTATACAGATGTCTACACAGAAGTTATGAGTCGTGACCGTGTCGAGACAGATGGTGATATGAATCATACATTCTTCCTGTTCAGTGACACAAGTGCTAGAAAATTATATGATGGTAATTTCACCACTTTGAGATCTCTCTATACAAATGCAGCAACCGTCAAGGATTATGAGACAGCATGGATGGCTCGTGCAGCAAGTAATGTTTACTATGCAGATGGTTATGCTTACTATATGTATGATTCGACAGACCTGTTTGACAGAGTAAACAGTACAAGCATGAATCAGAGCCAGAAGGCTGCAGAGTACAAGATTGTTCGTCATAAACTGACAAATAAGGATACAGGCGATGGCGACAGCGATTATGAGACACTGGTTAACTTTACAGATACAAAGAAATCAGATGATACGGCTACTGCAGATGCATCCGACACATCTGATTCCACATCGGATAAAACATTCGTAAGCGTTCTCAAAGACGGTAAGATGGTGAAGAACGACCTCCTGACAAAACTGTATGCACAGTTTGTGGATGAACAGAGCATTTACCCATCCATCGGTCTGACAGCAGCACTGTATACAGATGGTAAGATTTACTTCAACGTATCCAACGATATCGTTTCCTACAATCCTGCAGACGGTGCAGTAGCCGTTGTGAAGGAATATAACACAGTATCTGCAAAACGTGATATAACCAAGTTATTTGGCGGTATGGCATTTACAACAACAGATGAAAAGAGTGCAGATTTCACTGTCACAAATCATCCAATCGCAGGTCTGACTGTGAAGGGTGACGAACTGGTTGTTTCAATCGGTACAAACTTCGCGTTCATTTCAGGTAAGAGCAAACTGCTTGACCATTCCAGCTACGGTTATGAATTCGAAGAGACAGATTACAATCCGACTTATACAAACTACAAGAAGTATCAGCAGTTCATGGGCAGTCAGAGCAATGATAATGACGAGTTCATGTGGTCAGCTAACTTCGTTGATACAGTTGATATGAAGACACTGACAGGTACTTCTCATAAATATGAAACAGTTTCTGAACCTGCATACTGCGGACGTAATGCATTTACAGAAGAACGTTGTTCTGATTGTGGTCTGATCAAAGAGGGCACACGTGTAGAAGCAGAGAATACAGCACACGAACATCATTACATCAAGTTCCATGAAACATACTATACAAAGACTGATAGTGGTAGCTGGAACGAAGCGGACAACTATGTTTGCCCAGAGTGCGGAGCTTGTATTACAGAACCTGTAAAATCTCAGTATTCACAGGCAAATACAACTTATGAAAAGAGAAAGAAAATCTGGGATGAAGCTCAGAAGAACGCAGCAGAAGGTCATGCTTATGCAGCAACAGATGCTGAATGGAGTGATGATCACACAAGCGTTACATTCCAGAATCTGAAATGTGAAACTTGTGCAAATCAGATCAATAAACTGGATTGTCTCCTTGAATCAGATGAAAATGCAACAAACAAAGCTAACAGAGATTCTATTAAGAAAGCTCTTTCAGAAAAAGTAACTGCAACGGCTAAACTTGCTGGCCATACAGGTACATGTGAACAGGGCGTGACTATGTACTACAAAGCAGCAGATAAGACAGCTGATGGTGTGAAGTATGTTGTAACAACTACTGAGGCAAAGGAAGCTGGAAAGCATGCATACACAGGTGCATGGACATGGAACGAAGTTAAAGATGACAATGGCAATGTAACTAATTGCACAGCATCTGTAACAGGTGTTAAATGCTCCGTTTGTGATAATGAACCAACAGAAGACCAGATTAAAGTTAATGTTGTTAAGGATACAGAGAATTCCAAAGCAGCAACATGTACAGAAGCTGGTAAAGATGTTTATACAGCAACAGCGACAGTTACAGATGCTGATGGTAAGGAAATCGGTACATTAACAGCAGATCCAAAAGAAGTTGATTTACCGGCACTTGGCCATAAGTATGGTGAACCAACATGGAACTGGAGCAAGGGTGATGACGGCAGTTACACAGCTATTGCAACATTTACATGTGATCGCTGCAAGGATGTTCAGAAGGTAGTTGCCACAGTTGGTGATCCTGTAGAAACAAAGGCAACATGTACAAAGGCAGGTAAGATTACTTACACAGCAACAGCAGCATTTAACGGCAAGGATTACACAAATACTAGGGAAGAAGCCATCAAGGCTATCGGCCATAAGTATGGTGAACCAACATGGAACTGGACAAAGGGTGAGAACAACACTTACACAGCAACAGCAACATTTACATGTGCAAATGATGAGAAACATGTAGAAACAGTTGATGCAAAAGTAACTGAGAAATCTGATGGCGCAACATGTACAGAGGCAGGTAAGATTACTTACACAGCTACAGTTACATTTGAAGGCAAAGATTACAAAGGTACTAAGACAGAAGAAGTAGCTGCTCTCGGTCATGACTACAAAGTCTCAGAAAAAGACGGATGGAAATGGACAGCTGATAAAGAAAAAGGATATACAGCTGTTGCAACATTCGTATGCAGCCGTTGTAAAGATTCTCATGACGTAACTGCAGATGTTGTTAAAGAAGACAAGAACAGTCAGATCATCTACACAGCAACTGCTAAATACACAGATAAAACTGGTAAGGAATTTACAGCTACAGCTACAAAGAGTACAAAAATGTCCGTATCTTACAAAGTTCACCGTCAGGATTATGCCTGGGAAAAAGACTGGAAGAAAGACGGACAAACGTCTGGTACAGTTGGTGAAGCAAAAAGATTAGAGGCTATCAAGATCAAGTTACCAGATGGTGTTTCTGGATCTATCGAATATCGTACACATATTCAGGACATCGGTTGGGAAAAGAACTGGAGTAAAGACGGAGCAGAATCCGGTACAGAAGGACAGTGTAAACGTCTGGAAGCAATCCAGATCAGACTGACTGGTGAAGTTGCAGAGAATTATGACGTATACTACAGCGTACATGCCGAGAACTTCGGATGGCTCGGATGGGCCAAGAATGGCGAAGAAGCAGGAACAGCTGGTTACGGATACCGTCTTGAAGCAATCAAGATTCAGCTGGTTACCAAAGGGGACAAAGCACCAGAACCTATTGATACTATCAAAGAAGCTATGAAAGCAAGACTGGTCGGATACCAGACACATGTACAGGACTATGGTACACAGGCATATGTATATGACGGTGCTATGGCAGGTACAGAAGGCGAGTGCAAACGTATGGAATCTATCCGTATGAAACTCCCGTCTTCAGTGAACAGCTCAATCCAGTACAGATCTCACGTTCAGGATATTGGATGGGAGAAGAATTGGGCATCTAACGGATCATTATCCGGAACAACTGGACAGTGTAAACGTCTGGAAGCAATTCAGATCAAACTGTCTGGTGATGTAGCAGAGAACTATGATGTATACTACAGAGTTCATGCTCAGGATTATGGATGGCTTGCATGGGCTAAGAATGGAGAATCTTCAGGAACAGAAGGATACGCAAAACGTCTCGAGGCAATTGAGGTTCGTCTGGTTCCAAAGGGAACAACTCCAGACCTTCCAGCATCAGCAAATGAAAAAGCCTTCATCAAAAAATAATAACAAAGCTTAACTTGCAAGGGGCTGTCGGGAAATGAACCGCTCCCCGTCAAGTAGACAATTGAAAAAATATAAATTTTCCCTGCCAGTAGAAATTTATCTGCTGGCAGTTTTTATGCAGCTCGCAAGTAATTTTCGTGTTTTTCCATTGGCGTTAAAATTCCAAGATTCCTTTGCAAGCGTTTATTGTTGGTAAGCGTCCAATAAGAGGGTGTATCGAAATTTCTGGCTGTTGCATGTAAACTATTGATTAGAGTTTTGGGAGTTGACTCTAAAAACTCTAAATCTAATCTAAGGAGCAGGCTTATGGATCTTTCTTCTTTGACTCCAGACAAACAGGTGAAACTTCAATACTGGCTGGATGTAATACGGCAATGCAGGGCCTCCGGACTGACAAATCAGATCTGGTGTGAACAACACGATATCTCTTTGAAAAGTTATTATTACTGGCTTTCCAAAATTCGAAAGCTTGCCCTGGAAGAACTGCCCCGCAAGAAAAACGGCATCCACATGTGTACAGACCAACAGTTAACTGCTTTAACGGAATCCCCGGCTGAGTTTGCGGAGCTTTCACTTCCGGACAGAAACATTTCCCGTTCCACTCCTGCAGCCATACTTCATATCGGATCCATAACAGTGGAACTTTATGAAGGCACATCT
>ULRV01063795.1_pt1 | contig 12468 bp, 9 predicted proteins | sample 1955791 | NCBI WGS metagenome assembly ULRV01 (sample SAMEA4835692, study PRJEB28245) | human gut metagenome | biome: gut microbiome; material: fecal sample | place: Denmark | collected 2008 | reverse complement strand
CTGAACGTGCCATTGATTACCAACAGCCGTCTGGCGAGTGCATTCATCTATGCATTCTGCACCACCAAGCTCGAGGATATCGATATCAAGGCTTGGGGAGAGTATAAATAATGTTTAGTGATTATTTATTAGTGATTAAGAATTGACAGTTAAGTCATTCTTGATGATTCCCAATAGAAAATCCCTGCTGTAGGAAAGGCTTCCTATGGCAGGGATTTTTTATTTGAATAAAAAGAAGTGAAAACTTTGGTTGTTTCACAATTAAATCGTAAATTTGCAGCAAAAACTATAATAATGAAGAGTTATGGAAGAAAAATTATCGACTATATATTTAAGAGATGGACGGAACGCTCTGCAATATGTTATGAGCCTGAGCGAAAAGTACAGGCAGATAGCGACCGAAGCGATATTCGAGTGTTTGAGACTGGGCTATCCACTCAACAATATGGAGATAACAGGCAAAGCACGAGAACTGCAGAGAAAGAGGAATGCCTACGTTTGATAAAAATCGCCAAAGAACAAGACTTTAAGTTATGGATGAATTGACAAATACAAGATTATATACCGATGTCTGCTCCATCATAGAGCAAGGCAGGAAGGAAGCTTATGCCTCCGTCAATCATAAGATGATAGAGACCTATTGGAACATAGGGCGACGCATCGTGGAAGAAGAACAGAATGGTGAGGCACGTGCTGAGTATGGGGCTCAGATCATTGCGCAATTATCTGAGCTATTGACACATCAATATGGTAAAGGATTTAGCAAAAGAAATTTGGCTTATTTCCGCCAATTCTACTTGACAATCAGTGATATACGAATTTTGCAATCGCGATTGCAAAATCTTACTTGGACACATATAACAAAAGTTCTTCGTGTGGAAGACTCTACTGCCATTCGTTGGTATCTCGAAATGGCTTCAAAGGAAATGTGGAGCGTGCGTACGCTCGACCGCAATATTTCCACTCAATACTTTGAACGTCATTTTGTGCAGCCTTCGCTTCCTATGACAGAGACTGAACCACATCAGTTTGACCTATTGAAAAGCCCTGTTGTGGCAGAGTTCTTAGGCTTCAAGCAGGATGATTCTTATTCTGAGGAAGAGTTGGAGTCTGCCATCATCACCCACCTGCAGGAGTTTATGATGGAGATGGGACGAGGCTTTGCTTTTATGGGACGCCAGCAGTTGGTACGCACAGATACACAGGATTATTTCATAGACCTTGTGTTCTATAATGTCGTGCTGAAATGTTATGTCCTCATAGACTTGAAACTTGGTGCTATCACCCATCAGGATGTGGGACAGATGGATATGTACGTCCGTATGTATGATGAGTTCAAGCTTACGGAAGGCGACAATCCAACCATCGGCATCGTGCTTTGTTCAGAGACGAGCAAGGATATTGCACGTTATTCCATCCTCAAAGATAATGACCATCTCTTTGCAACAAAGTACAAGACTTATCTGCCGACAGAAGAACAGCTTCGCACGGAGATTGAACGCCAGAAGCAATTGTTCTATTTGCAGCATGAAGGTAAGGCAAAACATAACAATAATAAATGACAAGGAGAAACAAGATATGAATGAACCAAAAATAAGATTTCAAGGATTTGAGAGGGAATGGAAAAGTGGAAAAATAGAAGAAGTTGCGGCTTTGCAAGGAGGCTATGCTTTTCAGAGTTCCTCGTTTTGTAAAGATGGAGTCCCTATTGTTAGAATTGCAAATATTTTACATTCTGGAGAGATTGAGGGGAAGCCATATAAGTTGCCTATAGATGAAGGACAGATCAGATTTGCTGCGGAAGATGCGCACAAAGATTGATCGGTTAAGGTTCAACATTAAAATGAGTTGACAATGAACAATGCGAATTTAGTATATAGCCATACAGCATATTTTAATATTTTGAAGACTCGTGGAATGCAAGGACTTCAAAAGAATATGCCGTTGTGGAAGTTCAAGCTATCAGAAGAAGAGTATGAAGCTTTGAAACAAACGCTAAGATGTCATACAAGCGACCTCGCCAGATATGGTGAGGAAGCCGCTTTGTGCTATGCTGAATGGTGGCGAAGAGACTATCGGGGGACTATCCCATCCAAAGAGGATGTTGCTATGGGTATAGGCTTGCATAGGCGTTTGGGGGATGACTTGTATATGGCTGCCAGAAAAGCTTTGCAGAAGCATGGGTATGTATTCCTGCATTCTTTGAAAGGTACAGAGTATTTCCGTACTCTATTGAATCAAGGTGGACTTCCTGTCAACTATATTAAGAACAGTGGCAATATTGGCAATTTCTCTAAATTCTTGAAAGAGTTGGTGAGCGAGTTGTCTTCAATCAATCTTGATTGGAATGATGTCGATAGCTCCATTATACAGCAGTTTAACTGTATTTCTTATTTGGGTAAGGCTTTTAGAAATGAAAATATATATGATGTTTCCATGCAGATTGCTCATGCCATCATTGTTGGAGAAAAAGAACTTCTCCCTTATGATGATACAGATGCCTCACTCGCTGAACTTACCAAGTCCTTGGAAACGGCATATAGTAGAGCTAAGGCGCAGCGCAAGACACGCCCTCTGTCCTTGCATTGGAAGTTCAGAACCTTTGGGCAGGGGCAAGGAAACCTTTACGTCAATATGGATGTGGTCAAGGATATTTCGTCTGATTCCATACCAGGTTTAAACATAACTACTTGCTATTCCTTCGATGTGTTTGTTGCAGGAACACTTGTAGGTAAGTATGTGAGAAAAGACAATGTCAGAGACGAGGAAGGTAATATCCAGTATGCAGTGTATACTCGCATTACGGTAGGTATGCATAGCGATATTTTGTGGACTGGCGAGCCTGTAGTTGAGGTGAAGGTAAGATGTGACAATGATGATCGACTGTTCTTGACCATTGCTGGTTGTTATCCTCCAAACTTTGACTACCCACAGGTATTCCAAATGTTGGATGACAATCTCTATAGTATGTCGGGAGCTGCCACTGCAGAGAATAATATGGCAATATTTTCTCATGAGTGGAAGAATGACGAATCCTTGCCAATAACCATTTGTGACAAAGAACTCTATTGTAACGCATTTACGGATGAGTTGGAGTTACAAAACTCAAAAACTGGTGAAGATGTTAAGTTGACCAATGACTTTACGCCATATACCGTTGAGTTCTCTGGCAACTATATTTCTTGGGTAGAAAAGTCAAACTATAAATTGCTTTCAACTATACCTTTTGTCCGTGTATATGACCAAGAGAAGAATCGTGTTCACAACTCCACAATAAAATATAGATTCAGAAATGATAACTATATAAAATGGCGTAGCTTGAAGTCTTCCTGTGTCTTCCCTTGCGGATTGGTTGATATTCGTGTGGAGTTGCCCGATGGACATACTGTTACAGAAACATTCTATTCAATAGGGAATTTGAAGTTTACATCAGATAATGAAAGTGTCTTCTCAACGAACATCATTTGCTCGTGTGGTGCAGATATGCTTCCTAAAATAAATGCGCAGGATGGAGTTGATATTACGGAATTGGGAGCCAACAAATGGATGGTTAAACGAAGTAAGGACAGTAAGTTTACGCCATCAGTTTGTGATTTCAGCCTTTTCTGTACTGGGAATCCAACTTTGCGTTTATCCATAGCTATTCCTTTTGATGGAGTAACCGTTACGGATATAAAAGGAAATATTGTACCAAACGGTAAGATTGTCTCATTGGCTAACTTGACAAACTTTTGTGTTGTAAGTCATGGTGGTTATGGTAAAAAACGCAATATAGATGTGTCATACGTTTCTGATAAGGTTGAAGATTATAGCTTATTGAAACATTTGCGCAGCAAGGTGATAGATGGCTTGGTGTCTCTCGCTGACTATAATGACCTTATTGTTCGCATGTTTAATCTGTACGGGGCAAATAGTTTTGACCGTTCCAGTTCCGTTGCCATGAATATTTATGGCACAGAGATATTCATTAGGAAGTTCGTTCTGGAGTCAACCATTGAAGATGGAAAGATTAGGGTCATCGACAGTACGGAAGAAGATACTGATGATTTTGTCTATAATGGCGATGTTTATGCGTTTCCTGTTGGTGATGATCTTCCGACAGAAGATTTCTTTGTGGTAAAATTAGAGCGAATTGATGACTCCGAGAATTTATTTGCATTCCCAGATGATTTAAACCATCAAGAGGTCGTTGTCTTTTCGGGTCCAGAGGCAAGGCGTAGGATGATTCCTAAATATTACAATAGGGAGGCTTACGATTTTGACAAACAAGAAAGAGCAGCACGTTCTTCAAGCAATACGAAAGATTGGTATGAGGCTTTGGAAAATGAGGATGTCATGATGGGCAAACATTGGAAAGATGTATGTAAGGCTTTTGACATCTGTAGCCGATATAATTTGCCTTTCCCAACGTATAATGGATTAAAGCCACTTGGACGTAATTCCAAATTATTGGCAAAGTTTGTCATTGCCATGTGGCTTAACGAATACAAGGATGTCTTGTCGCAAGATATTGATAGGTTTGAGCAAGAGATGGTTGTTGCGATTCATTGGATTCCTGCCAAAATTTGGGAGGAATGTATTAATGAATTTATGGCAAGTGTTCCCGAAGTATTGCAGCCAATGATGTTTGGTAAATTACAGTCTTTGGTGGAGCTGTTGCAAGAATTGTTTTATTCGACAGTATCAACGGATATAGCGCAAGCTTTTGCAGCTTTCCTTGTTTCTGGTAATGTTGATGCAGGAAGGGCATTTAATATAGCAGACATCAATGCTTATTGTGCAAAAATACATGGCTTGTCTGATACGAATAAAGACTTGCCGATTGCCAAATTCTCGTTGAGCAATGCTTATTACAATCAAGGACAAAGGTTATTGCCTTCGTACAGGGTTATGTTAGAGGCAGCAATGTGCGCTGCTGAAAACACTTGCCTTCAAGAGAATTGCATAGACTTGTTCGCTTGGGAAAACAGGGAGTTTGCTCGTATTGTCAATTTCTACAGAAAGTATTTCAAAGAGACATACAGCGACATCTTCTTCAAAACGGTTAAATATATTAAGACATTAGATAGATAAGATATGAACTACGCAGATTTCTATACATCCGCAGAAAAGGTGCTAATAGACTCCTTGGTATCTCTCTGGCTCAGAGGCAAAGCCAAGGAACAGGCATATATGCGCCAGATTTTGTCAAAGGATGAACCTTTGATGGCTGAGCCTGTGTTTCAATCCATATTTCCTTGGGAAAGTAGCAAGGAGACATTTGGTGAGCATGCGACAAAATTGCATATACTATCCCCTTCTTTCGTAGAGGCTTTGGGTAGCGACAAGGTTGATGAGGAAATGAGATTCCCTTTGAGCCGTTGCCCATATAAGCATCAGACAAAGAGTTGGAAGACGATGTTGTCAGGTGAGGGTAAAACGATTGTCGTTACCTCTGGTACTGGTTCTGGTAAGACTGAGTGTTTTATGATACCTGTTCTTCAAGATATTGCAAACAGAAACGAGAAGGATTGCGTTCAGGCAATCTTTCTCTATCCACTCAATGCCTTGATGAAGAGCCAGCAAAAGCGTATTCATGCCTGGTGCAATGCGCTTCCCAACAAAATCACCTATGCAATATATAATGGTGACACGGAAAAGAATAAAAGAACAGAGAGCTTTACCTCTAAGTTCTTCCCTCAATTAGTAACTCGTCCGCAGATTCGTGAGACCCCTCCACAGGTGTTGTTTACGAATCCGATGATGCTTAACTATATGTTGGTACGTGCTGAGGACAAAGCCATTTTGGAAAAGTCAAAAGGCAAACTGAAATGGATATTGCTTGATGAAGCTCACACCTATACAGGTTCTTCTGCTGCGGAATTGTCGTTGCAGTTGCGTCGTGTTCTTGATGCTTTTGGGGTAACTATCGAACAGGTGAACTTTGCCGTAACATCTGCTACTATTGGTGACGAGGATGATCCTGCTGCTGAGCAAAAATTGAAGACGTTTGTCTCACAATTGACAGGTAAGCCAGCTGAAAGTATCGTGGTGATTGGTGGAAAGCGAATCATTCCAGAAATGGATGCAGCCAAAGCAACGGAGGCAATAGAAAGCGTAAATGCTAAATATGGAACTAAGATCTCCCTTGCAGACATTGAGAGACTTCGCAAGAAATTGAATACCAACCCTGTGCTTTCTACAAAGCAGATTGCAAAGCTGTTGGATAGTGTTATAAGCAAAGACACAGTAAAATCACTTGAAGTAATAAATGCTTTGGGTGACAAAGTTGATGGATTGAACAAGGCTGATGGTGGCAAGGCAGCATTGTTGCCTTCAAGAATCCACTATTTTGTACGTTCTATCAATGGTGTGTACGCTTGTGTAAATCCGGAGTGCAGCCGACATAAGAAAATCAGATTGGGGATAGGTAGCTTAACTACCTATCAGAATACGAATTGTCCAGTTTGTAAGTCAAAAATGTTGGAGGTTGCAACCTGTCCATCATGTGGCGGTTTGATAGTCGTTGGAGAAAATAGTACCTCCGAAGGATTTAGAATGCACGTAAATACCGTAGACTTGGATAATGGCGTTTTCTTTGATGCGGATGAAGATCTCATAGAAAGCGAGGGCCTCAGTGCTGATGACGGTCGAGCAAAAAAAGAGGCGGCAGGATATACGCCTTTCTATTTTGCAAAACCTTCCAAGCCATGTTTGCGACATCATACTCATGTGGAAAAGCATGTCTTTAATCATGAAAAGAATAAGATAGAAATTGCACTAGATGATGCAGACAAGGCTACTGTTTTTGAGTCTTTACGTCATTCTGACAACAACAAGGACTTATGCCCTTATTGTGGTAATTCTTTAGGTCACGTTAATTATCTAAGAGCAAGTGCGACCCAAATGGGGCGTGCCTTGGCCACAACCATCTTGGATAATGCGGAAGGGGTAAAGAATACCGACTCAGAAATTCTGTACAAAGGAAAAAAGTATATAACTTTTACCGATAACAGACAAGGTTCTGCTCGTACAGCCATGGGATTAAATCAAGATGTGGAACGTGCTTGGATTCGTGCCAGCATCTTCCATAAGATGGCTGATATGAGACTTGAAAGAATTGAACCTTCTGGCTTAACGGATGAAGAAAAGCAGACATATCAATATTTGAGTACACAGCCAAAGGAAGCTTTGCCTCCTTTCCTTCTTACAGAACTGGAACGTCTTGAAGCTAAAAAAAGTGGAAAGCAAGTTGTTCCTGCTCCACCAGAAGTGTCGTTTGGTGAGATTAGTACAGCATTGGAAAATAATACAGATTTCAGAAAGCTTTATAAACATATCAATGAGGCACGTGGAGGAAAAGGGGCAGAGAACACGACGGTTTATCTCAGGGCGTTGTTGATAGATCAATTCGGTTGGATTCCGAAACGAGCAAATTCTATGGAGACTATGGGATTTGTACGATTGGTATATCCTGACTTGAAAAAGGCAAAGTGTCCTGAAGCTCTTTTGGCAAAGGACTGTAAAGATGAAGATTGGCAAGACTTTTTGAAAATCTGCATTGACTATGTTGTTCGTGGTGGCAGACATTATATGATGGCAGGAGACGTCAAGCCTTATTTGACGCAGAATATCTATATGTCAGAAATCTATCCAAAGGATTCTGATAAGCGTGTAAATGGGAAGCCTGTGAGTAAATGGCCTGTTGTTAAACAGAGACTGGATGGAACCGTACAAGATGACCAAAATAGATTGGTGCTTCTTCTTTGCGCTGTTTTAGGTTACAATGATGCTGAGCAGATTGATGTAGGCAAGGTTCCCATCATCAATAGTCTCTTGGATAAAGCTTGGGGATTTTTGACATCAAACATTCTTGATCCAGTAGATACCGAAGACAAGGGATATATGTTGGATTTGATAGGAAAAAAAGTAAAATTACAATTGATAGAAAAAGGTTACCTTTGTCCTGTTGATAATGTCGTTGTGGATGTAACTTTCAAAGGATATAGTCCACGTATTAATGGATATATAGGAAAGGAAAACTTTGAAAGATTCAAGGTGGCAACAACCTTTGATTACCCATATTTTCCATTCAAGTCTACGGAGTTGGATGGCAACAAAATTAATGCATGGATTGATGAGAAATTGTTTTCTCAGAAAGAGCATGGTGTTTATACAGGGTTGCATGAGAGAGTCTATGCCCAGAAGCCGATCTTTATTTCTGCGGAGCATTCTGCCCAGCAATCTCGTGAAGATTTGGATAAATATGAAAAGGAGTTCAATAAGGGACATCTAAATGTGTTGTCATGCTCTACAACTATGGAAATGGGTGTTGATATAGGTGGTATCAGTGAGGTGGTTATGAACAATGTGCCACCAAAATCCGCTAATTATCTGCAACGTGCAGGTCGTGCAGGTCGTAGAAATGAGTCAAAAGCTTTGGCTCTGACTTTTTGCGCCCCTAACCCGATTGGCGCAAACACATGGAAGCATCCAGATTACCCAATTACGCATTTGACGGAAACTCCTTTGTTGAAATTGGAAAGTCGTCAGTTGATTCAACGTCATGTAAATGCAATGGTGTTTGCTGATTTCGTGTCTTTGCAGGGTGGAATACGAGTTACTGCCAAATTGGAGGATTTCTTTGTCCCTAATGACGGATTGTGTTATTTCGACAAGTTCCTAAATCATATTGATAGCATTATAGGCGGTAATAGAACAGACCTTGATGCGTCATATAAGGCCTTAGTAAGGGGAACAGCCTTGGACAACATTCCATTGAGTGATGCTGTTTTCACAACTAAAAAAGATATTACTGCAGTTCGAGGATTGTACCAAGCACGTATAGATAGTTTGGATAAAACGATAAAATTGTTGGAAGAAGAGGACGGAAATAGTGCAGCATTAAGATCTGTACAGTATCAAAAAGACAATTTCCTTTCAACTTCTCTTCTGACCTATATGGCAGAACATTCGTTCTTGCCAAGTGCTGGCATTCCTACAGGTTTAGTGCAATGCGTGTTGGGCAAAAATAATGAAGAGAACTCTCCGACTATGCATTTAAGTCAAGCCATTTCTGCCTATGCTCCTGGTAAGCAAGTCGTAAAGAATGAATGGATATATCAACCTGCTGGAATATTGATGAAGACGAAGTATGATGATAATACAACAAGATACGTGCTGCAAAATTGTACGCATTGTGGTTATACCGTTATACGACAAGGTAATGTCCTGAACGATTGTCCTAAATGTGGCAAGGAAAACTCAATGCATGGAATTAAGGACATGAGCATTTCGACTGAACAACGTTTTACGGAAGTGGTTGAGCCTGTAGCTTTCAGCGTAGCATTTGGTTCAAAGCCAACTCGAAAAATGAATGCACAGGGAGAGATGAGTTTTGTTCAGCCTGTACTGTTGAAGATGAATCCGTGGCAAGAAAAAACTTCTGCTGCAAAAATGGTTGTGCGTTGTTCCACAAACGAGTCCGAAATATTGTTCTTTAATAGAGGAAGAAGCACCTATGGTTTTGCTTTTTGTCCTTATTGCGGAAGAATGGAGTATGAGCAAAGTCCAGATTACTCAGAAAACGTTCTAGCTGGTCATAAGCATTTATCTACTGGCCTTCCATGTCCAGGAGGTGACGCAAATGGTAGAAATATTAGAAGACATGTTCTGCTTGTTGGACGTTATCAGACAGATTTTGTAGAAGTTAAATTCTATGATGCAGCTAATGTCTTGGTAAGAGATAGTGAAACGCTATATTCATTGGGTGTCATATTGAGTAGAAAACTTACAGAATTGTTGGGAGTTAATGATGGTGAAATAGACTTTGGCTATAATGAGTCCAGTCACTCTATCTTCATTTACGATACGGCTCTCGGTGGAGCTGGCTATTCTCCACTTTTCCGTGAGTATAAAGACAAGGTGTTGGAAAAGGCTTATGAAGCATTGGCGAAGTGTGATTGTGAGCGTTCTTGCACCAAGTGTTTGATTGACCGTAGATCTCAGTGGTATATCAATTACTTGAATCGTCAAAAGGCTTTGGAGTGGTTGGAAATGGAGCGCAATTCAAGAGTTGCCCCAGAGTCAATTGTTTCTGAAATTCCTGATGCTTCCGCAGTAACAACTGATTTTGCGACGGAATTCTACCAACTTACTCGCAATGATAACGTGAAGTCTTTAAAAGTCTTTGTGGATAATGAGTATGATAGTTGGCACCTTGATGATTTTTCTTATGGAAAATTGTTGAGTGAACTTTCTCTTTCTGGTGTTGATGTGGCTTATGTTTTGAACAAGAACATACAGTTATCGTCATGTTCCGCTTCCTCAAAAGCTATTTTAATGGCAGCACTGTTTAAGAACAGGTTCGAGTATGTCAAGGTTGGGCTGAAAGAATCATTGAAACCATTACTTGCCGTAACGTTCAGTGATGGAACGAGCAAGATGTATTTTGGTGAAAATGTCGATGTTTCTTTGAATGCTAATTGGGGTGATGGAGATGTGTTCTCTTCTTTTAGTAATATTCGGATGGAATATGTTCCTATTAATCCGTCCGATATTTTGTCAGAAATGAATGCAGATGATGGCTCTATTATGTTTGACGCTCGTATCTTGGAAGATTGCAGAGTTAACAATTTGTGCGAAAAGTTGATGAAATACAAATCTGAGAAATGGGATAGAATTATTCTAAGTATGAGAGGAAAGAATGTTTCAGTGACCTATTCTGACCGTTATTTGGTCACTCCGTTGGGTTGCATCCTTTTGGCCCATTTCATTGCGGATGTTCAGCAAAAACTTCAACTCAATATAGTTTCGTTGAATATCTATGTTAAGAAGCCTAACGGTGATGCCTATGGTAATCAAAGGATTGGCTTGGAAAGAGAATACGGAGACAATGTTGCCAGAAACAGTTTCATGGAAGATGCAATCAGGGAGATAACTGGCATAACTCCTGAAATTGTGGATTACGGCTATATAGAGCATGAACGCTGTATGTCCATAAAAACAGCAGACGAGGAACTTTGTATTCGTCCTGACGCTGGTATTGCTCATGGATGGAATTTGTTTGGAAGAAGCAACTCTGACTGTACGGACGATGACTTTAGATACGATTGGGATATGGATGTTCCATTGTATAATAAAAAGAAAAATTACTCTGGAATCTTGTATACGATTTCATATAATAAGCTATAATAAATGAATTGATGCAGAAAGACTGCACAGAGTTAAATTAATTTTGCAATTAAAATAGTGCGATATGGAGAAAATTGCAATAATATGTTGGAATACCCATGACAGGAAATGACCTTCGGGAAGCGAAGGAAAGTCTCAGTATGGGGATTCCTATGAAAACAAGACAGGGTTTGGGCATGAGGAATGGCTTTTGGATGACTCACGTATTTATGAGTCTGATAGTTATCATTATGCCTTTTTGAAACCAATGAATGTTGATAGTGGTAAGCATATAGGTATGGAGTATGACATTCATTTGTTTACCAATATCTCCTTGCAAGCAGAAAGTTCGCGATTGATAGAACTGATAATTGATAGTTAATAATAGTTAAGGATTGATGGCTTCGTCATTCTTGATGATTCCCAATAGAAAATTCCCTGCTGTAGGAAAGGCTTCCTATGGCAGGGATTTTTTAGATAATAAACGTCTTACTCAAATTCAATATGTTCTTGTGAAGGAATACGGAAAGAGAACCACGTTTCTCCATCTTTATTGGTGATAGCTAAGTCGCCTCGTGTAATAGTGTCCATGCCAATGATAATGTCATTGTCTTCTAAATCACACGCAAGAACTTCCAAATCTTTTATCCAAGCACCTTCTTTGGCAAAATATAGGCTTATTTTATAAGTGTAAGCCTCTAACATTTCCGCCAATTCCTGCAATCATGACTTTTTGGATAGGTTCCAGTCCTAAAGCATCTGCTATGTTTCTTGATATAATAGTGTTTGTAGCACCTGTATCCCAAAGAACATCCTTGGCTTCGCAATATTCAAGTTTATTGTTAGTTGCAGGTTTTATCACAAAACAACTTGACAGAATGCTTTCAGCCTTTGCAGGATATTTTTGTGTAATAGACTTTTTCATCTTGAAGTTTTTATTGAGCCTTAACCTTGTGGATGGTAGCAAGTCGTGCTATGTGTCCTTTCGGAAGTGGAGACATAGTAATCTCGCTATGAGCAGGGAAAAACTTGTCGATGTCTTTGTAGTCTATGGTATGAACTTGTATTTTCTTGTCTTTTGTTTCCATATAGCTTTCCTTTCTTTTATTATTGTTGCAAAGATACGCTGAATAATTGATACAGCCAAACATTTCTTGTAATTTTTGAGATTTATAATCAAATGCTAAGGCTGCATAAGTAAAATTCCACCAAGCGATTGTAACGTGCAAATTTAAAAGCACCAAGTTTACGAAAAATTGATGCTTTTAAATTTGCATGCTGCCCCTCAAAAAGTAGACACAGAAAGGTGGAAAACTG
>ULRV01047100.1_pt1 | contig 12520 bp, 12 predicted proteins | sample 1955791 | NCBI WGS metagenome assembly ULRV01 (sample SAMEA4835692, study PRJEB28245) | human gut metagenome | biome: gut microbiome; material: fecal sample | place: Denmark | collected 2008 | reverse complement strand
AGACGATTACTCATGCCCATAGGGGTGCTGAGTAGTTACAAATTGAAAGCTGCTGAAAATCGGCCCTTATCACACCCAGAAGTTTGGTGGTTCCAGAAAAAAGCTGTATCTTTGCACCGTCATTCAGAGATAAGGAGACTTATCGGAAGAATGACAAAAAACTGAATGAGTAACCATTAAAATTGAATTATTAACCCTTTAAAAAACTGATTGACTATGGGACAAGGAACTAGTAAGGCAAGATTACACGTACCCCTCAGACGGGTGAGAACGCAGGTAAGAAGCTCTGGAATGCTACTGCCGTGAGCGACCGTGTGTCTTTTTCACCCCTGAGGTCGTAACCTTTCACCCTAATCAGAAATAGGGATTTCCCCTTCTACTTTAGGGAATCCTTCTCGTTTCTTTTCGGAAGAAAGTAGTACTTTTGCAGGCGCAAACAAGATAATGACCGAGCACTCTTTTTTAAAGGGGCTCAAGATTATAACTTTCAAAAACAGTATCGCTTATGAAAAGAAATGAAGTAATGGCACTCATCACCACAACCATATTGATGTTTGCCGTATGCCTCTCGGCTTCGGCTAAGGGAAAAAGAAACGTGGAGCGGGGAATGACCAAGCAGGAGGTAATCGCCATTCTTGGAGAACCTAAGCTCACCAGTTTCGACATGTACGGGGACAAATGGGAATATGACAAATATAATTATCTGTTTGGAGATTCCAAGTACATCACGGTTTTCTTCGACAGAAACGGGAAGGTGGTGCAATACAACACGAGGATCATAGAACCGAACAGCCAGCAGTCGAATGCTCAGCAGCCACAACACCCTACTCCACCCCTCTACGATGGAAGATGTGATCCCGATGACAGAATGGATTACGGCTACAGCCTCGATGATGCTTCCTTCTCCAAACTATATAATAAGGTAAAACAAGCAAGCTTCAACGACAACAAGTTCGACCTGATAGATGTGGCAAGCCTCGGCTGCTATTATTCCTGCGCCCAAGTGGTCCGCATCATGAAGATATTCCCTTTCGACGACGAACAGCTGAAAGCGCTCAAAATGATGGCGCCACATATCGTGGATCTTCAGAATACAGGCCTCATCTATAAAGTATTCAGCTTTGACAGCGAAAAGGAAAAAGCTGAGGAAATCATCAGAAATAGCAAATAAATAAGGTGATTGATGCGGATTGCAAATCCGCAGAGTATAAAAGGTTAGGTCATTTTTTGATGCCGGATTGCAAATCCGGCAGGACGCCTAACGGATACCAGATAACCACGGATTTTTCTTTCCCCCTCCCTTTCCATTTTTTACAAAAATCACAAGGATTGTTAAAATTGAAACTTTAAGATAAACTTTTCCGTCTAAATGCAATCAGATTAATATCTTTCTGAAATAAATAAAACGGGATAAAAAGAAAATAGAAGAAGATTATGAACGGAAAAGTAAAAAACGCAATGGCTGCTCTGCTTCTTGTGGCGGCACCATTGGCTACGCAGGCAAAACAATGGTCGCTGAAAGACTGTATCGACTATGCGCTTGCCAACAACATCGCTCTTCAGAAGACGCAACTCACCAAGGCCAGCGCCCAAGAAGATTATCTGCAGTCGAAAGCTGCTCTGCTTCCTTCGCTCAGCGCCAGCACCAACCAAAGCGTGAACTATACGCCGTGGGTAGCTAGCGGAATCAGCGGAGACGGTTTCTCGAGAGCAAGTATAGACAAGATTTATTACAATGGAAATTATTCCGTATCGGGAAACTACACCATCTGGAACGGAAACAAGAATCACAATCAGATTAAGCTGAACAAACTTGCTGCCGAGGCTGCCGACCTTGATTCTGCCACTCAGGCTATCAAGCTGCAGGAGCAGATTGCCCAGCTCTATGTTCAGATTCTCTATTCTACTGAGGCTATCCAGGTGAACAAGGAGAGCTATCAGTCGAGCTTGCAGAACGAAGAACGGGGCAAGGAGATGGTGAAAATTGGAAAGATGAGCAAGGCTGATCTGGCGCAGCTCACCGCTCAGAGAGCACAGGATGAATTCAACATCGTACAGGCTGAAAGCAATGTGAAGAACTACAAGCGACAGCTGAAAGAACTGCTTCAGATTACAAGCGATGAGGCGTTCGACATCGAGATTCCTAACACTACCGATGAGATGGCACTCGCTGCGGTTCCTGCCCTGAATGGTATTTATGAAGCTGCACTCGACAATCGTCCTGAGTTCAAGACCTTCCAGAATCAATTGGCACAGAACGATTTGAGCATCAAGATTGCAAAGGCGGGCAAACTGCCTACCATCAGCGCCAACGGTGGTATTACAACCAGCAATACTTCCATGAACAGTACAAGCTTGGGCAAGCAGCTGAAGACCAACTTCAATGTTGGAGGCGGCATTGGTGTCAGCATTCCTCTCTTTGAGAACCGCTCTACCAAGACACAGGTGAACAAGGCGTTGATTCAGCGCGAAAGCATTCAGCTCGACCTGAAGAACCAGCAGACTCAGCTCTATTCTACCATTGAGAATTACTGGTTGCAGGCAACAACCAACCAGAGTCAGTTCAAGGCGGCTAAGGTTAGCAGCGAGAGTGCTCAGACCAGTTACGATCTGCTGAGCGAGCAGTTCAAGCTGGGATTGAAGAATATCGTTGAGCTCCGAACAGGAAAGGATAACCTGCTCAAGGCGAAGCAGAACGAGCTCCAGGCCAAATACCTCGCCATCCTCAATATCAATATGTTGAAATTCTATAAGGAGGGACATATTTAAGGAGTTAAGGAGTTAAGACATATGTTTTGCTGCTTGAAAACTACGCCAAAAGACTATTGTCTTAACTCCTCAGCGACCGAAGGGAGCGATAACTCCTTTAACTCCTTAACTCCCCCTTATAACGTTTTATTATTTCGAATAAAATTAATCTGAATATAAATGAAAAAGTTGAGAATTAGCAAAATCTGGATTGCTGTCGTGGTGATAGTAATCGTTGCCGTGGCGGCATGGGCGATGTCGGGTGGAAAAAAGGAGGAAGATATTAACTTCAAGGAGGAAAAAGTGGCGCTGAAAACCTTGCAGAACAGCGTGACTGCTACAGGTACTATCGAGGCTGTAACCTCAGTAACCGTGGGTACTCAAGTGAGTGGTATTGTCAACAAACTTTATGTTGACTACAACTCCCAGGTAAAGAAGGGACAGGTCATCGCAGAACTCGACAAGACCAATCTCCTGAGCGAACTGAATACTGCCAAGGCAAACCTAGCCAGCGCACAGAGCAGTCTGAACTATCAGGCAGCTAATATGGAGCGCTACAAAACTCTTTACAAGTAGGGACTTGTCTGCGCCGATGAATACGAGAATGCGCTCTTAACCTATCGCCAGGCTAAGGAGCAGGTTGCGTCTTCTAAGGAAAACGTGCAGAGAGCGCAGACCAACCTAGGCTACGCTACCATCACCTCTCCTATCGACGGAACCGTGATTTCGAAGAGTGTAGAGGAAGGTCAGACCGTGGCTGCAAGCTTCAACACCCCAGAGCTCTTCACCATTGCCAAAGACCTGACCAACATGCAGGTAGTAGCCAATGTGGACGAGGCTGATATCGGCGGCGTAAAGGAAGGCAACCGTGTAACTTTCACCGTAGATGCCTATCCTGATGACACCTTTGAAGGAACCGTAAAGCAGGTGCGCCTGGAAGCTACAACTACCAATAACGTAGTAACTTACGAGGTTGTAATCTCAGCACCAAATGCTGATTTGAAATTGAAACCGGGTCTTACAGCCAACGTTACCATCTACACCCAGGAGCGCAGCGGCGTGCTCGCCGTAGCTAACAAGGCTCTCCGCTTTACTCCTACCAAGGAAACCGTGGGCAAGGACATGAAGATTGTTGACTGCAAGGGCAAGAATAAGGTCTGGACATTGAACGATAAAACTCTCACCGCTCATCCTGTAACCATCGGTCAGACTGATGGAATCAACACAGAAATCACCAAAGGATTGAAGCAGGGCGATAAGATTGTTACGGAAATCGTGGTGAATGTTCCGGAAGAAGAGGATGCTCCACAGCAGAGCCAGGGACTGATCAGCGGTCCGGGTCCTAGAGGAAAGAAAAAGTAAAGCTAAAGAAGTTAAGAAGTTAAGGAGTTAAGACATGTGTCTTGCTGCTTAAAATTACGCCTAAAAGACTATTGTCTTAACTCCTCTGCGACCGCAGGGAGCGATAACTCCTTTAACTCCTTAACTCCTATCAAATCCCATAAAAGAATAATTATGTCTGAAACATCAAATAACAACGAGAACAAGAAAGTGGTGATAGAGCTCGACAACGTGCGTCGCGACTTTCTTGTGGGTGATGAAACCGTCCACGCCCTGAAAGGCGTAAGCTTCAAGATCTACGAGGGCGAGTTCGTCACCATCATGGGTAAGTCGGGTTCCGGCAAATCCACCCTGCTCAACCAGCTGGGCTGCCTCGACACCCCTTCCAAGGGTGAATATTACCTGGACGGCGTAAGCGTGCGCAAGATGAGCCGCAACGACAGAGCCATCCTGCGCAACCGCAAGATTGGCTTCATCTTCCAGAACTACAATCTCCTGCCAAAGACCACGAGCGTAGAGAATGTAGAGCTACCGCTGATGTACAATCCTGCCATCAGCGCAGAAGAGCGCAAGCAGCGTGCCATCGAAGCTCTGAAGGCTGTAGGATTGGGCGAGAGACTCTACCATAAGAGCAACCAGATGTCGGGTGGACAGATGCAGCGTGTAGCCATCGCCCGTGCGCTGGTGAACAATCCTGCCGTGATTCTCGCCGACGAGGCAACGGGTAATCTGGATACGAGAACCAGCTTCGAGATCCTGGTTCTCTTCCAGAAGCTCTATGCTGAGGGCAGAACCATCATCTTCGTAACCCACAACCCGGATATCGCCAAATATTCCAGCCGCAACATCGAATTGCGCGACGGACACATCATCAGCGATACCTATAATGACCACATCCTTTCGGCAGCAGAAGGCCTTGCCGCCCTGCCAGACAATACGGACGAATAAGGGAAGTGAAGAACGAAGAGTGAAGAGTGAAGAGTGAAGAGTGAAGAATTCAACAGCTTTACTAATCATAAAGTTCAAAGCTCAAAGTTCAAAGTAAATAAGTTCAAAGTAAATGAATTATCAGAATCTTTTAAAGATAGCCCTTCGAGCGATAGCAGCCAACAAGATGCGCTCCTTCCTCACAGCCCTGGGCATCATCATCGGTATTGCAGCCGTGATTACGATGCTTGCCATCGGACAGGGTAGTAAGGCGAGCATCAAGGCGAACATCGCCGAGATGGGTAGTAATATGATTATGATTTCGCCGGGTGCAGACATGAGAGGCGGTGTGCGACAGGATGCTTCCTCGATGGAGACCCTGAAGCAGGCAGACTACCAGAGCATCAAGGAGGATTGTAATTACATCAGTGCCATTTCGCCTACCGTAAACAGTTCGGGACAGTGGATTTATGGCAATAACAATACGCAGAGTTCCATCTATGGCGTGAATCAGGACTACCTGAGCATCCGACAGCTGAAGGTGGCAGATGGAGAAATGTTTACCGATACCGACATCAAGGCAGCTGCCAAGGTCTGCATCCTGGGTCAGACCGTAGTAGATTATCTCTTTCCCGACGGCAGCGACCCGATCGGCAAGGTAGTACGTTTCAACAGCATCCCGTTCCGTGTAGTAGGTGTGCTCCAGAAGAAGGGTTACAACTCCATGCGAATGGACCAGGATGACCTCGTACTCGCTCCATACACCACCGTGATGAAGCGAATCCTGGCACAGACCTATCTGGCGGAATCGTATGTTCTGCCATTACCGAGGAAGCATCTCAGCCGGCTCAGGATCAGATTTCAGAAATCCTCCGTCGCAACCATAAGCTGAAGGACGCCACCGAGACCACCGAGGCAGATGAGGATGATTTCAACATCCGTTCGCAGGAGGAAATCTCCAGCATGATGAATTCCACCATGTCCACCATCACCATCCTTCTGGGTAGTGTGGCTGGAATCTCCCTGTTGGTGGGCAGTATTGGAATCATGAACATCATGTACGTTTCAGTTACCGAGCGAACCCGCGAAATCGGTCTCCGAATGAGTGTGGGAGCCAGGGGTATCGATATTCTGAACCAGTTCCTCATCGAGGCGATTCTGCTCTCAGTGACCGGCGGAATCATCGGAGTGATATTGGGAGTGAGTCTGTCGCTGAGTCTGAATGCCTTCCTGCATATTGCCACTCAGATAGAGCCTTGGAGCATCATCATGAGCTTCGCCGTCTGTACCTTCACGGGCGTCTTCTTCGGCTGGTATCCGGCAAAGAAGGCTGCAAGACTCGACCCTATCGAGGCAATCAGATACGAGTAAAAAACTGATTAGTTTTTTCTGAAATATATCTGTTTTATCCAAACTTTATTGTATTTTTGCAGAAGAATTCAATAAACTTAAGATAAAACAGATAGAAAGAAAATGAATACAGAAATATTATCAGCAGATAAAGACCCGATGGGCGCAGCCATTCTCGACTTCCAGCAGCATGGGAAAGCAGCCCGACTGAGAGTGCTCTCTTCGATGTTCGAGGAAGACGAAATGCCAGTGAAACATCTGTTCAGAAGCACCCGGGAAATGCCGATGCTGGAGCAGAAAGCCCTGCAGCTAGCCAAGGGACGGGTGCTGGATATCGGTGCCGGAAGCGGTTGCCATACGCTCGAACTTCAGAAGAAGGGACTGGCGGTGAAGGCGATTGATATTTCGCCCTTGAGCTGCGAAGCGATGAAGCTGAGAGGGGTGAAGAATGCGGAATGCATCAATCTCTTCGATCCGCATCTGAGCAGTGGGAATCATTCCAGAGAGCACCAGGAGACTCATTCCGAAGAGAACCAGGAACAGTTTGAAGGCGGTTTCGATACGATTCTCCTTCTGATGAACGGAACGGGAATTGCCGGAAAAATAGAAAATCTCCCTGCTCTCTTCCTGCGTCTGAAAGCGTTGCTGAATCCGGGCGGTCAGATTCTCATCGATTCCTCTGATCTGAAATATATCTACGAGAATGAGGATGGAAGTTTCGACATCAATCTGAATGGAGCCTATTACGGAGAAGTAGATTATCAGATGATCTACAAGGATGTAAAGGGCGACCGTTTCGATTGGCTCTACGTAGATTTCCCATTACTCAAGTCCATTGCCGAAACCTGCGGGTTGCATGGTGAACTCGTGGAAGAAGGCGAGCATTATGACTATCTGGCTAGGTTTTTCTAATGATTTCAAAGGATTTTTTGAAACTTCATAAAAGGATTTTCTAAAAAACATCATAAAAAAGTGAAGGAGCTAAGACAAATGTTCTTGGCTCCTTCATTTTTTCCTCCTAACCTATTTTATTTTATCGTTGAAATCGTGACATCCGAGAAATCTTTCATGTAATCAAGAATCTCCATGGTGTGGAAATCGCGCTTTGCCTTGATTTCTATGTTCGCTTCCAGGAATTCCTCCTTCGAGAAGCGGCGCTCTTTCAGCTCATAGGAATGAACTTCCAGGCCTTTCTGCTTGATTTGCTTGATAAACTCCTTCACGCTTTCACGCGATGGCGCGGAGAAGGTCAAGTCGACGGTAGTTGTTCCCAACTGCGGAATCCAGTAGTTCAATACTTCCAGTCCCAGCAGCACCATCGCCGTGGTAATAGCTGCAGCCATATACATTCCCGTACCGCACGCCAGACCAATAGCCGCTGTCACCCACAAACCAGCCGCCGTGGTAAGACCTCTCACTACGTTCTTCTGGAAGATAATCGTTCCGGCGCCCAGGAATCCAATGCCCGAAACCACCTGCGCAGCCACACGGGAAGAATCCTTTAAATCAAATCCAAATCCATACTGGGAAACAACACAGAAGAGCGCACTTCCCAATGCCACGAGAAAGTGAGTACGGAAACCAGCCTCCTTGGCACGATATTCTCGCTCTATTCCTATCGCACCTCCTAAAAGCAGGGCGAGAGACAGGCGAATGGTCAGGTCAATATAAGTTGCATCCATAAAATATCCTTTCTTTTAAAGTTTGCTTGCAAAGATAATATAATTCGAAGACAATACAAAATAAATCTATTGATTTTATGACGAAAACATTTTTTTCCTTGGTAATTCAAGAAAAAAGCGTATTGCAGCCAAGTCTAATTCCTCTACCGACGGAGAGTTATTTACCGATAAAGAACACTTACGTAAAGTTGGAATAACACTTACGTAAAGTTCAAGTGAGGCTCATTTGGAGTTCAAAAGAGGCTTACTTGAAGTCCAAAAGAGACTCACTTAAAGTTGGAAAAGCCTTACCAGATGGCAGCCAGGACGTTCTGGAAACTGCATCGCGACGTATCTGACTGTACGTCGGGACATAACGGTTATTACGTCGGGACGTATCAAATGCTACATCGGGACGTAATTTCTTCTTTACCGTGGCAATGCGTGGCAATAAGGTGGCAATAAAAAAGCGCTTATTGCCACGCGTTATCAGTTTATAATCAAATAGTTAAGTGCAAGTGTGATAGATGTGGCATTAATTTAGAGAAAAAATATACTTTGTCCGACACACATAAAAAAGGGAAGCGCCGAAACGACACTTCCCCATGGATTGGATAAGTTATATAATCATCTGTCTCGCGACATCTTATTCTGCGTATGCTGTCTTGTAGGCAGAGTCAAAGAACATAGCGCAAGAACCTACGCCAGTCTCATACTCATGCTGCTTCTGACCAGCGCTGTCATACTCCACTACGTAGCCATTGCCATTATAGTCGGCATAGCCATTATCGCCCATTTTATAAGAGAGCACGAAGATATGACCGTTCAATGGATCGGCGAAAATGCCGCATGGGCTCACAGGCATCTCAGAGAGCGTCATCGCCTGTACTTGTGTACTTCCTGCTGCAAGCGCACTCACGCTAGGAGTGCCACCATAAGGTGCATTGAGCACATAGAAATAAGGATGAGCCGCCTGCATACGTGTTGTAGCCCCAGGGGTTACGCATACAGCATAGTTGCCGTCTGCCACCTTCTGTGACTTACCCTCTGCGAAACTCACTGCACGTAGGGCATTCTCGCCATAAGCATTATAAGAAGCATCATAATACTGGTTGTCGAGAACATACAAAACATTAGATGCATAATAGATGCTGGTAGGATTGTTCACGCCCTCGATATTCTTAGTCTCTACATTGTCGTTGGAAAGATTGATGCAAGAGATGTTGCCACCACCAGCACCATAGTTGCTGTTGGCTACATAGATATTGCCATGGGCGATGACCAAGCCCTCAGGATAGCTGCCCACCTGCCACTTCTTTTGAAGAGCAAAGCTTGTGGTGTCCACGGCTGCTACATAGCCACCGTATGTGGTGAAATAAACCTTGCCACCGTCGGCGATGATATGGCGAGGCTCTGCACCCTCAGCATTGCCTAGCAACTCTGTGGTTTTGATTTGCTTGATACTCTGCTTGGTTTTCTTGTCGATTACCTCGATAGTGTTGCTCTGGTCTACGGCGAGATAAATCTTGTTGCCATATACGATGCCGTCATTGGCAGTATTACCGAGCGTACGACCGTTAGCAGTCTTGAATACGTTCTGTGTAGCAGTGCTTGAAGCATAGTCGATGGCTGTGAGAGAGCTCTCGATCTTGCTATACATGTTACCAGAATTCACAACATAAGCGCCCGTACTATACACCTGGAGATAAGTCTCAGGACCATCGTTGTCGTCGCTACATGATGTCATCACTGCAGTACCCATCAAGAGCACCGCCAAACCTAATAAATACTTTTTCATTGTCTTTTTTCAGTTTATATTTGAATCTACTTTGTTACTATCTAGAAGTTATATCCGATGCTTAACATCCAGCTGCGACGAGGCATCGGATAATGCCCTACAAGTTCATACTGCTCCGACAGCAGGTTCTTCACATCCATCCTGACCTTCACACCTCTCAGGGATTTCCCCAAAAGACTCAGTCCGTCCAGCTGACGATAGAGCGTCAACCCCATGTCCCAGTAGCCATCCACTTCGGTGCCTTCATAATGCTCATTGTTGGCCCATCGCTTGCTCATTCCCTGTCCATGGAGTGAGACATTCACCCAGGGATTCTCCCACCCCAAAGCAATACTGCCCGAGTGCAGAGGGATATAGGCTACTTGATTGCCATAATATTTGGACGAGCGGTCGGTATGGTTCACCACATGCTGGTAGCTATACGACCCTTGCAGCGAGAGTTGCTGCCCCGGAGCCATCTGCCAAGTGCCACGCAAAGAAGCATCCACGCCAACGACATCAACCCGTGCCAGGTTTACGGTACGCCAAACGAACATATTGTAAGGAACGCCCACAATCTTGTCGGTCACCCGATTGTTGTAGCCGTCCAGCGTTGCTTGAAGATTCCATCCCCTGTAACGCAGGAATTCGCCGTTTCCCCCATCTTCTGAAGAAGTTTTTTTCCACGTAAGCCCGATATTCAACTGTCGGGTTTTCTCAGGCTTCAGATCAGAACTTCCATAATGGAAGAAATAGTTCTCGTTGAAAGTAGGAACCCGGAAGATGTCCTTGTACGAAGCCCTGAGATAAAGTTCATCGCTGGCAGTACCATTCCCCAGGAGCCGATAAGAAAGCGAAAGCGATGGCGAAAGCCGGCGTGCATCCTTGGCAGCCTGTCCTGCCTTGGTAGGATTGGCGCTGCCTGGCTGAGTCTCTATCTTGCGCCCCACGCTGTTGAGGTAAACCGAAGCCAGCATCCTGGCAAGAGCCACCCATCTTCCCTTCGCATATCGAACGGAGAGCGACTGCAGGTTGCCATGTCGATGAGGTCGCAGATCGGTGGCGAGGGTGCTGTTGAGCGAGTTCATCATCCAGTCGGCAGAGTAATCCACCGCCCAGCCATCATCCGGCATCCACAACAGTGCTGCCGAAGTATAATATTCCCTCTGCCAGTAGGTAGCATCATTGCGCCGATTTGCCACGAGCGTGTCCTGATAGGCAGAACTCGCCCAGTTCATCTTGGCTTGCACCTTCAGCATCCAACGGTCATCAAGACTTCCGGCTTGCCATCTCGCCTGAGCAAAGGCGTTGCGGTCGTGCAACTGTTCGGCTGTTACATCGGTATAAAATCTCACGATGCCTGGCAACTGTCGGTCGTTGTCATAATAGTAGAGCTTTGCCCACAATTGGCTCCGGCTCATGCCATCGGATCGTCTGCCCATCATCCAGTGCATATTCAGTTCGCCATGCCCCGAGTTCATCCGGCTGTTGGTTCTTCGCTCATGGGTAGTATATTTACCGTTGCGCAAGAGGAAAGGATAGTTGTTTTCGGCATAGGTGTACTCACCCATCGCCTGGAGGGTGAACCTATCAGACAATCTCTGCACATAGCGCAGATAAGGCGAGACATATCCGAAGGATCCCACCTGCAACTGAGTAGAGAGGTGAGGCTGCTGGTCGATGGGAATCTCGCTCATGGTCTCGATGGCAAATAAAGCTGCCACCGAGGCTTGCCGGGCCGAGATGAAGATGTCGTCGTTGTCACCAATGGTGAGTCGCAATGTCTGCACTTGGCCGAGCGAATAACGGGACACATCAATTTCGCCGCCCTGACATTCGCTGAGCAGCACACCATCGTAACTCACTCCCGTATGTCCCGCTCCGAATCCACGCACAGCTACCGTTTTCATTCCTCCTGCCCCACCATAGTCGCGCAGATTGATGCCTGGCATGCGGTGCAAAGCGTCGGCCATATCCGTAACGCCAAGCCTCAACATATCCCCCTTGTCCAAAAGCTGGAGAGGCGATGTGCTCGTAAGTATCCGGTGCTGCCGAGCATTCACTTTTACTTCCTGCAAGTGCTCGGTACGAATGGAATCTTGCCCCATACCCACTTGTGCATATAACAGTAGCAAGCCACCGAGACAAAATATCCTCAATGCCTTCATTCATTCTATCTTTTATATTATTATCTGTGTCTCCATCACGAACCCATCCCACGGGGTTGGATAGAATCATCGGAATCTCTTATCCTAAAGACACTCTTTCATCATATTGTTTCCGATGGCAACGGCAGGTCTTCTGACTTGCGTCCTCCCAGCATCTCACTCTATGTAAACATAAAAAGATGCAAAACTCATGGCAAGCGGTCTTCCCGAAAAAATGTCAGTGACCATGGTGCTTGCCGCAATAAGACGCTTACAGCAGCGGGACTGTCCGGGCTTCTCACCCGATTCCCTTTTAATCACTACGCACTCATCCTGCCTGAGGCGGCAGAAGATGGCAGCAAACCAATTGCGAGTGCAAAGGTACGATAAAAAAATGAATTAACAGCTAACTTCATGCGCTTTTTATTTGGTAATTTGCGATTTTCTTCTTAAATTTGCGGAAAAATTAAAAATCATACATTTTAATATTATATGGCAACAGTTGACGACAAGAAGATTATCTTTTCGATGGTGGGCGTATCTAAGATTATCCCACAAAACCAGAAACA
>ULRV01005456.1_pt1 | contig 12553 bp, 10 predicted proteins | sample 1955791 | NCBI WGS metagenome assembly ULRV01 (sample SAMEA4835692, study PRJEB28245) | human gut metagenome | biome: gut microbiome; material: fecal sample | place: Denmark | collected 2008 | reverse complement strand
TAGCGGATGCTCTGTGTAAATCTGTGGGACATTTTCTTAGCGGTCGAAAAACTTCTGGTATTCGTTTTCGAAATTAGGAGTAAAGACACCTTTTCCGATGTTTTCCTTGATTTCCTCCTTACTCCAGAATCTGCCACCAGCCAATTCTTCCTGGCTAGGCTTCACCTCACCGTCGTATACGCAGCGGTGAACGTATACCAGTTCCTTTTCCCTCTGACTTTCAAAGACATAATGTCCCAAAGACTCCGGTTCGAAATCGGTGATACCCAGCTCTTCCCTTACTTCACGATGAAGCGCCTGATTCACGCTCTCACCTAAATCTACGTGCCCACCGCAGGCTGTATCCCATTTATCCGGCTGGATATCCTTCCATGCCGGACGATGCTGGAGATACAGTTCTCCCTTGCTGTTGAATACATGCAGATGAACCACCGGGTGCAATATCTTGCTTCCGTCATGGGCATGTCCCCGGGTGATGGCACCCAGGATATTGCCCATTTCATCTACTACCGGAAATTCCTCGTTCTTATTGTCTGTCATAATTTCTTGTTATAGTGTTCCATACTCCTCAGAATAGCGAAGCATCTGGTCGGTATAGCTCTCCTCGTAATCGAGATTTACATCGATAGGATTGCCTTCTTCGTCAAATACCAGCGTCATCTTAGGATTGATGAAGCCCTTGTATGGGGCGAGATTCAGCTTCTTGTATCTTGCCAGAATCTCACGATGCAAGGCTGGGTCGATGTTCACGGCATACTTCTCTACCAGCTGTCGTGCAGCCTCATAATCGCCCTCGCTCTTGATGCGCTGAATCTCGGCAAGCAGTTCACCGAAGAGATGACGGAGCTTCTCATAATCATTCACCTTCATATAGGTACGGGTGGTGATGATATTGCCCTCTGCATCCTTCAGCGCATCCTCGGCAGAAGCATAGCTCACTTCTTCCTGAACGAGTTCCACGGCTCCCTCTGCATGTTCCAGCGTCCACCAGGCGATGAGGGCACGGTTGCGCATGTGGGCTTCCTCTATCTTGTCACCCTCCTTGATGCGGATGGTCTGGGTGAGCAGTCCGTTCATCAGATAGCTGTAATACTGAGCCTTATACGCCTCGTCATTAGGCGTCAGACCGAGTTCTACCAGCTTATGATCGGCTACATAATAGAGTCCGAAGAGGTCGGCACGTGCTTCTTCTATGGTGTTGCCATAAGCCTTCAGAGCATCCGGGTCTGTGGTAGGAAGCAATTGTCCGCTACCATGTCCCAGGCATTCGTGCAGGTCGGTATGCAGGTCGTCGGTGATGTCGGCATACTGGTTCATCAGCGCCACGGTTTCCTTGTCGATGACGAATTCATCTCTGAATCCGTTGCCCTGTGCAGCCTTGTTGTAGGCATCAGTCAGGTTGCCGATGGTAACACTCTTGGAGCCATGTTCCTGACGGATCCAGTTGGAGTTAGGCAGGTTGATACCGATGGCAGAAGCCGGATATTCCTCTCCGCCCAGCATGGCAGCACAGATGACGTTGGCTGTAACTCCCTTCACTTCCGGCTTGCGGAAACGGGAATCTACAGGCGAATGGTCCTCAAACCACTGTGCGTTCTGGCTGATGGTCTGGGTGCGCTTGGTAGCCTCCAGGTCCTTATATTCCACGATACCTTCCCATGTACCTTTCATACCGAGAGGGTCACCGTATACTTCGATGAATCCATTGATGAAATCCACCAGGCCTTCATGCTGTTCTACCCATGCGATGCTGTATCGGTCGAAATCCTCCAGGCTACCGGTGCGGTAGAACTTCACCAGCAGGTCGATGACATGCTTCTGTCCTTCGTTCTCGGCATACTTCTGCGCCTTGAGCAGCCAGGACACGATTTCGCGGATGGTCTCACCATAGAGTCCATCTTCCTTCCATGTCAGTTCCACTACTTCATTGTTGCGCTTGGTCAGTTTGGAGTTGAGTCCGTATGAAGGAGGGTTCGGATTGTCCGTGTTCTTCATCTTGGCATAGAATCTCTCTACCTCCTCCTGCGTCACATCCTCATAGAAGTTGCAGGCAGATGTCTGCACCAGGTCTTCCCCATCCGTCTGGTTCACGCGCTTAGGCATCACCACGGGGTCGAAGAGGATGGATTCCAGCTGTCTCATGAGGTCTTCCTTGGTTTCTCCCCTCTTGATGGGCAGGAGTTCTTCCCCTATGTTTTCCAGCAGATGATAGAAATATTCCTCTGAGAATCCCGGCTTGAATTTTTCACAACCATAATGGTGATGAATGCCACTGGCAAACCAGATGCGCTTCAGGTAGACTTCGAATGCCTTGAATTCCTCGCATTCTCTGTCGCCTTCATAGTGCAGATAAACGGTTTCCAGTGTTTTTCTGATGCGAAGGTTGTACTTTCCCTGCTGGTCGAACGTGATATCTCGTCCCATCAGGGTAGCCTTAGCCAAGCAGAAAATATACAGTTTCTGGTTGAGCGATAAGTCCTCAAATCCCTTCAGCTCATAGCGGAGCATCTGGATGTCGGCGAATCGCTCATTCGTGTTCACATTACATTTTGCCATGTTATCATTGTTTGATTCTACCGCAAAAGTACGACAATTATTTTATATTTCAAACTTTTTTGGCTACTTTTCTTACTTTTAAGTGTAGAAAATGACTATTCTCCCGATTTTTTAGTAACTTTGCAGTAATATCTAACAAAAAAATAGAAAATAAGAAGAAAATGCAAATCCACGAGATATTAAAGACATACTTCGGTTACGACTCGTTCCGTCCCAATCAGGAAGCCATCATCCAGGAGGTGATGCAGGGGCACGACTGTCTGGTGCTGATGCCTACGGGCGGCGGCAAGAGTCTGTGCTATCAGGTGCCGGCATTGGCGATGGAGGGAACGGCGGTGGTCATCTCTCCACTCATCAGTCTGATGCACGACCAGGTTGAGGCGCTCAAGGCGAACGGTATTCCTGCCGAGGCTCTGAACAGCGGCAATGATGCTACCGATGAAGTCATCATCCGCCGTCGCTGCGAGGCTGGCGATCTGAAGCTGCTGTATGTATCACCCGAGAAGCTGATCAGCGAGATTCCTTTCCTCTTCAGCAACATCAGGATATCGCTCTTTGCGGTAGACGAGGCGCATTGCATCAGCCAGTGGGGGCATGATTTCCGTCCGGAGTACAACCAGCTGGGTCTGCTCCGCGAGAAGTTCCCCAACGTCCCGGTGATGGCGCTCACGGCTACAGCCGATAAGATTACGCGCCAGGACATCATCCAGCAGCTGCATCTCAACGGTCAGACGTTCGTCAGCAGCTTCGACCGTCCTAACCTCAGTCTCTCCGTCCGTCAGGAGAGCACGAAGAAGGAGAAGCTGAAGTTCATCTACCGCTTCATCCAGAGCCATCAGGGCGATGCGGGCATCATCTATTGCCTGTCCCGCAAGAACACGGAGATGGTGGCAGAGGCGCTGAAGGAGCACGGTATCAATGCCGAGGCCTATCATGCCGGACTCTCCAGCGTGCAGCGTGCATCGGTGCAGGAGCGCTTCAAGATGGACCAGATTGATGTGGTATGTGCCACCATCGCCTTCGGAATGGGCATCGACAAGGGCAATGTGAGATGGGTGATTCATTACAACATGCCGAAGAGCATCGAGAGTTTCTATCAGGAGATAGGACGTGCCGGACGAGACGGCGATCCTGCCGATACCATTCTCTTCTATTCGATGGGCGACATCATCACCCTGCGCTCGTTCTGCGAGGAGAGCGGACAGCGGACGGTGAATCTGGAGAAGCTGCGAAGAATGGAGGAATATGCCGAATCACGTGTGTGCCGCCGCCGCATTCTCCTGAATTACTTCGGAGAGACATCGGCAAAGGACTGCGGTCACTGCGATGTTTGCAACAATCCTCCGCGCACTTTCGACGGTACGGTACTCACGCAGAAGGCGCTCAGTGCCATGGTGAGAGCCAGCGAGAAGATTGCCGTGGGCACGTGTATCGAGATTCTCAGGGGCATGCAGACGCCTGCCGTTGTCAGGAATCATTATAATGAGCTGAAGACGTTTGGCGTGGGCAAGGACGTGAGCGTGCGCGACTGGCAGGCTTATCTGCTGCAGATGTTGCAGATGGGTTTCTTCGAGGTGGCGTATAATGCGCATAACCAGATGAAGGTTACGCCATTGGGATGGAAGGTTCTCAAGGGCGAGCATCAGGTTTCGCTGGCGATCATGGAGAATGAAGAGCGGTCAACTCGTCCGCAAAAAGCCAATAGGTCAGCACGCGGCAACAGCATCCCTGTGGTTCATGCCGAGCGTGTTGTTTTCCAAGAAGAAATGTCGGGTGCAGAAGACAAGAATCTCTTTGAATATCTGCGCAAGATCAGGAAGAATCTAGCTGACGAGCAGGGTTATCCGCCATACATCGTCCTTTCCGACAAGAGTCTGCATGAGTTGACCAGGATGAAGCCAACCACCCTTGAAGCCTTCGGGCTCATCAGTGGAATCGGAGAATTCAAGGTGAAGAAGTATGGTGAAACCTTCATCAAGGCTATCAGGAAATATACGGGGAAATAGTTAGTTATCGGCTAACCCATTCCAGACTGTTCACCTCGTCCTTCACCGAGAAGTTCAAGCCTATCTTCACCACCTTCTTGCCGCTCATTTTGAAGGCGTCGACATAGTGCTTTGCCTCAATCTGGGCGAGGGCCTCCTCGGCACTCTTGTTGAACTTCAGTTCCATCACGTAGATGGCATCAGCAGTCTCCATCGTGATATCGAATCTGCCCTTCGCAGTATGAGATTCTACCATGATGCGATAGTTGGTGAGCAGTGCAAACATGATGTAGAGCGTCTGCTGCCAATGTCCCTCGTAGTTGGTGTTGTCGCAGTAAGGCACCGTCTCCAGGAAGTCGTTCAGCAGGCAGAAGGCTGCATCCATATCCCCTTTCTTTACAAAGACCGACATCTTGGCGATGGTCGTGTTAGCCTTCGCCGACTTGTCCGTCAGATAATGAGGCAAGAGACTACCATACAACCCTACCCTTATCTCCTGGTTAGGCAATGCCAACTGATATAATTTCGTCGGTTTATCATAACCCTTGATGGTGACATACCCACTCTGATAAAGCAAAGGTATGATGGTGGTCATCGTTTCAGTGGGGGCATCAAAGTCCTTCTTATCCACCTCTATGGTCTCGCCGAGGTCTGCAGGCAGGAAATCATACTGTCTCATCATATTGATGAGATAGGTAGGTGTACCGGTTCCAAACCAGTAAGAATCAATTTCTCCATCAGCAAAGCAATTTAGTAAGCTATAAGGATTGAAGACATCAGGCGAAGGCCAGCAGAAATGATAGCCATCATAATGACTTTTCAGTTCCTCGATGGTCTCCTCTCTGCTCTGTTCCAAATTCTCAGCCAACTCATCAATATCATCGCTCATCTGGGTCAGCAGTTCCTCCTTGGTGATGCCACAGATGCCAGCATAAGGCAACTTCATGCTCACATTCTTAATGTTGTTCAGCTCGCTGAAGATACTGAGTTGCGAGAACTTCGTGATGCCAGTCATGAAGACGAAACGGAGCATTGACTCATTTCCCTTTAGAGGACTATAGAAGTTACGCATCGTGTTACGAAGGTCATCGAGTTTCTCCTTCTCATGCGCCACATCAAGCAATGGTGCGTCATATTCATCAATGAGCACCACCACCTGCCTGCCCGTTTTCCGGTAAACCACTTCTATCAAGTCATTGAATCTATTATTGTTTCCGTTACGGTGATTTTCTATACCATACTTTTTTTCATAATCTTCCAAGAGGTAGCCAAGATACTCTTCCAGCTGCTCATTCTCCATATGCTTACCCTTGCTCAGGTCGAAGTGCAGCACGGGATAAGCCGTCCACTCCTTCTCCAGTTTCTCGATGGCAAGCCCCTCGAAGAGTTCCTTCTTACCCTCGAAATAACTCTTGAAAGTGGAAACCAGCAGCGACTTGCCGAAACGGCGTGGTCGGCTCAGGAAGAAATACGTTCCATCGGTATGCGTCATCTGATAGATGTATTCCGTCTTATCTACATAGAACATATCCTCCTTGCGGATCCGTTCAAATGTCTGAATTCCTATAGGATATAATTTTCTTGCCATAATCAAACGCTGTCTAATGAAATTTATTTCAGTTTGTCTTGTCTCAAAAAGTCAGGCTGTCCAGACTTTAAGCACCTTTTTATAATGTTACCATCTACTTGATAAGCCACACAGTCCATCGGAGGAACGAAGTTCAGCAAATAAACTGTCGAACGCTCCTTCAGACTGATTTTCGAACATTTTCTAACTTCCTTTTCAGCCAGATAACCTGCCAAAAAACTATTATTCATTCCCATATATCATCTCATCAAGTTCAGAAGATAATTCAGATATTTCATCAGAAAGAGAATCAAGATAATCACCCATGATAAAATGGTATTCATCATCCACGATATTCTCCATTTTTCCTTCATCTGTCATGCAGTATGCCGAATACCATGAAATCGGGATTGCATATTCCAGCATTTCTTTCATTTTCTCATCAAGCTTCTTTTCCTTAGCCAGCTTCTTTTCCTTAGCCAGTGCCACCTTCATCAGCACATTCAGAGAAGTCAGCACATACGGACTATGGGTGGTCATAACCACATAGCTATTTGCCCCCGACCGCTCATAAGCCTTCTTGATATTCTTCACAATCTCCTTCACCATCGCAAACTGCGACTTCGGAAACAGATTTTCTTCCAGCTCCTCAATATACAGCTGGGCGAATTTATATCTATACATCTTAGTTCCCTTAATCACATCATCCGCGCTGATTTCTTTATTCTCATCATCCAGCACAATCTTTGCCACCAAACTCGTTAAATCAGTAAGGCTCGACTTCGGAATCTTCCCCACCTGTCCGGTAACATAATCCACAAGCACAGCCAAAGGCAACGCCGACTGTATACCACTTGAAGCATAAACAGGCGCTATCGTTCTACCCACCTTCTCAAGCACGATTCTGTCAGAATCCGTAACCTTATCATAATAATATTTCATATTATCATCAAATGGAATTCTCAGCGGATGCTTGATATCATATTCCTTCTTCGCCTCCTGATATTCCAGAAGATAATTAAATATCGAATCATAGTCAGATGAGCGATAAACCTTATCAATGTTCTGAATAGCCGAAACCAGATTGCGTTCCGAAGGAATAAAACTCAGTTTTGCATTATAGCGCTCAGTTTTGAAATTCGCTTTCTTCCTGATTTTCACATTCGCCTTCACGCCATCCATCTCGATGGTAAGGCAATCACCATCATAAAAGATATAAGAATCAGCAGCAAAGAAAGCATCATCGAAACGATGAAACTTCTTCAGCTCTTTCAGGAATCGGCCATAATGGGTATATTTCTTCAGCAGATTCTCGCCATCAAGCATGATTCGTTTTTCTATCCAGCGACAGAAGCACAATATTTTCATAAAGGTACTTTTTCCCGAAGACTGTTTACCCACAATAAGCATTACGGCAGACAAAGCGATGTCTCCCGTATCAACAATTGGGCCTATATTTTTAATTCTTACCTTAGGCATATCTATAATAATGAATGTTCAATTGCAAAGTTAAGCAATAAAACCCAGAAATGCCCTTCTTGGCTTATCTTTTTATATATTTTTACACATTCTCCAATCATATAACTTTCCCCATGCTGCCACGCCCCATCCACCACCCCCACAAACGCAAAAATCCCGGCCCAGAGATTCCTTTTTGAATCTCCGAGCCGGGAATATCTTGTATTTATAGAGAGAGGATTAAATTTCCACTTCCGTCCCCCTGGTGTGCAGGATAACATCCAGGATAAGATGGAACACAATCCATACAGCGATGTCGATGCCCAGGATATACGTGATATTCACGTGGCCGATCATCAGGAAGTTGAGCAGGATGAACATCAGCGAGAGAACGCAGATAATCCCCATTACCTGTCCCACCCTCAGTCCGCATCTCAGCAGCTTATGATGGATGTGGCTCTTGTCGGGCAAGAACGGATTCTTCTTGTTTCTCAGTCGGTGGCCCACCACTCTCACCACGTCGAGCAGCGGCACCAGCATGGTGGTAAACGCCAGCACCATGTTATAGTCGCTCACGGCACGGGGATGCACATCCACCGTACTCAGGTGAATCATCAGGAAGCTGATGATATATCCCAGCGACAGCGATCCCGAATCACCCATGAAGAGCTTCCTGCCTCTCATCTCGTTTCCAAATACATTATAATACCAGAACGGCATGATCACACCCAGAGCCGAGATACAGAGCAGGGCATAGGAGTACAGTCCCAACCAGATATGCAGCCCCGCCAGAGCCACCAGCGAGATGGCACAGAGCCCCGAAGCCAGACCGTCTATGCCGTCAATCAGGTTGATGGCATTGGTTACGTACACCACGATGAGCACGGTGAAAGGCATGCCCACCCATGGCGACAGCTGATAGATTCCGAAGAGTCCGTCGAGCGACTTGATCCATACACCCGAAGCCACGAGCAGCGATGCCGCCACTATCTGCACCAGGAACTTCTTCTTGTACCCCACTCCAATCAGGTCGTCGGCGAGTCCCACCAGGAACAGCATCATGCTACCCACCAGCAGTGCCAAAAACTCATAAGGCACCTCCCCGTGCAGCGACCCGCTGTTCAGCCCCATCAGGTGATGCACCAGCACCAGACCACCCATGGTAATCAGCATCACGGGGAAGAACGACAGTCCGCCCAGCCTTGGTATCGGCGCATGATGCACCTTCCTCTCGTCAGGCATGTCAAATAATCTCTTCTTATGAGAGATGAGCAGAATGTTAGGCAACACGATATTGGCGATGATCATCGCCACGATAAAGGCACCCAGCAAATAAAAATGAATTGGCTGAATCATATATCTATACTTATAATTAACGTTGAAAGAGTAATTACTTATTATCTTCTCAATAATTTCTTATAAATCAAAGTTCTTAGAGAATTTGGAATGATACGTGCGATAAATCTGATACACACATTCTTTACGAAACGTGGGAAAGAGATAAATCCCATTTTCAGAATACGATACTGCGTGATAGCCTCGTCACAGGCATATTTCCATCCACCTCTTCGCTTGAATGTTTCCGGATCATACCTGAACCAGAGAAGACTTTCCTGCATATTATAGACCTTACATCCAGCCATCAGCATCTTAATCCAGAGGAAGTAATCCTCAGGGAAATATTGAGTTTGATAACCATCCACCTTTAGCACTTCCGACTTCCGGTACATCACAGTAGGATGATTCACCGGACACCGCTTCTTAGCATATTCCATTACTTCCCTAGGATGTTCTGGCACCTTTCTCACACTCTCTACATGATAAATATCAGTGATGAATTCATCTATCCAAGAGCCTATCATACCGATTTCTGGATGAGCCTGCATAAATGCAAACTGCTTCTCCATACGATGCGGTTTGGCAATATCATCGGTATCCATACGTGCCACAAGCTCATGCTTGCAATAGGTAAGACCATCATTCAGTGCGAATCCAAGTCCTCGGTTCTTTTCGAATCTTACTACATGGAGCTGAGGATATCGCTCCTCATACTCCTTCACTACACTCTCCAGAGCATCTCCTAGGCTGCCATCTTCTACCAACACCACATCATCCGATACAAGAGTCTGATTAAAGATGGAATCTAACGATACCCTTAAATGTCCCGGCTTCTCCTTATAATATAAGGAGAGTAAAACTGAATATTGTGTATCCATTTACAAACAAATACAATATTATGCAGACATCACATTCAGCAATACTTACATAAAAATTTTTAAATCAAAATTCATGTTGTTCATACCCGCCAATAATGCACTTGAATATTTTCTATTCAAGCCACCTTGCTATTTCTTACTTTCTAACTTACTAGTAATATACCTAATAAGCAACGGTTCTTCAATTTTTCTAGCAAAAAGGATATTTGGATTATCTATCATTTTGTCCACAACAGACTTATCTTCCTTATAGCTCATCCATCTTGGAGAGGGATCCTGTTTGCTAACCCAGGAAATATACCTCATAATATCAGGATTTACATTCGAAGACAGATTCCAAACTAAGGTATTAAAATACATTTCATCAGGAACTTGACTATCTTGATGGTAAATATAATAATCAGGATTATCTACATTCCATTCTAAGACTTTAGTCAAAGTTGACTTTGAAAGCATCCACCACATTTCACCACCATACATTTTAATTCCAGATGGAACCATTCTCTTTGGATAAGTTAGCCATATCTTAAGAGCCTTAGGCAGAGAAGCAAAGCTTGTAAGTAACACCTTAACTATTTGCCTGAAATTACCCACAGATAATTTCCTCGGTTCTATCGTAGCATTTCTATGAGCATTCAATGGCAACACATAGGCTTCGATTCTTCTCCTACCACCTTCCAACCACTTTGTCCGTTCAGAAGGAAGCATAATCCCTTGAATAAAATCCACGCCAGTTTTTTTTGCCAGAAATTCCTTTATATAAGCATGACTTTTCATTGGAAAATCTGCACCTGAGATCAGACAGAAATGTTGAGCTTCCTTGAATGTATTGATGGCAAACTTTGACAACGAAATAACCGCATCAACCACAGAGATGTTACCCCAAGTAGTAGATATTCTGTTTCTAACAAACTTTACGTGGTTATCTTCCTTGATTATCGTAAAATCCTCATTTGATTTCTCATCCACATGAATAACAAAGAATGCATCATCTGCATATAAGAAATCTATGATTTTCTTCACATTCTCAGGATTCTTATGGCAAAGTATCAGATAGCAAATATTGTACGTCATTCTTGAAATAATTCTACATCATCAAAGTTTTTCAACCAAGCCTCATAAAAAGATTTATTTTTCCCATAAGAATTGTTAACCACTATTACTTTTTTACCCAATAAAATAGAAAGAATACAGCCGTGGAGTCGTTCTGATGCTACCTTTCTGAAAGGACTAATAAAAGAAACACCATCCTTAATCATAAGCAATCTGAAATGATTAAGGGCATAAGTTTTCCAAAAACCTCTTAATATGCATCGCATAAAAGGAAAATATCTGAAGAGCCTGTCATACAGCGTATTTACCAAGTTTGAAACTTTGATTTTATGTTCAAAACAAGGCCAATCTGTTATTGTATCAAAGCAATTTGCCAAAGTAGAAGGTTTAGCCTCTATATCATTTCTTCTAATATATAAAGCATCCAGTGATTCGGATTTTACCCATTGTCTTAAAAAGCCGTTATCGATGCAGAATGCCATATCTGGCAATACAAGAGCTTTATCTTTCAAAAACGGCTTAATAATCTCATAAGAATTATAATCACGTGCACAAAAAAATAAATTTCCATGATTGCGTAACATTTCAAAATCATGACACAACATATCTCTATTTTGATAGAAAACAGTCTGACTGAATACTATAATTCTATTTTTCGGAAAGTCTCTAACCAGTTTCAAAAGCATCTCGACATGTTCATGATATAAGTCACCTATATTGCCCCCACCTTGAAAAAGGATTGTAACATCAGAAGACAAATCCGTCTTCACGTAGGTATGATAATCTGCAAAATCTAATATTTCTATATGATTCTCTGACAAAAAACTTAATTCGCCCTGCCAGATTAAAACATCACCGATATTTTTATAAAATGGCACATCATATAATACACATTGTTTTCCTATCAGCGGCAACAAAGTTTTTGAGATTAAACTCTTTAATTCCTTTATACCCTCTTCGTTATTCATTCTTCTTACGTATTTTTGCCTTTATATTTTTTACCACCTTTTTAGGTAGTATCTTAGATATCTCTTTAACAATATAACTCTTCATACCAAAATAATGAATATGAAGTCTGTCATCAAGAGTGAGTTTTAAGTTAATATTATCCCAAATCTTCTGCGAAGCCATATCTTCAAATTCTTTTTGATACCACATTTTTCCATCAACAGTCACTCGATTTCTTAACCCTGCATATGTTGGTCCATCCTTCAACTTTGGTATAACTCCAAAAGACATAAAATGACTGCTATTCATACAGAATGGAGATTGGCAATAATGTCCAACAGGATATAGCTTGATTGGCTTAGACAAGTCGTGATAAATGTTCTGATAATTAAAGCTGCAATAGCAAGGCTTCAAAATACCTGTACTCAAATTTAAGACATAGCTTAATCTACCTGCATAACAGAACTCCTTTCTTTTTACCATAAAATTCTTCATGGTATAATCAAAAAGTGGAGAATCCATCACTTGACCCGCTGTTACATATTCTTCCCTAGTATGTTCTGTATATAAAGTAACCTCCTTATGTCTTTTTTCACTAATTTCATCTCTTGTAGCTGCAACCTGCGGCATTGCTCCGACATGTTCAATACAATCCTTCTTTATGGTATCAAGATATGGTTCATACTCATCACACAAGTTTATCTGAACGACAAAAGATGCCCCCCACAAACCGTCCGAAAACCTTGATTTTCTGCTGTTTATCACTGTTT
>ULRV01065247.1_pt1 | contig 12572 bp, 9 predicted proteins | sample 1955791 | NCBI WGS metagenome assembly ULRV01 (sample SAMEA4835692, study PRJEB28245) | human gut metagenome | biome: gut microbiome; material: fecal sample | place: Denmark | collected 2008 | reverse complement strand
AAAGGAGTTCTAATTAAACTCAAAAAAGAGAAAGGCCCATTCCGCTACTCCTGATAGGGGTACCTTGAAGCGTGTCCTCGGATTAGGCAGGCAGTGCAATTGTACTGTCTGCCTTTTCTGTTGTCTCTCCGCATAGAAGCATATCGTCTGTCTCGTTGAGGTTGAAGTCCCGAAAACAGATGTGGATCTTCTGCGGTGCGTGCTTGGAGTATTTGACCTCTTTCTCATACACGATGATTTTCGCCACAAAGGTGCGGAGCAGTTCCGGGGTCAGTTCCGTCATGTCGGTGAACTTTCTGGCCTTGGCGATGAAGTTCTTGGCGTTGGCCATGCTACTGCGTAGTTTCTCCAGGCGCTCCTCCGTGGCAGGGATGGCTTCGGCCAGCTGCGCTTTCTCCTTGGAGTATGCCTCAGACAGCAAACGGAACTGCTCATTGCTCACCCGTCCCAAGGCGCTGTCCTCATACATCCGCTTGAACACTACATCCAGTTCGCCATCCCGTTTCCGCATCGTGGACAATTCCCGTTCCAACCCCCGGATCTCCTTTGCCACCTCAGTAGATTGCTTTTGCTGAATATATGCGGCGAACCGCTCCGGGTCGCTCCTGGCAAACTCTGTAGCTCTGCGGATTGTTTCCAGCACGATTTCCTTCAGTGCCACTTCCCGGATATAGTGAGCGCTACACACTTCTGCCCCGTCCTTCTTGTAGGTGCGGCAGGTGAAATGATTCTGTTCCGGCTTCATGGTGTGCGCCCGGTGCAATACCATGGGCTTACCGCAGTCCGCACAATACACCAATCCAGAGAACATATTCTGCTCATCCATATTCGTGCGGCGGCGCTTATGAGATCGCACCTCCTGTACGATATCCCAGGTTTCCTGATCCACCAGCTCTTCATGAGTATTCTCAAAGATAAGCCACTCTGATTTGGGGCGTTCACATCGTTTTTTGTCCTTGTAGGACTTGGTGCTGTAGCGAAGGTTGACCGTGTGCCCAAGGTAGACCATGTTCTGAAGCATATCCGCCACCATGTCGCCAGTCCAGTTGTAGGGCCGCTCTGCATTCAGCCCGGAATGGGATGTGCCGAATTTCGTATAGGCGTACATGGATGGACTGTAGATGCATTCTTTCTTGAGCTGCTTTGCAATCTGGGCTGGTCCCATTCCGCCGGCGCACATGGCGAAGATGCGTTTGACGACAGCCGCCGCCTCCTCATCCACCAACAGAGGAGAGTCCTTGGTTGCACCCTTGCGGTAGCCGTAAGGAGCTCGTGTCCCCACCCGGATTCCCCGCTGTGCCTTGGCGTTCACTACATTCCGCACCTTGCGGCTGCAGTCCCGCACGTGCCACTCATTGAACAAATTCTTGAAAGGCATCAGCTCGTTGCTGTTTTCATACTTGGTGTCAACATTGTCGTTGACAGCGATGTAGCGCACATCATTGGAAGGGAATATCTCCTCGATATAAAGACCGGTGTGCAGTTGGTTTCTTCCAAGGCGGGAAAGATCCTTTGTGATGATGACGGCGATGTCGCCGTTGCTCATGTCATCCATCATCTGTTCAAAGGCTGGGCGATTGAAATTCGCGCCGGAATAGCCATCGTCCACATAAAATCTGGTGTTCTGGAACCCATTCTCATCGGCGTACTTTTGCAGGATAAGTTTTTGGTTCTGGATACTGTTGGAGTCGCCCTCCAGATTATCATCTCGGGACAGACGGCAATAGAGCGCCGTGATCTTTTGGTTTGGCTGTAACATATTGACCTCCTTCATAAAATGCCAAACCGATTGAGAGATTGCAACCATACAATACCCTCAATCGGTTTGTTTGTCTATGCGAACCTGTTTTTCAGGCGGAAATATTTTTTGCGTCCTGCTCCAGGTCGATGACCTGTTTCATAAGATCGACCGTAGATTGCGTTCCTCCGAAACTGAATTCCGCGAACACAATGTACTCTCTGCCGCATACATGCTGTCGGCGGCTTTTTATAATCTTGTCGTCCCTTTCTTCCACTGCGGTATCCCGCACTGCCTTGGCAGAGGGAATATCCTCATCTCCATGCTTTTCTTCACTGTAGGAGCGGGGACGCTCATTGTATTTGAATTTATACGCCATATCGTTCCTTTCCCCTGACGCTACAGTCAGGCAACAAAAATAGCAGACCGTTACATGGTCTGCTGCTGTGTTTGTTCTGCCTGCTGATCTTCGGTCCACTGCTGTTCTGTAGATGATTGCTCATCCTGTGTGAGCACCATGGCTACGCCGGCCACCAGTCCGATGACAGCGCCGATATTTTTGGCTTCCTGTTCTGCCTGGATACGGCGGTAACGTTCCTCGACATCTTCGTTACCATCATCCAGTAACGCTCCAGTTACCGCCAGACCATACAGTCCAGCGTGGAGCGGCTTCATAGAAACAGGTTGCGGATGTTGCTGACCACTGTCGCTGTGCCATACCCCATCCCCAGCAGTGCCGCCACGATGAGCAGTACCAGTACGATCCATTTGGCCACTACGATCAGGTCGAAGTCCGGAAGCCAGTCCAGCCATTTGCAGGAATGCTTTTCTTTCTTCTTCCCAGCCTGTTCCAGCAGAGTGGTCATCTCCGTCAACGATTTCTGGATCTCCGCCATGCTGTTCTGCACCGCTGTCAGGTCTGTGTGTGATCTCAGGTTCGGAAGATACTCCCGCATTCCACGCACTTCCCACCCGATGGATTCTGTCTTCTGTGTCAGCATCGTCAGAGCCTCCGGCAGCGGACACTGGATGACAATGGGCGTGATCGGTGAACTCGACTCCCGCGCTGTCGGCTGCGGTGAAGGCTCGGGCCGGTTCAGGGCCATGAGCTCGTCCATAGATAATTTCTTCTCTGATCCTGAATTCATATTCCATGTTCTCCTTTAGATATTTGTCACCGAACAGCAAACGGTCCCGACACTGCCAGCCACTCGGCGAGGTATAGGTGATATTCTTTCGGGACTTTTCCCAGCGAACCTTGTAGCCCTCGCTCTCCATCAGCGCAATGAACTCCTCGCGGTTGGAAGCGTGGCGCATACAGTCATTGATGATATTCATGAGCTGCAGCTTCTTGCTCTGACCACGGGCCGCCGTGTGATACTCTCCGATGGTCATAGTCTTTGTTTTCTGCTTTTGTTCCCTGGGTTGAAATACAGGAAGTGAAAACTCCTTGCAGACCATGTCGTTGCGTTGCCGCAGTTCCTGGAGCTGCTCCTTTGCGATATGCAGTTTCCGTCCGGTATCGAAATTGACCGAGTTGATGAGGAAGTGGGAATGGATGTGCTCACGGTCTGTGTGGGTGCAGACCAGAACTTCGTATCCCTCATAGTACTCGGCCAGCTTCAGCGCGGCCGCGTGAGCGGTGACCGGGTCGACTGCTTCGCCTTTCGGGAAGCTCTGTACCATGTGATAGAACAGTACACCGTCCGTCTTGTGGTAGAGCCGCTTGGTGGTCATGAAATCCGCGTAGACAGATTCCGGCTGACAGTTGATACCTGTGACCAACTGCTGCCCCTCGAACTCGGTCTTTTTATCCTGCATGGTATACCGCATCACGGCGCTCATGCATCCGGTGGTCTGGCCCCGCTTGTAGTTTGTGAAGCTGATGATAGCCATAGCTTACCAGCGCTTTCGTTCAAGGATCATCCGAACGGCACCACAGAGTTCAGAGAACGCCCGACATACGCTTTCCAGATCGATCACGGTCACTCGTCCCATGTGCGCCAGGGTGACGAGCTGGTTCAGATTTCTGCCGATGGACTTCAGCTCCTTCAGCACTTCTTTCAGGCCGTCGATGACCACCACCTGCTTTCCCAGGCAGCAGGCAGTGACGTAGTCGCTCATGGACATCCCGGACTGCTTCGCCAACTCCTTGATGGCCTCCCGGTCTGTGGACGCCATGCGGGTGCTGAATTTAACATCTTTTTTCATGTCGTTTCCTCCAAATCGTAGATAAAGTGGGCCCGGGCTTCTGCCCGGAATTCATGCGGAAGTCGGGCAGCGGCGTTGCCGCAGACCAGACAAACGCGATGCTGGCCACCTCCAAGGAGGTGATTTCCCTGCACCGAACACCCGCGCTCCGCTTTCGGCCACAAATGGCCACAAACGGCGTTTCTTTTTCCCTGCGGGTGTTTACTCGCCATGCCCGGCAATCTCCCGCAAATCGCCGCACAGCGCCCCAACAGGGTCAACAGGGGCGACCACAGGTACACCCTGGGCATCGTCACTTTCGGCACGGCGCAGCTCGATGAGCCGCTTCCCGTTGCTGCGGCGCACCATACCGAAAATTCCGATTTTGCTTAGCGCGTCAAGGCTTTGCAGGATCAGGCGGGACACTTTCTTAGGCGAGATACGCTCCATACCGACAGGGTCGATTTTTTCAGACAGCTCTGTGGGAGTGCCGATAAATTTCGTACGGTCGCGCATCAGTTCAGAGACCAGATAGGTGATCCGGTCGCCCAGTAGCTCCGGCTGCGTTCTGCTGTCTGCTACCATCTCCCACACGTTTTCAACGTTGCGTTCCAGAGACAACTCCCGGTATTCAATGTCACGACCGATGCAGGAGAGCTTCGCCTTACCGCTGCCGCGCCGATCTTCCACCAGAGTAAAACTGGAATCCACCGCCCCGCTGATGGCTGTCGTACCGGAGATACGGTTGAACACATCATCGGCAGTTTCCTTTCGCAGATGATGGATCAGCAGGATGGCGATGCCGTGCTTGTCCGCCAGCCGCTTCAGCACGGACAGGTCCCGGTAGTCATTGGCGTAGGTGGCATCGTGGACGGGGCGGACCATCTGCAGCGTATCGACGAGGACCAGAACAGTATCCGGGTGAGCTACGAGGAAGCCCTCCACCTGCTCCTCCAGCCCCTGGCCGATGGGAGCGCACTCCGTACAGAAATGGACGCTGTCCGGCGCGTCCTCTGTGATCTCGAAGAGGCGGTTCTGGATGCGAAGGACGGAGTCCTCCAGGCAGAGATAGAGAGGGTGGTGCCCTGCTTCACGCTCATTCCCCAGACCGGTTCTCCCTTGGCCACCGTCACCGCCAGCCACAGGGCCAGCCAGGACTTGCCCACCTTGGGTGAACCCGCCAGGATATGCAGACCCTGAGAGATCAGCGTGTCCACCACAAAATTGGGCGGCTCCAGCGGACGGTCCATCAGCGTCCTACCGTCCACCGTGACCAGAGGACGGTCCATTTTGTTGCTCATAGTCAGTACCTCCAATTCAAAATATCTGAATACAAAAATCTCCCACCTCGAAAGAAGTGGGAGTAGTATTCTTTTAGAGGAGCAGTGCCCACAGGACTTTTGAGCATCCCCTTGCCCCTCTGCTTGTATTGTGGTGGAAAAGATGGTATCCTGATAAAAAGCATGGACAGATTAAAAATCAAGTAGGACAAATTATTGCAGAGGAGGGGGCCAGCGGAAATGGAGGGGAGCATCATATTCTATACCTACGGCAGCACCTTGGAGCTGAACGGGCAGCAGTTTGAGGCAGGCAGGCTGACCGAAGATCTGCTGAATCTATCACCGGATGACTACCACCCTCTGCACGAACGGATGGTGCGCATCCGTACCCTTATGGACATCTACGAGTATGTCCGCAAGAGTGAACTTTGGTGGAAACTGAATGATGAGATGGAGCAGCTCTGTCAGGAACTTCGCCGATATACTGTGTTCCGCTTGCTACCGGACGATTGCTATGACGCTTTCTTTTCGGTGATACGGGAGATCACAGGACAGTTCAGCTTGTTTCCTCCCGAGGAGCACAGCCTTTCAGAGGATGATCAGACAAAACTTCTCAGCGCCTCAGCGGAAGAATTCTTCCAGAGCGATGATGGGGACAGCGATCCTGAAATCTCCTTGGGACTGCTGGATCTGTTTCGTCGCAGAGAGGGCAGCGAGGAAAAGGGCGAGTTGTTTTATTACGAGATGTTTCGCCTCCTGGGAGCGTGCGAAGATACCTGGAGTGCCTACAAGAAATACATCGACCGCTACATGATGTATCTTCACGACATCCGTGCCTTTGTTCCTACCATCCGGAATTTCATCAAGTTTATCCTCTCCACACTCACGACCAATGGGCCGGAAAGTTATGCGGCAGCGCTCTATGGTTTCTATAACGATGATCGCACCGCAGAGAAGCTGATCGTCAACCCCATCACTTACCACGGGGACTGCTACAGGAGACACGATGAATATATGCTCTCCTATGTCCCGCGGGAGCTGCCGGACGGCTCCATGGCCATCTGTCAGGAGCATGTGACGGACAGCTTACAGGCGCTGATGAAGGCAGACTATATGCTGGCCCTGAATAGCGGACACAACATCCGCCGCTGCATCATCTGCGGGAAATACTTCATGCTGAAGAGCGGCGTCCACGCTTTGTACTGCGAAGGGGCCTGTCCCCACGCTCCTGGCTACACCTGTCGGCAATTTGGCACGGTGGAAGTTCAAAAGGAACTGGCAAAGAACAACCCCAAGGTGAAGGCCAAGCTGACTGCCTTTTCCAGGATCACGAAGGATATGCAGCGGGGAGCTATCTCTCAGGAGGATGCCAGAAGAGCCAAGGATCATGTGCGAGACCGGCTCTACGATGCGCTGCGCAGCCCGGATATCTCTGTTGAGGAGTTTTCTGAACAAATATCTACTGCGCAAGTGTATGAATATTGCCGCATCACCAGAGTGAGCAAGCCCCGAGGGCGTCCACCGAAAGCAAAGGCGGGTGGGACCCATGACCAATGAGGAATTGGTCCGCCGATATTACGGCGGTGATGAGCGCGCGCTGGAGGAGTTGTACCGCAGGAATCTCGGGCTGATCCGGCGCATCGCCCGGGAGACTGCCAGAGAGTTCAACTGTCTGCATATGGACAGGGAAAGACCGGGAGAGTTGTCCGGCTATACGAAAACGATTCTGGAGGATCTTTGCGGCGAGGGTGCGTTGGAATTTCTGACACGGGTCCAGAGCAGAGAATACGATGAGAGCCGTGCTGTGCTTGCCACCTACCTGTACCCACATCTGAAAGGCCGGATGACCCGTTGGCTGGAGCAACATATCGGAAATCTTTCTCTGAGCAAGCACGAGATGGATGCTGTCCGGCAGGCACAAAGGCTATATCATTCAGGTCAGTTCAGCATCGAAGAGATCGCGGAGAAAATGGATGTCCTTCTGGAACAGGCTGTCAAGCACATCCGTTACAACACCCATTTTGTTGGTGTCAATGATCTTATCCCTGGGAGCTATGACGGTGATCCCTTTGAGCGGCTGATGCCTGGGAATCTCTCTGTTTCTGCGGAGCAGGTCGTGTATCGAAAAGTCTGCATTGAGCTGCTGCAGGAACTATTTGATGCTCTCCCGAAGAAGGACAGGGACATCCTCGGAAAATTCTACGGCGTATTCGGATTTGAAAAAACTTCGCTGAAGGAAATCGGCATGTACCACATGATGAAGGAGTCCGCCGTGGAAAAGGCAAAGGAGCGTGCTGTCACAAAGCTGAAAAAAGCCTATCCGGGTAGCAGGCTGCAGATCTGGAGGAATGTTCATCGTATGATACGCAGACCGATCCTGCCAGCGAAGGATGACAGAGCACTGCGGCGCAGCTTCACGACTTCGACCCTACGAAATCAGGAGTCTGGAAGATCGTAGTTTCGATACAGTCTGGTGAGAATTTTGCGCAGACAGGAGACCGCAACAGTCCCCTTTAGGACATGTTTAGGAAAGATCAAGAGTCATACTCGCTTTTTTATACGTTCCGTGCTATAATGCAGAAAAACACGAAAGGCCGGCAACTATGGCTACACATATTTTAGTCGTCGATGACGAGACTGCGATCGCAGATCTGGTGGAGGTCTATCTGAAAAATGAAGGCTTCACCATCCACAAATTCTATAATGCCTCCGACGCCCTGGCTTGTGTGCGGACGACACGCTTGAATCTGGCGGTGCTGGATGTGATGCTGCCGGACATGGACGGCTTTACCCTCTGCCAGCGCATCCGGGAGGACCACCTGTTCCCCATCATCATGCTCACCGCAAAGGTGGAGGATATGGACAAGATCATGGGGCTGACCTTGGGAGCGGACGACTACATCACCAAGCCCTTCAATCCTCTGGAACTGGTGGCCCGGGTCAAGACTCAGCTGCGCCGCTACACCCGGTACAACCCCAGGGAGGGGACAGTCCAGGAGGTCACCGAATACGACTTTCGAGGCCTTCAGATCTCCAAGGCCACTCACAAGTGCGTCCTGTTCGGCGAGGAACTGGCCCTGACGCCCTTGGAATTCTCCATTCTCTGGTATCTATGTGAGCACCGGGGGAATGTGGTGTCCAGCGAGGAACTGTTTGAACATGTTTGGGGCGAGGCGTTTATGGACAGCAACAACACCGTCATGAGTCACATCGCCCGGCTACGGGAAAAGATGCACGAGCCCAGCCGAAAGCCCAAATTCATCAAGACCGTTTGGGGGGTGGGGTACACCATTGAGTAAGAAAGGAAATACCCGCAGCCGCCGGAGATCTTTGCGCATCTGGGGCGGCTACCTGCTGGTCCTCATGGCTTGGGTGGTCGCAGTGATGGCCTTGGCATTCCTGGGCTTCATCATCTGCGCCAGCATCACCTGGCAGCCCTCGCCGCTCTACGACTTCCTGAATTGGGTTCGAGACTACATCGTTCTGGTCTGCATCGTCACAGTGCTGGCGGGCTGGGTGGTCATCAGCTTCTATTTTATCTCCAAGCCCATCAAGCAGCTGGACGTGGTGGCCAATGCGGCAGAGCAATTATCCCGCCCCAGTGAGGAGCCCATCCAGCTGCCGGATTCCCTGGAGGACATCTCCATCCAGCTGAATCTGGCCCGGGAGCAGGCTCTCCGGGACGCCCGGGCAGCCCGGGAGGCAGAACAGCGGAAAAACGACCTAATCGTCTATCTGGCCCACGACCTGAAAACGCCCCTGACCAGCGTCATCGGCTACCTGACCCTCCTGCGGGATGAGCCTCAGATCTCCCCGGAGATCCGGGCCAGGTACACCGGCATCGCCCTGGAGAAGGCGGAGCGGCTGGAGGACCTCATCAACGAGTTCTTCGACATCACCCGCTTCAACCTCTCTCGCCTGGAGCTGGAGCGGCAGAGCGTGGACCTGACGCGGATGCTGGAGCAGGTCGCCAGCGAATTCCGCCCCATTTTCGCAGAATCGGGGCTGTCATGCAGCCTGGATCTGCCGCCCAAGCTGCACTATTCCTGTGACCCGGATAAGCTGGCAAGGGTCTTTGATAATCTCCTGCGCAACGCGTCTTATTATAGCCTGCCGGACAGCACGGTGGAAATTGCCGGACGGATAGAGGCCGGGAAAATCGTACTCACCTTCTCCAATGCGGGAAAGAACATCCCCCAGGAGAAATTGGACCGGATCTTTGAACAATTCTTCCGTCTGGACAGCTCCCGCGCCACCCGGACAGGTGGTGCGGGCCTTGGCTTAGCCATCGCCAAGGAGATCGTGGAGCTCCACGGCGGGACCATTCGGGCGGACAGCACCGAGGATCGGATCACCTTCACCATCTGTCTTCCGTCAGACCATTCAGAAGCGCCGTAAGAAAATCACAAGAATTTCGCAGAAAACTTGCAAGGCATCCGTTGGTAGATAGACAAGTATGAAACGCCTGGTTCTGGTACCATTTCAGTATCAGAACCAGGCGCTTTATTTTGATTAGGAGGTCTTATCCCATGAAAACCATTCTCGTTCTCTTCGGCGGATGCTCCACGGAGTACGAAGTTTCTCTCCATTCCGCCTATGCGGTGCTGTCCCACATGGACCCCGCCCGCTATACTCCTTTGGCTGTGGGCATCACACGGGAGGGGCAGTGGCTCTGCTATACCGGCGACCTCTCCCGGCTGGAGGACGGTACTTGGCAGCAGGCGGCAGACTGTATCCCCTGCACCCCGCTGGTGGAACGGGAGGCCCACGCTTTACTACTGCTGGACGGCTCCGGCCGCCGTCTCCTCTTTGACGCGGTATTCCCAGTCCTCCACGGCAAGAACGGCGAGGACGGTACGGTACAGGGACTCTTTGAACTGGCCGGGGTCCCGGTCATCGGCTGCGGGACATTGTCCAGCGCCTTGTGCATGGACAAGGACCGGGCCCACCAGCTGGCGGCCCTGGCCGGCATCCGGGTCCCCCGGAGCCACGTCTTTCATTCCAGCGATGATTTCAGCCGGATCGCCCAGGCAGCGGAGGAACTGGGATACCCGGTGTTTGTCAAGCCGGTCCGGGCCGGTTCCTCCTTCGGTATCACCAAAGTCTCCGGGCCGGAAGAGCTGCCCGCCGCCATGGAGGAGGCATTCCGCCACGACAGCGCCGTGATCCTGGAGGAGACGATCCCCGGCTTTGAGGTGGGCTGCGCGGTCATGGGCAACGAGGAACTGACCGTGGGTCTGGTGGACGAGATTGCGCTGTCGGAGGGCTTTTTCAACTATGAGGAGAAGTACACCTTAAAGACCTCCGCCATCCACTGTCCCGCCCGCATCCCGCCGGAGAAGGCGGCAGAGATCCAGGCAGCGGCAAAAACCATTTACCGTGCCCTGGACTGCCGGGTATTCGCCCGGGTGGATCTGTTCCTCACCCCGGATGGGGAGATCGTCTTCAATGAGGTCAACACCATCCCCGGCTTCACCGCCCACAGCCGCTACCCCAGCATGATGCAGGGCATCGGCATTTCCTTTGGGGAGCTGGTGACCCGCCTGATCGAGTTGGGGGTGGCGGGATGAGAACCGTGTCGATTCCCCGGGAGCAGATTTTTCAGGGGCCGCTGGTCCTGGTCAACCGGGCGCATCCCCTGCATGAAAAAGAGCGATCTGCGCTGACCTCGGTGGACCCGCACCACCCCGACATTCTTCTTGAAAGCCGGGCACGGCAGCTACTGTCTGCCTGTATCCAAAAGGCGGGGGGACAGCGGGAGATCGTGCCGGTGTCCGGCTGGCGGAGCCAGCAGGAACAGCAGCGGATCTGGGACGACTCCATGGCGGAGCATGGGGAGACATTTACCCGCCAGTATGTGGCCCTTCCAGGATGCAGTGAGCATCAGACCGGCCTCGCCATCGACCTGGGAAAGGCTGCCGGATACATCGACTTCATCCGGCCTGCCTTTCCCTATGACGGCGTCTGCGGAAGATTTAGGCGTCTGGCGGCCCGGTACGGCTTTATCGAACGCTACCAGCGGGGCAAGGAGGAAGTCACCGGGATCTCGGCTGAGCCGTGGCACTTCCGCTATGTGGGGGCGCCCCACGCCCAGCTGATGGAAACCAACGGGCTGTGTCTGGAGGAGTACCGGGACTTTTTGCGGCAGGGTCCCCGGAGCGTCGCTCTGGAAAACGGCCGCATGGCCCAGGTGTTCTATGTGCCCGCCGCCGGAGCCGTCACAGAGGTGGAAGTGCCGGAGGGCTGCTGCCAGATATCCGGCGACAATGTGGAGGGATTTATCCTGACATGGTGGGGGGATACCCATGAGAACGGCTAAGAAAACCGTCCCGACTTTGGACCTCTTTCGTCTGGCGGCAGTCCTGCTGGTGGTGATGAACCACACCTCGCCCCTGGCGGATGTGTCTGCCATGGCTGATTTCTGGCTTACCCGGGTACTGGCCCGGGTGGCAGTCCCATTCTTTCTGATGACCACTGGGTACTTTCTGAGCCGGAATCACTGGGCTGGTGTGGGGCGGCAGCTGAAAAAGCTCTGCCTGCTCTACGGCGTCTGCATCCTTTTGTATCTGCCAGTGAATCTCTATGCCGGCAGCTTCACCGGTCCGGCGGATGTTTTGCGGAAACTGCTGGTGGACGGCACCTTCTACCACCTGTGGTATTTCCCGGCGACCATTCTGGGCATCGTCATCGCCCGGTGGCTCAGCCGGCTGGGCCTGCGGGTGGCTCTGCCTGTGGCGGCGCTACTCTATCTCATCGGTCTGGGCGGGGACAGTTACTATGGACTGGTTTCCCAGATCCCGCTGCTTCGGACCCTTTACGACGGCATTTTTACACTGTGCGGCTATACCCGCAATGGCCTGTTCTTCGCGCCACTGTTCCTTCTGCTTGGGGCCGCCGGAAGGCGGTGGAACCAAAAGCTGTCTCTGGCGGGCTTCTTCCTCTCTCTGGCAGCCATGAGCGCCGAGGGGCTGTGGCTCCATCGCATGGATGTCCAGCGCCACGACAGCATGTACCTCGCCCTCCCCCTGTGCATAGTATGCCTTTTTTCTCTGCTGCTGGGCGGAAACAAGGGCGAGTCCAGGAAAGTCCGGGAATTTTCCACAGCCATGTATGTGCTCCATCCCCTCTGCATCGTACTGGTCCGGGGAGCGGCAAAGCTACTGGGACTGGGAGAAATGCTCATTGAAAACAGTGTTCTCCATTTTATTGTGGTGCTGGCGCTCAGTGCGCTGCTCTCCGCCCCTTGCCTGCTGAGGCTTCAAAAGAAGCCCAGCCCCACCGCTCGGGCCTGGCGGGAGGTGGATCTGGCGGCCCTTGGGCACAACGCCCAGGTGCTGCGGAACACATTGGCCCCGGGGACAGAG
>ULRV01005723.1_pt1 | contig 12603 bp, 9 predicted proteins | sample 1955791 | NCBI WGS metagenome assembly ULRV01 (sample SAMEA4835692, study PRJEB28245) | human gut metagenome | biome: gut microbiome; material: fecal sample | place: Denmark | collected 2008 | reverse complement strand
GACAAAAACTCAAAGGGGCGCTATTGCTGAATAGTTACTTTCGTAAATTTGTGGCATGAAAAAAATCCTATCCCTTTTCACCCTGTTGCTCACGACCTTGGCTTCGTGGGCCATCGACGACGGCGTCCCCCATGCGCTTGCCCAGCAGCGCAGCCGCGAAATCACGAATGTCAGTTATCTGCTTCGCCTCCACATCCCTGCCGAGCGAGCACAGAGGGTGACCGGCAAGGCTACGGTCCTTTTCCATTGGGCCGGCAAGGGCGACCTCGTCCTCGACTTCACAGGATCGCTCACGGGGCAGCCTTCCGTCAATGGGCGTAGCTTCCCGAAGGCGCGGGTGGAGCAGGAGCATATTGTCATCCCGAAACGTCTGCTTCGCAAGGGTGCCAACCGTGTTGAACTGGCGTTTGAGAGTAGCGACGCCTCCCTCAACCGCCATGACGACTATCTCTATACGCTCTTTGTCCCAGCCAATGCGCGTAGCGTCTTCCCCTGTTTCGACCAGCCCGACCTCAAGGCTCTTTTCTCGCTCCAGCTCACCCTCCCCGAGGGGTGGGACTATGTCACGAGTGCCGATCCCAAGCATCCTATCCCCACCTACCTTTTCTCCTTTGCCGCGGGTAAGTTTCAGCGCAAGACAGCCACCATCGACGGCCGGACAATGAACGCACTCTGTCGAGAGACCGATCCCGAGAAGGTGAAGCAACTCGACAAGTGCTTTGCTGAGGCCGCATGGTCTATCCGCTGGCTGGAGAACTATACCGGCATTGCCTATCCCTTCTCCAAATACGACTTTGTCGTTCTCCCTGGCTATCAGTTTGGTGGCATGGAGCATCCTGGGGCGATACAGTTCAACGCCCGTACCATCTTCCTGGGTGCGCAGCCGACCGAGGACGACGAGTTGCGTCGCTTCCAGCTCATCTCTCACGAGACGGCCCACATGTGGTTTGGCGATCTGGTGACGATGCGCTGGTTTGACGATGTCTGGACAAAGGAGGTCTTCGCCAACTTCATGGCCTCGAAGATGGCTGCCGACCAGTTTCCACATGTCAACCACGAGCTCAATTTTCTCAAGGACCACTATCCCCTTGCCCTTTCCATCGACCGCACGGAGGGCACGCACCCCATCCAGCAGCAGCTCGACAATCTGAAGAATGCCGGCCTGCTCTACGGCCATATCATCTACCACAAAGCCCCCATCATGATGCAGAAACTCGAAGAGCGTATGGGAGCGGAGGCTTTGCAGCGCGGCTTGCGTGAGTATCTGTCCCGCTTCAGCTATGGCAACGCCACATGGGACGACCTCATCGACATCTTGAGCAAGGAGGCTCCCCAGGCGGGCATAGCCGACTTCGACCGCCAATGGGTGAAGCAGGCGGGCATCGCGCTTGATGCTTATGGCATCCAACTGCTCGCTGCGCCCCAGATTGCCAGTCTCCAGCAGCGTCTTTCTCAGGGAGGCATGAGCGAGGTGGAGCGTTTCCGTGCGGCCATGACGCTCTATGAGAACTATCTCCATGGGCGGATAGCCGCCGATAGTCTTGTCCAGACGATGTTGCGGGCCGTGGAGCGGGAGGACAATCCCTTGGTGGCTACGTCGCTCGTCGGCTATGCCACGTCGGTCCTTCCCTATGCCTCCGACCGTGGGGTGGGGGAGTGCAAGCTCCTTGATCTTTCCCGCCACCACTCCCTGCGTGGTGTCCGTACCAGTTCGTTGCGCTACCTCTCCACGTCGGCACAGACCGAGGCAGTCCTTGACTCGATGTTCGTGGAGTGGCAGCAGGGCGACAATCCTCTCCTGACGGTCAACGACTGGATGAGGGCGGCCTATCATCTGGCCCAGTATCTGTCATCTAAGCGCCAGGAGATCTTGTCTCGTCAGCGTGCTCGCCTCGCTACTGACGATGCGCGGGCGGAGTTCGACTTTGTCTCGCGTGGCTGCGACACCACTCCTTCTGTACAGGATTCGCTCTTTGCCTCGTTGCTCCAGGTCGAGAATCGGCGCGTTGAGCCCTGGGCCGCGCAGCTCCTCTCGCTCCTCAACGATCCCATCAGCGAACCCCATAACAACCGCTTCCTTCTCCCTGCCCTCGATGCCTTGGAGGAGGTGCAGCGCACCAGCGCCATCTTCTTCCCTGGCGACTGGCTGGCAGCGCTTCTCTCCCACCATCGGAGCGAGGAGGCGCGCGCCCTCGTCAGCGACTGGATAACTCGCCACCCCGACTATCCCACGCCTTTGATGAACAAGGTCAAGCAGAACGCCTACCGCCTGCTGTTGGGACGATAGGCATCGACTTGTCCCTGCCAATCCTTCGGGATAGTCTTGGGAAGCTTATGAGATGAGCTGTCTGCGTCAAGATCTTCCTATGGATGGTCTCGGCGTCAGTCTTTTTATCAATCGGATAAAAAAAGGTTCATCCGACATTTCGAGTGACGCATGAAGTAGCTTAAAGTGTTAAGGATAATAAGAAAACAACCAAAATAACTTTTACAACATATTACAACCAAGTTTGTCTTTGCAGGACAATCAGATTGGCCAAGGCGAAGCGTTCCATTTCATGGCACTCTTTCTCGCCATGGCAAAAACCCGAGCGATCTCGGTTTTGCGCATGCCTTATCGAAAGAGTTGTATCATGTTGTTTCCCTTGCAGAAGGTTTGTTTGATGCGTAGCGTCTTTTGTCCCCGCGAAGCGTTGTTATACGTTGTACTTGTTGTTTTAGTTGTTTTCCCTCCTCATCAGGTAGCATCGAAACAACACAAACAACCCTATCACTCCATTTTCCGGATGAACCAAAAAAATGCTAATGGTTTTGTTTCTTGCTTTTTTTTCGTATATTTGCACCAGTCTTTTCTTGCGAGCGTTGTACAACAGGCCGCGAAGAATACTACTCTGTCATGGTTGGAGAACCTAATATCTATTCGTGATACGAGTTATATATAATAATAGGAGTGATTTTGAAGTGATGAATACAATGAATCTTTTGAAGCGAGCAGCCTGTCTGTTCTCCCTCACGGGCCTTGCGCTCTCGGTCTCGGCCCAGTCGCGTTTTGCTGATGCCATGCGGCAGGCATACGCCAAGCCAGAGCGTATATACCAGTTTTATGTCCAGCATCAGCCGGATAGTATCTACAAGCAGGGGGAGGATGTCTTCTCGCCTTATCTTTCTTCCGATCAGTTCGCTGCCCAGCTTCGTGCGATGGAGGAGCGGCTGGGAGATCCCGTTGAGGCTTCGATGTGGGAAATGCAGCAGATGGCGGGATGCGAGATCTATTCCCGCAAGATTACTTTCCCGCGCCATTCTGCTACTCTTAATGTTGTTTTCGATCCGTCGGGAAGTCTTTTGGGCTTTACTTTTACCGATGAGAAGGCGCTGCTTACCGAGACGGAGTCGGCCCACTATATCTATGTCTCCGACACGATCCAATTGCCAGCCCGCCTCACTATGCCGTCGGCCGCGTCGGTCAAGGATCGGGTGCCGGTCGTTATCCTAGTCCACGGTAGCGGCCCTTCCAATATGGATGAGGCCATGGGCCCGAATGGTCCTTTCCGCGATTTGGCCGAGGGCTTATCGCGTCGTGGAGTCGCCGTCCTGCGCTATGACAAGCGTACCTTCGTCTGCCCGCAGTTCTTCGAGAATGCCAAGGAGGGATACACTTATGATGACGAGACGGTCGATGACGCCATTTCTGCCGTCCGCCTTGTGAAAGACTCTTTGGCCAAAGAAAAGACGATCGATCCCTCCCGCATTTATATCGTCGGCCATAGCATGGGCGGCATGCTGGCTCCGCGTATCGCAGAACGAAGTGGAGAAGTGGCGGGCCTCGTCCTGCTTGCTGCCCCCACAGGCAAACTGCTTCCGACGATAGAGCGCCAGCTCGCCTATCTTGGACGCTCGGCGGAAGAAATACGCAAGTTGACAGAAATCGCATTGGCGGATATTCCCGATAGCTACCTCGATCTGGATGCCCGCTATTCGGATACGGCCACAGCACAAGAACTGAATATCCCGATGTTGATCCTTCAAGGCGAGCGCGACTATCAAGTGACGATGGACGACTATCGGTCGTGGCGTGAGGCCGTCGGCAATCGCCAGGGCGTGGTGATGAAGTCTTATCCTTCGCTCAACCATCTGTTCATGACGGGCAAGGGAGGCAGTATGCCCGAGGAATACCAGACCCCAGGCCATGTTGCCGAGGAGGTGATGGACGATATTGCCAACTTTGTCCTCTCGGGCAAATAAGATTGCTCTTCCCTTCCTGCGCGATCTTTACTTACCTTTGTGCTCGATCCTTACTTACCTTCGTGCGCGATCATTACTTAGGATGGATTTTTTCGTTCCTAAGCTCGCAAGATGCCAATCGTCTTGTTTGGGTCAATACTATTTGAGAGGGGCGGAAATCTGCCGCCCTTCTCTGTGGACCGTGAACGATTGTGAATGGAATACGAGAAGATTGTGAGTGGTTGTGAATAGATTTGCATTCGCCTCCTCATAGCACTATCTTTGTATAAGATAGGCTGCACTCGGCAATTTGAAATCAAGCTCTCATTGCGCTTGTTTGCACTATCTTTGTATAAGATAGGCTGCACTCGGCAATTTGAGATCAAGCTCTCATTGCGCTCGTTTGCACTATCTTTGTAGAAGAAAAAAGTTGTATCAGTTTAATAATCAGCATAGTTATTTCGTCTGGTTTGTTTATGGTAACGATTTAGCGAAAGTCAGACTACTTCTGCCTGCTTACTTTTCATAATAGTTCAAACAACTCTTGCGGTTGCAAAGATAGGATAATTTTATTTTACGGTCGCGGATCATCTTCATCATGCAGCTTTTACCTACACGACGTTGACCTACCAATACGATGATGGTTTCCTTGCCAAGATACTTTTCTATCTTGTCGATATAGGACTGACGAATGATAGTTGCCATATTGTTATCTTTTATAAGTGAATTTTATTCTCGCTATGTCAGTTTTTGTCACATCCAGATAGTACTTTTGCCGCATGAAATGACAATAACTATATTTATTAAGGTATGAATGCAGGAAGAAATGGGGATAAGAGTCCTTAAAAAGTAAAATATAAGAGGAATCCAGAAGATTTCTTGTGAAAAAGTTTGGTGGTTCATCAGATTTTTACTAAATTTGCTTACGTAATAGAGACAGGGCGGGAGAGTTCAAACTTGAAGCCTTTTAAAGATAGAAGCTAACATGTTAATCTAAGTATGAGTGAATCCAAACAAACATATTACGAAAAACTAGTTTACGAAGCGCTGATGACTCGTGAATTAGTTACATATGATAGGGTTATGGCTAAAAGTGAAACGCCTAAGACAATATCTGATAGAAAGAAGAATTGCAGCCTTTCAGTTTACTCTGATTATAATATTTTGAAGAAGGCTTTCTCGGAAATCTTAGATTTGCTAAAATTGATGGAAGGGGAAGGTTGTGTAATTGTGGAAGGTGCGACACGCAATCGTGGCTTTCGATATGTGGGTGAAAGTACAGATCCTATAGGAAATGTCAAATATCATATGATCAAGGACGTAAAACGTTATTGGGATTTTTGTCAAGATTCAGGAGGTTTTTTCCCAGAAGCTTGGTTAGATTATTTTTTTAAAGATACGTTGAACTTACAGAAATTGAAGGAACGTAAAAGAAAGCCTTTACTTTGTGTGAGTTTAGATCGCTCATTATCGCATCTAGAGTATTTGCCAAGTTTATATGAGGCAATAAAGAAAAAGCAAGTTTTGCACCTTTCTTATGCAAAACGTTATGAGGATAGTATAAATGTGATGTTTCATCCCCATCTCTTGAAAGAATATAATGGTAGATGGTTTGTATTGGGAGTAGATGAACGTGGTGATTACGAGAATTATTCTTTAGATCGTATCCATAGCTATAGTGTTGTAACCGGGATAGATTACATTCCGATTAAAGATGCTGAGTATAAGTATTGGAATCAAATAATAGGGGTTTCTCATCAAGAATGGACTGAGGTGGTACATGTAACGCTTAAAACGCATTCTCTTTATAAGCATGGATTGTTTGTCAGCAAGCGTTTTCATGAATCGCAGCATGAAGTTTTAGCTTTTGGAAATCATGATGGCGAAGAATATGGAATGCTATCTATAGAATTGTACCAAATAAAGAATTTTATGGTCGTATGTTGCTGTATGGGGACGACATAGAGGTTGTTTCTCCTTCTGATGTAAGAGACCAAGTTAAAAAGCGAATAGAGGCTTTGCGACAGCGATACTCAACATAAATGGACGAAATAGTAAGTTTATTAGTGCGGCACTAGTATAATAGACAAAATGTTTGTTCATTATGGAAAATAGTCATATTTTTGCACTCGAAAGTGCATTCTAAGGTGGAGTCAACTTTTGTTTAGCTTCATCTTTCAGGTAATGTACAATGTAGAACAAAATGAAAGAATGATTATGAAAAAGCAAAAAAGTAATAAAGGCTGGGATTTCCTCGACGCATGTACTTCTGAACAGTTGAACCTTTTAAAGGAAGTTGTTTTTATCGATGACAAAAAGAGAATCTCTATCGATTTGACTGATGGAGAATGGAAGCGAATGGAAAGAAAAGTCGGTAAGGCAGAAATAATAAAAGCTTTATCGGTGGATGGTAAGAATATAGATTATTATGTCTATTTGAAGCATGTCGCAGATATACTGAAAATCAGTAATATGCATAGCAATAGTTTCGTGGATTATGAGGATGCTATACTTCTTGCTTGCTTAAGGCAACTGGCATTAAAGAAACCTGTTTTTTTTAAAAATAATTATAATTTGGCAGCAAGCTCTGCTAAGGATGTTGTGGAAGAGTTGGAAGTTAGATTTACGACTTCGCCAGCTCTCAGAATATCTTTGCCTGTAGTTTTATCTGCTATCTATGCAGAATCTTTGTCCCTATCAAAAGCTTCAAAGAACGTGATAGATGATCGCTTGAAAGTCTTAGGGGTATTGTCTTCTTTTGGTACTTATAATATTGCATCTTTAGCTACTGTTTATACAATTGGCGCAGCTTTTGGTCCAATTGGTTTGGCTGCTGCTAGTGTATATCATCTTGGAAAAATGTTGTTTTCAAGTAATATGTCAAAAGACAATATTATACCTGTAACTTGCATCCTAATCATGTTGCGTAGACAGGAACAGGATGCTGTTAGTGATAGATATGCTGCTTCTGATGTAGTAAATAAGTTCATGTCTGACTCAATTTCTGCTCTTGATCGAAAAGATGTTGCTAGGCAGAAAGCAAATTTTCTTTTGTCGATTTTTATGATAATGTTAAGGGCCAAAGATAGTTTTGCTTATAGTAATGTGTCCAAACTTTTTTCGGTAGATTATACAAAAGGAAATAGTTTAGTTAAAGGAAAAGAGATGGTTGTGAAACTTTTGCTTCCATTTGCAGATTATTTAGTAGAACGTTTTTATCCTTTGCTTTTTCTTGAGGGAAATGTAGCTGGTTATAATAAATTTGTTGTTGATACTATGAGTCAGTATGGTTCAAAATCCTGTTTAGTGCAAGGTTTTGTGCCCAATCTAGTGAATGCATTTTCTAATAGACGTTTTTATGTCTCAGCTTCAGATAAGGCAATAGTTACACTTTGTCTTGAACTTATGGGACGTAGATACTCTGATTTCTGTATTGATACTCTTCCAAAGAACGGGAAGTTTGACATAGCTATAGTGAAAGATGAACAGTTTCAGAATAAGATTTTGTCTCATTTATATCATGGAGGAAAGTGTGTCTGTTTTATGAGAAAAAATGAAGACGATGCACTTTCTGTGGAAGATAAGGTTGTCAAGCAACTAAAAGAAGAGAACCATAAGCTAAAGCAACAATTAGGCGAGTATAAGAAGAAAGAACAGTTTTGGGAGAATGCTACCCATTCTTTTCGCCATTCTCGTATGACAGGATTTCTTGGGACGATAACAGATGATATATTTTATATTTCAGAAAATATTGATGTAGAGCAAAATATAGCAGATATCAAGAATCAGGTTAAAGAAATGAAAGAGTATGTTGAACATTTTGGAAAATTCAAAGTGGGCACGTACAACTTATGGGATATAGTTCATGATGTATTTAAGAAAACGGAGAAAATGTATAATGTAATATGGAATTACAATTGTCAAGATAAGCCGATGGTGATTCTGTCAAAAGGTATGTTTGAAGAATGGGTTTTAGAAAATATTAAAAGTAATATAAAAAGGCATGCCTTTCCTGAAGGAATGAGTTTTGTTAATCCTACAGTATGGATATCTTTAACAGAGTTGTCACGTAAATATGTATTGAAAATATCTAATAATGGTGTTGCTTATCACGGAGATGGTGCTAAGATATTTAAAAAAGGTGAGTTTTATGGGAAAACTGGACATACAGGAAATGGATTATTTTATGCAAAAATGTATATTGATGATTTCTTGAAAGATAGTAGTATTTCTTTAATGCCAGCGACAGAGAAATGTTCAATTGGTTTTGAAATTATAATATCAAAATGATATGGAAGAAAAATATAAAGTATTATGGTTAGATGATGCATTTGCATCTGAAAGTTCTGATAAGCTAAATGAACGTTTGGAAAAATTTCAGCAAACTTCTTTGGCGAGCTCATTTGAGATTAAAAAAGTTGCTTATGCTGAGGATTTTGTGCCAGAATTTGCTAAAAATCTTTATCATGTTGTAATCTTGGATGTCTTTGGGTATTCAAAAACAGATGTAAATAGTAAAGCTATAACTGCTGGGTTTCAAAATGCTTTGAAAGTTGTTGGAAATTCCTCTTGCGTAAAAATAGTTTACACGGGAGAAGCTTATCAGAAGGATGAAAACTTCCAAAAATATTTTGAGAATGATGTAGAGGGTAAAGGTTTTGAAGTTTTTAATAAAGACAAGTCTATTCCTGAATTATTTAAAGATATACGATCTAAATTTGAAGACTTGTTTTTTAAAGATTGTCCAACTATACGAAAAGTTTTCCTCATGGAGTCTTTGTCGAAAAATGCAATGGGATATTTGCAAGAAGTTCGTCAAGAGTATAATGATGTTATGGGGAAGGGAAAAGAGCCTTCTCAAAAAGGCTTAAACTCGATGCGCTATTGTATAGAAACGCTCATTCGTAATGATGTGGTTAAGAATAATATTGTTAAGTTGGAGACAAAAACTCAATTAGGAGAGTGTATGTATAAATTATATGGTAAGGAACAATGTCCTGTTTTAATTGGGCAGTCTTTAATTTATTTGCTTAACTTGGCTAATAAATTGGACCATGAAGATGAAACAAGTGAAGAAACATTTAAGGGGTATGGTCGCATGATGTTTCATGCTATTTATTATGCCTTCTTTATTTGTGTAGAGTGGTATTATAATACTTTTAAAGCTAACAAAGATAATCAGTTATCCATAAATAATGATAAGGAACCCAAAAACTGTAAATTCGATAAATATACTCAGTTACGCCTATCTGCAGGTAAGAAATTTGTGGGGGTGATAGTTGACAAAAATAAGAAAAAATATATAAAATATTCTTCTATTTATGTCGCAATTGAAACTAATGATACAGTTGCTTTCCATGAGGGGATTGATGTAGCATTTGTAGCTCAGTCTCGCCCAAATAACAAGAATCCAGATAAAGATTATTGGTTTACTACAGATGTCAAGCTCAAAGAGGATAAATGATAATATGTAAATAAATATTTAGTGGTAGCTTTTAATCTCTGTTTGTATGAGTATAACCTACTAGCAATTTGTGAATCCGTAAGTGAGTTACTTGTGCAGGTGGTCATGGGGGGATAAAGGTGTTTTTACTGTTTAAAGAACAAAGGCATTGAGTAAACCGTTTCTCAAATAAAATAAGGGAGGTATGATAACCTCCCTTATAAATTCATTCTTTATTTATCTTTTCCATCATATGGTGGCAGTAATTACAATAGCCTCCATTGTCAAGTGCTTCTAGCATTTCACACCAAGGAATATCGATACCACAGCGTTGACACTTATCAACTGCATTTTTCTCTATTGCCTTGTCAAAAACGTACTTTTGTTTGTCGGATAAACTATCATATCCTTTAGCTAACATACGTTTTGCAATACCTTCTTCTTTGACTTCTAGACGGCTTAAATTAATAAGTTCCTCTACAAAACCGTTAAAATTATCTTCTAAATATCTTTCTTTCTTCATATTTTTTAATATTAGACATTTTATAGGTTGCAAAAATACACATTTTCCTGAGTTATCAAACATATTAAGTGTTAAAATTTCACAGCGAGCCAATTTAATAGTTCTTTTCACAAAAAATGGTCTAGGATGCCTACTTTGCAGGATGTTCTTAGAGAGGCAAACTTCAGTTCCTGCCGTTTAGCTGATGCTGTTCATCAGTCTCATTCGTATAGTTCCTAATCAAAAAGTGATATCTTGCCTTATGTAAAAACTATGAATAATCTATTAAGATTGGTGCTGGCACTAATCCTTTTTCATTTTTTCTTGCTCGTCTTGAAAAGTTTGCCTATCTTTGCAGCGCAATTCCAATCAAAGGGAGTGCAAAGGTCTTTGACATATTGAGGATACATTCAGAATGGTGATTATTACTTGATTACATTTAATGTTGTCTAGTAGCATGATACGTTGTGTATATTATTTATTATTATTTTCAATTTTATCAACCCGTTGGCGAATGACAGGTAATAATACTTGTTTGTAGCTGACACAAAAAACAACAAGTTATGAAACAGAACAACAGAAAAGAAAGTGTCATCAATGGTAAGAATGTGTTGAGAACTGTAGCGTTGGCTAGTTCTTGTCTTGCAGTAGCAGCAATGCTTGCACCTGCAACTCCTGTAATCGGAGGAATTGGGCTTGTTTGTACTAAGACAATCCCATCTTGGTTGCGAGGACACGCATTCTTTTAATGCCCTCATTTTGCATCGCTTCTATACAGACGATGTTTGTGTAGAAGCATGCAAAAGAAGGTAAGTGAGTTATGTAACATTTTGAAGAATCTTTAAAAAATCAAAGATATGAAGAAAGTAAATGACAAAGCAGTAATCAATAGTGCGTCAGCAACATGTAGCGCTCAGTCAACAAACAACTATATGCAGTACCCAAAGTACCGTAACAAGCAAGGACATGGTTGGGCTGCAGAAGATGCTAATGCAATGGCAGACCGTCTTTCAGGAAAGAAAGTAGAGCAGGTTGGTCGTGACAACTGCCTTAACGGTGCAGATCGCATTAGCAATGGTATCGAAATTCAGACGAAGTATTGTTCTTCCCCATCTAAGACTATAGGGGCTGCTTTTTCTGATGGTTCGTATCGCTATGGTGGAATGAAACTTGAAGTTCCAAAGGAGCAGTACGATGAGTGTGTTCGATTGATGGCTGATAAGATTCGTTCTGGTCAAGTTCCAGGTATAACAGACCCAGCAGTGGCAAAAGATATAGTCATTAAGGGCAATTGTACCTACAATCAAGCTGTGAACATTGCTAAAGCTGGAACTTTGGATTCTGTTAAGTTTGATGTGAAAACCCAATCGGTTTCTTGCTCTATCTCTTGTGGATTTTCCTTTGTGTTAGGATATGCCAGTGCTATCCGTAGTGGTAAAAGTCATGGTGAAGCCCTTAAAACAGCGTCTGTACAAATGGCCAAGTCTGGAGGTACTTCTTTGGTTGTAGGTGTTGGAACACAACAGTTACTCCGTACAACTGTCGGTCGTTCAATGGCATCGGCTGCAACAAACTCTGCCAGGACCATACTTGATGTTGCAACAACAACTCAAGTCGGGAAGACTGTTGTCGAGAAGACGGCTTCGGCGTTAGTTGGCAAGGAAGTCGTTGGACAGGCTGCGAAGAATGTAATCGCTAAGGGTATGCGAACTAACATGATAACAGGTGGAATCATGCTGGCAGCACAGACGATACCTGATGCTGTGAAAATGTGTAAGGGAAAGATGTCGGCTGGCGAGTTTGCCGAAAATACAACAAGTAATGCTGCTGGTATTGGTGCAGGCTATGCTGGAGGAACCTTTGGCGCAGCGTTAGGGACTTTTGTTTGTCCTGGAGTTGGAACAGTTATAGGTGGTCTTGTCGGTGGAGTTGCAGGCGGCCTTGCTGGTTCTTCCGTAGTACGTGGAGTTTTCTCGCTTTTTAAGTGAGAATACCCACTGTGAAGCATAAGATTTTGAGTTTTTCGTAGAATACTTAGAAGATATCATAAACAAAGCGGCAGCGATGCCACCACGAACACCGCTAAGCAAGTATCGGGACTTGCTGTCTGATAGGTGGAAGCAAAAAAATATCGCTCAAGAATAGAAACTTGAGCGATATTTTTTTTAGTATGCTCGGCACGAGCATTGTCTAACGGGTGCAAGTCCCGAGTAAGCCCTAATAGCGGGAATTACATAGCCAAAGGCAAGGGTGTCCATCGTGAGTTGGAATCTGAAAGAAGCCGGAGGCAAACATCTGACCTAACGAACAGAAACTTCATATAAGGCATGTGACCGTGGGTAAGGTTGCTAAACAAACCAAAGCCCGATAGCTATTCGGAACGGTCGGTGGAGTTTCCTTGAGCTTGCGAAAAAATGAAGTGGGTATAAGATGGAAA